>Ga0126381_100002175_pt1 | contig 21202 bp, 15 predicted proteins | sample PanSoiMetPlot_28_FD_96465 | JGI IMG/M metagenome (GOLD analysis project Ga0126381, IMG submission 96465) | Tropical forest soil microbial communities from Panama - MetaG Plot_28 | ecosystem: Environmental > Terrestrial > Soil > Tropical forest > Bulk soil | place: Panama | collected 2016-02-17
ACCAGCTCCACATCCGGATAGCCATCCGGCGAGACAACTGTGAGCCAGCGGAACTCCCCAACTGGAATGTCGTTGGACTTTTTGAAGCCCAGCACGTCGGTGTAGAACGCGAGGGCTGCTGCCTGATTCTCCACCATGATGCTGCTGAGTTTGATTTTCATGCATCAGACGCTATCAACGTCGTCGACGGAATGTCTTCTCGGAAAATTGGTCTTTCTCTGGAATTCCTGCCATGAGTGGAAGGCAGCCGGGGACCAAGCTGGCGGGCAACTGCCGTTCCGGTCGAGAAACCGGTCGGTGCCGGCGTTGAAATTCACTCGGTGACATGCCGGCACGACACGAAAAAAGACTGCTGAAGCTGCCAAGACTGGAAAAACCGACTTCCAAGCAAACCTCGGTGATCGACAAATCGGTCAGAATCAGCAGATGCTTGGCGCCTTGTCGATCTGTGCTCGCACGCGGTATTGATGCGGTGTTTCGCCAAAGACCGCCTTGAACAACCGAATGAAATGAAAGCGTGTGAGGCCGGAGGTCCGACCCACTGCGCCGACCGAGTGGGGTTCTTCCCAATCTCGCAATAATTCGCGCGCCCGACAGAGTCGGTGCAGAAGTTCAGGCTGAATCATCGTTGTAGAGCGACGATTATATCGGTTACCTCGCGCGGATTATTCCATCAGATTTCGCCGCTTTGACGAGTCTGGGAGAGCTGGTTCGAAGACACTGTCGCTGCAGTGTATTGCCCGCGCCTGACGTGGCCGATTGCGAAACCTAGATTGGACACGGTGTAGGCTCGCAAGTCTTCCTTGCTGAAACAAATAGTCGCGCGGCACCCTGTGCAAGGCATTAAGTACATGCAGTCAGAACGGGAGAGCGGAGTGACCCGAGCGCGATCGAATGTTCGGTTAATGAGATGAAGAGTGCCGCATGTCTGGCAAGGAAATCCAAAGGAAATGGGCATAGATTCTCCGTAGGGCCAGAGAAGATTGCTGAGGGAGGGGATGTGCCCGGAATAGTACTGCGTGAAGGTTAAAGCGATGTGAACGTCTGAGAGCCCACCCTCTCGATGGTTCAAAACAAGATCGGATTCAAGAGAGAGGCAGCCGCCGGAAACAAGTAGCGGAACAAAATGACGGCCATGGCGGTCGCAAGAATGACGACGCCGGCTCTGCCGATGTGGCGTATTGCGATCACGTTCAGAAATTGCGGATGAAATATGTTCGCGCTGCCGTTCACGTGAGAGAGGGGCAAACTCTATCGGCTTGTCAGTACTCTGTCTGTAATCAATCCTACAAAGGGAATACGAAAATTCCCAAACACGCAGACCAACTACGCGCGCGCATCGAACCAGCGAATAGGCCGCATGCAAGGACGCGCCCTTTCGGGCGCGTCCAGATTGATGAAACAGCGGTCCACGAATTGTGAACGGATTTGTTCTAATCGCCGTCCCCGTCACTGTCTTTGACACCCTTTGTAACGGGAGCAGGCGTTCCTTTTAAACCTTCCCACAAAATTTTGTTGTAGAGCTCGGCGGGGACACGGTCTTCTTCGGAGAAGTCGAATCCGCGGGTCTTGTCCGCCCAGTATTTCGCGTCATGAGTTGGTTTTAAGTCGGGACCGGCGGCAAACTCGACCTTGCTTGGGTCCAGTCCTAATGTGGTCAACTTCAGCAGTGTCGAGGCGACCGCATCGAAGGTCCACTTACGAGAAGAGCTGGCGTCGAAAACATCGGCCATCGGCCGTGCGTAATACGTGTTCAAGTTGATGTGCTCCGTGCCCAGGATGTCCTCGATCGTGCGCAGGACATTAGGCTGGCTGTAGCGGGTGCTTACAACCGCGTGCTGCTTCACGTATGGGCCAACAAAATACGTCGTAGCACGATGCGAGTCGACATGATCCGCGCCGTCCTGAGAGTCATCTTCGATGATGACGATCAGGGTGTTACTGGCGTAGGGGCTGTGCGCAACAGCTTGAACAAGCAGGCCCACAGCATAGTCGTTATCGGCTTGCTGTAGTTCGGGCGTGTTTACACCCCCGAGCGCCTGGGCGAAATTGCCGGTGTGATCATGGCTGAGCCCGCGGATCATTTCGAGCGTCGGCAGATTGCCGTTCGCCACGAACTGCTGGAACTCGCGGTTCCATTCGTTGAAGCGCCAATAGTCCGGGTAGGACTGATCGTAAGCGCGGAAATACGGATCATAGAATTGGTTCTGATAGATGAGTTGATTGGCCGTCGTGGTCTGGATCACGCCGGCAGCAAAAGGATCAGAAATAGGGTTCGCGATGGTGCCGATACTGCCGGGGGTGTTCGCCATCCAGCCGTAGTTGCGGACCGTTCCGCCGGTTTTCAGCACGGCATTGAAGATGTATCCCTGCTGATAGCCCGTTGGTCCGTCGGTGGCTGCGTGGTCACCGTCACCAGCCAGAATGTTGGGCGTGCCACCGCTAAGCGTTGACGTGGCGTTGGTGTAGGGAGTGGTCGCTCCGGTTGGATCAAAGAAAAAGTCGCGAGCGGCAGTCGTGTTCAGGTTGCTTGGAATATTACGGTTCTGGCCCTCACCCTCGTACGAAAGGCCGCGGTTCACTCGCGCATAATTGATCTGCTGCGTGATCGTCTCGGTGTTGGTTACGCGCCCGCGCATGGACCAGGACCAGCCATCCATCGATCCGTCGCCTGGATCCATGAAGTTATCGAGGGTCACGAAATTCCGCGCCAAGCGATGGAAGCTGGGGGTGACAAGTTCTGGGAAAAGAGCCAGCGAAGGGTCGCCATTTGAACCGTTGCCGAGATCACCCAGAATCTGATCGAAGGTACGGTTCTCCTTCACGACATAGATAACGTGCTTAATCTTCGAATGAAGGAAGCTCATGACTTCCTTATCCGACTCGGAGGATTCGACGCGATAGCCGTTGTTTGCCGCCACCGTAGAGGTCAAATCCCAGAGGGAATCAGACCCCGGAACCCGAGCGCTGACCAGCGAGGCATGCTCCAGCTGAAATTGATATTGGTTGTTCGCCCTCAGCTTCGCGGATTCAGCCGCGTTGCCGCCCGGGAATGGGCCACCTGGTGGCGTAATGTACTGGATGTTGGCAAAGTTCCCATACCCATAGCCTGGATTCGGACCCGTGTTGCTCTTTCCGTTGATGATGTAGATCCAGCTGCCATCGGCACTGAACGCAACATCGGTGGGATCGTAGGCCGTCGGGATCAGACCGACCGTGTGCAGAGCGTGGTCGCCATTCAGTGGTATCACCGCAATCGAGTTCGAGCCGGCGTTCACTGCATAGAGTGTTCTGGTTGCAGGATTGATCGTTACGGATGTCGGCGCCGCGCCCGTAGTGTTCGGAGGGAAACCGAGGTTGGCCGGACCGCGCGTATCGATCTTGTGAATGACCCTGTTGTTCGCAGTGTGAATCACCGCCACCTGGTCTTGATTATCCTGCGCAACGTAGAGCGTTGAACCATCTGCACTGAGCGTCATACCGTTCGGATTGCCATCCAGGGGGATGCGCGCCACCAACGAACCGGCCGTTGCGCTTCCAACATTAACGGCGACAATCTCACGATCTCGATCGCAGCCCACATAGGCGACGGTGTCGTTCAACACAACGGAATAAGGGAATGTGCCACCCTTTGTGCCATTCGGGGCGCCCAAGGTTGCAAAGGGGCGAAGATCATATTCATAGCGGACTGTTCCGCTCGCGGTATCGATTACGCTGATCGAATCGTTGTAGTTGTTGGCTGCTACCAGGGTTTTGCCGTCGGCAGAAATCGCGATTCCGGCCACGTTCGGCTCGACGCTCAGACCAAGCCCGGTCCGATTGGCAGAGTTAGAGACGCAGCCACCAGGAGCATGGCCAAGAGGGATCTTAGTAGTTGGTGTGAAACTGCTGCCGTTGTTGCTGTAGGCGTACACCGCATCGTCACAGCCACCTGACGCATACACTGTCTGACCATTAGGAGACCAGACTAAACCGACGTGCGCATTGGGTTGCTGGATGACTTGCTTTAGCGCGGGATTCGTCTTATTCCCACCACTAATGTCGTAGAAGAAAAGAAACTGTGTTGAAGCAGCTGTGTCAACGTTGCCCGAGGAGTCGTAAAGGGAGTTCATCCCGGCAGTCAGAATGGCCAAAGTCTTGCCATCCGGGCTTACTACTGCTTTTACTGCCTCACCTGCAACAAAGTTCGGATAATTTGTCAGGCCGGGGTTCAACTGCTGCTGCACGGAGTTCGACAACGCTGTTGGTGTTATGTAGAGACCTGGAGGCGTTGGTGACTTGTCATTGTCATTATTGTTGCGTTGCGCGTTCGCAGAACTCGCAATGACGAGAATGGTCACTGCGAGAACAATCAGCTTGTGCAGCTCGTCCAACCTGAACAGTCTCATGCTCTTCATATTTCTTTTCTCCAAAAGAAAGGCTGGTTGAGTGGGTTGAGTGCTAGCGATAGGGGAGAGGGGAGAGCTTCATTGGAAGCAACTCTTACCGACGATAAGAGTCGAATGTTGTGCTCGAATGAAAATCCAATGAAAACTTATTCACAGTTAGGAAGGCTGAGATGGGTTGCAGTCGCTCTGTGTTCGTTGTGCTAGAGCCCCGACTTACAACGCAAGAACAACCCGTTTCGTGGGTGAGATTTCGGCTGGACGTTTGTGCGTTTGGAAGTGAAAAACCCTCCTCCCGTCATCAGGAAGAGGGTTCTTTGTAATCGCAATGTAATTGTTAGTCGTCGTCGTCTCCGTCACCTGCGGGTGCCGGGTTGTTAAAGGCGCTTGGCGGAAGAATCTTCTGTTCGCCGGGATAGGGCCGCTTAAAACCGGTGGTCATGTACCAATTGAAATGGTTTACAGCCTCCGGGTCTTCGGCGTCAGGCTTGGTCAGCTTGCCGGCGAAGAGCTGCGCCTTCTTCTCGATCCAAGCCTTTCTCAGGGCCTGGATTGCTGGGCTATCCGTTGTGGGGCTTGCGCTCGCGACCACGCCCTCATCGAGTGGGACCTGGTTCAGCACGTGTCTCCACGGTTTGAAGTTGTCCCGTGGTGGTGTGCCCTTTTCGAACGCCGTCCTCATCGGTGACGCCACGAGGTCGTACTGATTCATGGGCGGCAGACCGAGAATTTGTTCGATCGTCCGAGTCATATTGACCTGCGTATAGTAGGTGTGGTCGGTAGTTCCATTCTGCACAGCGTATGGGCTGACGATGTAGCCGGGGCTGCGGTGACCGTCGACATGGTCGACGCCGTTCTGCGCGTCGTCTTCTTCGAGGAAGATAGCCGACGAAGACCACACGTTGCTGTGGCTGATGTAGTCGATAATGCGCCCAATGGCTAGGTCGTTATCAGCCTGTTGTGCTTCTGGCGTCGGCGGGCCACCGGTGTGATCGTCAATCACCCAGAGGATGCTTAATGCGGGTACCTTGTTGGCGGCCAGGTCGTTCTTGAAGTCCTGCACCCACAGATCGACGCGGAACTGATCAGGGATGCCCAGATCAAACTGCGGGAAGTTCTTGACGAGGTAGTTTGATACGGCCGGGACAGAGGACTCCGCCTGGACCGTGTTTTGATAGAACAGTGTCGTCTCCTGCCCAGCTTCGAACTTCTTTGCGTCGGCATAGAAGTCACTCCAACTCGGCTCGCTGGTCGATCCGTTCGGCTGCAGGAATGTATCGTTCTCGACGTATTCACCGTAGATCTTCACCGGCAGACCCTTGGCCGTCGCCTCCGACCACAGGAAGCCCTTTTTCTGGTAGGCGAGTGCGTCGCCGGCGTTTCCGCCCGGATAGCTCCGGTTCCAGTCAGGCGACTGAATATCGTCGGCATACGGTGCCATGCCCTCGGATATCCATTGGTGACCGTCCGCCGACTGGCGGCTAGGGTCATAGAAATTATCGAGGAGAGGGAATCGCTTAATCAGTTTGTGCGCGTTCGGTGTGATATTGCCGCCGAATACCGCCAAGGACGCATCACCATTGCCAGCGGCCACGTCGCCCAGGACCTGATCATAGGTACGGTTTTCACGGATGATCAGGAACACATGCTTGATCAGTGAAGGATCGCCAATGCTTGCGGGAATTGCGACCGGTTTGGCCTTCGGGTTGCCGCCGGAGGCTGACTGGATATTCTGCACGAGATCCCAGTGGTTGTTCTGGAAAACCTGCCTTGTCATCGCCTCCAAGGTCCCTCTATTGGGTACCGGGACGATGCTGACGGTGCCATTGTCCTGATGAGTGTTGTAGCTTGAAACGCCGTAGTCGGTCTCAAACGAATTACGCGTCCCGATGCCCTTGTCGTTAGCAACGAGGAGAGTGTTATTGGCCGCGTTCAGCACGACCGAACTCGGCGCATAAGCTACCGGAATCATGCCAATAACCGGATGCCTGTCATCATCTTTGAGGTCGACGACCCCGATCGCGTTGGCGTTGTAGAGCGCAACGTACGCAACGCCTCGCTGGGCGTCAACGGCAATCGAGTTCGGGGCAGCGCCATAAGCCGCTCGGCGATCTCCAGGCACTCGGATTGGAAGCCCAAGGTCGATCGTTCGCACGACCTTGTTGGTGGTCGTGTCTATCATTGAGATGGTGTCGCTATATGCATTCGCGACTAACAGTTTCCGTCCGTAGAAGGCCATCCCGGTCGGGTGCAGACCAGTTGAGATGGTTCCGGTGACCTCCATCGAAGACAGATCAACCACCGAAACGGTACCGGTAATCGCGGCACCTACTACCGGGTCGGCGACGATATTAGTGCCGGCGGAGTAGATCTGGAAATCCTGCTCGGTGGCGGCTCGCCCGCCCTCGTTGCTGATGTAAGCGGTTGCGCCGTCGCTGCTGATCACGATGCTGTGCGGCGCGTTGCCGACGCGAATCTGCTGAGTCTCCTGCTTCGAACCGAGGTCGATTTTGGCGAGCGTGTCGTTCTGATTCAGCAGGGCGTAAGCGCTCTTGCCATCGTTTGAGAGAGCGACGCCTCCGGGATAAGAAGTCCACGGACTGTAGAACGTGGCGCAGGGTCTCGCATAAGGACCTATGGGGCTGTTCGGAAAACAAGTGATGAAGGAACTGTCGGCCGGCACGCTGATCTGGCCGTTGTCTTCCAGCAAGCCGGCATCGGTGACGTTGGCGATGGTCACATTGCTACTGTCCTGGCTGAATACCAGATGCTTGCCATCGGCCGAATAGGCTATGCCGCTATAGCTGCCGCTCGAATCCGATCCGAACGCGCTGTAGCTTTGCAGCACAGTGCCGGTGTTAGTGTCGAACACTTCAACGGCTCCGTTGCCGTTGGACGTCGACGTGCCAAGAGTAAGGACCGCAGCGGTATGAGTGTTGAGATTAGGGTTCAGGGCGATGGCCTTTGCGCGAACCCGAATGCCGAGATCGACCTGGACACCGGTCGGGGTGATGACCTGGCCATTGCCGACGACCCAAGAGCCGTTCGGCTGAGGGCCGGTTACGTAGGTCGGGTACGGTTTGGACTGGGCAGTGACAATCGCCGGAACGCTCAGACCCGCTGCCACCAAGCCCGCGAGCGGACGCAGACGGTTGATCCGAGACTTATTTCGGGATCTATTTCGAAACGTATTTCGGGATGCTTTTCGGGACATGTACGGCGCTCCTTCCTTTTTCATCACACAGCTGGAACCGGCTGCGACCTCGGATGACGGGTATTACCGGAGATCATAGTCAGCGAACCTTACAGACGACTTGTGACGCCGAGATGAAGATCGCGTGAAATTTCCGTTACAAGGGTTGAACTTTTTCTTGCGGATTGTGGAATACCCACGTCAGGCACCGCGGTCTGGTTTCGTAGACGTCTTCGTTGTTGTTTTTCCGCTCAGGTTGGCTATTTCGGCTCAATCACGATCGTGCGATAGACGGTCGAGTTGCGCCGCGTCGTCCACGAGAGCGCGCAGGGGCCCGAGCCAGGGTTCGTACCGCCTCCACCGCGCCACGGAGCTGCGATAGATGGGTTGGCGGGTCTGCCACTTGCTGGGCGTTTTCACTGCCCGCGGATTGGACTCGGGACGCAGGCACGCGTCGTTCCACGTTAGGCGGCACGCCGCGATGATTCGCCGGATGACAGGTTCGGGAGCGCTGGTCAGGTCCTCGTAATCGACCTCGATGAAGCGATCCGACGGCAACACGCTCCGCCAATGGTCGGCGAGCCGGCGGTAGCTGTCGAAATAGGCGACAAGTTCGGAGCCCCCGGTCGGAAACGCCAAGGTCGGGTGAAAGAAAGTCTGATGGATCGACAACGCCGTGTCGACGGCAGCACGTCGGCAATGAATGATCGTTACCTGCGGAAATGCCAGGTGGATCACTCCAGCCCATAGAAAGTTGAACGGCATCTTGTCGGTCACTCGAGTTGCCCTCGGTGCGATCAAGCGCAGAACGCGGAGATAGTCTGCTGCTGCTTTCGCGAGGAACGGCCTCTCGTTCCCGGCGGCACCGGAGCCGTGCCACGTTGCCCCGCGCTCGTTCCAGAAATTCAATTCGCCCCCAGGTCTGACCTCGGGATGCATAGATACGATCTGCTCGACGAGTGTGGTCCCGGACCGTGGCATTCCCAGGATGAGCACGGGTGTGAGATCCGAGCTGCCAAGTTCGGAGGCACGCGCGATTAATTCCGGTGTGAAGCGCGAAATCAAACGGTCGGTTTCAGCGGAAAACGCGGCTGAGTCGAACGACTTCGTGTCCCTGCGTACGACATCTGCGGCGTCGAAATGTTGCATGGCCAAGGCGTAGTTGCCAAGATCCTCCGCTGCCTTCCCGATCGCGAGATGGAGACGCAGGCGTTGTTCGGCTTCCAGTCCCGGGGTGCGCAGGGCAGATTGCATCTGTTGAAGTAGGCCTTCGTCACGGGTTGTAACGGGCCGGCAGCGGACCAGATCGTAGTAGCTGCCAGACAATAGCGGCGCTATCGCAATCGCTCGTTCGAAGCATGCGCGAGCCTCGTCGAAACGGCCGAACTCAGAAAGCAAATTTCCGAGCAGATCGTACGCCATGGCATTTTCGGGATCGGCAACCAACGCCTGTCGCAAAACTTGTTCGGCTTCCTGATGGCGATCCTCGATCAGGAGCGCCCGAGCCTTACCCAGTCGGCCGTAGCTTGTTTTAGCGGCGGTCGCTGCCGCGCGCCGGAAACAGCCAATTGCCTCATCGCGATGGCCCAGTGCATGGACCAGAGCACCGGCGCGGAACCACGCCTCCGCGAGGGATGGAAGAAGCCTTGTAGCGCGATCGTAAGCAGCGATTGCGGCCGCGATGTCGCCCAGTTTCTCCAATGCGATTCCCAGTCGGAAATGGGCATCGGCGTAGCGCGGGTTGCCGGTGACCGCGCGCTGCAATGCCTCGACAGCTTCCTTTATGCGGCCGACCTCGAGACATGCGAGGCCGAGATCATGCTGGATGGTCGGATTGAAGGGCTGCAGTAGGGCTGCCTCGCGCAAGGGCGCGATCGCATCGGCTGGTTGCCCCGCTCGGAGCAAGTCAGTCGCTAACGCAAGCAGGGGCGCCACCTGTTGCGGCGCGGCTGGATTCGAAGAGTGGGGCATGGTGCGAACTTGGTAGTACCTATCTTGCGAGAAGCAACGCTCCTAATGACGGTGAACCGCCTGGAACTTGCACCTCAACAAATTGTTCAGGGTACGAAGCGCTCAGTAATGGAATGGATCAGGGACAACACCGGGCCAACCTTCACAACAAATGCTAAACAAGAGGTGCATGCCAGAAGGCCATAGCGCCATCGATTCGAAACCGTCTCGGGAGCTTTTTCCCACGCGAGCAAGCGTTCCACCCGCTTGGTCGTTGATTCGCCGCCACTGACCAAGCTTGTCGCGAAATCAGGAATCATTTGATGTGGGTAGTGACGCGAAAGTTTGATAAGGGCCGCGGCAAGATCGAGAGCCTCTTTGCGACTCGACACGGCGCCGTCGTCCGCAGCCAGTTCAGCCGCTTCCTGCCATGCTTCTCCCAGCCCTGTCATCCCCGGGAATGGAAGAAAGTTAAGAATCGCCTTCTTCAAATTGTCCCGGGCGCGTAAGTGTTCTGCTTCGTGTTGAACGGCTACGAGAAGTTCTGCATCACTCAGGAGGTGCCGCGTTGACTGAGATATCAGAATTCGAGGCATTCGAATGCCGATCAGCATTAGCGGCGCAACACTTTGAGGCGAGACGGTTGCGTCCGGAACGCCGTTCTCTTCTAAACGGACAGCACCCTCCACGCAGGTAGTGAGAATCTGGCGAGTCCGCGACTCTGCGGCGACCACCCGAAATAAGCCCGCGCCAAGGAACAGAACTGCAGATATACCAAGTATGAACGTGCCTAGATCCTCGTCCATCGAGTGCGTTTCGAGTAAGAAAAAAGAGGGACAGATCAGGAAGAGCGAGACTGCGGCCGATATGACAAAGGGCGCCGCTCGCAGGCTGAACAAAACATCCGGGCGCAGGGGTTTGCTCATCGTGCGGGGGCTCAACCATCGCCAGGCGAGAACAACTATTAATGATAACGAGGTGTAAAGCAGGGCAAAGAAAGCCAAAGAAACCATAATTCCGCGCGCAGCGAAGATCATAGCTCCTCCTTCCTAAGCGCCGCTCTCTGGCTCTCGACCAGGGACTGCAATTCGTCCAGTAAACGCTGATCCTGTGCGCTCACCGCTTCGACGAGATACGACAGATGTAGCGATACCTGCCCTGCGCCCAAGAGACGGCGGATTACACTAAATGCCTCCGCGCGTTGCAACTCTTCAGGGCTATATTTCAGCGAGTAACGGAACGCGCGCCCGTCGGGAACCCGATTGAAAAATCCTTTCTTGAAGAGCCGGTCCATCGTCGTCATGATCGTGGGGTAGGTTTGCCACAACTTTCCGTCGCACACGACTTCGCGCACGGTCGCTGTTCCTAGTGACCAGACAATATCCAGCACTTTTTGCTCGAGGAGTCCGAGCTGTGGGCGGACAGCGGTACCGCTGAAAGAAGGTAGTTCTTCCATAACTGAATCAACGCAGCAGTCTTGCCGCGAGTTCCAAAACTACGATGGGATGAGCGATCGGTCAATCATTGCCACGCAGATTTAACACACTTGCAACAAAGATCGTTAGAGTGCAACCCGTCGCTCCCTACTATGCTGACATCGATCCCCGTGTCGCCTTTGCATGGGGCTCCGGAAAAATTCAATTCAAAGACTGTGATCCGTGGTGGTTTTGGCATGTACCACGAAGACGGTCAACTCGACGACCAGAATCTCCCTCATTCCAATATCGTTCTGCGCTACTCGCTCTCGAGCAAATCACAGCCGGGTTTGAGCTTTCCAATCGATCCGTTTATCGAAAACGCCACGCGCGTAATTTCTCCCCGAGCGCAGGATCGCCGACGGAAAGACACGTATGTCACGCAGTGGGGATTTTCCGTGCAGCAGGCACTACCAAGCGAGATTGTGTCCACCACTTCCTACGTGGGCAGCAAGGGCACGCACCTGTTGATTCTGTCCGAAGTGAACGTCATTGACCCTCTGACTGGAGCGCGTCCTTAACCGGCTTTCGGTCAGATCGATTGGCGGGGCACCGAGAATAACAGCAGCTACCAGGGACTCTCGGTCGCCGTGAAGCGCTCTTTTTCGCGCGGACTTTTACTTTCGGCCAATTACATGTGGTCACACGAAATCGATGACGGCTCGAACGGCAGCGGCGATGGAGATTCGCGGGTGGCGCAGAATGTCTCCTGCATGCCGTATGAGTGTGCCAGCGGGGCATTCGACGCACGCCAAGTTGTGAATTTCAATGCCATCTACGAACTTCCTTTCGGCACTGGAAAAGCCCACTTAAGCAGCCCGGGAGCATTGCGCACCAGCTTCGGTTCCCGGGGATGTCAGTTCTCTTGTGCTTGCTCGAACTGGGTTCTTCGGGAACGTTACGATTGACCGAAGCTCGACGGATACCCCGGACGGCAATACAAACAATCAGCGTCCTGATCTGGTTCCCGGAGTTCCTTTGACGGCGCCCGGAGGCCAGTCGGTCGCGGCCTGGATCAATCCAGCTGCCTTTGTTGCTCCTGCCTCCGGAACTTGGGGGAGTGCTCCACGCAACCTTCTGCATGCACCCAGTGCGTGGCCGATGGATGCCAGCATTTCCAAGCGGCTCCTTGTTACCGAGCACGTTCAGCTGCAGTTTGGAACTGACGTTTTCAACATCTTTAACCACCCTCAATATGCACCACCGAACGCCGACGTTTCAGCCAAAGGTTTTGGACAGATTGCTTCCACCATCAATATTGGACCGGTTGGAACGGGAACTGCGCGCCAAGTGCAGTTTGCATTGCGGCTCGGGTTTTAGGAGGCAGTCGATTAGCGACGCGAAAGCGATGAGACCTTGGTGCGCACCGCTCAGCGCATCGCGCCTGGTTAGGCGCGGTATAATTTCAACCCGACATGTCTGGTGCTCGGTATGCCCTGGTTGCCTACGTAAGGAGGCCGGTCGGGGAGTTCGTCGAAAAACTTCGTCGTGAGTTGCATCCGGAACTGCCGCATCTGGCAGCTCATCTCACCATCCTTCCACCAAGGAAACTGCAGGGGACAGAGTCCGCGATCATCGAGGAACTCCTGGAGGTGTGCCGCGAAGTCGAACCCTTCGAGGTCATACTGGGAGAGGTAGAAACGTTCCTTCCGGTAACGCCCACGGTTTTTATTCGGGTCGCGCACTGCGCGGTCCGGATGCAGCAACTTCACGACCATCTCAACCGTTCCGGAGTCTGTTGCACAGAGGAATTGCCATACGTCCCGCACCTGACCATTGCGAAGATGGGAACGGAAGAGCTGGCATGGAAAGCGTTCGAGGTCGCCCGTAAGCGCTGGGCGCGCTTCACGGGAAGCCGACACCTCCTGCTTGAAGAGCTGGTCTTCGTCCGCGAAGCTGTGCCCAACTCATGGGTCGACCTGGCTCACGTGCCATTGGGACGAACGGTGGCCACGCGGAAGAAGTGACTATCGGGCTAGGTAATTTCGCCGAGAAATCTCAGCTTTAGTAGATTCTCATTCCCGCAAAACATTGGTACTCGGTCTATTTCCAAGTACTGCACCAATCGCTGGCCGGAAGGACATGTCCCCGACTTGTCCGAAAGTTGTCCCTACGTGCATTGCCAACTTTTGGCAATGAAGGGGAACATGGGGTCGTTGGCGCGGTGTAACGGATCGCCATCTCTATAAGTTGCCAGCCGCGACCTCTGGGAAAGGATGTTCTCGATGCATGTTGGGGTCTATGGTTCCGGGTACCTGGGCACGGTGATTTCCGCGTGCCTTGCGGATTTTGGAACCCCGGTGAGCTGTTGCGATACCGACAGCACCCGCATGGTCGAGATGGCCCAGGGCAACATCTGCTTCTTCGAGAAAAATCTCAAAGAGATTGTGAAGCGTAATGTGCGTTGCGGCCGCCTGTCGTATTCCACCGACGTGGAGGCATTTTCGAAAAAAGCACATGTTGTTTTTCTGGCCGAAGATTCTGCTGAGCACCTAGAGGAGATGGTGTTGCGGATCGCGCGCCACTCGATACACACGATCACATTCTCACTGGTCACGCCGGTTCCGGTTGGGACGGCGGCTGCACTTGAGAAGTCGGTGAAGAATGCCAAGCTGAAGGGCACGATCGTCTCACAGCCAATGTTTTTTACCGACGGGTGCGCTGTGGAAGATTTCAATTGGCCGGACCGCATCATCATGGGTACGACCTCGAATGAGGCCGTTTCAACCTTGAGGCAGATTTTTCATCCGCTCGTGATGCGCGGCGTGCCGGTGGTCGTTACGAATCACGAGACCGCGGAATTGCTGCGTGAAGCGGCGACGGCTTTTGTGGCCACCAAGATTTCCTTCATCAATGAACTGGCCACACTATGCGAGAAGGTGAACGCAGACGCCGTGAACCTATCACTGGCGCTAGGGCTCGATAAAAAGATTGCTCCTCGTTGCCTTCAGCCTGGGGCTGGCATGGGCGGAATCTTCGCCGAGTCGGATATGGATTCGCTTGCGCATCTTGCCCGGGAGAAGAACGTCGAACTCAAGGTATTGACGGCGGCGCGCGAGGTGAACGCAACCCTCGCGGAACGGTTGGTGCAGAAGATCTCTGGCGCAGTGCAGTCCGTTCAGAACAAGGATGTCGGGATCTTGGGGCTTGCATTCAAGCCGAATACAAATTCGGTGGCGGGCTCATCTTCCATCAAGCTAGCGCAAACCTTAGTCCAGCAGGGGGCACGAGTCCGCGCGTACGATCCGGTTGCCCTCGCCGACGCCAAAACGCATCTCAATGGAAGCGTTCGATATTGTGAGACAGCTTATGCAGCGGCCGAGGGTGTGGACGCCCTCGTCGTTGGAACGGGCTGGCCGGAATTTCGCAGCCTCGATTTCAGCAAGATCAAGAACCTTCTCAAGCGTCCTATCATCGTCGACACGAAAAACCTGCTCGACTCGACCAAACTGCGCGCCATGGGATTTCAATACGTAGGCGTCGGGCGCGGCTAATTTTTTGCTATCAGATTAAGCGGAACGCATTTTGTAGGCTTCCTGCTCGGCCGTACCGCGCACAAAACGTCGTCTTCATCCGGGACAGGTCCTGCAAGCAGTTGTTATAATCAAAGGCTGCGGTATCCCTCCGTGTGGTGCCTGTAGTTCAGCGGTGGAACGCCGGACTGTGGCTCCGGATGACGTGGGTTCGAATCCCACCAGGCACCCCAATCATTAAACTTCAAGAACGGCGAATTTTTCCTTCAACTAGGCAAGTCGTTGCATCTGACATGAGTCCACCGCGGACCAGTACCGACCTATCGGGGGCGTTGTCGGAATGTCAGAGCCAGTTCGTCGCAGGCGCGTTTGGCGTTTTGTGGTGGGAATCGCGCTCATTCTTGTCGTTATCGCAGGCGTGACGGCTGCCATCTTCGCCAGGCATTTGACCCCGATTGTCCTTCAGCGAGCGCTGGACATGTTGCGCAGCCGCTTCGACAGCGAAGCCGAGATCCGTGACTTGCAGGTCTCGGTGCTGCAGGGCATCACGGTGAAAGGCCGCGGACTGACTCTGCACTATCGTGGACGTACAGACCTCCCGCCATTGATAGAGATTCGCGAATTCTCCGGCAACATGGGATGGACCAGCCTCATCCACAAGCCGTGGCACATTCGAAAAATCGAAATCGCCGGTCTCACGATTCACATTCCTCCGAAGGAGGAGCGCGGTATCGGCAACGGTCCCGCCTTCGACCTGAAAGGACGCGACGTTCCCGTCCTCGTTGATGAACTGGTGGCAGACAATTCGGAGCTAGATCTGGTTCCCAGCGATCCCAAGAAAGACACTCATCAGTTTCTGATCCATAGCCTGCACATGCATGGAGTAGGGCTCAACCAAGCGGCCTCGTTCACGGCGAATCTCACCAACGCCACACCACCTGGGACCATCATCACGCAAGGTCATTTCGGGCCATGGCAGGGAGAAGATCCCGGACAAACGCCTCTTGCCGCGAACTACACGTTTGAAGACGCGAATCTGGGCGTGTTCCACGGGATCAGCGGAATCCTTTCATCGAAGGGCAAGTTCGGCGGAGTTCTAGAGGACATCGACGTGCGCGGCGCGACCGACACGCCGGATTTCGCAATTTCGATCGCCGGACACCGGATGCTGCTGCATACGGATTTCGAGGCGACCGTCGACGGCACCAACGGGAACACTCTGCTGCATCCGGTCATTGCGCAGTTTCTGCATACGACCCTTGTCTGTAATGGCGGCGTGGTGAAGGCTGAAGGGCGTAACGGACGCGAGGTTATCCTGGACGTCAGCACCGATCACGCGCGGCTTGAAGATCTCCTGCGATTGGCCGTGAAATCGGATCAGCCGATCATGACGGGAGCGATCAAGCTAAAGACAAAGTTCGATCTGCCGCCCGGGCCAGGGGAAATCATGGACCGTTTGGCGCTCGACGGAAAGTTTGGCGTGGGTGGCGCTGAGTTCGCGAATGCGGAAATCCGCGATAAGCTCAAAGGGTTGAGCCGTCGCGGTCTGGGCAAGCCCGAGGACGAAGATGCAGGTAGCGCTGTCTCGGAATTGCGCGGAAGTTTTCGCCTCGACAACGGCCAGATTACATTTCGAGAACTGCGATTTGGCGTGACCGGCGCGACCGTACAACTGGCGGGAACCTACGGCCTGCGCGATGAGAGACTGGACTTCCATGGTCAGCTTCGGCTGAAGGCGAAGTTGTCCGAGGTGACGACCGGAGTTAAATCCCTGCTGCTGAAACCATTCGATTCCTTCTTTCGCAGGAACGGCGTGACGGTGCTTCCGATCAAGGTCACTGGAACACGTGAACAGCCGTCGTTCGGGTTGGACTTCCATCGCAAGAAGGACGACTCGAAAGGTGTTGAGGGAGACTAAGCAACACGAACGCTGCTGCTGAACTGTTTCTGAGATAAAAAGAAAGGCGGCCCGGACAAGCCGCCTTTCGTTGTTTAGTGTCCGTTATTCGAGAGCAAAGATGTTTTTCATCGCGCAGATTTCCTTCAGGACCTTCGGCCACACTGTAACGCTGACCTCGCCAAGATGCTTTCCGAAGAAGCAGCATCAGCGTGCGCGACTGGCCGATGCCGCCGCCGATCGAGAGCGGAATTTGGTCCTCGAGAATTGCTCGGTGGTAGGGCAATTTCCAAATCCGACGAACAATGTTCTTCAAGAATTCAAGATTGCTAGCTGCTCAGCCGTGATCGCACGCTGCCAATCCCATTGATCTCGACCATCATTAGGTTGAGTTCTTTGCAGAGGTTGTCTTCGATGTAGCGCTTTACGTGGAAGATGGCGCGCTGGGTCTCTTTCGGTGTGAGAAGGGAATGGTAATCGGAGGGCAGAATCTTTTCGAGTTCGATGTAATCCCCGATTCCCGGACCCGCCAGGTCGGCTTTCTTATCTAATGTCAGAGTGCTCATGATCGCTCCGTGGGCGACACAATTGTCCAGACGACTCTTACCTTGACTTTTGCAGTCCTGAGGGAGCACCACGGCAGTGCCGCGGGTCACAGCGTTGGGCGAGGTCAGTTTTGCGCTCTTGCGAAGCACGTTCGCTTGCGATGGGTTGAAGCAAATGGGCTGAAAACTAACCGACTGGCTTCTCAACAGTCTATGTTAGAGGCAACGTTCGGAAGCAGGTAGGTCGGATGTATAGACTCAAAATCAGTTTTCTTACTCTTCTACTGTGCTCCGCGACCGCATGTTCGCAAACCGCGGCGCCGCCCAGTCCATCGTCTCCGGATACGCGAAAAACGAGCACGCCTTACACGGGCGACCTTTCGATCTTTGAAAGTCCCGGCCGAGACGAGCGACTGCAAATCGATCGCGTCATGGACACGCTGATGATTACTCAAGGCAAGCATGTTGCGGATGTCGGTGCAGGCTCGGGATGGTTTACCGTTCGTGCGGCCAAGCGCGTGGGCGACAGCGGGGAAGTCTATGCTGTCGACATAAATCCGGAAGCGATTCGCTATATAGATGACCGAATCCGAAAAGAACAGATTCGTAACGTAAAAACCATTCAGGGTCGCGAGGACAATCCGTTGCTTCCTGCGAACCAAGTCGACGCGGTTCTCCTCCTGAAGACATACCACGAGGTAGCCAAGCCGGTGACATTGTTGCGTAATCTGCGCGCTTCGTTGCGGCCGGGAGCGAAGGTCGGGATCATCGATCGCAACGGTAACGGCACGAACCACGGCATCGATCGCGAGGTCGTGCTGAAAGAAGCGGCCGAAGCCGGATACGTGCTGGATGGAAGCTACGACTTTGTGAAAGACAACATGGACTACTTTTTAGTGTTTTCGGTGAAGCCTTGATGCGCAAGTGGAAATCTGAGGTGTGTTCGCGTGTTAAATTCTAAGATCGAATCATGAAGGACGTCCTGAGTTGGGCTCTCGATTTGGCCACGCAGAAAGGCGCATCGTACGTCGACGCGCGCGTAGTCGATGACCGCAGTCGCTCGCTCGCGACGAAGAACGGCAAAGTCGGTCATGCCTCCGACGCGGAATCGCTCGGAATCGGAATCCGGGTCATTGCTGATGGCGCGTGGGGATTCGCCGCAGCCGATGACCTGAGCCGCCGAGGGGTCGAAGCCGCGGCAGCACGTGCCTTCGCCATCGCCAAAGCCTCCGCACAGGTGAAGAGGGAAAACATTAAACTAGCACCTGAAAGGCGTGTCACCGCCGACTGGACCACACCGTTCCAAATTGATCCCTTCACGATCTCGATCGAACAGAACCTCGATCTCTTGCTGAAAATTGACGCCGAACTCCGGTCCGTCGCCGGAGTTACCCTTGCCGAAACCAGCATGAACTTTCGTCGAGAGGAGCAATGGTTTGCATCCTCAGAAGGATCGAGCATTCATCAGACGAAATATTCCACCGGGACCGGGTACGCCGCTTACGCGTTTGCAAGTACCGAAATCATGAAGAGATCGTATCCAAATTCGTTCGGCGGCCAATGGCAGAACAAAGGATACGAACTGATCGCCGAATTGAAGCTGCTCGAGAATGCGCGGCGAGTGGGAGAAGAAGCCGTCGCGCTACACAAAGCCGACCAGTGTCCCGAGGGCGTGAACACGATCGTTCTCGACAGTTCGCAACTGGGCCTGCAGATTCATGAATCGGTCGGACATCCGATTGAACTGGATCGCGTCCTCGGAATGGAAGCGAACTTTGCAGGAACATCGTTCCTTACCCTCGACAAGCTGCGCAACCTGCGCTACGGCAGTGATCTCGTGAATGTCGTCGCCGATGCACGCCAGGAACATGGCCCAGGGCTGGGCACATTTGGCTTTGACGACGAGGGGGTGCCAGCGCAGTGCACGCCGATTATCACGAACGGTCAGTTCATGGGCTACCTGAGTTCGCGTGAGACTGCCCACACCATTGGCGAGTCCCGCTCGGGCGGAACGTTGCGTGCCGAAGGATGGAATCGGCTACCGATGATCCGTATGACCAACATCAGCATCTTGCCCGGCGAGAATCCACTCACCCTCGACCAGCTGATCTCCGACACGAGCGATGGCATTTACATGGAAACGAACAAGTCGTGGTCGATCGACGATAAACGTTACAACTTTCAGTTTGGCTGCGAGATTGGTTGGGAGATCAAGAACGGCAAACGAACGCGCATGCTGAAGAATCCGTCATATTCCGGCATTACAACCGAGTTCTGGAATTCGATGGACGCGATCTGCTCGCGCGATCAGTGGACTTTGTGGGGCACGCCGAACTGCGGTAAAGGACAGCCGCAGCAAATTATGGGTACAGGGCACGGCGCAGCTCCGGCACGTTTTCGCAAAATCAAAGTCGGTTCGGCGTACAAAGGGGCGTGATTGCTGACCAGGGAGCAGGCTTCCGACATCTTCGATCGTCTGAAAAAGTATTCGACCGCGGACGAGGTCGAGGTTTACTTCTATGGAGGCCACTCGGCGCTCACGCGGTTTGCGAACAACGTCATCCACCAGAACGTTGCCGAACAGAACTACGGCGTTTCGGTGCGCACGGCGTTTGGCGGACGCACCGCACGCGCTTCAACCAACAAACTCGATGACGAGAGTCTAAAGCGCGTCGTCGCAGCCTCCGAGAGTCTGGCGAAAGTGCAGCGCCCTGATTCCGATTTGCTGCCGGTTCCAACAACCCAGGAACGCGACGCCGCGAACCTGTACAAAACTAACGCGCCTTCTAGGCACTTTGCCGAAACTGCGGCCATCACGCCGGAGGATCGCGCCGCAGGCGTTAAGAAAATCGTAGATGCAGCGGACCGGCATAAGCTCACCACGGCTGGAATTTTTTCAAGCTCGGAATCCGTCGAAGGCATCTTCAACTCGCGCGGACTTGCCGACTGGCACACGCAGACTTCCGCCGAGATTTCGATCACGATGCTTGCGGAAGATTCTTCCGGATGGCAGAAGGCAAATTCGCCCGATGTACGCAACCTCGATCCGGTCGTGCTCGCCGACGTCGCCGTTCGGAAGGCTACTGAGTCGGCTTCGCCACGTGAAGTCTCCACCGGAAAGTACACTGTCGTTCTCGAGCCCGCGGCAGTGCTCGATATCGTCGGCTTCATGTTCTGGGACTTTGGCGGACAGGCGCTCCTCGACGAGCGTTCTTTTCTTAACAATCGAGTTGGTGGACAGTTGTTTGGCGAGAACATCAACATCCATGACGAGGCTGCGCATCGGTTGCAGTCGGGTGCGCCGTTTGACGGCGAAGGAATGCGGCGACAGCGTGTTCCTCTCGTCGAGAAGGGAATCGTGAAGAGCGTCGTCTACGCGCGCGGTACCGCGGCGAAGATGAAGAAGTCGGAACTCGCATCAAAGGCCGGACCGATCGCGCCGACTGGCCATGGTTTTCTGCTGCCGAACGAGATGGGAGAGATGCCGGTGAACATCGTGTTTGGCGAGCCGGCGAATCCACAATCCGTGGATCAGATGATCGCCTCCACCGATCGCGGCGTCCTGGTGACGCGCCTTTGGTACATCCGCGAAGTCGATCCGTACGAGAAGATCCTGACCGGGATGACACGCGACGGAACATTCCTCATCGAAAACGGGAGACTCGCCGGCGGTCTGCGAAACTTTCGCTTCAACGAAAGTCTGATTCACATGCTGTCGAATGTCGACGCTATGGGCGTTCCCGTCCGCGCAAGCGGTGAGGAGTCGTTCGACATGGTTGTCCCTGCGATGAAAGTGAGGGACTTTAACTTCACGGAAGTCACCAAATTCTGAGGGCAGTCTCAGTTCGGATCACGGCTAAAGGTTGCCTCGCTCATACGTCATCCCAATGCGACCGTGGTCGTAGATTTTCGCTGCCCTCAGGTAGTCCAGAGCATGTAATTCTCAGCTAAATACTGAGCTTCCTGTTGACTGCGGATTGCGCGCCTGCCCCGAAGCACTGCGACCACCCCACCTTTTAGCTTCGCTTTTCACGTCTAATTCCTTGTCAGCCAATAGCTTAAACGGAGGAAGTTCCATGACTTCGGTAACTTTTCACTCCTGATTCAGGGGTGTAATCTGCCTTCGAAATGTCCATCTCTGGTCGCACGCTCCATGAAGAGCTTGGACCCGGAAAGAAGGCCTCCAAAGCCGTGGCATCGGATGACAGCAAGGACGTGAAGACTGCGACCAATCGCAAGCACTACACGGACGTGCAGAGCGCGGCCCGCTTCCCGGTGAAGTTG
>Ga0126381_100002176_pt1 | contig 21202 bp, 34 predicted proteins | sample PanSoiMetPlot_28_FD_96465 | JGI IMG/M metagenome (GOLD analysis project Ga0126381, IMG submission 96465) | Tropical forest soil microbial communities from Panama - MetaG Plot_28 | ecosystem: Environmental > Terrestrial > Soil > Tropical forest > Bulk soil | place: Panama | collected 2016-02-17
GCAGTCGGGTCACTATCAGGAGCTTCTGAGGATCAGCGGCCCGGCTAGCAACTACTATGTTGGCGCTGGCGGCGGCGCCGGGAATGCCTATGCTCGCGGGGCCAGGTTTCTTGTCAGGGTTAACCCCGGGCCAAGCGGCTCTACAGGCCAGGATTTGCTGGCAATCGACTTCGCTGACTTTGAGGGCAACGACGTCAGCCACACTGCAATAGCGACAATAACTGACAACAACCCGCATCACTTCGTCTTCCAGATCGGCACGACGCCCAGTTCCACTTCATATCAGCTGACCGTGCTTCTTGACGGCGCTGTCGTATCCTCGGGCGTTGTCTATGCGGGCGTTAATGTCGAGAACGACTGGAACTTTATCGGCGTCGGTGGAGTGAACCACTCTGACGGCGGTATCAGTTACGGCTATAACTACACCTTCGGGCACCTGGCTCTCTTCCCGGTGCAGCTGGCCACTAGCCGGGTGAAGGCCCATTACGCTGCCGCCCATACAGGCGGCAGCGGGGATGACTCGGTTACCAGGGTGGCCAAGCTCTTTACCTACGGCGGTTTCGGCCTTCAGCGAGCTTGTGCCCTTGACAGTCCCTCGCCTTTCATGGGTCCCGCCGACCAGATTTCAGGGCAGTCCGTCGTGGATGCTATCTCCACGATGGCCACGGCTGAGGGCGGGTTCCTGTTCTGCGATGCCGCTAACAATGTGACCTGGTGGCCGAGGGCGTTCTTGTATAACAGGCCCGTTAAGTGGACGCTCGGGGACGGCCCGGGGGAGACGCCTTACGATCCTGGCGAGGCTTACGATTTTGACAATACGTTCATATCGAACCTTGTCACCGTCCAGCGCCAGGCTAGCCAGAACGGCAACGGCGCTGTCGCCATTACCGCTGACCAGCCTAGCCAGAAGCAGTACTTCACCAGGAATGGGCAGCAGGCCACTGTTGAGGTCATGGCTGACCAGGACGCCTATGACCTGGCTAACTGGCAGCTGGCCAAGTACAGGCAGCCTAGCCTGCGAGTCCAGCAGGTTGTCCTTGACCCGGCGGCAAACCCGGCTGTGTGGCCGGTGGCCCTGGGGGTCGAGCAGGGCGACGTCGTAAGGCTTAACCGGCGGCCCCTCGGGGGGGCCGTTATCTCGCAGCTGTGCATCGTTCAAATGGTGCAGCACGCTGGCGGCCCGGATAACTGGGCGACAACCCTCAACCTGGTTCCCTACATGATTGAGTCCACCGTGCTTCAGTGCGACCTTACCGCCAACAACCAGATCGCTAGCAACGGGATCGGCTGGTAATGCCGGTCGATCCTTACACCTGGCAGCTTAACGACTTCGTTACAGCATCCCGGCTGGACAATGACCTGTACGCGATCAACGCGCTGGCATACAATCCTAACGGGACGCGATTCCATGCCCGCAAGCCGCTCTATAAGGCCATGCAGGCTGCTACCGGGCTGAGTGTCAACGCCGGGGCTTACCGGGGGCTGTTCCAGTCTGCCGGGGCTAACGTCCTGGTGGACAACTCGGCCTATTTCGGCGTCCAGATGGACCCGGACTATGCCGGGATCGTTCAGGATGGCGTGTCCTTCTCCAATGGCAACCCGAACCTCCCGCAAGGAGGTTCGGGTAATCTTGTCGGCGGCGGCGGGGGCTGGTACCTGGTCTCGGCGTTTGCCCCGCTGGGCGGCCATGACCCTAATTCGCCTTACCGGGCTAACATCACTAACAGCACCAACGGATTCCCTAGCGGCGGCCCGAACCTGCTGTCGTGTCCGCAGGCTTGCGCTGGCAATGCTAACCATGATGTTACGCCGTGGGTGTGCGACCTGATTTACTTCGACGGCGGCTCCTACATGCCGGTTGCCTTCAACGGGGCTGCCAGCGCCGCCAACCTGGCTACAACGATAGACGGATCGGGGGAGACTTCCCGGTTCCACGCCATGTGGGCTTCGGTGCTGCCGCAGTACGGCTTCCAGGTGCCCGGCGGCCCGGCGCCTATCCAGAGCTGGACCGGAGCTAACTCGCACATCGGTTCAGCCCAGCTTAACTCTGCTATCCGCAACACGCTAAGGGTGTTTAACATGCCCCCGGCGCTCCGGGTGAATGCCGGTAATTCCGGGGGTAACATCCCATCAGGGCTCGGCACCAATACCACGATCAACCTGTCCAGCGTGCAGCTGGATAGTTATGGGGGCTGGAACGGGTCTAACACTTACACTGTTCCCTTTGACGGCATCTACCTGTGCTACGGGGCCGTCAGCCTCCAGGCCGCCGGTTCGGCCATGCCAGCCAGGTGCGGCATCAAGGTCAACAGCACCAACAAACAAGGTCCGGTGCATCAGATGGCAGCGGGCAACAATAACAATGTTGCCACGGTCAAGCTGCTTGACCTTCAGGCCGGGGATACTGTCCAGCTAATCGCCAGCCAGGCATCCGGCAGCACGGTAAGCTGCGCGGGGAACATCCCGCCAGTCCTCCTGCTGCTCTGGATGGGCGCCAGGTCAGGTTTCCCGGCTTCCCTGCCATCTGTGCCCGACCTGTCTTACAGGTACACAGCCGGTCTGGGCGCCGCAGGGACCACTCAGACGGCCTTTAACACCGGCCTTGGCAACGACCTCACGTTCCTGTACTACCGGCCTTTCCTGCTGAGCAAGCAGGGCACCGCTCAGGCTATCTCGCAGGGCACTAACACGGTTGTCACGATGGATACGGTCGGCGGGATCATTCACAGCGGGACAGGTGATCCTTACTCGGGCTGGGATGCTGTTAATACCCGCTATGTTGCCCCAAGGCCGGGCTGGTACCTGGCCACGTTTGAAGTATTCTTCGGCGCCCCGACACTTACTAGCACGCCCAGCACGATCGCCCAATTCAGGATAAGCACTAGCGCCGGGGTCAGTAACTATGACCAGTACGGCCATCAGAACGTGCCTCCCTCTCAGAGCGGCGGGGGAGCGTCGGCTATGGGCTACTACTACCTGCGTGCCGGGGACTGGATTGAGCCGGTAGTCCAGACACAGGACACGGCTTCAGGCAGCTTCAGCACGGTTACCTCACCTAACTCTCACTTCGAGTGCATCTGGGTGAGCGAATAATGTGCCAGCCGATCATTCAGGGTGTTTCGTTCGATCAGGCTTCCTACGGGAAGGGTGCCCTGATGACGGCGACGGTTAACTTCACTGCCTGCTGCTCTGGTCCGTTTACGTTCTCTGCCAGCGATACGGGCGGTCTCACCTGGGCGCAATCTAATACTGACGGGATAACCATTGTCCAGTTTCAGGCTAACGCGGTGAGCCAGGGTACTTTCACCTTCACGGCTACGATTACCAGCGAAGACGGGCTGAGTGACAGCCAGTCGTGGCCTTTCACGGTTACCGGGACTAGCGCCAGCGTCGGCCTGGTCGGTGCCACCGTCAACCCGAACGTCTATGGCCTGGCGGGCAGCCAGACCGTCCAGGCGGCTAAGCAGCTTGACGGCTTCCTTGCTCCGGGTGTCGTCCCGGCCATGACCCGGCAAAAGCAGTTCTGGAATGAGGGAGTATTCTCCGCGACTGACCCGGGGCTGCTTAACCTGCTAAACAACGGCGTCAAGGTGCAGATAAGCGTCAAGCCCACCCGCACCAGCAATGCCGCTACGATCGCAAGCCAGCAGTCGGCGCTCTCAAGCGCCGTTACCTCGGTCCTGGCCGTGAGCACTAACGTTGAATGGAACCTCTGGCAGGAGATGAACGACGGGACGAGCTTCCCGTCCGGTGGCGTTACCTATCCTCAGTACTGGACTAACTATGCGCCTACGATTGTGTCGGCTGGCGGGGTTGTCATCTTCGACCCTGGCTGCAACGGCACCGGCAGCAACTACGCGAACGCGGTCTCGTACTTTCCGGCCCTATCCCCGGTGCCGCACGCATTCTACTGCGACTGGTATGCCAACGCCTTCAGGACTGGCACCTTCCCCGATCAGGTTCCTGCCGGGGTTAGCACTTCTTACATGGCATTGGCTGACGGTGCGGGCATCCCGTTCGGGCTGGGGGAGTGGGGCTTCGGCCAGCTGGCCAATGTTACGACCCTGACCTTGCAGGATAAGCAGCTGATCTGGGGAAGCCCGATCCCGTTCACCGATTCGACGGGCGGCCAGTGGTCCGGGTCTTACATGTCTTACATGATGAGCCTGTTCAAGGCCCGCCTTAAGGCCGGTAAGAACAACGCTGATATCTGCGGGTTCTTCTCGGGGATCACCTCGCCGCTTGGTTCCATCCAGTCCAGTACTGACTTCAAGACGGGAAACCTAGTCGTCAACGGCGTCCTGAGTAACGGCCAGACTGTCAATAACGTGAGAATCCTGGGCCTCATCGACGTGTGGAATGCGGGGATATGACATGCAGGACGAGGAACCGCGCATATCTCTTCCGGTTGAGCCGCAGATAAGCTACTCCGTTAAGGAAATCTTGAAGCGCATTGAGGACAAGGTAGACGATCTTATCCGGGGTCTTGCCTTCAAAGCCGACACCTCTCATGTCGAATCGCTAAACCAGCGGGTAGACCGGGCCGAGGATCGCATAACCGCAATAGAGCACCGTAACCAGTCCAGGGATGAACATGAACGGGGACACGCCGAGTGGAAGCGCTGGCTGATTCCCACTGTGCTAACAGCAGCGCTTACCGTTGCGACGATTCTTTCCCTGCTTCACCACCTCTGATGCACAAGAAGGACAGCATTGACTGACACCGCGCCCAGCATCACCAGCGTCACATTCGATAAGGCCTCGTATGTTCCGGGCCAGCTGATCAATGCCACGGTCACTTATGTTCCCGGTACTGCCGATACAACGCTGACCTTCACTGGCACCGTTACCGACTCGGCTGGCCAGACTGGCGAACTGACTGCCCAGTTTGTCACGACCGCTAACAGCCCCTCCACGGTTACCGCTGCTGACAGCGGTAACCGCACCTGGACGAAGATTTCCGATTCCGGCACTGTCGCAGTATTCCAGGCTACGGCTTAAGGAGATTAGTTGAAGTACGGACGGCTCCCCCGTGACACCGACCGCCCCGCGCTTACCCTTGAGAACTACCTGAGCGCAGCGGGCCTCCCGCCCGCTCCGCTTGTCGTTGACCGGGCCAGCAAGGTGCCGTCCTGGCCCATGTATGGTAATGACAGGATCGGGGACTGCACTTGTGCGGCTGCCGGTCACATGATCCAGGGCTGGACTGCTTTCGCTAATACGGAGGTGACGATCGCTCAGTCCAGCGTCATCCAGGCTTACTCGGCTGTCAGCGGTTATGACCCGGAAACCGGGGCCAACGACAACGGCGCCCAGATGCAGGACGTCTGCGCTTACTGGAAGCAGACCGGGGTCGGCGGCCATAAGATCGCCGGTTATGCTGCCTTCGGTGACCCTACAGACCTGACGCTTATGCGTCAGGTCCTTAATACGTTCGGCACTGTCTACCTCGGGATCAACTGCCCCTATTCGGCGCTTGACCAGTTCGATGCCGGGCAGCCATGGAGTTACGTGTCAGGCAGCCCGATCGATGGCGGCCATGCCATCCCGCTTCAGCAGGTTGTTACCGCCCAGATAGGCATTTACCATGTTGTCACCTGGGGCAGGCTTCAGAGGGCGACCATCTCTTTCATGGAGCATTACGTGGAGGAAGCCTGGTGCGTGGTAAGCCAGGACTGGATCGACGCTAACGGCACCACCATTGAGGGCCTGGACCTGACCCGGCTGCTCTCGGATATGCAGTACGTCTAATGGCCAGGGACGAGCTTGAGGAACGCCGCAAGGCCCGTGAGCGAGCTAAGCAGGAAGCTCTCTGGGAAGCCGCTAAGCGGGGTAACGCTAAGGCTAAGAAAGCTGTGCTGATCAAGGGCGGGAAGAAGTGATCTCTTTCCTGGCACACATGCTCGGGATTGATGATCCCACCGGCCGCTGGTATGCGTTCTGGTCTGGCTTTGGCTCCGATCTTCAGGAGTTCGCCATCCTGGGCGCGATGGTTGCGGGGTACCGGAAAATCAACTGCCACTATAAGGGCTGTCCTCGGATCGGGCGGTTCCCTGCGATCGAAGGCCAGGGCTGGCATTACTGCAAGGTTCATCACAACACTAACGGGATTCATGCGTCGTGACAGGCGCTCATAGCCAGAAGGTTACCCACTCTTACCTAGTCCACTACCCGGCTCATCCGGCTCGCAAGGATGATCCGCATTACAGGGACTTCAATGCTTACCGCCGTCGCACTAAGGCGACGGCGATGTGTTCCATGGGCCAGCATCGTAATGACTTCAGCGAATGCCACGGCCAGCTAGAGCTTCACCACGCACATATCGAGTTCAGCCTTCAGAACGGGGTTGACCTTGCGTGGCTGGAGAAAGACTACCCAGGTGTGTCCAACCCGGACGAGGTTGGGGCCTGGGTAGAAGGGGCTAGCAATCTTACCTGGTTGTGTGAAGCCCATCATCGGGGACCCGGAGGGGTTCACGTCGCAAGCGCCTCAGACTACGAGGCAGAGAAATACGTGAAAGGTCTGATCGGCTAGTGCTTAACGGAATCGACTTCAGCTTCGGCTCAGGGCTGACTACTGCTGAGATTAAGAACGGCGGCAAGCAGTTTGTCTGCCGTTACCTGTCCGGCGGTAACAGCAAGGACATCAGCAAGACTGAACTGGACAACTACAAGGCTGCCGGTATCCCGGTTATCTTCGTCTGGGAAACAGACGGGATCATGCGGAGTGAGGCTGACGGTATCGCAGCTGCCAAGGCTGCCGAGGCTGAGCTTGCCCAGATCGGTGCTTCCGGGGCTGTCGTGTTCTTCGCCGCTGATGCGGCTCAGATGCCCGATCTGACGGGTTACCTCAAGGGGGTTAACTCGGTACTGGGCAAGCCCAGAACGGGCGTCTACGGCGGCCTGGGAAGCGTACAGGCCGCCTTTAACGGCGGCCTGGTTTCCTATGGCTGGCAGACCTACGCATGGTCTAACGGCCAGTGGGATGACAGGGCTCTGCTCAGGCAGGTTCAGAACGGCGTCCAGTTCGGCCCGGCCCAGGTTGACCTGGATCAGGCGGCTTACTGGAACAGCACGAAGATTCTCGGGCTTAACGATGACTTCGGCCAGTGGCCGAGGCCGCCTGCCACCCCGCCGCCCGCTAAGGGTCCTGTGTGGAATGAGATTCCAGACGGCTACGGGCACAGCCTTGAGCACTGGGTGCAGCAGCGGAACGGGGACTTCAATACGATCGTCGCACTGTCGCGGGCGAACCTTAACGCGCTTCACCTGGCGATGCTCAACACTTACCTGGCCTATGACGCTGCCTGTGTCGCTGCCGGGAAGCCCCATCCCCCGGCTGACCGTCTTGACGTTTACACGGTGAACTGACGTGAGCGACAAGGACAAGGACCGGGAGAAGAAGGAACTGGAGGCCGTTAAGAAGGCCGCCGACCGGGCCTGGAAGATTCACCAGGCCAGGAAGAAGGCTGAGAAGAACGGGAAGGCGCCGAAGAAGTAGTGGGCAGGCGTCCCGGTGACCGGCCTTATCCGACCCCGCCTAAGCGTCCCCCTCGTCCTCCGTCCAAGCCGAAAGGTAAATGATCGCATTGGCTGCCGGACCGCCTAACTGCCCGCCGCCCAGGCCCGCACCCAAACCTAAGCCCCGTTAGGAGACACAGTGCCTAGCTTTCCCAGCTGGCTTCAGAAGCTTCTTGCCGACTATCCGGCTCTTGTTACCGGCGCCCTGGGGGGCGCCGTTACCCTGCTGGCTAAGTTCGGCTTCCATGTCACGACTGACCAGCTTGTCGTGTGGGTCATGATGGCCTACTCGATTCTGGCTGTCGTGGTTCACGGCGGGATGGCGTCTGTGCGCAAGCACCGCTAGTCCTGCCTGCACGACAGAGCCCCGTCCGGTTCACCCTCCAGCCGGACGGGGCTCTTTGCTGTGTCCTAAGGTCCTGTAAGCGATCCTAAGCGCCTGTGTCACGGAACTGGCCCAGGTTATGCACTACGGCTTCGTAGGGCTTCCCTGGCTCTCCTGGGTCCTCCGGGCCTGTGTTCTCCTGGACCTCCCTGATCCTCTCCAGCGTTGCGGACTGCTCCTGTTCGCATAGCGGGCAGTCCGGGGCATACTCGGCGTTGTGGGTCAGCCGGTGCCAGGACTCTTCCAGCTGATCGGCGCACAGGTCGAGCGTCTTGGCCACCGCTGACTTGCTGAGGTTGCCCCTGATGAAGGCGGCGTCCCGCCGCCACTTCCCGATTAGCTCGCGCATCGGCCTAGCTAACTCCCTCTCTCCGTAGCTGTACGACGTTTGACTGCGGCTTTACCTTGTGACCATCCCCGTACATAGAACCCGATCTGAGGTAGTCGTGCAAGCGGTCTCGCTCGATGTCCCTGCCGATGTAGTCCAGGGTGATCTTCGTGTCCTCATGGTCGAGCATGATCGACACTTGCAGCAGTGCCTTGTCCTGGCCTAGCTGGGGCAGGCTGGCCAGGTGATCGAGCATGGCCCGTGCTCCTGAGCGCCTGATCGTGTGCATGCCCTCGCCTACGTGCCGGGTGGACTCGCTGTGTACCGTCCCTGAGGCGCTGAGAGCGTCCAGGGCGTCCTTAACGACCTGCTCCAGTCTCCGGGTGGGTAGCTCTGGCTGAAGCACGTAGCGTGTCTCTGAGGCCTTCCAGGGACCCTTGTTGCGGACAGGCTCCAGCCGGGGGATCAGGTACCAGTCAGGGTGATCCTGCATCATCATCCGGACGACCCCCACCCCCGCTCCATAGCCGATCTCGTCGGCATAGCTGACTAGCCACCGGGCTAGCTCGTCCCCCAGGTCCTTGCCGACTGGCACGTCTGTCCAGCGGTGCCGCTTGTGCCGGGTGATCCTGATGATCATTCTGTCCCAGTCGATGTCCTTCAGCCTGAGGCTGGTTATCTCGCCCTGCCTGGCCAGGGTGTAGAGAGCTATCGCCATCGCCGCCCTATCGGCGGCGTGGCGTTTCCCTGAGGCGTCCAGGAAATCCTGGAACTCGTTAACCTTGATGTAGTGCTTAGGCTTCCTTACCTTAGGCTTAGTCTTACGGCCCTTAAGCAGCTTAGTGCTCATTCCGCCGGGTATCTCGCCCCGGTCTTCGAGGAAGGCCAGGAAGCCACGGATGGCAGTGGTCCCGTTGTTCCATGCAGCCTGGGACTGTCCTGCCAGGCCGGTGAAGTAACGGTCGATGCACTCATGGTCGATGTTCTGGACAAGAGGGCCGCCGCCATCGCGGCGGCCCTGAAGCTCAGACACGTCTGAACAGGCCTGGATGAACTTGCGAAGGTAGGTGAAGGCTTGCTTGCGGTACAGCTGGCTCCAGCCGAGGGAGATGACGTGAGCCTCGTAGGCCGACACGCCGTCTCTCACTGTCATCTTCATGGGACTCCCTCCAGTCACACAAGATCGCTGATCTTCACAGCAATGATCAGCCGTATTGAAATGGTCGATGGTCACACTGTACCAGGTCACAGTCCTGGGGTTGGATGGTGCCTAACGGCTCAGTCCTTGACCTGCGATGATAGTCACACTACCATGGGCGTGTCGGGTGTCACAACAGGACAAACCAGACATACCGGCTACCTGGGAAAGCCCTGGGAATGACCGGAAGACAGTGACAAGGAAGATCAGGACCCCTATGATCGTCACTGGCTCGCACAAGAGCCAGGCGCAACACCGAGGGCCGTTGACGAAACAGGGGCTACCGGGAAGACCGAGCCCCAGAGGACGTGAGGACGATGCCCCCGCCAAGAACGTTTGACTACGACGTGCTTAACCGGCTGGTAAGAGACCACCCCGAGTACTCAAACATCCAGTACGCATCGATCATGACCCAGTATGAGCGGGACACCAGGCACGACGAGCACTACCCGATGATCCTGCCCAACGCGATAGCACGGGCTATTTCCCAGTTCAGGGCACGCTGGCAGACGAGGGAAGGCCCATCAAGCCAAGGCAGTACGGCAGGCTAGTGCCCTGGCCAGGACTGCCCCATGCTTCCCTCATGGCTGCCCCTATGAGGCACATCAAGACGCTTGCCAAGCTGAAGCTGAACCAGAGGGTCCCTGCCAAGGATGAGAGGCTAGCCCGGAGGTTCGTCGCCCGGCTTGAGGCCGGGCGGCAGATCGTTGACATCGATGATCAGACTGGCAAGGTCCTGATCCGTGATGCCAGGCCTGATGAACTGGATAGCAGCGGTCGGCTCATCAAGCCGACCGCCGATGTCAGGCAGGCATGGCTTGACAAGGCAGGCGAGCCTGACCCGCTGGATCATGATGTCATCCTCAGGCTGAGGGAAGGCGAGGCCGAGGGCAACGGGAGGTCCGACCGCCGGGCCGGGTAGCCCGGCGACACGCCGGGACTCGATGGACTTGATGGTCACAGGCTACCTGTGGTAGAACCTAGTTATACTTGAGAAACTAAGAGGAACTAGGATAACAAGGACATCTAAGAGTAAACGGGACAGGCCCCTTAAGGGGCCTGTCCCTACTTTCTAGTCTTAGTAAAGATGAGCTATCTGTCGCGCGCGTGAGGCAGGATCGTCCGTGAGAGTTCTTTCATGTTCGGCCGTGGCCCGCCGAAGGCGGATCAGGGACAACGGCCTGACTGATTGTTCAGTCATATACGTCCCGTTGCGATACTTTGCCAAACCATGACACGGTTTAGTTGCCCGGCTCAAATGGTCTCGGGTAAGCTCCATGCAGTTCGTGTCCGGGTGATCACATATCCGCCCCGCTCTGGCCCACGGGAGGGACCGTTGCAACTGCCAGCGCTGGACTCCGATGCCGAAGAAGTGAGCTTCCCCCACGGCACCGTAAGCGCACTGATCGACAAGAGCCGGGGCCTCATCCGAATCTTCTCGGAGCCCAGTCCTCACCCGGAAGACTGGGAAGCCGCTAAGCAGCTGGCCGCCACGGTAGCTGGCGGCGGATGGGACTGCTATGGCGGGCAGGGTGTTGACATCTTCGACATCCGGATAGTTGATCAAGTAATGGACGTGGTTGCCTAGCATCCCCCAGTCCCCCCTGGCTAGGCGACCGCGCGGAACCCCCCTCGGCTACCCGGATCGAGGGGGGTTCTGTCGTGTCTCGCTTGACTCGATGATGGTCACATGCTATCGTCACCATCCATGACGGCAGAACTGGTGATAACAGAGGCGACCGGATTGCCGGTCGTGGCTGGGCCGCAGAACATCGCCCGAGCCCAGTACCTAGTCAAGGGACTGAAGGTGGCTACGGCTGAGCTTGGAGTGCGCGCCCAGGCCGAGAAGGACGGTCCCGGCTCTAAGACCTGGCAGCAGATCGCGGACGAGTTCGGGTGCAGTGTTCTAACGATCCACCGTGCCCGTGAGGCAGCGGGCCTGAAGGACGAACCAAGATCACGAGAAATATCACCTGATACATCTGACGATCTTGAAGACGAGCCCGAGCACGTCGAGTCCGAGACAGTCCCCCCAGACCCCGAGGCCGAGACTCATGAGGCCGAGCTAATAGACGAGCCCGAACCGGAAGAACCGGCAGGCTGTCCGATTCGATCCTGGCCCGCCCAGCTCAAGGGGTTGCGCCAAGTCCTTAACGGCTTTGAGGCCAACGTAGATGACGCCCAGGCCGCCGATGTAGTCAAACTGCTTCGCAAGTATCTAGCCAAGTTCGAGAGGAAAGCAAATGCCTGACACGATCCGGGTTACCGTTAAGCATCAGGACGCCATCCCGCCCGCCATCCTTCCCAGGATGGTAGGCACGCGCTGGTGGCGACAGAACTGTCATGGTGCCCTTACGCTTAACGCCGTAGACGACATCTGCTGCGCCGACGTTCGGGAGACCTTCTCTACGTTCCATTACGGAGGGCATGATCCCGCAAACCTCGTTAGCATTCTCCATACAGGCGTTCATGCCTGGCTTAAGGAGGTCGTCCAGAAGGCCGACAGCGGTAAGGCGGTGCGGGCCGCAACCTATCAGCTTGATCCAGGCCTGCTTATACCAGGTGGCGTTAAGGGTGACAGGCGCAACAAGTCGAACGGCGGCTCTGGGCGCGTGGTGACTCGCTGCAAGGTCTCAACGGAACGCGAGGACGGTTCAATGGCTCCCTGCTATCGCATGACTGGGCATGAGGGTGGGCATCGTCCGCAGTCGAAGCGGACAAGGAACTTCGCTCGCCGGTAGGCGTGTTTCACTTGCGTGGATGATGGTCATTCGGTATCATTATCCTATGCAGCCTCGCACCAGGTCATACACCCAGTTGAGCGAGTGGCTTGACTGCGGGTTGCGGTACTACCTCAAGAGAATCCTGCGGCGGCCGGACATGCAAGCCGTCTGGCTGCCAGCAGGAACGGCCACCCACCGGACCATCGAGGAGTATCTGAGAGGAACCCTTGAGAACCGATGAGCAAGAGCCAGTCCAGCCAGTCTGCCCCCACTGTCCATACGAAGGCCCGATGCGCCGGGTAATGCAACCAAGGCCATCCACTAGGCGAACGACCGTTTGCCCAGACTGCCTGGAAGAAATTAAGTGACATTCGACACGGCCGGGTCTTTCCACCGGCACTTCAAGGACGCCCTGGCTGAGGCTGAGGCTAAGACTCCCTACCCGCTGGCCGACTGGCCCTATGCGGGACGGAGAAGCCCTAAGCGCCAGGTCGAATGGTGGGAAGAGAACGGCCCGGCCTTGTGCCAGAAGTACATCGACTGGTACGAGGCCAACGACGACATAACCGTATGGATCACCCCGGATGACAAGCCCGCTATCGAACTGGACTTGACGGCTAGCTTCGGCCGGGTGCCAGTCCGGGTGATCATAGACCAGGTTCTCAAGGCCGGGTCAGCCCTGATCATCACTGACCTAAAGTCGGGCGCTAAGACGCCCGACTCCATGACACAGCTGGGCATCGGTGCCAGCGTGCTAGAACTGACCTACGGCATCCGGCCCCGTTACGGGTCGTTCTGGATGCACAAGCTGGATGAGCCGTTCAGGCCATTCGAGCTAGGCGGCTACCAGTATTCCGTCGAGTTCCTGTCTGACCAGATAGGCATGTTCGATCGTGCCGAAAGGTCAGGAATCTACGTCGCTAATCCGGGTCAGCGCTGCAAGCGCTGTGGTGTCGCCCAGCACTGCCCGGCTATGGGGGTTAGACCCGAGTGATTCACCTTGCGCTTCAGCACAGTTCGTTCGTGCTTCCGCACAACTCGTCAATCCTGGTGCTTATCGTTATAGGCGCCATCCTGTTTAAGAAAAGCCGGGATTAGGAGAAGCTAAGTGACTACAGCAGCAATCATCGCCCTGTGCTTCCTGGGCGTGTTCGGCCTCAAGTACCTGCGTGACTACTTCATTCACAGGACCGCCACCAAGGCGGCCCGCGAGGACGTGGCAAAGATGTTCGGCCTGCCGGGTAAGGCCAGCCTGGATGACCTGCTGGCCGAGCCTGACGAGACCGGCACCCCCAGCCTGTTCAAAGGATGCCCCTAGTGCCTGAGGTCACCATCACGCTTAAGCAGTCAGGCGGCCATGACGCCCCCTGGGTTGCCATCAAGGCTGAGACGCCAGCGGAAGCCCTGCTAGCGCTTAACGAGTTCGTGACCGTAGAGGGATTCGAGACGGTCAAGCTGGCCGCCCAGCGATTCAAGGCGACAGTCAGCTACTCGTCAGGACCTCCAGCTGCACCGCCAGCCAGTCCCGCTAAGAACGACGAGGCTGACCTTGACAAGGCAGAGGCCGCCCTTAAGGCGGCCGGTATGTCCAGGGAAGCCAGGGATGCCACGCTCAGCAATCAGGCTCTTCCTGAGTCCGTTCACCCGAAGTGCCCGAAGTGCGGGAAGCCGGGGGAGTGGAAGGAAGGTGTCTCCGCTAAGGGGACGGCTTATTCAGGCTACTTCTGCCTGGCTGACGACTGGGAGCCGTGCAAGTGAGCACTGCCGAGGAACGCCGTGAGCTTATCCGGCGAGCCAAGGAAGCCAACGAGGAAATCCGTACCCAGCTAGAGGCAATCGAGAAGGCCCGGCAGCGCCGGGTTAAGGCACAGAAGGAAAGGAAGAACGACAAGTGACCAGCCTCGCACCCCGGCCCAAATGGGCCGCCGTTAAGTTCCCCAATGTCGGCTCCAGCGTTACCGGCACGATCGCCCTGGAGCCAGAGGAAATTCCGGTCAGGAACTTCGACACCGGCCAGCCTGAGCTACACCCTGATGGTTCCGCCAGAACTCAGGTTCGCCTGATTCTCAATACGGCTAACGGGACGTTCGCCCTGTATTGTAAGGGCGCTATCGGCTGGTCGCTTACGGATGCCATGCGATCCCTTGACATTGAGGGGATCGACCTTGAGCAGGGGGGTACGGTCACCGTAACCCGCGTCGAGGACGGCGAGCCTAAGCGAGCGGGTCTTAAGCCGCCGCACCGTTACGAGGCGAAGTACGTGCCGCCGTCCGGTCAGGATGACGGGCCGCCGTTCTAAAGTGGGCTGCTGCTGCTTGACCAAATGGACCGGGCATCACTGCTCAGTTTGTCATCAGGCGTTCGCTGATCTGGGGATGTTCGACAAGCATCAGGACGTGGATTACGGGCGGTCCCCTCGGATCGTCTGTGCCAATCCTCAGAGCCTCGGGCTCGTTCAGGCTAGTAACGGCACCTGGACTACGCCGGAAGGTGCTCTGAGCATAAGCAGGGCTAGTGAACTAGGCCGGTCCAGGAGGAAGCGTGCTCACGCTGGCTCAGGCGATTGACAAGCGGGGCGCTTCCGGCGTCCCTCTGCCGACAGCGTACGAAAGTCTCCATCATGCCGGGGCAGATGTTTGCCGAGGCCAAGTGGCCCTGATCGTTGGGCCACCCTCGGCAGGCAAGAGCCTCCTGGCTTTCAACATGATCCACCGGATGCCCACCATCACTGCTCTGGCTTTCCTGCTGGACACGACACCGCTTACTGCTACATCAAGGTTCGCCAGCATCATCAGCCGTGAGCCCTACAAGGATGTTAAGCAGGGCATCATCGACGGCGATGAGCGCTACCGCTCATCGCTTAACAAGGAACTCCCTAACGTAAGGGTCAGCTTCAAGGCGCCAGCTGTCGAGGACGTCCAGCGTGAAGTGGACGCCTGGGAACAGCGGTTCGGCTTGCCGCCTGACCTGGTTCTCATAGATAACTTCGGGAACCAGTCCGGACTGTTCGACAACGAGTGGGCTGCGCTTAAGGCGATGGCCCTTGAGTATGACGAGCTAGCCAGGGACTACGAACTGGCGGTGGTGGGCTGTCATCACACGACTGACCTGCCGCCTGAGGACCCGGCGGCCAGGGACAAGGTGCTGGGCAAGGGCAGCCAGTTTCCCCGGCTCATGCTGTCGGTCGGATTCAACTCAGAGACCGCCGAGTACAAAGTGGCGATCGTTAAGAACTCAGAGGGCAAGACGGACGCTAAGGCTAAGGACCCGATCACTCTTTACGCGGACCCGGAAAGGATGCTGCTGAGTGAGTACCCGATTGCCAGGAGAGTTCAAGATAGAGGGCCGGAAGTCAGCGGCGACCGGGCTATGGCAGGTACTTCCGGCCGACTGGAAGATTCAGTATCGGCAGCCGGTGACGGGCCTCCCTGGTAGTCCTGACATGTCTCCCGATGACTGGTATGCACTGCTGGGACCTTTCGGCTATCCCAGCATCGAGAGCGTCTGGCATTCCTCAAACCTTGCTGGTGATCCGTACTACCTGAACATTGAGATAAGCCTGACTCCCAGTGATGACTGTGACCTCCAGGACAATGAGTGGCTAGTCCGCACCGACCTGCTCATGCAGGCCATGAGGGCCGTCGAGACAGTTAAGCGGCTGGGCTATCCGCTGACCGATGCCCCGGCGATCGTGATAGAGGGCGAATACAAGTTCCAGATCGGCCAGGCTGATCCCGAGTTCATACCGAGCTTCGCAAGACTGCGAATGAACGTGAGAGGCACGGCTAAATGAGAGTACTGGTAACCGGGTCAAGAGACTGGCCCTACCCGTCAGTGGTGGAGTCAGAGCTTAACAGGGTTTTGGCGAATCTCCCTATGACGGAGACCCTGACTGTCGTTGAGGGGGCTTGCCCTACCGGGGCTGACGCCTTCGCCTATCAATGGGTATTCAAAGCCCTTAAGGCGGGAGGCCCGGTAAAGTCTGACCGCCACCCTGCCGACTGGGCTAAGCACGGCAAGGCCGCCGGGCCTATCCGCAACCAGGAAATGATTGATCTCGGGGCCGATCTCTGCCTGGCGTTCTGGTATAACGCCTCACGGGGTACGCACAATTGCTTCACCCGCGCCAGTATTGCAGGTATTCCAATCAGGCTGCTGACCTTGGACGTAACGGAAATGGTAGACGTCAAGTGAACATCACCATAGGAGAAGAGGACTTCGGACCTGTGATCGTACAGCTGGTCGGCCCTATGCGGGACAAGCCTGACTGGAATTACCCGGTCTTCGATGAGGTCGAGGCAGCCTGGCTCCAGCTGCACCCTAACGACCGGGTTGTCAACCCGGCCAACAACTTCGAGCGCAGGACAGACCTGCCATTCGAGACCTACATGGCCAAGTCCCTAGAGCAGATCAGGGAAGCTCACTTCGTGATCCTGCTGCCCGGCTGGGAAGACTCCGAGGGCTCAGGCATGGAGGTAGACCGGGCGTTGATTAAGAGCAACGTCCAGTATTACCGGGCTGTGCCTTGCGAGCATCGCACAGTTAAGATTGTCGCTTCCGACTACTGGGACTTCGAGTTCACCGAGCGCAAGGATGTTAAGGGAGCCAGGGAGCTTGCGGCACGTAACGAGGCGGCCGACAAGCCTATGGCTATGGCTGACGGGACCGAGGCGGGGGAAGTTAACTCTTTCATTCAAGAGGCATTCTCTATGCTCAGGGATGAGTCCGTGTCCCCAAGGGAAGCCCTGCTTAAGGACTCGATCGCCGCCATCTGCGGCGATCGTAACAATGCTTACGGCCCTCCTACTCAGGACTTCCAGCGGACAGCTGATCTAGCTAACGCATGGGGTTTCCGGGTGGGTGATGAACCGCTCAAATCTCATCATGTAGCAGTGTTCATGGAACTGCTGAAGCTGAGCCGTATCCGGTGGAGTCCCGAGAAAGAGGATCACTGGCTGGATACGGCTGGCTATGCGGGCTGCGGCTGGGAATGCGTAGTGGAGGAAGGTAAGGGAGAATAGTGCTTTCGCAGCGGATAATTGAGAAGGCTGACGCCTGGCTGGACGAGGGTGTTGCCCAGGCCTATAAGGATCAACCGCTAGCCCAGGACTGGGCACGGGTTTGCAAGGTGATCGAGGAACTAGGTGAGGCTATCGCTGAACTGATCCTCTGGACCGGGCAGAACCCGCGTAAAGGCACCGATCCTGATGCTGAAGATCGGTTGCTTAAAGAGCTAGCTGACGTGGTTATGACCGGCGCACTGGCTATGCAGCATTTCACGAAGGATGTCTCCCGCACTCAGGAAATCCTTTGGGCTTCGCAAGCCAAGCTGGATTCGAGGATTGGGGTGACCAAGTGATCTGCGATCCGTGCAAGAGGGCTGGCGACTGGAACAAGGTAACCCTTAAGCCAGGCTATGAAGGTTGCCGGGACGTTGCCGAGTTGTATCACCGTAAATGCAAGGACGGTAACTGGTGCGACTGCCAGCACAAGATAGAGAAGGCCGTCAATGACCGAGCCTAAGACTGTGTCCGATGAGGACGAGCAGGAACAAGAGGCTGCAAAAAAATTTTTGGAAGAACAGGCCGAAAGGGCAGCCGCCAGGTACTCCATGAACAAGGGGAAGGACAAGGGCTAGTGGGCACCGCCAGGCAGAACAGGGGCAGGCGTACTAACCAGGTCGTAGCCCAGTGGCTAAGAGAACACGGGCATCCTGATGCGGTCGCAACCTTCGGCAGCGAGCCCGGCCGGGACATCAAGAACGTTGAGTTCAGCGCGATCGAGGTGAAGGCCAGGCGTGACTTCCGGCCGCTCGAATAGCTGAGGCAGGCCAGCAAGAACGCGGGCGTTGACTGCCCTTGCGTGATCATGCGCTGTGACGGCCAGGGCGAGCAGTCGGTAGGCGACTACCTGGTTATCCGGAGGCTCCGCGAAGACGAGCTTAACCGGGGAGGCCCGGAGTGAGCGGCGATAGAGAGCCTATCTCCTGCCAGTATTGCGGCGGTCTTTGCACGGTGAAGAGGAAGGTCAGGGGCGAGTGGGTTGACATGACCTGCCCTGCCTGTCACGGAAGGGGAGTGATCTGAATGACTGAGCACGATGAAGCAAACCTGCCCAAGTGGGTCCAAGGGGAACTGCGCATCCTGAGGATGCGCCTGGAAGAACAGGCCAGCACGATCAAGAGTCTTACCGAAGGCGACCCTGATTCAGACACGTTTGTTTACAGGTTCGAGCCAGGCAGTAATGGTGACTGGCCACTGGGCAGGGGCACGTCGATCCGGTTTGACTTGGACAAGTCGGCTAAGCGTTTCACTGGCAATATCACTGCCAAGGTTACTGAGCGGCCAGGACGGGTGCGAGCGCTGGAAATCAACGGCGACGAGACTATCTCGATCGAGCCTGTTGCCAGCAACATGATCCGCATAACCCTGGTGAACTGAATGCCTGACGACCCGTGGGGCGAGCCCGAGCGGGGCCTTGTCATAGGGGACAGCCTGGAGACCGTCCCGGCGAGGCTCAGGAAGGTCCTGGAGGCCGCAGAGGACAACGGCTGGGCTCTGTCTAAGACCGGCTGTACGGCTGTCCTGAGGCTTCACAGGCCCGGCGACGAGGTAGCCCTGCCGTTCTATGTTCGCTGGGACCTGCTCAGGACCGGCAAGGACGCCAAGCTGTCCTGGCGATACCACGGGGCGATGGCCGAGAACGGCCAGCGCCTTAACTACAACGATGTCTTCGATTACATCGAGCACCCCGAATTCATCTACCCTGAACCGCCAGAAGAGAGGGACAAGTGAGCGAGAAGAAAGAGCTGACTCCTGAGCAGCGTCGTAACGCTGCGAAGGCTAGCAATGTCCTGGACGACGTAAGGTCGGAACTGGCTGTCAGCTTCGCCGGTACCACGTTCGCCTGGGCCAGTCTGGCACAGTGGCATGTCAGCGTCCCGTTCCTGCCCGTCTGGGCTCTCGGCTTCACAGGACTGATGCTGCTGGGCCACATATTCAGGCTGATCGCCGGGAAATACTACGAAGGCCGGTACCAGATGACGATCAGAAAATTTCTCGAATTTCAGGCTATTGGCCTTGACGACCTTAAGGCGCCTAAGGCTCCCGAGGTTCCAGGGTTCAAGGTTGCGGCTAACCACCGCCAGGACGGCCAGGACGGTCCCTATCTGTGAGGTCTGGGCGTTCTGGGTCTATTGCATATTCGTGATCGGGATGCTGCTATGAACAAGCCGCCGATCCTGCCCGTGCTAGAACACTACGGCCTTAGCCGCCCACCCCGTTCGATAACGGGGTGGGTCCCTATCCGGTGCCCGTTTCATGTGGACAGGCATGCCAGTGCCACGATCAACTTCGAGTTCGAGCAGTTCTACTGTCATGCGTGCCCCATGAACGGGGACGCCTATGCGATCATCCAGCAGATGGAGGGCTGCGACTTTGCCACGGCTAAGCGACTCGTTCAGGACCTCACTGGATTCACTGGCGACCGAGTACCAGAAAGCCCTTACCGACGACGCTCGCTGCTACCTGAATGGTCGAGGGATAGACGACGGCGCGATCGAGCGCTATCGCATAGGCGAGGTAACCGCCGACTCTGAGCACGGCTGGTATGCCGGGATGATCTGCCTGCCCTACCTGACAAGTAACGGCGTGGTCAGCCTCAAGTTCCGGCAGCCGCACGCTTGTACCAGTGAGTGCGAGCACCAGCGTTACATCACCCCTTACCGGACCAGGCTCTACAACACACTCAGCATGGACGAGGCCGACAAGATAGGCATTATCGCCATAACGGAAGGCGAGTTCGACGCGATCACGCTCGACTACCACTGCGGCATACCCGCAGTGGCCATACCGGGAGTGGACAGCTGGCAGGCTCATCCGGAGTGGAAACGACTCTTCGAGGGTTACCGTTCAGTCCTTATCTGCACGGATAACGACGAGGAAGGCCGTAGGCTTGCTAAGCGTGTTGCCGTTGATGTGAATGATGGTCATACGCTAACATTGAGTTCTAAGGATGCCAACGCTACCTATCTGGCAGCGGGGGCAGATGAGATCAGAAGGAAGGCAGGACTGGATGAGCGAGCCTAAATACAAGTACGGGCATGTCTACAAGGACGCTGACGGCAGCTTGTTCATGCGGGTTGCGGACATCGAGTATCCCTGGCGGTACCTGGACTTCGCAATGCGCACGGTGGAACCGCGTAGCGGCTGTGTCCCGAAGAGGCCGCTAGTCAGGCTGGTGCCCGAGAATGACTGAATATGAGGCAGGCGCCATCTACCTTGACAGCAAGGGCGAGCTTTACATGCGAGTCTATGACCCGTTCGGCAAGTTCCCCTGGGTGTTCCTTAACTGCCTTGCATCCCTGGAGCCCGCAGAGCCCCGCTCTGAGGGCTTCCCGCATCAGCCGCTAGTAAGGCTAGTGCCAGAGAAGTGAGCTACCCGGTTCCCCTGATGCCGATCATTCATGACGAGGAATGCTGCCCCGTCTGCCAGGGGGAGCCGATCCCGCCATCTAACGTGTACCGGCCGCACACGCTGGATGCGAACTGCTGGTGCTGCCGACACTCAATCGACAAGCCGCTTTGCTGGATAGAACAGCGCTGGAGAATATCGGGTGCGAAGGCCGGTCCTTCGCGGAAAGAAAGGGAAAGTGAAGACGCTACTACTTGACATCGAGACTTCCCCTGCTATCGCAATGGTCTATGGCACAAGGGATGTCTACGTTAGTCCTCAGTCGATCCTGGAACCCAGCCGGACTGTCTGCTTTGCCGCTAAGTGGCATGGCACTAAGACAACCCGGTTCTACGCGGAGTGGCAGGAAGGGCGTGGCGCTATGGTGCGCCACGCCCATACTCTTCTGGGCCAGGCTGACGCGATAGTCCACTACTACGGCGATCGTTTCGATGAACCCAGCCTTAACCGCGAGTTCGCTGAGTTTAGCCTCGGCCCGCCAGCCCCGTTCCAGCGGATCGACCTCTACAAGACCGTTAAGAAGCGGTTCATGCTGCCGAGCTACAAATTGGATTATGTGGCCAAGTGGCTTGGCCA
>Ga0126381_100002177_pt1 | contig 21197 bp, 19 predicted proteins | sample PanSoiMetPlot_28_FD_96465 | JGI IMG/M metagenome (GOLD analysis project Ga0126381, IMG submission 96465) | Tropical forest soil microbial communities from Panama - MetaG Plot_28 | ecosystem: Environmental > Terrestrial > Soil > Tropical forest > Bulk soil | place: Panama | collected 2016-02-17
ATAGAGAGACGAAATGGCTGATCTGGTGAAGTTCACAATCGACGGGAAGGAGCTTGAGGTTCCGGCCGGAACGCTCGTCATCGAAGCCGCCAAACAAGCGGGCATCGAGATCCCGTCGTTCTGTTATTACGAAGGCTATTCCCTGCAGGCCGCCTGCCGCATGTGCCTGGTCGAAGTCGAGAAGATGCCCAAAATGCAGGTAGCTTGCACGCTGCCCGCTGGTAACGGCATGGTCGTCCACACCGACTCCGAACAAGTCCGCAAGGCGCGCAAATACACGCTCGAATTCCTGCTGACCAACCACCCCCTCGACTGCCCCGTCTGCGACAAGGGCGGCGAATGCGAACTGCAGGACATGGTGTTCCGCTACGGCGCAGGCGAAAGCCGGTTCACCGAAACCAAGCTTCACGTCGATGAGCAGCAATGGTCGCCCGTCGTCTTCTACGACGGCCCGCGCTGTATCCTCTGCTTCCGCTGCGTCCGCGCCTGCGATGAAGGCATGGGCGTGGGCGCTCTCGGCGTTATCAATCGAGGCGCTGTTTCGCTCATCGCCCCCAATAAAGAAGATCACCTCGAATGCGACGAGTGCGGCCAGTGCATCGACATTTGCCCGGTCGGAGCCCTCACCAGCGGCACCTATCGTTACCAGACGCGCCCATGGGAGATGGAGCACATCGGCACCATCTGCACCCACTGCTCGAATGGATGTAAGACAACCCTCGGCGTTCGCAACGGCGAAATCGTTCGCGGCAATAACCGTGATCGCTCCGGAATCAACGGCGAGTTCCTCTGCGTGAAAGGCCGCTACGCCTTCGACTTCTACAACCACCCCGAGCGCATCACGGCGCCCATGGTGCGGGTGAACGGAAAGCTGGAAGAGGTCTCCTGGTCCAAGGCTCTCGCCACCGTCGCCAGCAAATTCGGCGATATCAAAGCCAGAGGCGGAAAGTTCGGTGTCGTCGGCTCGAACCACACCACCAACGAAGAAAACTTCTATCTTCAGAGGTTCGTCCGCGAGTGCCTCGGCTCCAACAACATCGATCATCACCGCACCGGCGACATCACGACGCTGATCGATGCTCTTTCGGGAACGAAAGGCCGACTGGCCAACAGCGCCGACTTCTACGAACGCAAAGCCTTCCTGATCATCGGCGCGGACCTCGCTCTGGAACAGCCGTTCATGGCCTTCCAGATTCGCGCCAACCACCGCCACCACGGCGCGCGCGTCTACACGGTCACGCCCGGCAAGGTTCGCGAAGACGACTATTCGGTCAAAGCAGTCCGCGCCCCGAAGGGCTCGGAATCGGATGCCCTGCCCAGCCTTCGAGACGCCTTGGCGGCCGAGCCCGAACTCGTCATCGTCTTTGGAGACTCGATCCGCGGCGCCGATGTCCGCCGCCTGGTGGAATTCGGTGAATCTCTCGGCATCCCGGTCAGTTACTGCGCCCTGCTCGACTACTCGAATTCCCGCGGCGCTATCGACATGGGCCTCGTCCCCGAGCTGCTTCCCGGTTATCGCGCCGCTGGCGCGTCCGGTCTCGACTACCGCGAAATGCTCGCCGCGACCGACCTCGACGCCTTCTGGGCCATCGGAGCGAATCCTTTAAAGGAAGGCCCGCTCAACTCGAAGCGTGCGTTCGTAGTCGTACAGGACATGTTCCTCACCGAAACCGCGCAGCGCGCCGACGTCGTTCTGCCCGCCGCCAGCGCCTATGAAAAGAGCGGTACAGTCACCAACGTCTTCGGTGAAGTTCAGCGCCTGACGCGCGCCGCATCCGTCCTCGGCGCCAAGCCCGATCTCGAAATCATCGGCCAGATCGCCAAGGAAATGGGCTTCGCGGGCACCATGGGTCCGTGGCTTCCCGACCGGGTCTTCAACCAGATACAAGCCGAAGTGAAAGGCTACAAGATCCCGCTGCCGCTGATCACCCTCGGAGCCCAGCAGACCATGCCCCTGAACGGCCGAGTGGGCATCCCCGACCGCCCCGACCGCGTCTGGTCCGCGCACGACAACCTGTTCACCTCCGGTACGCTCGGGCGGTATTCTAAAATACTGAATTCAGTCCTCGAAAAGCGTTTAAGCGGCTCTCGTTCTGCCGGCGGAGATACCGATACCGGCACGGCGGATAGAGAGGAGTACGTGCGCCAGTAATGGAATTCCTCGTCATCACAGCCATCAAACTTGCGCTGATTCTCTTCGTTTTCATGACTACGCTCGCCTACCTTCAGTGGGTCGAGCGCAAGGTCATCGCGCACGTGCAGGTGCGCATGGGCCCCTCGCGCGTGGGCCCGCATGGTCTTCTTCAGCCGCTCGCGGACGTCATCAAGCTCATCACCAAAGAAGGCGTGATGCCGCCGCACGTGAACAAAGGGTTCTACCTCGCCGCGCCGTTCCTGGCCGTGTTCATGGCGTTGATCTCGATTTCCATCATCCCGTTCGGCACCAGTCTCACCATCCCAGCTTTCCAGATTGGTTCCACGACCTTCGGCCCTTACACCACGATGATGGAACTGGCCAACGTAAACGTGGGCATCCTCTTCGTTCTCGCCATCAGCTCTCTTGGTGTCTACGGCATCGCTCTGGCGGGATGGGCTTCGAACAATAAATACGCCCTTCTCGGCGGTCTCCGCAGTTCGGCTCAGATGATCAGCTACGAACTGCCGCTCAGCCTCGCGCTCGCGGCGCCGCTGCTGAGCGCGGGAACTCTCAGCCTGCGCGGCATCGCCGACGCCCAGGCAGGCTTTTACTTCGGCTTCATCCCCAAATGGGCCATCTTCCAGGGGCCATTCCCGCAGATCTTCAGCTTCATCATCTTTGTCATCTCCTCATTCGCGGAAACAAACCGCGTTCCCTTCGACCTTCCCGAAGCCGAAAACGAACTGGTCGCAGGCTTTCACGTCGAGTACAGCAGCATGACGTTTGCGGCCTTTTTCATGGCCGAGTACGCCAATATGGTCACCGTCTGCTGCGTCGCCAGCCTGCTCTTCCTCGGTGGATGGCAGCCCCTCTGGCCCGTCGCCCTCGGTTCGAACCTCTTCGCGCCCGCGATATTCTTCATCGCCGGCGCCCTTTGCCTCTATCACGGAATCAACCCGGCGCGGCCCTTCGACCGCATCACGCTCCCCGTCTTCGCCGTGGTCTTCTTCGGACTTGCCGGCCTCTTCGCCTTCCCGCCCGTCGTCCCTGTTCTGATGCCGATCTTCTGGTTCCTCGCGAAAGTCGGCTTCCTCCTCTTCGTCTTTATCTGGATTCGCGCGACGCTGCCCCGTTTCCGTTACGACCAGCTAATGGGCTTCGCGTGGAAATTCCTCTTCCCGGTGGCGCTTGTGAACCTGCTGATCACCGGATTTCTCGTGGCGCTCTTCTCATGAGGAGCCCGGCGGCATAAATGGATATCTTTTTCTTTCTTCTCTTCGCGTTCATCGCGCTGATAGCCGCGGTGAACGTCGTACTTCAGCGCCATCCCATTTCCAGCGCGCTATCGCTCGTTGGCGTCATGGGCTCGCTCGCCGTGCTCTACCTGCTGCTCGGCGCCGAATTCATTGCTATGGCGCAGATGATCGTCTACGCGGGCGCCATCATGGTGCTCTTTGTCTTCGTCATCATGCTGCTGAACGCGGGCACTGAGGAACGCACCGGTCGCTCCTGGCTCGCCCAGATCTTCGGCGTGCCCGCGATGATTGCCCTCCTCGGGCTGCTCTGTTTCTTCGCCTACAAAGTCTTCCCCAACGCCGGTTTCGTGAAATTCGGCGATTTCACCGGCGGCGGCGCGAAAGAAATCGGCTATGCCCTCTTCACCGACTATCTGCTGCCTTTTGAAGTCACGTCGATCCTCATCCTCATCGCCATCGTCGGCGCGATCGTTCTCGCGCGAAAGGAACTCGACTAAATCATGGAACCAGCCGACGCGCTGAAGCTCCTGAATTCCGGCGTCCCTATCTCGTGGTATCTGACGCTCAGCGCTCTCCTCTTCGCCATCGGCGTCGCGGGCTTTATTTTCCGGCGCAATATCATCACCGTCTTCATGTGCATTGAGCTGATGCTGAACGCCGTAAATCTCAGCTTCATCACCTTCGCGCACCAGCATAAGCAGGCGAGCGGTCAGCTCTTCACGTTCTTCGTGATGGTCGTAGCGGCGGCGGAAGCTGCGGTCGGCCTGGCCATCATCCTGACTGTGTTCCGGAACCGTTCGACCCTGAACATCGACAAAATCAACACTCTCAAGAACTGATGCAGAATCTCTGGCTCATACCGGCACTTCCATTTGTCGGCTTTCTGATCAACGGCCTCTTCGGTCGCAGGCTCCCGAAGATGGTCACGAACATTGTCGCTGTCGGCAGCGTCGTCCTGTCGTTCCTCCTGGTCGTCATGGTGGGGCTCGATTCCGATTGGGGCGCGAAACCCGTCCACGTCAGCTACTTCACCTGGATCGGCATCGGCTCTTTTAATGTCGGCTGGGATTACATGGTCGACAAGCTGACGATGATCATGCTGATGATCGTCACCGGCATCGGCTCGCTCATCCACATTTACGCCACCGGCTACATGGAGCATGAAGAAGGCTATTACCGCTTCTTCGCGTACCTCAACCTCTTCATGTTTTTCATGCTGAACCTGGTGCTTGCGGCGAACTACCTTTTGCTGTTCGTCGGGTGGGAAGGAGTGGGTCTGTGCAGCTACCTGCTCATCGGCTTCTACTTTCTGAAGAAGAGCGCCACTAACGCCGGCAACAAAGCATTCATCGTCAACCGTATCGGCGACTTCGGCTTCTCGCTCGCGATGTTCCTCATAGTCGTCAACTTCGGCAGCCTGGATTTCGGCAAGGTCTTCGAAACCGCGCCCGGCAAGCCGGTTGACACGCTCACCGCCATCGCGCTGTTGATGCTCCTCGGCGCCACGGGTAAATCCGCGCAGATTCCGCTCTATGTCTGGCTGCCGGACGCCATGGAAGGTCCCACGCCCGTTTCCGCCCTCATCCATGCGGCGACCATGGTCACAGCGGGCGTCTACATGTGTACACGTTCCGCCGCGATCTTCACGCACGCGCCGATAGCGATGGAAGCGGTCGCTCTGATCGGCCTCGCGACGGCCGTCTTCGCCGCCACTATCGGCCTGGTCCAGAACGATATCAAAAAGGTTTTCGCGTACTCCACCGTTTCTCAGCTTGGGTACATGTTCCTCGGCGTCGGAGTCGGAGCATTCTCCGCCGGAATCTGGCATCTGATGACGCACGCGTTCTTCAAAGCCCTGCTCTTCCTGGGCGCCGGCAGCGTCATTCACGCCTGTCACGGCGAGCAGGATATGCGTCACATGGGTGGGCTCAAAAAATACGCGCCCATCACCTTCTGGACTCTCCTGATCGCCTCCCTCGCCATTGGAGGCGTTCCGCCGTTCGCCGGCTTCTGGAGCAAAGACGCCATCCTCGTCGCCGCCTATCATCACGCGCCCTGGATGTTCTGGCTCGGCGCGATAACCGCGGGCATGACCGCCTTCTACGTCTTCCGCGCTCTCTTCATGACGTTCTTCGGCGAATATCGCGGCCACGGTCATCCCCACGAATCTCCAGTCTCCATGTGGGGACCGCTCGCCGCGCTTGCCGTACTCTCCACGGTCGGCGGCTACTTCTTTAATGTCCCGAAGATCCTGGACTCCATGTTCCCCCTGGCCGAAGAGCCCGAGAACCCGATGCTCCTTATAGTCTCCATCGGGGCGGGCGTAATCGGAATCGCCATCGCGTGGTACATGTACGTCGCGAACACCGAGCTTCCCAACCGCATCGCCGAATCCGTCCGCGGACTCTACACGCTCCTTTACAACAAGTACTTCGTGGATGAAATCTACGACGCCACCGTCGTCCATCCGGTCGTCGAAGGCTCACGCGCCGTGCTCTGGCGCGGCATCGATCAGAGCGTCATTGACGGCGCGGTGAACGGAGTCGGTTATCAGTCCCGAGGCATCGGCAGCGTTCTGCGCCTCGTGCAATCCGGCAGCATCCGAAGCTACGCCACTTGGGTCGTGCTCGGATCAGTTGCCGTCATTGTGGTTATGGGCGTCATCGGGAGGTCCTTCTAAATGAACCTTCTCGATATCGTCATCGCGATCCCCGCTATCGGCTTTATCCTCGCGCTGCTCATTCCGCGCGCACAGGAACAGGCCGTCCGCATGGTAACGCTGGTGTTCTCGCTCGCCGCTTTCGTCCTGTCCCTCGGCTTGGCCGTCGGCTACCAGACGGGTCAGACCGGCCAGCAGTTTGTCACCAACGTAGTCTGGATTGCGAATCCTGAGATTCACTACCATGTCGGAATCGATGGCATCAGCCTTTGGCTGATCATCCTCTCCACGTTCCTCACTCCCATCGCCATCCTGCTCTCCTGGCGCTACATCCACCAGCAATCCAAGGAATTCTTCGCCCTCCTTCTTCTTTTGGAGTTCGGGCTTGTAGGCGTGTTCGCCGCCTGGGACCTCTTCCTCTTTTACGTGTTCTGGGAAATCGTCCTCGTCCCGATGTACCTCCTCATCGGAATCTGGGGCCATGATCGCCGTATCTACGCCGCTGTGAAGTTCTTCATCTTCACTTTTGCGGGCTCGGTCCTGATGCTTGCGGCGATCATCTATCTCTACAACCTCGCGGGCACGTTCGACTACGCGCTGATTCTCGACCAACTCCGCAGCGGGCACATCACGCTCTCGCATACGCAGGAAACCTTCCTCTTCCTGGCCTTCTTCATCGCCTTCGCGATTAAGGTTCCGCTCTTCCCGCTCCACACATGGCTGCCGGACGCGCACGTCGAGGCGCCCACCGCCGGTTCCGTGATGCTGGCCTCCGTCATGCTCAAAATGGGTACCTATGGACTTCTGCGGTTCTGCGTCCCCATGTTCCCCGGCGCCGCGCGCGACAACGCCCCCTGGATCATCATCCTCGCGATCATCGGAATCATCTACGGCGCACTTGTCGCGATGGTCCAGCCCAACATGAAAAAGCTGGTCGCTTACTCGTCCGTAAGCCACCTCGGCTTCGTCGTGCTCGGAATCTTCTCTTTCACGCAGCTAGGACTCGATGGCGCCGTCTACCAGATGCTGAATCACGGCATCTCGACCGGCGCTCTCTTCCTCCTCGTAGGCTTTATGTACGAACGTCGCCACTCCCTCGCCATCTCGGACTACGGCGGAGTCGCCACGGTCGCCCCCTGGCTCTCTACCGTCTTCTTAATAACGACGCTGGCCAGCATCGGTCTGCCCACGCTCAACAATTTCATCGGCGAATTTCTGGTGCTTCAGGGCGCCGCGCAGGCGAACTTCACCTGGTCCGTATTCGCTGCCTTGGGTGTGATCCTCTCCGCTTGCTACATGCTCTGGCTCTACCAGCGCATCTTCTACGGTGAAACCGGCGAAGAAGTTCGTCATCACATGCCGGATCTCAACATCCGCGAGTGGTGCTGCATCGTTCCCCTTATCGCGCTGATGGTCTGGATGGGCGTCTACACGAACACCTTCCTTCCACCCGTCACCGCGACCGATGCCAACGTTCTCCAGCAAAGCAACATGAACACGCCCCTTCGCGGCGCCGTGACCCTCTCCGGAGGTGGTTCGCATGCCCGCTAACTTCATGCCTAGCGCGGACGACCTGCTTCGCTTCTCTCCCGAACTCATCCTCACCATCGCGGGAACGCTCCTCATGGTGTTGGATCCGCTCTTCGGGAAGCGCGCGCCGCGGCTGTTCGGACACATCTCCATCCTTGCTTTCCTCGCGGGGATTGTTGGCGCTCTTGGCGCTCAGTCCGTCACGGGATTCTCTTTTTCAAATCTGCTGATCGTCGACGGATACGCCACTTTCTTCCGGATTCTCGTCCTTTCCATCGGCATCCTCGCAGTCTTGCTCTCCTACAAATATCTGGACCGCGAACTCGCCGAAACCGGTGAATACCACGCCCTGCTGCTCTTCTGCGTCGCCGGGCAATGCCTCATGGTCGCGTCGAACGATCTGATCATGATCTTCATCGGTCTCGAAATTTCATCGATCGCGACCTACATCCTCGCCGGCTACCTCCGCAACGACAAACGCAACAACGAATCGGCTCTCAAGTACTTCCTGCTCGGCTCCTTCGCCACGGCGTTCCTGCTGTACGGCATCGCCGTGATCTACGGCATCGCGGGCTCCACGAAACTCGATGAAATCCGCACGGCCCTTTCACAGCCCGGCGTCTCAACCGCAGCCGTCGCGGTCGCCGCCGCCCTGATGATCGTCGGCCTCGGCTTCAAAGTCTCCGGCGCGCCGTTCCAGATGTGGGCGCCCGACGTTTATCAGGGCGCGCCTGCTCCCGTCAGCGTCTTCATGGCCACCGGCCCCAAAGCTGCCGCATTCGCCGTGTTCCTCCGGATCTTCATGACCTCGTTCCAGCAGATTTCGAGCGACTGGGAGCCGCTGATCTGGATCTCCGCACTGCTCTCCATGACCATCGGAAATTTCGCCGCGCTCACCCAGAACAACCTGAAGCGCCTGATGGCCTACAGCGCTATCGCGCACGCTGGCTACATCCTGGTCGCCTTCGCCGCCCGATCGGACGGCGGCGCCGCCGCGGTCATGTTCTACCTTGCGGCGTACGCCCTGATGAACATAGGCGCCTTCGCCGTGATCATTCACATCTGCGGAAAAGGCGAGAAGAACCTGCGCGTCGAAGATCTCGCCGGATTAGGCAGGACGCAGCCTTTCGTCGCCGCGCTCCTGACCGTTTTCCTTCTGTCGCTGATCGGAGTCCCGCTCACCGGAGGCTTCTTCGGCAAATTTTACATATTCCGTGCTGCGCTCCAATCCAACCTCGTCTGGCTCACCGTACTCGGACTCCTCAACAGCGCCGTGGCGGCATACTATTACCTGCGCTTCATGGTCGTGATGTACATGTATGAACCTGGAGAAGTAGCGAACTCGCTCGAACCCCTGAGCCCCGGCCTCCGCGCCGCGCTGGTATTACCCGCTATCGGAACTTTTTTCCTGGGAATCTTGCCCGGAGCCGTTCTAAACTTCGCGCGCGCTTCCGCAGTCTTCACACGCTAAGCGTTAGCCGCGATAGCGAGTAGCGATTCCTGCAGGGATCTCCGGTCCACCTTACCGGAGACCCCCTTAGGCAGCTCCGCTCGGAAGTAGATTCTCTCCGGTAACTTATAATCTGCGAGTAGCGGTCGCGTGTGGTCCACAATTTCGCGTTCCGAAGCCTCCACTCCCGGTTTCAGCGCAATGAACGCAACCGGCACTTCCCCATAAATCGAATCCGGACTCCCCACCACCCCGGCCTCAAGCACCGCTGGATGCCGATAAAGGGCCTCTTCCACCTCCACAGGCGAAATATTCGATCCCCCGCGAATGATGATCTGTTTCAGCCGCCCCTCGAACCAGAAGAATCCGTCCGAGTCACGCCGCCCCAGATCGCCTGACCGCATCCACCCGTCTAGAAATAACTTCTCCGTCTCTGCCGGATCATCCCAGTACCCGCTGCAGCACGAATCACTACGCACCAGAATTTCACCGATCTCCCCGTCAGGAACATCATTACCTTCGGCGTCTACAATCCTCATGACCACTCCGGTTGCAGGCACTCCAATCGAACCCGTCCGCACTTCTCGGTCATTGAACGAGATCGGACAGCATTCTGTCATCGCGTACCCTTCCTGCGTGACCACGCCAAAAAGTCTTTTCACATCCTCTTGAAGTGATAGCGGAACGGCGTCGCCGCCTGCCAGCACTCGTCGCACCGAACTTACGTCGCGGGGCTTGCGCTCCTGCTCGTTGACGATGAGCCGAAGGAGCGCGGGAAGGCTGAGAATGGCCGTGCAGCGATATAGTTCCACGGCGTCCAGCGCGGTCGCTGGATCGTAGGCTGGCAGAATTGCTACCTCCCCGCCGACGAAAATCGTGGGAAGGACAACCGCGAACAATCCGGACGCATGTAGCATCGGTGTCATCAGGACGGAACGCTCGTGCGCATCGTACCCGGCCGCAGCAATACTTCGGATCATCGAAAGCAACGATCGGTGGGTGTGAATTACGCCTTTCGGTCTTGCAGTGGTCCCTGAGGTGTAGAGCAACACACAGGTATCCGCCTCCGAAGGTGTCGGTAATCCGGTCGAAGCGTCCGGGCAATCGCTCGGCAGCGCCGTCCTGATCCACCGCAAGTCCGGGCAGTTCGCCCGCGCAGCCTCCGCGATTTCGGCTAGAGCAGGCGCGCTGAAGCACGCCCTAACCCCCGATTGCCGCAGCACGTAAGCAGTCTCTTCCTGCTTCATCCGCGAGTTCACCGGCACAGCGATCATACCGGCTTTGAAAATTCCGAAATAGAGCCGCGCCGTATCGATGGAATTCGGCCAGTGGATCGCGATCCGGTCCCCCGTCGCGAAGCCCTGCGCAATCAGCCAGCGCGCTAATCGGTCCGTCTCCTCATCGAACTGCGAATAGGTGAGCCGAACCTCGCCCTCTCGAAACGCCGGCGCATCCGGCGTTAGCGCCGCTTGTCCACGCAGCAAATCTCCTATATTCCTTATCGTTGAGTGCACCATGCCCTTATAACAATTTTTGGGTTCGGAATCGATCGGTACCGGACCACACATTGGCATTCGGCTCGCTCTCATTGCCACGAAAGGATTTTGTGGATGCGGACTACACTCACAACTGTTTTTGCGATCGCCTGCTCGTTATCGACCGTGGCATTCGCGGCTGACAAAGAAGCCAAGGCTATCGACAGAATCGATGCCTCCGCTGACACCGTAACCGATCTTATGAAGGCCTCCGACAAAGGCGTTCCGAGAGATCTGCTCGACAAAGCGAAATGCGTGGTCGTAATCCCCGGCATGAAAAAGGCCGGCTTCATCGTCGGCGCGAAATACGGGCGCGGCTTTGCGGTATGTCGGCGCGCGGGCGGAACCGGATGGTCCGCACCGGCGGCCGTTCGGATGGAAGGCGGAAGCGTTGGCTTCCAGATCGGCGGTTCGGAACAGGACGTCCTTCTGCTCGTCATGAACGACGGCGGAATGAAGCACCTGCTCGCCGATAAATTCACCATAGGCGGCGAAGCGACGGCGTCTGCGGGCCCTGTGGGGCGCGACGCAGAAGCCCAAACCGATGCTGCCATGCATGCGGAGATGCTCTCGTACTCTCGTTCGCGCGGCCTCTTCGCCGGGATCTCGCTACAGGGCGCTACGCTGCGTCCGGACGCCGAGACCGACCACGAGCTCTATGGTCACGACATCTCGAATCGCGAGATTCTGACCGGATCGGTAGCGGCTCCGGAGGGCGCTCACAAGCTCGACATGGTTTTGAACGGAGCGTCGCACACTCGCGCGGCTAAATAACCGTTCGTGCGCGCTTCACGTTCCGCTAAATTAAAAAAATACGAATGAACTTCAAACAAATCGTACCCCTTCTTGTGGCCTCGACCCTCGGGTCGGGGCTTTCTTTTGCGAAAAACGCTGCGAATGACAGGCTGGACGCCGCAGCGGACCTGGTCTCCGACATGATGAAGGCTTCCGATAAGGGCGTTCCCCAGGACCTTCTCAACAAAGCGCACTGCGTGATCCTGATTCCTGGCCTCAAGAAGGCTGCGTTCGTCGTCGGCGCTAAGTATGGCCGCGGCTTCGCCATGTGCCGTAAGCCCAGCGGATTTGGATGGACTGCGCCCGCCGCCGTACGCATCGAAGGCGGAAGTTTTGGTCTGCAGGTTGGCGGATCCGAGCAGGATGTCATGCTCCTCGTCATGAATGACACGGGCATGAAGCATCTGCTGACGAACAAGTTCACCCTCGGCGGCGAAGCGACCGCGGCGGCCGGTCCCGTAGGCCGTGATCTTTCCGCTCAGACCGATGCGGTGATGCGCGCGGAAATGCTTTCTTACTCGCGCTCCCGCGGTCTCTTCGCCGGAGTTTCTCTTCAAGGCGCGACGCTGCGACCCGACGATGACGCCAACCGCGAACTCTACGCGAAAGACATGAAGAACCGCGAAATCCTCACCGGTTCCGTCACCACTCCCGCCGCTGCTGGCCGCGTGGAGAGTCTTTTGAACAAAAACTCATCCCGCGAAACCCACTAATCGCGCTTTTAAGTGTGGCTGACTTGTGGGGCGGGCTATCCAGCCCGCAGCCGCCTTTTAGGCGGCCCGTATCTGCGAGCTCGTGATACTGCCGGGCTTAACCAGCCAGCCTCAGAGTCTCCGCCGCGATCAGCTTTTCTTCCTGGGTCGGGATCACCCAGATCCCGACCTGCAAACCCCCGATCCGCCGCTCTTTCTTCTCTCCAGCGCCATTCGCGCCGGCATCAATGTCAATCCCCAGCGCGCCCAGTCCCTCGCAGATTCGCGCCCGAATCTCAACCGAATTCTCTCCGATCCCCCCGGTAAAAATGAGCGCGTCGGCGCCACCCATCGCGGCAAGATACGACCCGATGTACTTTTTTACGCGGTAGCAAAAGGCTTCAATGGCTAGTTCTGCACGCTCATTCCCAGCGCGAGCCGCCGCAAGCACATCCCGCATATCGTTTGAAATACCCGATAGCCCCTTGATCCCGCTCGTCTCATTGAGCATGCGCAGCACGTCTCTGGCGTCGCGCTTCTCGGTGGCAACCAGATGCAGGATCGCCCCCGCGTCCACGTCCCCACTGCGCGTCCCCATCAGTAGCCCTTCCAGCGGCGTGAATCCCATCGACGTATCCACCGACCGTCCCCGATCCACTGCGCACACCGAACAACCGTTCCCCAGATGACACGTAATCAACCGGAATTCGGCTGGACTCTTTCCATGAATTTCAGCGAACCGCAGCGACACATACCGATGCGAAATGCCGTGAAACCCGTACCGCCGGACCTTCTTCTCCGCCAGATACTCATAGGGAAGCCCATATACATACGCCCGCGGCGGCAGAGTGCCGTGAAACGCCGTGTCGAACACCGCGACATGTTTGACAGTCGGCAGTTTTTCGCGCGCGGCTCGAATACCCTCGAGACTGTGTGGGTTATGCAGCGGCGCGAGCGCCGAAAGTTCATCAATGCCTCGCTCTACCTCCGCATCGATGATCACCGGTTCGCGAAACCGTTCGCCGCCATGCACTACCCGATGCCCGACGGCGTGAACCGGCGCATCGCCCAGCTTGCCGAACGCTTCTTCAATCGCGGCGCGCATGCTTTCTACCCGCTCGACCGTATCCTGAACGAGCAGTCGCTCTGCGTCCTCCCAGAGATCGAATTTCAGCGAGGAACTGCCGGCATTAAGCACGAGCACGTTCATTCAAAATGCCGCCGAGCCGCGCTTATGGATCATGTTGATGCCGATTCTGGCACGGCTGGATCACGTTTGCATGACAATCCGAACGCGTCTTGGTCTATTGCGGTACACTCCCCTGGTCCTCAAAGCTTTCGATGCAGAAAGTCTGCCGAAGCCTTGTACGCTCTCAGCCAGGATTGGTGGCGCAGGAAGCCGTGAATCTCATCGGGCAGAATCAGTTGCTCGAAATACACGCCCTGCGCGCGCAGTGCGCCCACCAGGGTAACGGTTTCTGAAAACGCGACGTTCCGGTCGTCATCGCCATGAATGAGCAGTACCGGCGAACGCCATGTTTTCACGGAAGCCATCGGCGAAGATTCAAATGCGAGATGCGCGGCATCCTCCCGCTCGGCCTCCGCCGCAAGCGTTCCTGCCGGAGCCGCCGCGAACCCGCGCAGCGCATTCCAGTCATGCACACCGTGAAAATCCACGCCCGCCTTGAAAAGATCCGACGCGCGCGCCAGCCCCATCGCGGTCAGATAACCGCCGTAGCTTCCGCCCCACAATCCAATGCGCGCGCTATCCACATCGGGGCGATTGCGCAGATACAACCCCGCGCCCTCCACATCATTGAACTCGCTCGCGCCGGCAACTCCGTAATTGAGCGCCTCGCGGAAGTTCAGTCCGTATCCGATCCCGCTGCGGTAGTTGATCGAAAGGACCACATAACCCTGATTCGCGAGGTATTGGTTCATCGCGTACGCGTTGTTGTAGTAGTCCATGTAGTGCCATCCGAGCAGCATCTGCCGTCGCGAGCCGCCGTGCATGAAGACCATTGCCGGACGTTTCTCGCCCGGCTTCAGGTCCGGCGGGAGAAACAACTGCCCGTGAATACTCATTCCATCCGGCGAACTATAAATCACCTGTTCCGGTATTACGAGAGAACTTACCGGAAACTCCGCTGGAATCGAATCGGGCGCGAGATCATGCTCCGCGCTCCCGGCGCGTACCGCCGCGCGCGCAGGCTGTTTCGCGTCCGAATGCAGATAAGCCACGCCGTTGGCCACGTTCACGGGACTCCACTCGAGCCCCTGACCGCTCGTCACCGCGCGGGGTGTTCCTCCTGACAGCGCCACGCGCCAGATATGCCGCCGGTCGATGTCGCCCTGGTTAGACGAAAACACTGCCTCCTTGCCGTCATCCGTAAACGAAACGTGCTCGACTTCGAACGCGCCCGGCGTCAGCGCCGTTGCCGTACCGCCTTCCGCGCTTACCGTGTAAAGATGTTCCCAGCCGTCTTTCTCCCACGGAAAAACAATTCGCCCACCGTCCGCCCAGAACAACTGATGTTCCGATACGTCCGCATGAAACACGCTCCCCGGTCCTTGATCCGCCTGCCAAACCTGCCGCCCCGTCCCGTCCGCCGCATTCGCTACGCGAATCGACCAGGGCGCGCTCGAACTGCGGTTGGGCCCTCCGCGTCCGACTCTGCTCGTCTGCATCACGCGAATAAACGCCACATGGCTGCTGTCCCGCGACCATGTCGCATTGCCGTCCCGGTCTACACTCGGGTCCATGTACGTCACAGACTTACCGCCGAAGTCGTAAACCGCAATAAAGCTGTGATTGCCCCGCTGGCTCGTAAACGCAAGCTTCGATCCATCGGGAGACCAAGCCAACTCATCCGCGCTGGCGCCGGATCTCGCATGAACCAGTTGAGCCGGTTGCGCCGTGCCGTCGAGCGACGCGGTCCAGATCTGACCCGCTCTCAAAAACGCAATCCGCCCGCCCTTCGGATCAATTGCGGGCGAGTGCCCCTGCGCAATCCTGCGCGCCTTTTCGGTCGGCGAAACGATCCAGATATCCTGCTCCACGCCCGCCGGATTCGAAGCCGGATTCGGATCCGCCCTCCCCAAAAATTCCAGATCGCCGCCCCGCACAAAAATCAGCGACTTTCCGTCGGCTGTGAAATGAAGTTGTCCGATATCCTGGCCGTCATCATCCGCCCACGAAGTCAGCCGTACGCCTTTGAAGTCCGGAGCCGCCGCATACCACACATTGCGCGCGCCCCGTTCATTCAGCAGCCACGCCACCGCGCCGCCGCCCGGCGCAGCCGTCATCTCCGACGGAAATGGCGCCGAAAGAGCTTGTTCGAGAGTGAATGGCTTGGCGGAAATGATGCCGCAAAATGCAAGAAACGCGGAAATCGGCCGGCGCATTCGATTAGTCTAGCGCCGCCCGAACGGTCTTACGAACCTGATACCTTGCGTCCCAGCGCGATCACAAGCACCAGCGCGAACACCGCGCAGCTACCCGCCATGGCAGCGATGGGAACGACCCGTAGTCCCCACGCCGCCGCGGCGTGTCCCAACGCGAATGGCGCGAGAATCCCCCCCATCATCGCGAAGGTAAAAATCCCGTTGAAGTATCCCGCGTGATAGTAGCTGAATCGAGTCGCTATCTTCTCTGCGGCAAGCGGATAGATCGCCGAAAACCCAGCTCCGGTGAGCAGAATTCCGGTGATCACCCCGAAGCTCGTGTCCGTGTCCAGGGCTATGCATCCGAACAACGCGCAGAACGCGCTTGCCGCGAGCAGCCGCCAATGCCGCACCACCGAGAGCAGCCGCGCCGTCACGATTCGCCCCGTCGTCAGCGCCAGCCAGTAAACGCAAAGCAGCATCACTGCGCTCGAAGGATTCATCCCGAGCCGGTCCACCAGAAACACTGGCAGCCAACCCGCAATCGACCATTCGTTCGCGAATTGAAAAAACAACAGAAGCGCGAAAAAAATCGCCAGCACCGTGCGCAGATCCTTCGCCGCGTCTTCGATCGCCAGCTCCTCCACCTGTGCGCGCGGCAGTCGCAGGCGCAACGCCATCCAGCCCGCCAGCGCGGGCGCGATGGACGCCAGTCCGAAAATCCATCCGGGGCTCCGCGCGTCGAGACATTCCGAAAGTAAGTAAGCTGCCACGGCGCTGCCGGCGCCGAAGTAAACCCCACCCGTCAGCGTGACGCGAGCGCGCGCCGCCTCGTACGCCTCCGCGATCGATTCGAACACGATCGTGTTGATCAGGCCTGCAACGGCCCCCGCGAGCAGCAGTGTAAGCGCCTGATACCAGAAGCGCGCGGGCGGCCGCGCGAACGCCAGCATAATCAGCACCAGAGCCGCGCCGAAATTCCCCGCCGCCAGCAAATGCTGCAGCGCATATTTCTTCCGCAACCGAAGCGCGAGCATAGCGCCTCCCGCCAGCCCGCCGCCGACCGCCAAAAAATAGTTGGCCGCGGTTTCATAATCCGTGTTGACGTGGTAGCCCCAAAGCGGCAGCAGACCGCCGGGCAGCGCGACAAGAAATCCCGAAATGGCGAGAGCGCTGACGATTCGCCACGGGCGAACCGCCTCAATTGTTGCCGTTCCCGCCACTGTCAACACGTCATCATAACCGCAAGCCGGTGGGAATGCCTATGTAAAATGCCTATGGTTTGCCTCAGGAGGCAAGATGAAGATTCCGCTGACGCCGATACGTTTTCTTCACCGCGCAATGGATTTGTATGGCTCCAAAGAAGGCGTGATCTGCGGACAGAATCGCTTTACCTACGCCCGGTTCGGAGAGCGTTGTCAGAAACTCGCGTCGGCGCTTTCCGCCGCTGGGGTTCGCCCCGGCAACCCCGTTGGATTCCTCAGCTTCAACACCCATCGGCTTCTCGAGGGTTATTACGGCGCGCAACAGGCCCACGGAGCTGTGATGCCGCTCAATGTCCGCCTGACCCCCGCGGAACTCGTTGGTATTCTTCATCACTCCGAGTGCCGCCTTCTCTTCTTCGAAAACGACTTTGCTCCCCTCGTCGACCACCTCCGCGGCGCTCTCCCGGCGATGCGCGTCGTCAATCTCGACACCGAATACGAATCCTTCCTCGACACCGGAACGTCGGAGCGCGCCGACATCATGGCCTACGACGAAGATTCCATCGCCGAACTCTTCTACACCTCAGGCAGTACTGGGGTACCGAAAGGTGTCGCGCTTTCCCACCGCACCATCTACCTCCACGCGCTGGCTGTCGCCGGAACCTTCAATCACGACGACAACGCAGTCGAACTTCACACAATCCCCCTCTTCCACGCGAACGGATGGGGACGCCCTCAGACCGCCACGATGATGGGCATTAAGCAGGTGATGGTGCGACGCTTCGATCCCGCGGGCGTCTGCCGCCTCATTCAGGACGAGGGCGCCACGGCGATGTCTCTCGTCCCCACCATGGCCGCCGCCCTGCTGAATTGTCCCGATCGCGCCCGCTTCGACCTTTCTTCGATCGATCAGATCCACATCGGAGGCGCCGCCGCATCTCCCGAATTAATCGCCAAAATGGAGCAGGCGTTCTCCTGCTCGGTTATGGCCGGATACGGTCTCACTGAAACGTCTCCGGTCGCGACCAGCAGCCGCAAGAAGGGCACCGTCGTCTATGCTGACGATGCCGACCGGTACCGCCGCCAGTCCATGGCTGGTTGGCCGCTCCCCGGAACCGAAATCCGTGTAGTCGATGGCCAAATGAATAATGTGCCCCGCGATATGACCACCGTTGGTGAAGTTCTCATCGCCGGCGACAACGTGATGGACTGTTATTACCGCGAGCCCGAAGCCACGGCCGCCGCGATGTCCGGCATCTGGTTCCACTCCGGCGATATGGCGGTTTGGGACGACGAGGGCTACATCCATATCGTCGACCGCAAGAAGGACATCATCATCAGCGGCGGCGAAAACATCTCCTCCATCGAGGTCGAAAAAGCCATCTCCGCGCACCCGGGCGTCCTCGAAGTCGCCGTGGTCGGAGCGCCCGACCCGGCTTGGGGCGAGATTCCCGTCGCTATCGTCGTCCGTCAGCCCGATTCGCAAGTCACCGAAGATGAACTGCGAGAATTCCTTGCGCCGCGCCTCGCGAAATTCAAAACCCCGCGCCGCTACGAATTTGTGCCCGGGCCACTACCGAAGGGCGGCACTGGCAAAATCCTCAAGCGCGAACTGCGCGAACAGTTCTGGCAAGGCAAAGAGCGCCGCGTCCAGGGATGAACTGGCTCTTGCGCGGCATCACACTCGCGCGGAAACGTTAACCCATTGCCCGTCACGCTTCGCCCAGGAATTCGGCGGCGCCGGTGAGTCTCCGCACACCGCTTTCTGATTCACCGTGTACATCAGCCTCGCCGAATCATCCGAAACCCTTCGGCGATGTTCTTTACCGCCTCAGTATTCGTTCCGCCCCGAACTCTGCGCGCACGCGGGCCGAGCTATCGGCGCCGCGAGCATCGCGGTGATCACTACTCTTCCCCGTCGTCCGCGAACGCTGCCGCGGTCCGCGCCGCTTCCTCTTCGTCCAGCTTTTTCTGAACGTCTACAGACGTCATCCAGCGCGCCACTAGGCCGCCGGGATCCTCTTTGAGATCCACTGGCTCGCGCTGCGATTCTTCCTGCCCGTTCAGATACACAGCCATAATTCCATCCGTCTCTGGTCGCAACTCCAGCCTCAATCGCCGCGCCTCCATTCGCAGCGTGTTGCCCATCCAGAGAAGATTGACCTTCGTGCGCCTATGAAATCCGGCGCGCGTAACGTCCTGCATCAGTTTCTGCGTCCACTGGTCGGTACGCAAGCGTTCCGCCCACGGCGCCTCCGCTTTGGCTTTCGATCGCTCAAGGTCACGAGACTTGGCGGACGCCATGCCTCCTTCCTCGCGCGACTCGAGCGCCTTCAGATTGTTTTCCAGACTATCGAGAAAGCTCATTGCTCTTCTGTTCAGAATAGCCGAGCCTTTTTCGGCTGGAGCTAGTAGCCCGTTGTCGCCTTCTCGTGCTTCGTCTGGAGTTCGTTGATCACCTGCTGCGTGTTCGGAACGCCCTGCGCGATCTTTGCTGCCTGCGCGCGCTGGTCTTCGTTCTCCACAGTGCCCGTCAGCGTGATGACACCGTTCTTCACGTCGTGCCGGATTCCACTCTTGAATCCCGCAGAAACCAGTGCGGCCTTCAGATTGTTGTCGATCCCCTTATCCAGATCCGAGTACACCGTCTTTGTGGGGCCGTTGTCCTTCGGCGGAAGCACCGCCACTTCATTCGCGACTACTTGCGAACCAGCAGCCGATTGCGCGATCTGCGCGGCCTTCGCCTTATCGGCGTCCGCGTTAACGTGCCCGCCCAGCGTCACTACGCCTTGTCGCGATCCTGCGAAACCGTGACATCGTTCAGCCCGGCCTGCTTCAGTCCCTTGCGGACGTTGTCCGCCACCGCCGGCGATTGCGTCGTTCGGGCGCAGCCCGTGGTTAACCCAATCGTGGTTAACCCGATCGTCGTTAACCCGATCGCCAGCAACATCATAGGAATCGCACTCTTCATGGCTCCACCTCGTCCATCAATAACGCAGGTTTGCGTCCGAAGTGATTCCGTAAACATTTTCAGGCCCGGCGTACAATGCTGTTGATGGCAATCACCAGAAGTTGCTGTATAGCTTTCGCCGCGGCAGCGCTGTGCCTCGCCGCCGATTCCTCGTTCACCGGCGTCATCGGTGACGACATGTGCAAGGGTGATCACAAATCGATGGGCGGAACTGACGCCGCCAAATGCACGCAGGAATGCGTCAGCGGCATGCACGCCAAGTATGCTCTCTGGGTCGGTAAGGACGCTTACGTTCTCAGCGATCAGAAAAAGCCCGCGCAGTACGCGGGCAAAAAGGTTACCGTCACCGGTAGCCTGAATGGCAACGAACTGCAGGTCAAAACAATCAAACCGGCCAATTAATGGAGCCCGCCGGTCAGACGCAAGCGCCTCTGAAGCGTACGCCGCTCTACGACACCCACCGCGCGGCAGGCGCGAAGATGGTCGATTTCGGCGGCTGGGAGATGCCCGTGCAGTATTCGGGCCTGGTCGACGAGCACCATGCTGTCCGAAAGTCCGTCGGAATCTTTGATGTTAGCCATATGGGTGAAATCGAAGTCCGGGGGCCGGAGGCCTTCCGGCTCGTTGACTTCGCTACCACCAACGCCGTCGGCAGAATGAAATCCGGCCAGGCGCAGTATTCCGGTCTGCTCTACGAACACGGCGGATTTGTGGACGACATTCTCGTTCACAAAGTGGCGGACGACTCGTATTTCCTCTGCGTAAACGCCTCTAATCAGGACAAGGATTTCGAACACATCCAAAGTCTCAACACCTTCGACTGCGAAGTGGAATTCGCCGGCCCAAAATACGCGCAACTCGCCATCCAGGGCCCCAAAGCGCTGCAAGTCGCTCAGCGTCTCACTTCCGCGGATCTCGCCGCCATCCGTTACTACTGGTTCGTCGATGGCGAGTTCGCCGGAGTTCCGGCGCGCATCGCCCGCACCGGTTACACCGCCGAAGACGGCTTCGAGGTCTACGTGGCCCCTAAGCACGCCGCGAACGTCTGGAACGCGATCATCGACGCCGGCGCGCCCGAGGGAATCAAACCCTGTGGTCTCGGCGCCCGCAACACGCTGCGCCTCGAAGGCAAGATGGCGCTCTACGGCCACGAAATCGGCCCCAGCATCACGCCTTACGAAGCCGACCTCGCCTGGATCGTCAAGCTCGATAAAGGCAACTTCAACGGGCGCGACGCCCTCGTCAAACAGAAAGAAAAAGGCATCACCCGCAAACTGATTGGCTTCGAAATGCGCGGCCGCGGCATCGGGCGCGATGGCTACGACGTCACCATCAGCGGCGTGCCCGCCGGATGGGTCACCAGCGGATCGCCCTCGCCGACCCTCAGCAAAAACATCGGGCTGTGCTATCTTCCGATCGATCGTTCTCGTCCGGGTGAGAAGATCGAAATCGTAATCCGTAATCAGGCGGCCGAGGCGGAAACCGTGCCCACGCCTTTCTACAAGAGGGCCCAATGAACTATCCAGAAAAATACCGCTACACCAAAGAGCACGAGTGGGTTGGGCTGGAAGGCGATACCGCGA
>Ga0126381_100002178_pt1 | contig 21195 bp, 21 predicted proteins | sample PanSoiMetPlot_28_FD_96465 | JGI IMG/M metagenome (GOLD analysis project Ga0126381, IMG submission 96465) | Tropical forest soil microbial communities from Panama - MetaG Plot_28 | ecosystem: Environmental > Terrestrial > Soil > Tropical forest > Bulk soil | place: Panama | collected 2016-02-17
ACCGCATCGGAGCGCCTCGCGCCGCCTATCATCAGAATAATCCCGGGTTCGAGTTCGATGGGCCGGTCTGGATTCCCCATGTCTACAACGGCAGGAACAAGACATTCTTCATGTACGGGTACGAAATCTGGCGCGACTCGATTCCGACGCCCACGACCCTGACACTGCCGCTCCCAGCTGCTGTGCACGGTGACTTCAATACGACGTTACAAAGCAATGGCCAACCCATCACCATCTTCGACCCTGCCACCACCACCCAGACCGCCGCCAATACATACACGCGCCAGCCATTTCCCAATGACAAGATTCCAGCCAGCCAGATGAATCCCGTGGGAGTGAAGATCGCCAGCTTTATTCCCGCGCCCAACCTCTCCGGCGCGACCAACAACTTTGTCGTCGCACCAAACTCCCGCACCGACGCCTACGATTCGCATGTGATCCGGATCGATCAGGTATTCAATCAGAAGCAGCGGTTCTTTTCGCGCTTCGTGCGCGGCTTCCGCACCGAGACCAACGGCAACTACGGCTTTACCCAGGCGGCCGCGCCCGGCAACTCTTACTCGGACGGCCGCCTGAATCAGGGCGGCAATGCCGATTTGACCAGCATCCTTTCGCCGAGTACCGTGCTTACCTCGCGCGTGGGCTACCTTCGCCATGACCTGTGGATTACGCTCTTTGCGAGCGGCTACGATCCGACCACGTTGGGCTTCCCCTCCGCGCTGCTGAGCGTCGTACCGCCTTACTTCCCGACCATCTCGCCCAGCGGCTACACCACGTTTGGCGCTTCCCGCAACGGCGGGAATCAGTTCACCGAGAGCGCCACCTGGTCGTGGTCGGAAACGGTGAATCGGACCGTCCGCAAGCACCAGGTGAAGTTCGGCGGAGAGTTTCGATCGAACCTCGACAACATTAATTCACCCACTACGAATTTCGGCAGCTATTCGTTCAGCGCCGGCTGGACGCAGCAGAACGCGCTCAACTCCAACGCGGCCTACGGCAACTCCATCGCTTCGCTCCTGCTCGGAATGCCCTCGGGCGGCAGTGTCCCCATCAACCCCGCGTACGCGTACGGCAATCACTACTTCGGCGCGTTTGTGCAGGATGATTGGCGGATCGGCAGCAGGATCACGTTGAGCCTGGGAGCCCGTTGGGATTATGAATCGCCGGTTACCGAGCGCAACAACCAGGCGAACAGACCATTCGATCTCAACGCCACAAGTCCGCTGCAGGTGGCCGACCCATTCCAGCCGGGACTGGTGTTGAAAGGCGGAATTACCTTCGCCGGTTCCAGCAATCGCCTGCCTTACCAGCGCGACCTGAACAATTTCCAGCCGCGAACGGGTATCGCCTGGCGTGTCACGGACAAGACCGTCGTCCGCGCGGGCTACGGCCTGAGTTACTTTGCCACTTACACGCCGCCGATCGGATCTGGTTTCCAGATTTCTACGCCGTACGTCGCCAGCACCGACAGTAATGTCACGTTCTCCGGCAACTATCTCAATAATCCGTACCCGCAAGGGCTTCTCACGCCTACCGGCAGCAAACAGGGGCTCTCCACGTTCCTCGGCCAATCGGTGACGTTCGTCGATCCCGATCGGCAGATCCCGCGCGTGCACCAGTTCTCCGTAAGCGTGCAACGCCAGCTTCCGTCGAGATCCGTCCTGGAGGTCTCGTACGTCGGTAGCCGCAGCCAGGAACTGCCGGTTTCGCAGAACCTCGACGCAGTGACCTGGGATCAACTGACGCAGTACGGCGCGAATGCATCGCCTAACCTAACCAACAGCGCGACGAATCCGTTTGCGGGCCTGCTACCCTCCACTACTCTGAACGGCGCCACCACCACGCGGCAGCAATTGATGCTGCCTTATCCGCAATTCACCGGCCTTACCGAGACTAATCTTCCGGTCGGCAAGAGCTGGTACAACTCCCTGCAGGTCCGCTGGGAGAAGCGCCTCAGCCATGGCTTGAACGTGCTGGTGAGTTACACGCGCGAGAAGTGGGTCAACGCAACCTCGTATCTGAACGCGCAGGAATCCATCACTCAGACTCCCGACCGTACCCTGAACGCCACTGACACGCCGAACCGCATCGTCATCAGCGGAAACTGGATGCTTCCCGTCTTCACCCGAACAAAAGGAGTCGCACGCATCTTTCTGCACGGGTGGCAGGTGAACGGGATCTTCATGCGCGAGAATGGCTTCCCGCTGGCCGCGCCCGCCGGCTATTGGTCCACTGGTATCGATCCGTCGCTTGCCAACGGGGATAACACCAAGTTCTTCAATACCTGCACGCTACTCACGAACGGCACCCAGCAGAACTGCACTTTCAACGGTGACACGCTGCCCGTCGCCTTCATTCAACAGTATTCGAACACCGCACGAAGCCTCAGCGGCTATTTCCCGAGCATCCGCTACCCCAAGGTTCCGAACCTGGACTTCTCCCTCTTCAAAGCAGTCCGCATCCACGAGAAGTGGAACGTTCAATTCAGGGCTGAGGCGTTCAACGCCGGCAACTCGCCGCAGTTCAACAATCCCAGCACGAGCCTGACTTCGACATCGGCAGGTGTCGTGACGCTGACCCAGTACAACGATCCGCGAAATATCCAGTTGTCCTTGCGGGTCAGGTTCTGATCGGTTTTACCGGCTCGCTTCTACGGTTACGCGGCGGTTGGCTGCGCGGCCCTCGGCAGTGGAATTGTCTGCGATCGGATCTTGGTCGCCAAGTCCCTGGGCTGTGATCCGGTCCGCAGAAACGCCCATACGGGTCAGCGCGGTCTTCACCTCATTGGCGCGGTCTTGAGAAAGGCGCACGTTGGCCTCCGCGCTGCCTACATTATCGGTATGGCCGGTAACCGAGACACGCGCGCTCGGATCCGCGGCCACGGCAGCCGCAAAATCTTTCAGACGGGCTTCCGAATCGGGTTGCAGGTTCGTCGACGCATTCTCGAACTGCACGTCCAGTTTTCCCGGCAGGCTCGGTGTCGGTGCTATGGGTTCGGGCATGGCACGCTGGGCCGTCCCCGTATTTGGCGTCGGAATCGTCACGACCGGTCTGCGCGCGCGACTCAACAGCCAGAGGGTCGGTATCAAAGCCGCTATGATCAGTGGAACTAGCCAACGCCCCGCAGAACTTGTCTGCACCGGACGAGTTGGGACCGGTTGGGCATAGACCGTCTCCCCTTGACGCCATCCAAGCAGGTTGCTGATTCTGGAAGGCAGTGCCGCACGGATCGTCGGCGCCTCGCGCTGAAGCACCCTTGCGAGTCCGGTTGCGCCCAATCCTTGATCCGCCGCCCGTTTTCCCAGGAAAGACATGACCATAGGAGCGGCCATGGCCAGCAGCGAGGATGTCGTTGCGCCGGGCAGCCCTGTTTCGGTGCCCACCGCCTGCATAATTCTAGTTTCGGATCCGCCGAAGAGCGTCGACAAAATGGCCCTCCCCGCCGAGATCAGCGGCGAGTTGGGATCGGTAGCGGCGCGTGATATTTCGGTTGCGCCGACACTCGCCAAACCGGCCGGCGCCATGTCGAGAAGCCTCTGAAGAAACTCCGGCCTTTCGGCATTGCTCGCGACACCTCCCAGCACAGTGCCCATAGCAGTGTGCATTCCTCGCGAGATCGATTGCTCCGATTGTCCCAATGCGCCCGCCAGTTCACCTGTGAACCGTGTTCCCAAGGTACTGAACAGATCACTTACTAATGACATACGTTTCCCTCCATTGCGCGCCGTCGAGAGCGCCCTACGTTAACTGGATGGGAGCGTAAATGGCATTGGCAGAGTTTCACCTGTTTTGAAGACCTGCGCGTATCCTCTCAATGCTCCCGTGGAAGGCGTGTTGCATCTGAACAGATAAGGAATCCGAAAGGGCAATGTTGGCAACGTGCTGTGAGGACCCTTATGAAGTTATTCAGACTGATTTCCGTTTATACCGCCGTGGCGGCGTTGATTCTCGTACCTGCGGTATCTGCTGCCCAGACCCCGGCATCCTCGGACACCTCAACTGAGACAACGAAAAGGGCGAGGAAGAAGGCCAAGAAGACAGAGGAGCAGGCCGGAGGAGCCGCAGCAGCAACCCCGTCGCAGACGCCTGAAACGCCACCGGCCGGAGCGAAAGGCGCCGGCCCCGGGACGGCGAACCGAGCTATGCCCAGTGTGTCCGATTCTGAGATGGCCGCCGCCAGAGCCAGCGGCAAAGTGTGGGTGAACACCGCAACCGGCGTCTACCACAAAGGGGGACGCTGGTACGGCGCTACCAAACAAGGAAAATTCATGACGGAGGATGACGCCGTAAAAGCAGGTTACCGGGCGTCGAAGGGTAAAGAACAGTAAGTAGGCTCGCGTCAATTAAGAGTCCGGCGCGGGTCGGAACAGGGAGGATAACAAATATGTTGAGCATCCTTTGGATGTTGATTGTCGGACTGATTGTCGGTGCTCTGGCCAAGTTGATCATGCCGGGCCGCGACCCTGGCGGGGTATTCGTAACTATGTTGATTGGAGTGGCGGGCGCTCTCATCGCTGGGTTTATCGGAAGAATGCTCGGCCTCTACGCCCCCGGCCAGAGGGCCGGTTTCCTGATGTCCGTGCTGGGGGCGATGCTGCTGCTCGCGATATACCGGCTCATGAAGCCCCGGCATGGTCCGCGGCACGGAACCTACTAGGGCTCGTCCTTTTGCGTCGCGAGTCGCGGCTCCAAATAGTCCTCGATGGGCGCCGGCTGTTCAGAGCCGGCGCCGCATTCGATGGGCAGCGAGGCGCAAGGGCGCACGAGGAGATGGACGTTAGACCCGCGGGTACGGAGTGATTACGGGGCGGCGCAGGAGCAGATCGAGATGGTGCTGCATGTGGACCACATAATCTTCAGCGACGAATTGCAGTGTCATGGCCGGGAGATCGCGTATGAAACACGGATTCTGCAAACAATCGTCGGGGACACGCGCCAGTAGTTCGGCGAGCAGCACATTGTATTGATACCAGAAGTTGACAAGCGTTCCCCACGGCATGTCGCGATAACCGTGAATGCGCACCCAGTCCTCCTGGGCGTAGCTGGGGCCGCGAAATTCCGGACCGAGCGCGGCGCGCACAAAGCGCTGGTGGTTGTTGGACGCGGAATCGATGAGGTGGCCCAGTTCTTCTTTCGGATTCCATTTGCCAGGGCCGCGCGGTTGGGATGCGCGATCGTCGGGGAGAGCGCGCAGATTGCCGACTTCGGAGTCGATCGCGGTGCGGAGAAGTTCCGAAAGAGTCTGCGGCATCAAAACTCCTTGACCGGCGCCGGCTGGTCGGCGCCCACCCGGCCGGCAGCGATGGCTGCAACAAAATAATTCTCACCGCCGATACGGCAGCCCGCCACCCGGCGCAGCATGGCCAGTTGCCCGGTGTGCGTAAGTGCGTCGGCGACGGGGCCTTGGAACAGGCGCTCGGCCGTCGCGTGCAGCGGATCGGGCTGAGCGAGCCGGTTGTCGAAGGCTTCGAGCGCGGCGAAGAAACGCGCCACTTCTTCGTCCCAGGGAAGCGGCGCAGAATCGTGCCACTTTTCGCGGCCGTTGGCGATGGAAAGCGCCCAGTCGAAGAGATCGCCCATGTGGGCGAGGATTTCGGCAGGCGTGCGGGATGCGGCGTCCATGTGGAACGTAGCAAACTCCGGGGGAGCGTCCCGGAGCGCTTTGCCGGTGCGGTAGGCGACAGTTGCGACGGTATGGCGTAGCAGATCGTTCATGAGGCTCTCCCAAAATCGATGAAAGCGGGCTTATGATCGCGTAGGATCGCGGCCATGCGTTTCATCATATCGCGCTACACTTTGCTGCCGATTGTTGCTCGCCCACGTCCGGTCTCATTGCAGGAATGCTTGACGTCAGGCGGTCAGATGCTATTTACTGGCTCTGTCCTCCGGGGAACTACGCTATATCATCTGAGGCGCTCTTTTACGGCGGGAATACTCATCGCCGATAGGTTGTGTTATCGATTGCACATTTTTATGCACGGAGAAGTACAGAAATGCTGGTTATTACACCCAAATTTACAGACAACTTCAACACGAATTTCGGCACCAATGCAGCAGCGGCAAGGGATGCATGGAACGCCGCTGCTCAGGTATTCAGCAGCCACTTCGGAGACAATATCCACATCAACATCACGGTGGATGCGGTAGCAGGAACGAATGTTTTCGGTCAGAGCGACACATCTCTCTTGTCCATCTCGTATGCAGATTTAGTTGCCAGGGTCACAGCGGACGCCAAAACGCAGAACGACCGAATCGCCATTGGTCCAGGTGGTTCGATGACCGCTGCCGACCCAACTAACGGCAACGGGACCTGGTGGTTGACGCGATCGCAAGCCAAGGCGATTGGTGTCATTCCGGATGACCCATCAGAAGATGGAACGACCATGTTTGGTGCGGGAAACCCCTTCACCTTTTCCGGCGGAATCGCGCCGGGAACATTTGATTTTCAAGGCATAGCCGCGCACGAAATCTCGGAAGTCATCGGCCGGCTCGGCCTGTCCGGGGGAACCGTTGGGACCACGGCCAATTCGTTCAGCCTGATCGACAATTTCTCTTATACCGGTGCTGGAACGAAAGGGCTTCGCGGCGGCCCGGGGAATAACTTCTCAATAGACAATGGGGCGACGCTGCTGAAGTTGTGGAACGACCCTACCGCTAATGGACTCGACTCCAGGGATTGGGCGCCAGGAACGAACGATGCGTTCAACCAGTTCAGCGACGCGAGTGTGGTGAATCCGGTTTCGGTCGTCGATCTGCAACTCATGGATGTAATCGGCTACGATCTGGTTACGCCTTCCGGAGCCGCAGTAACAGCAGTCCACCGTGCGTCCGGGGTCGTTCGCCCCAGGTAGAACGAGGCCCTGCTACCCGGAAGCCCTTCCAAAATCGATGAAGGCGCGCTGCGGGTCGGTACTCAGCAAGGTGACACGGACGCGATCGCCGACGTCGAGCCCGCCTTCGCCGCGCATGAGCCGTCCTTCTACAGGCGGATCGAGCACGCGCACGAAGACACCTTTCGGCGTCACGCCGGTGACGACGCTGGAGAACGTCTGGCCGATGCGATTGCGCAGGGCCACCGCGGCCATGCGCTTCATCATGGCGCGCTGCACCTTGCGAGCCGCGTCCTCTTTAAGCGTGCAGTTGCGCGCGATGGCATCCAGGTCGGCGTCGGAGTAAGGAGAGGCGGCGCCGGCGGCGTGGCTCTTAATGAGCCGCTGCGTAACAGTGTCAGCGAAGCGGCGATTGGGCGCGGTGGAGTGCGTGTAATCCTGCGCGGCCAGTCCGAAGTGGCGTTGCGGATCGTCGCCCGCGCGCTGCAGTACGTACTCGCCGGGCCCCATCAGCTTCAGGACGGCGAGCGAGACATCGGGGTAGTGCACAGGGTCGGCCTCTTTGCGGTGGACCAGAAACGCATTGAGGGCAGCGGCGTCCGGATCGGGGGGCAGCTTTTCGTGGTATTGCTCAGCCAGCGAAACGATGCGATCCCAGCGTTCGGGCGCCTTGACGACACGACGAATAGAAGAGATGCCGGCCTGCCGCAGCGTTTGCGCCATCACCTCATTCGCCGCAATCATGAAATCCTCGATGAGATGGGCGGCACGATTGGCGGCGCGGGCTCGTATGTCCTGCACGTGGCCGTTGGTGACGACTGCCTGCTGCTCCAACCGATCGAAAGTAAGGGCACCGAGGCGATGGCGGGCTTCGCGCAACTGGCAGGCGGCCTCATCCTGAAGCTTCAGTTGCGCGGCGAGATCGGCGGAGGCGGCGACCTTGGGCGGAGCGGCGGCCTTGCCCTCCAGCCACGCGCCGATGCTGCTGTAGGCGAGCTGTGCGCGATTGCGAACGAGTGCGCGGTAAATGGCGGGAGCGGTAAACGTCCCGTCTGTAGCCACCAGGAACTCGATTACAGTGGCGGAGCGGTCCTGGTTTTCGTTGAGCGACGTGAGATCGGTCGACAACCGCTCAGGGAGCATAGGGAAGGTATGGACCCCAGCGTAGACCGTAGTTGTTTCGCTTGCGGCGTGGGTGTCGATGGGGGTGTCTTTTGCGACCAGGAAATCGACATCAGCCACGCCGACCCGAACGCGAATGCAACCATCGACGCGCTCGGCCCACTCGATCTGGTCGAGATCGCGCGAGTCGTCGTTATCGATGGACGACCAGAGGAGGGAAGTGAGGTTGCGCAGGCCGGACTCCGTGCGCGGATGGATGGCGGCGAGCTGTCGCACCGCTTCGGGCGGGAAATCGGGGTGGAAGCCGCGCTGGATCATCTCCTGGCGAGCGGCGGCCTGGAGGTCGAAACCGTTCTGGGACATAAGCTATAGGATACGGCGAAGATGCCAGGCGAGCAGCAGCCATCCGACGATGAACGCTATGCCGCCGATAGGAGTGATGGCGCCGAGCATGCGGTTGCCGGTGACGGCCAGCAGGTACAGGCTGCCGGAAAAGATGATGATTCCGATGAACAGGACGGTGCAAACGGTGCCCGAAGGACCTTCGGGAAATGTTCCAGTGCGCGGCAGGATGGCGACGATCAGGATTCCGAGCGCGTGAATGAAATGGTAGAAGACCGCCTTTTCATACACGCTCATCGAATATTCGTCGAGACGGCCGCGCAGCCCGTGGGCGCCGAACGCTCCGAGAATGACGGCGAGGGCGAGGAGAACGGCTGCGGTAAGGGACCAGTTCATGGTGGCTTCGCTCCGAGCAGGCTGGAGCCTGCCCCACCATCTTAGTGCGTCATCGAGTAGACGACGTAGTTTACGCCGATGCGAATGCCGAGATCCGAATAGCGGGCGGGGTAGTCGGGATCGTCGGCGTGTTCCCAGGAATCGCCCAGATCCATATTGTGGCAGATGGCGACCATAATGCGCCCCTTGTCGTCATAGATAGCGCGCCAACGGGGAATCTTGCCGTCCTTCTCGTAGGTGTGGTGGACTTCGAGTGCGGGCATACCGGGCACCTGGTACCGATCCGAGAGGTCGTAAATCGTGTGGAAAATGGCGTCGGAGTCCTCGATCTCAACGATGCTGCGGTCCGGAAAGACCTTGCGCATGCTGGCGACGAAGGTATCCCACTCGATCGTGCCGTGAAAGTCGTCGCACATGAAGAAGCCGCCGCGCAGCAGATACTCGCGCATGGCGCGCGCCTGGGCATCGGTGAGGTTCCAGTGACCCACCTCGACGCCGTAAAGCCACGGCCAGTCGTACTGGTCGCCATCGTCGAGATCGATTGCTTCTTCCGCGCTGCGGACGTGGAGTCGAGTCAGGCGGCGGACGGCTTGGACAATATGGCGGTCGGAGCGCGGGTAGTCCATGGTCCAGTTGGAACCGCCGTTTTTCCAGCTTCCGAAGAACTCCACGCCGCCGTAGTAGCGGCCGACGGGCGGATACATGAGCCGTGCGAACACCCACTCGGTCTTTTCCTGGTAGTCGGGCGGGAGCGGAAACTTCTCGTATTCAAGGCCGGGGTATTCACGGAAGGGCTTTTGAAAGGCGTATAACGCGCCCAGCGCCAGAAAACCGGCCAAAAAATAAATCGGACGAGCCACGGAACCTAAGCTTCAGGATAACAGCTATGAGCTACGAGCTCTGAGGAAGGGTGCCGTGCAGGGGTTACCTCACAGGTCCCGGCTTGTGGCTCACAACTACTTTCCCGCAACCATTTCTTCCAGCGTGCGGAGGCTCTCCTGGCGGCCTATGACGATGAGGCAGTCGCCGGCGTGAATCGCGGTATCGGCCGGCGGATTGAAGCTCATACGCCCGTCGGTGGTGCGAATGGCCATGATGATGACGCCAAGCTCGCGGCCGATCTGCAGCTGCTTGATGGTCTTGGAGGCGGCCTCGGTGCCGCCGGCGACGGTGACCTGCTCGATCGCGATATCCGTTCCGAAATCGTTGGTGGTGAAATCGAGGAATTGGACGACCTGTGGGCGCAACAAGGCTTGGGCGAGTCGATGGCCGGTGAGCGCGTAGGGCGCGAAGACGGAATTGGCGCCGGCGCGGCGCATCTTCTCCTCGGCGCCTTCTTCTGCGGCGCGCGCGGCAACGTAGATGCTTGGGTTGAGCCCCTTGGCGGAGAGCAACACGAACAGGTTGTCGGCATCGGTGGCGAGGGCCGCGATGAGACCACGCGCGCGGTCGATGCCCACCTGGCGCAGCGTGTCGTCGCGCGTCGCATCGGCGGCGACGGCCAACATGCCCGTACGCATGGCGCGCTCGACGCGCTCGGGACTGGAATCTACTACTACGAAGGGTGCGCCCTCGTGCATCAGTTCCTCGGCGGCGCCGCGGCCGACACGGCCGTAGCCGCAGATGATGAAGTGATCCTTCAGTTGCTCGATCATGCGTTTGCTCCGCCGGCGGTTGAGAACGTCGCCAAACTCCAATTCGATGACCGTCTGGGTAACGGCGCCAATGGCGATAAAGATAGTGGTGACGCCGAACAGGATCAGGAACGAATTGAAAACGCGGCCGGCCCGCGACAGGGGGTGGATCTCGCCATAGCCCACGGTGGTCATGGTGGTGAGGGTCATGTAGAACGCATCGAAGGCCGGGTAGTGGTCGATTAGTTCGAACCCTAGTGTGCCAATGCCAAGTGTGGTAACGATCGCGACTGCGGTCAGAAGAAAACGCCGCAGCAGGCGATTGATGGGACGGCGGATCAAGAGAACAGTTTAGCCGGAAGATGAATGCGCTGCGAGCAGGATGGTAAGATGACGTTGAAGCGCGTTCCAGGCGGGTCGGTAGCTCAATGGTAGAGCATCGCCCTTTTAAGGCGGTGGTTGCGGGTTCGAGTCCCGCCCGACTCACCAAAATTAAGATAGAAACCTCCTCCTCCACCCTGCTCCACTGAACGGGCTGCGGTACAATCTTACAAACCTGACAGACATGCCGGCCAATGCCGAGATCACGACGCTGCTCGCGGCGATCAAACGTGGGGACCGCTCCGCCGAGACGGTCCTCGCCGAGCGGGTTTACGGGGAATTGCGGTCGATTGCTGGGGCGCACATGAGGCGCGAACGGCGCGACCACACGCTGCAGACCACGGCGCTTGTGCACGAAGCCTATCTGCGGCTGGTCCGCGATCAGGCGATGGACTGGCAGGGCCGCACGCATTTTTTTGCGACGGCGAGCATGGTGATGCGGCGCATTCTGGTAGATTACGCCCGGCAGCGCGCCGCGGAGAAGCGACCCGCCTCCGGTCTGCGGGTCGAGCTCAACGACTGGCAGGCGGCGGAGCATCCAAGAATGGAGCAGATGCTGGCTCTGGACGAAGCGCTCGAAAAGCTGGCCGCCATGGACGCGCGGCAGGCCCGGATGGTGGAGATGCGTTACTTCGGCGGTTTGACGGAAGAAGAGATTGCTGGGGTGCTGGGCGTTTCCGTCCGCACGGTGAAGCGCGACTGGAACTCGGCGCGCGCGTGGCTGCAGGTACAACTCGCCGGAAGCCGCCAATGAGCCCCGAGCGCTGGCAGAAGGTTCGCGAGGTCTTCGACCAGGCAGCGGAATGCCAGCCGGCCGAAGCCGAGCGCGTACTGCGCGCAGCGTGCGGAGCGGACAGTGGGCTGTACGATGAAGTGCGCCGAATGCTGTCGAAATACGAGCGGTCGAGCCCGCTGGATCGCGCCGTCTGGGACGATGTGCCACTGGGCGTTTTCCGCGCGGGCCAGATCGTGGCGGGCCGTTACCGCATCGTGCGCTACCTGAATCGCGGCGGCATGGGCGAGGTATACGAGGCGCTCGATCTCGAGCTGAGCGAACGCGTGGCCCTGAAAACGCTCCTGCCGGAGGTTGCGGCCGATGCGCGCATGATCGCGCGTTTTAAGCAGGAGATTCAGCTTTCGCGCAAAATCGGCCATCGGAACGTGTGCCGCGTCTTTGACCTGGCGCGGCATCCCGTGGATGGCTCTTCGCCGGATACCGTCTTCTTCCTGACGATGGAGTTTCTGGACGGCGAGACGCTGGCTGGGCGATTGGAACGCGAAGGCCGCATGAGCATCTCGCAGGCGCTGCCGTTGATCGAGCAGATGGCCGAGGCGCTGGACGCGGCACACGCGGCCGGCGTGATCCATCGGGATTTCAAACCCTCGAACGTGATGCTCACGGAAAAGCGGGCGGTGGTGACCGATTTCGGCCTGGCCCGCAGCCATAGGCAGGAGCAGGAGTCGACCGCAAGCCTGTCGGGGCGCGTCATGGGCACTGTGGATTACATGGCGCCAGAGCTGCTTGCGGGCAAACAGGCGACGTTCGCGTCCGACATCTACGCGCTGGGAATGGTCGTGTATAAGATGATCACCGGCGTGCTGCCGTTCGCGTCGGATACGCCCCTGGCGGCGGCCATCTTGCGGTCGAAGGAGCCGATCCCGTCGCCGAAGGCATTTGTACAGGGCCTGGATATGCGGTGCGAGCGGGCGATAGTGCGCGCGCTCGATCCCAATCCGTCGCGGCGATTCACGTCCGCCGCCGATTTTGTGCGCGGACTGAGAGGCGAATCGACGGCGATCACGCTGGCGTTACCATTGCTGAGCCGGCGGAAGTGGATCGGGATTGCAGCGGCTATGGCGGTGCTGGCGGGCGGATTTCTCGGCTGGCGGGAGTGGGCAAATGCCCGCCGGCGGCCCTCGCGGGAGGCGGAGCTGCTCTACCAAAAAGGCGTGGAGGACATCTCAGCGGGCGCATACTTCGCAGCGACGAAGGCGTTAGAAGAATCGGTGAAGGCCGCGCCGCACTTCGCCCTTGCGCATGCGCGGTTGGCGGAGGCATGGATAGAGCTGGAGATGCCGGAGAAGGCGCAGCAACAGATGCTGCTGGCGCTCAGGGAAGATACCGGCTGGCTGCCACAGAGCGAGCGATTACAGATCGAAGCGATCGACTTGACGGTCACGCGGGAATACGCCGCGGCGGCGGCAAAATACGAGGCCTTAGTGAAGCTGGCTAGTACAGGAGAACCGTCCGCCACTGTCGATCTGGGCCGGGCGTATGAGAAGGCTGGGAAGCCGGACAAGGCGATTCAGAGTTACACACGTGCGGCAAATAGCTCCGAGCACAGTCCGGCGGCCTGGCTGCGGCTGGGGGTGCTCTATGCAAGACAATCCAACTCGACCAAATCGGACGAAGCTTTTGCGAATTCGGAGCGGCTCTATCAGCTCACTAGCAATCAGGAGGGCCTCATCGAGGTAGCATTTGAACGCGGCGCAGCGGCCGAGAGCCGGGGCGGATTCAGCGGCGCTGCCAGATATGTGGAAGCCGCCGGTAATACCGCCAGAATGGCTGGAAATATGCACGAGGAAATCCGCGCCGAGTTGGAGTTGAGCCTACTGGCCTACAGGGTGGGCGACTCAGATGTATCGGAGCGCCTAGCTCAGGAGGCTCTGGATACTGCCCGGGAGAATCGGATGCAAGGTCTGGCTGTGGAAGGGACCATCCTGCTGGGGAATTCCCTGCGGGGGAAGGGTGCCCTTCCAAAGGCCGAAGCGTACCTGAAGACGGCCCTCAGCTTGGCCCAGCAGGACGGTTCGGCTCAATTGACGGCTGCGGCGCTAGCAGCGCTCGCAGGTTTGCACGATCAGGTCAACCAGCCGGGTGATGCCGAGACAGAAGCGAAAAAGGCTTTGGCTTATTACCAAGCGAATCACTTCGCGCTGGAGTCCATCAAGTGCCTCACGATTGTGGGCCGGTCGCGTCGGCGCGCAGGAGATTACGCAGGAGCGCTAGGCAATTTTCAGGCGTCGCTCAAACTGGCGGAGGCGGTCCAGGACCGGTTTCAGCAGGCATTTGCTCACGAATCGATCGGAAGTCTGTACTACGTCCGGGAGAACTACCCTCGTGCGCTGGAACAATACCTCGCGAATCTCGGTCTGAGTGGCGATCCCCAGCGGCTGGCCTGGGCGGAACTGCAATGCGCCTCGACCCTGTGGCTAATTGGACGCTACGGCGACGCGGAACAACATTTTGATCAGGCTGAGAAGCATGGGGCGAAGTTCCCACTGCTGCTGGTCAATGTCAGATGGAACCGGGCCGATATGGCTCTCAGCCGCGGTAAATACCGCGAGTCGGAGGCAATCGTCCGGGGTTTGGCCGCAGGAGCCGCGCTCAGCGCTGCTGCATCGGCGGATCTCAAGCGCATTGCGGGGCTGGCTGCTCTGGCCGGGGGCAGAAAGCAGGAGGCGGTGCGGAAGTGCGCCGAAGCATTGCACGATACCGAGCGCCTGAATGACGCTACGTCGCTGTTGCGGGCACGACTGGCATTGCTGATGGTCTTCGTTGCGATGCATAATAGACCGGATGCGGACGCGCTCTTTGGCTCGATTGAACCTGTTTTGCCAGAGCACCCGGAGTCCCGTTGGAGGGCACTCGCCATCATGATGGAGTTGAATCCGGATTATCGTGCGTCGGCCCGCAAGGCGTTCATCGAGCTGGCGGATCTTTGGGGGCGTCAGCCCTACGAAGCGTACGTCTCGAGGCCGGACATTAAGCACCTTTCGTGGCCCTTTATATCGGTGGATACCGCTGAGAGATGAAGAGAGGAGAGGTTCGATGAGGAGCATGTGGTTCAGTTGTATCGGATTGCTGGTCGGCGCTTTAGCGGGGATCGCTCAACAGGCGCCCGCAAGGCAGAAGGGGACAGGGGACTTCGAACTCCTCCAGTTCGATACCCCCATTACCATTAGCGACGGCTCGGTAACTGTGAGTGGGGTTTCCATTAACTATCCTGACTCTGGAGTGCCCTATATTTCCGTCCAGCCGATGAAGGTGGTTTCGATAGAGATGACAGGTAATGCGTCTGTGCCCGTAAGCGGCAAGAAGTGGAGCATGCAAATATCAGACGCAAGCACCGGCTTGGCTCTAACGGTGAGTTCTGGTGATGGCAATAGAATAGATCTGGTCCCCGCCGCGGGCGCCGTAGGAACAATCGGGGGTGCGCTGACGCTTACGAACAAGCACCTGAATTCAGCCAGCGTGAATGTAACTGGTGACCGGACTTACCCACTCACGTGTCACGTTTCAGGTTCTGCCAAATGCAATATCGTGATACATTACTGCCACAATGGGCAGTGTCATTAGAGACTGAAACCCTCTCCTCACCTTCGCCATCTATAAAGGTGAAGTAAAATAAGGAGTTCGGTGCGCCATTTCACTACACTGCTTGCTTTGTCGGCTGGCCTTTGGGCCGGTTCGGCGGACCTGGAGCAGGCGCGTAAGCTCTATAATTTGACGAACTTCGATGAGTCTTTGAAAGTATTACAGCAGATTCCGTCGAAGGATGCGGCGGTTTTTGCCCTCATGGGGCGGAACTACTACATGATTGGGGAATATAAACGCGCGACAGAAGTGATGGAACACGCCGTTGCCGCGGAGCCAGGTTCGTCGGAATATTGCCTTTGGCTGGCGCGCGCCTATGGACGCCGCGCGGAGACATCGAGCCCCTTTACGGCCCCGGGCCAGGCATCCAAAGCGCGCCAATATTTCGAGAAGGCCGTACAAATCGATCCGCACAATGCCGAGGCGATGAGCGATCTTTTTGAATACTACCTGGAGGCTCCCGGTTTTCTGGGCGGCGGCATGGATAAAGCGCAGTCACTGATTCCGCGAATCTCCGCGATCAGCCCGGCGGAAGGGCATTGGGCCGAATCGCGTATCGCTGAGAAACGCAAGGAGTACGGCGACGCCGAAGAGCAACTGCGGCGAGCGATTGACTCGGCCCCGCAGAAGGTTGGAAAGCTGATCGATCTGGCCAAGTTTCTGGCGCGGCAGGGCCGCATTCAGGAAGCCGACCAGAGCCTCGCGAAGGCGGACGCGCTCGCGCCGGGTGCTCCCAGGCTTCTGTACGCCCGTGCCGATCTTTACATCCGCACAGGCCGCAATCGCGGCGAGGCGCGCCAATTACTACAACGTTATCTGGGCTCCAAGCTGACGCCGGACGACCCGCCGCGGTCGGAGGCGATGAAGCTGCTCAAGCAGGTGCAGGGCAGCTAATGATCTTGTCGGCCCGCCGGAAATGTTTCTAGGCGAAGCGCTCCGCTTCAGCGCGCAAGCGCTGCGCGCCAATCCTATTCGATCGCTGCTCACCGGCCTTGGCATGGTCATCGGCACAGCATCCGTGATCCTTGTCGTGACGATCTCGCTCACCAGCCGCGACTACATTCTGCAGCAGGTGGAAGGCATCGGATCAAATATCGTCTACGCGTACTACGTGTCTGCCGGCCCGGCCAGCGCGGCGGCGGATGCCGACTACATCAAAATGTCCGACGTTCAGGCCGTGCGGCAGAATCTCGCGGGTGATGTCGTGGCTGCGACAGCCGTCATGTCGAACTTCGACCGCATTCTCATCGGCGGCAAAGTAAGGGACGTCAAGGTACTCGGAACGGACGGAGCATACGCGGCCGTACGGAATATCGCCATCGATACCGGGCGGTTTCTCGACGACGGCGACGTAACCATGCGCGAGAAGGTCGCACTGCTGAGCGATCAGCTCGCAGTTCGGATGTTTGGCAGTCGGGCGGCCGCTCTCAACCAGCCGATCCGCCTCTTCGGTATGCAGTTCACGATCGTCGGAACGTTTCACGAGCGAGTGGAGACGTTCGGGCAGTCGGAGATCGAGCGCGACACAGTCCTGATTCCGATTACGGTTCTGCGGTACTTTACTCCGGTGGAGCGGGTCGACCCAATGTACGTACAGGTGCGCTCACCCGAGCGGGTCGAGGCCTCCGCCCTGCGGGTCCAGCAGGTGATCGAAAGCCGGCATAGGCCGGGCGCGTCGTATCGGGTCGAGACGCTGACGGCCATTCTCAATGCCGCCAAGAACATTTCGCTGATTCTCTCGCTAGTGCTGATTCTGATTTCGGCGATCACGCTGGTGATTTCCGGCATCGGGATCATGAACATCATGCTCGTGACGGTCACGGAGCGGACGCGGGAGATCGGCCTGCGGCTGCCGGTGGGAGCGTCGGCGAGGGAGGTCCTGCTGCAGTTCCTGGTAGAGGCGATGATGGTGAGCCTGTCGGGCGGACTGATCGGGATCCTGGTGGGGGTCGCGATTCCACTCTCGGTCGGCCTCTTCACCGATATCCGCATACCGATTTCAGCCGTGGCCATCGTGGTGGCGTTCGGCGTCTCGTGCCTGGTTGGGCTAGTGTTCGGGATTCTGCCCGCGAACCGGGCGGCGCATTTGAACCCGACCGAAGCACTCAGGTACGAGTAAGCCAGCCGCATCGTTACCAAGTACCATAACAGCTTGCCCTTTGGCGTGTCTGGGCGTACAGTGAGCAGGATGGAGGAATCATAAGAATGGCCTTTTGTACCAATTGCGGTGGGCAGATAAACGGCTCCTTTTGCACGCAGTGCGGCAAGCCGGCGAGCGCGGCCGCGGGAGGGCAGGCGCCGTCGCAGCCTCCAGGGCCAGGGTTCCAGGCCGGCGCGGCCGCTGTGCCGCCTCCCCCGCAAACGCCGCCACCAGCCTATCAGGCTGCGCCACCCTACCAGCCTGTTCCGCCGTATCAGGCTGCACCGCCCGCGGCGCGGCGAGGGACCAGTCCGATTGTGTGGATTCTTGTGGTCGTGGCCGGCCTATTCGTGCTTGGCGGTATCGCGGTGGTTGGAACGGGGCTGTTCGTGGCGCACAAGGTACGGCAGGCCGGGTTCGATCCGGAACTGATGCAGCGCAACCCGGGTCTCGCGGTTGCGAAAATGGTAACGGCATTCAATCCGGATGCCGAGGTGCTGCACACGGACGATGGCGCCGGCACAATTACCGTGCGCGACCGGAAGAGCGGCAAAGTGGTGACGTTGAACTTCGACGACGTCAAGAACGGCCGCTTCCACTTCAGCGCGCAGGACGAGAACGGTAAGACGGCCACTATGGAGTTCGGCGGCTCGGCGAGCAAGCTGCCCTCGTGGATACCCGCATACCCGGGATCGAACCCCGAGGGTGCGATTACAGCTAGCGGAAACGACGGCGAAGGCGGCATGTTCGGCTTCAAGACATCCGACGCGCCCGCGAAGGTGCTTCAGTTCTACCAGGACAAGTTCAAAGAGATGGGCATGCAAGCCACGACCGTGACGTCCACCGAGGAAGGCGGCATGGTGAACGGCGGCGACGAAGCCAATCACCGGAGCTTGAACGTTGTGGTGTCGAAATCCGGGGGAGAGACTTCCGTTGCAGTGACGTACGGGAAGAAGTAAACCGGTCTCAGCCGTGGCCCAGGTACATTAGCCAGCCGATTCCGAAGAGCGCGACCAGAAAACAGGCGAAGGTGTAGACGCCGTAGTGGAAGCGGTCGCGGTCGGTGCGCTTGGTGACGACGCCCAGCACGACCGACGTGAACAGCGCGAACAGGAATGCAGCCTCGAAGTGCGAAAGCTTCATGGTCGGCATTATTCTTTTCTCCCGGCCGCGATCTCGAATGCGTCGACCATTGCCAATAGATTGAGCAGGCCTGCCGTCACGAGAAACTTCGTGCCATAGTCGTGTACGGCGCCGGCCATATCGGGTTGGTTATAACCAAGCCAGACCGCCAGCAGGTAGAGGATGCCCGAGCACAGGTTCCCGATGAAACCGCCGGTATTGATTAGGGTGGTGAGCAGGTCACCCGATTGAGGTTGGAACATCGCGCCGCGCATCATCAGGCCGCACAGGAACATCAGCGTGACGGTGACCAGCAGCAATATTCCTCGGCCGGTACGCTTCAGCAGGAAATGACCGCCGCCGGGGATCAGCCAGCCCAACGCGACTGCCGGCGCCCAAGCCCCAATCGGAGGCATGGGCTGCTTCTGTTCTTGTTCTTTCGACATTTATTTGAGTGTAGCAGGGGATAGTCGCTACTTCGCTTCCAGGATGCTGCCCCAGACCACCTGATAACCTTCGACTTCGTCGTACAAATTGCGTCCTGCTCGCACAAAAACGTGCATGTTCGGGCGGAGCGCTGCGGCAGTGGCGACTGCGCCGTTATCAAGATAGCGTGTATCGTCGCGGAGCAGGATGGTACGTTCGCCTTCGCGTGTACGGAGCACCAGGCGCGCGGAGCTAACGCGGGCGATAATGCCAGAGACAGACATGTCCCCGCGCGCGAACAGCGGATCGGATGCAGCGAAGAGCTCCTGCGGATCGGGAATGCCGGGAAGTCGCCGTACGCGCTGGGCGTGCTGCATCACCGGCACGATGACGCGCACTGCGCGGGCATAGCCCAGCAGCGAATTGGGGATAGTGTCAGACTGCACTTCGACTTGTTCGCCCGGGCGGAGCGCCGGGACGCTGATCGGATAGCTGTCGCGCTCGACCCGGGTGCCACCGTCAAACCGATAGCGCAAGACTTCGTATGTATCGAGGCGAATACTGAACTCGCCTTTGGCGGTGTCGGTGTCGCGTTCCAGTACGACGCCGCGCGTCGGCGCGGAATTGGACTGTGCGGTCAGTAAGGCCGCGCAGAGCATCCAGATGGGAACGCCCCATCGCATCTTCGAACACCGTACCACGGAATCCTGGATCAGTTGATGCCGCCGCCAAGCGAAATGTGTGAAATAATTTTCTGCGTTACGGATGCTTTATCCAGCTCGGTATTGTGGCGCTTGCCATAGACATAGTCCCCAATGAACCAGCCCATGAACCCTCCGGCCACCACATCACCCGGAAAATGTTTGTTTGCTGCAAGCCGGGCGCCGGCGACGCCGGCTCCATAGCCGTAGATCAGGGCCTTAATCCACCAGTGATGGTGGTACTCATGCGCCACCACCGACGCTATCGCGAAGGTGCTGATGGTGTGGCCGGACGGGAAGCTGGAATTGGTTCGGCTGTTCGACTGGAAGAATGCGCCGTTGCCATTCCCCTCGGTGGGCCGCTCTCGCGCCAGAATCGATTTCAAGACCACTTGCACGAGTCCGGCGTTGGCGACTGCCTCAAACGACAGCAGGCCGGTTTCGCGGAAGTGATCGCTGCCTTTCGCCGTACCAAGGAAGTACATACCTGCGGCGATCGGCAGCAGAGTGTACGCTTCGCCCAGGTAAGAGGCATCGGTCCCCACGCGGACGAGTGTGGAGTTGTTGGGCGCATCTCTCTGGATATATCGGTCCGCCGCAATCAGGCTGCCGGTTGCGACCCCACCAATGATCCACCACTTGGCATTCCGCCTGGAAGTGTGGAACGGGCTGGTCCAGATCGCCTTCTGGTCGTAGAGAATGAATTTCGGCATGCGACGGAAGGGATGAAGAGTGCCGGTATTGTCGTAGAGATCCTTCTGCTTAAGGGCTGGCTGCCCGGGTTTCGGCTTGATCACCGAGCGGTCGCTGCCCCCTTGCGGGGGTGTCTGCTGTTGATTTTGCGCGGCTGTCGTCTGCGGCGGCGTCGTGCTTGTGGCCTCCTGCACTGAGGGCGGCAGAGCCGAAAGTACGATTGCTATCAGCAGCGGATTCATTGATCGATCTCCCGTCAGTTGCCAGCAAATGCAGGTCCGCTGTGAAAAATGACAGGTACCGGAGAAACGACGTTTTAGCGCAGTTGGTCTTCTACTTCACGCAGCCAGTCGGGCCGCTTCAGCACTTCGCGCGGCTTGCTGCCGTCGGGAGGTCCGATGATGCCATCGCGCTGCATCATATCGAGGATTCGGGCAGCACGTCCGTAACCGAGGCGCAGGTGGCGCTGCAGGGTGGAAGTGGACGCCTTGCCCATCTGCAGGACGAGGCGGACAGCCTCTTCGTACATCGGATCCTGCGCTTCGTCAATGGGTTCTTCCGAGGCGCTTTCTTCCTCCTCATTGGGCGGCGCGACGAGGAACGAGGGGTCGTATTCGGGCCGTGCCTGCGCCTTCCAGCAGTCCACCACGCGATTGATTTCGGTTTCGGTGACAAACGCGCCGTGCAAGCGGGTGAGGCGCGACGACCCGGGCGGAAGGAACAGCATGTCGCCTTTACCAAGCAGGTGCTCGGCGCCCATGACGTCGAGAATGGTGCGTGAATCCACGCGAGTGGCCACGCGGAAACTGATGCGCGCGGGAAAGTTCGCTTTGATGAGGCCGGTAATAACGTCTACACTGGGGCGCTGTGTGGCCAGCACGAGGTGCATACCGACGGCGCGGGCCATCTGCGCCAGGCGGGTGACGCTCTCTTCGACGTTCTTGCCCTCCAGCATCATCAAGTCGGCCAACTCGTCGATCAGGATCAGGATGTAGGGCAGCGGTCGCAGGTCCTCCTGCGTGCCGGAATC
>Ga0126381_100002179_pt1 | contig 21186 bp, 17 predicted proteins | sample PanSoiMetPlot_28_FD_96465 | JGI IMG/M metagenome (GOLD analysis project Ga0126381, IMG submission 96465) | Tropical forest soil microbial communities from Panama - MetaG Plot_28 | ecosystem: Environmental > Terrestrial > Soil > Tropical forest > Bulk soil | place: Panama | collected 2016-02-17
GAGGGCGGCACCGACCGGATCCGCAAGGTGATCAACAAGATGGTCACCGAGGATGACCTGATCAAGACCGTCACCACGGCGTACGCCAGCGGGTGGCGGCAGGTCAAGCTCTACTTCATGTGCGGGCTGCCGACCGAGACCGACGAGGACGTGGTCGCCATCGCCCGGGTGGCCCGGCGGGTGATCGAGGCGGGCCGCACGGTCACCGGGCGGCGGGACATCCGCTGCACGGTGTCGATCGGCGGCTTCGTGCCCAAGCCGCACACCCCGTTCCAGTGGGCGGCCCAGTGCGATCACCAGACGGTGGACGCCAGGCTGCACGCGCTCGGCAGCGCGCTGCGCGCCGACCGGGCCTACGGCAAGTCGATCGGGTTCCGGTACCACGACGGCCGGCCGTCGATCGTCGAGGGCCTGCTGTCCCGCGGTGACCGCCGGGTCGCGAAGGTGATCAGGGCGGCCTGGGCCGACGGGGCCCGCTTCGACGGCTGGACCGAGCATTTCTCGTTCGACCGCTGGGAGCGCTGCGCGGCGCAGGCGCTGGCCGGGGACGGCGTCGACCTGGCCTGGTACACCACCCGGGAGCGCGGCTACGCCGAGGTGCTGCCGTGGGACCACCTCGACGCGGGCCTGGACCGGGACTGGCTCTGGCAGGACTGGCTGGCCGCGATCGACCCGGCCGGGGCCGAGGAGGTCGAGGACTGCCGCTGGACGCCCTGCTTCGAGTGCGGGGTGTGCCCGTCGATGAACACCGAAATCCAGGTCGGCCCGACCGGAGCCAGGCTTCTTCCGCTCACGGTGGCGGGCGGGCCGGCCGGGAGCGGGCATGCCCAGAGCCGGAAAAGCGTTAACGTTATGAATCAGGCCACAGGAAGCGGAGCGTAGATGGCACGGCCCGTACCCGCCGCCCCGCCCCCTGCGCCCGTGGCTCAGCGCCTGGTGATCAGGTACGCTAAGCGCGGCAGGATGCGTTTCGCGAGCCACAGGGACGTCGCGCGTGCGATCGAGCGGGGAGTGCGGAGGGGCGGCTTGCCCGTAGCGTTCTCGGCCGGATTCTCGCCGCATCCGAAGATCTCGTACGCTGGGGGTGCGCCAACCGGTACCGCGAGCGAGGCCGAGTACCTGGAGATCGCGCTGACCGACGTGTGTCCCGCGCCCGACGTGCGGGACCGGCTCGACGCCGCCCTGCCAGACGGGATAGACGTGATCGAGGTTCTGGAACTGGCCGACGCGCCAGGCGGGGCGGGCGCCCTGCGACTCGAGGGGTCGCAGTGGCGGGTGATCCTGCCGGGTGTGGCGGCGGGTGAGGCGGCTCGGGCGGTGCAGGCCTTCCTGGCCGCGGAGAGCATCGTCGTGGAGCGCCTCACTAGCAAGGGACTGCGGCAGCTCGATGCCCGAGCCGCCGTGGTCACGCTTGAGCTTGACCGGCGTGCCGAGCAGGACGCGGACGCCGGAGATACGGCACTTCGCATGGCGGTTCGGCACGTGACACCTGCCGTCCGGCCTGATGACATCCTGGCCGCGCTCAGCAAGGTCGCGGCCCTGCAGCCGTCGTCACCACCGCTGGTGACCCGGCTGGCGCAGGGCCCGCTGGGCATGGAGGCCGGTGCCGGAGGCGCCCGCGACGCCGCTGCTGGCGGGGGCGAGCGCGTTGCGCCGCGGCTCGCAGGGCCGATGGCGGCAGGGCCGATGGCGGCAGAGCCAGCGCCCCGGTCGCCTGGCCCGGCCGCGGCCGAAGGACAAGAAACGAAAACACGCCTGGGACGGGCGGGTACCGCAGCGATAGGTAACGCAGCGGCGGCCGCCTCGCCACCCACCGCGTACGAACCGCTCCCGCGCGGCGCGCGGCGGCCGGTCTCCGGCTCGCGCGCCCGGGAGTACGACGGGAGATTGCCCGGATGCTCGAAACCGAGCGATACGACAGAGAATCAGACAACGACAACAACGAGGGGGCCGGCCACGCCGCTGGCGTGACGCCGGAGCCCGCGGAGGCCGGGGACGCAGCAGAGCTGTCGGACCCCGGCAGCAAGGAAGCCGGAGGACCCGGGCGCAGGCTGTTCCGGCGAGGCCGCCGTGCGGCGACCCGCCCGGCCGGGCCGCCCGCCGACGACCCCGCCAGCGGATCTGACCAGGCCCACGGCGGGGCGCCCGCGGTGCCGGCGCCGTCGGTGCCCGCGCCGGCCGAGCAGGCCGCGCGCGATCCGGCCGGGTCCCCGCCAGGCGTGCCCCCGCCGGCCGTGCCCCCGCAGGCCGAGCAGGCCGCGCGCACGCCGGCCTCGCCTGAGCCGTCCGTGCCGGCGCCGGGCGTGTCCGCGCCGGCCACACCCCCGCCGGCCGTGACCTTTACCGGGACCTCGGCGCCAGCCGCGGCTCAGGCGCCCGAGGCGTCGCAGGCTCCCGCGCCGGCCTTCCAGCCACCGCTGGTCATCTTCCAGCCCCCGGACATCACCTCCGGCGGCGCGCACCGGCCCGCCCCGGGCGAAACCTCCTCGTCTGAGGCGGACGCCCCGGAAGAGGGCCGGCCCTCCGGCGCCGGCGAGCAGGACGAGGACGGCGCCCCGGGCAGCTCGCCAGCCAAGCGCAGGCGGCGGGGCGGCCGTGGCCATACCAAGGGCCGCGGCGCCGCGGACACCGCGGCCGCCGAGGACAGGGAGCAGGACGCGGACGCGCCGGACGAGGGCGAGGATGACCGGGCCAGGTCAGGCACGGGTAGTGCCGCGGCGGCCGGCTCCTCCCCGGACAGTGACGACAGCGGAGAAGACGCGTCCGCGGAGCCGGAGGCCTCGGGCCGGCGCCGCCGGCGCAGGCGCCGCACCGGGCACTCCTCGGACGCGGAGACGCCCGCCTCCGACGACCCGCCGAACACGGTCGTCCACGTGCGCACGCCCCGCGCCACGGCCGAGGACAGCTCGGACGTCCGCGGCGTCAAGGGGTCTACCCGGCTGGAGGCCAAGCGGCAGCGTCGCCGCGAAGGCCGCGAATCGGGACGGCGCAGGCCGCCGATCATCACCGAGTCGGAGTTCCTGGCCCGCCGTGAGGCCGTCGAGCGGGTCATGGTGGTCCGGCAGCACGGCGACCGGACGCAGATCGCGGTGCTGGAGGACGGGATCCTGGTCGAGCACTACGTGGACAAGGCCAGTCACCAGTCCTACGTCGGCAACGTGTACCTGGGCCGGGTGCAGAACGTGCTTCCCTCCATGGAGGCGGCGTTCGTCGACATCGGCAAGGGACGGAACGCGGTCCTGTACGCCGGAGAGGTCAACTTTGACGCCAGCGGCCTGGAGGGCGAGTCCAAGCGGATCGAGTCGGCGCTCAAGTCCGGCCAGTCCATCCTGGTCCAGGCCACCAAGGACCCCATCGGGCACAAGGGAGCCCGGCTGACCAGCCAGGTGAGCCTGCCCGGCCGCTACCTCGTCTACGTCCCCGGCGCGTCCATGACCGGGATCAGCCGCAAGCTGCCCGACACCGAGCGGACCCGGCTCAAGCAGATCCTGAAGCAGGTGATGCCGGAGGACGCGGGCGTGATCGTGCGGACCGCGGCGGAAGGCGCGACCGAGGAAGAACTCTCCCATGACGTCGCGCGGCTCGCCGCGCAGTGGGAGGCCATCGAGCGCAAGGCAAAGTCGGCCACCGCACCCGAGTTGCTCTACAGCGAGCCCGACCTGACCATCCGCGTGGTCAGGGACATCTTCAACGAGGACTTCACCAAGCTGGTCATCGCCAGTGACGGTGACTGGGACATGGTGGACGAGTACGTCCGCTACGTCGCGCCCAGCCTGGCCGAGCGGCTCGAGCGCTGGACCAGCGACGGCGACGTCTTCGCCGCGTACCGGATCGACGAGCAGATCGCCAAGGCGCTGGAGCGCAAGGTGTGGCTGCCCAGCGGGGGATCGCTGGTCATCGACACCACCGAGGCGATGACCGTTATCGACGTCAACACCGGGAAGTTCACCGGGCAGGGCGGGAACCTGGAACAGACGGTCACCCGCAACAACCTGGAGGCCGCCGAAGAGATCGTCAGGCAGCTGCGGGTGCGGGACGTCGGCGGGATCATCGTCATCGACTTCATCGACATGGTCCTGGAGAGCAACCGCGACCTGGTGCTGAGGCGGCTGCTCGAGTGCCTGGCCCGGGACCGGACCAAGCATCAGGTGGCCGAGGTCACCTCGCTCGGCCTGGTGCAGATGACCCGGAAGCGGGTGGGTTCCGGCCTGCTGGAGGCGTTCTCCGTGCCGTGCGACTGCTGCAACGGGCGCGGCGTGATCGTGTCCCTGGACCCGGTCGACCACGCGCCGTCGCCGCCCGGCGACCGTCCGGCCCGGGAAGGCCGGGGCGGTGGCTCCCGGAGCGGTGGCTCCCGGGGAAGTGGCTCCCGGGGAGCGGGCCGTGGCTCACCGGACGGCACGGCGGCGGCGCAGTCCGGCGGCGTGACCGAGACCAGCGCGGCGCCGAAGCCGTCCGGGAAGGCCGACGGCGAGCAGGCCGAGCGGACCCCGGGGGAGGGCGCCGCCGCGCACGCCGACGTGCCCGGTGGCGACGCGCCCGGCGGCGACGCGCCCGGCGGTGCCGCCAGCGAAGACGTGACCGGCGGTGACACGGCAGCCGCCGGGGACGGCGCTGGCTCGCGCCGGGCGGGCGGCCGCCGCCGCAGGGCCAGCGCCCGGGCGGCAGGGCCCCCCGATGCTGTCGACGCTCCGAGCGCCGACGGGTCACCGGTCGCCGCCGAGGCCTCCGATGCTGCCGGTGCTCCTGGTACTGGCGAGATGCCTAGTACTGGCGGTGTGCCTGGTGCTGGCGGTGCGTCTAACGCTGGCGACGTGCCTAATGCTGGCGATGTGCCTGGTGCTGGCGATGCTTCCAGTGCTGACGGCCAGGGCGGGGAGGACGGCCCGGACGGCGCAGGCCAGGGCGGCGCGCGGGAGGCCCAGACGACGGCAGGCTGACGTCCGCCGTCTGATATTCTTTGTGGTCGGCGCGTCGGACAAGCCGGCGGTGGCACGCCCCGGATCTGGGCTGTGCGTTACGCAGGCGGGCCAGTTCGCTGCCGGACGATGCCGCGGATCTCGCGGCGGGCCCGCACAAGGGAGAGAGAGTTCTCGGTGTACGCGATCGTGCGCTGCGGCGGCAGGCAGGAGAAGGCATCGGTCGACGATGTCCTGACCGTTGACAAGCTCGCTGGTGAGGTCGGCTCCAGTGTGACGCTGCCCGCCGTGCTCGTGATAGACGACGGCAAGGTCATCAGCGACCCGGCGGAGGTAGGCGGCTACCAGGTCACCGCCGAGATCCTGGGCGACGCGAGCGGCCCCAAGATCAGCATGATCCACTACAAGAACAAGACCGGTTACCGGCGGCGCCTGGGTCACCGGCAGAAGTACACCCAGGTGAAGATCACCGGTATCAGCACCGCGAAATCCGGTGCCGCCAAGGCCAGCCCCGCGAAGGCCAGCCCCGCGAAGGCCAGCACCGGGAAGGCACGCGCCGCGTCGGCCCGCACCGCATCGCCGGCCCGCGCCGCCTCGAGGAAGAAGGACGACTGAGATGGCACACAAGAAGGGCGCGTCGTCCAGCCGGAACGGGCGCGACTCCAATGCCCAGCGACTCGGTGTCAAGCGCTTCGGCGGCCAGCTGGTGGGCGCGGGCGAGATCATCGTGCGGCAGCACGGAACGCACTTCCACCCGGGCACGGGCGTCGGCCGCGGCGGCGATGACACCCTGTATGCCCTGGTCAGTGGCAAGGTGGAGTTCGGCACCCGGCGCGGGCGTCGTGCTGTGAGCGTGATCCCCGTCGACGTGCAGGCACCGGCGGCCGAGGCCAGCTAGGCCAGCCGCGCTGCCAGGACCGGAGCGCAGGAGTGGCGGAATTCGCTGACCAGGCCGAGCTGCACGTGCACGCGGGCGACGGCGGGCACGGCTGCGCCTCGATCCGCAGAGAGAAGTTCAAGCCGCTCGGCGGCCCGGACGGCGGCAACGGCGGCCGCGGCGGCGACGTGATCATAGAAGTCGATCCGGGCGTGGCCACGCTGCTCGACTTCCACCGGCGGCCGGTCCGCCGGGCCGGGCGCGGGAAGCCGGGCGCCGGTTCCAACCGCAGCGGGGCCGACGGCGCCGACCTGGTGCTGCGCGTGCCCGACGGAACCGTGGTGAAGACCAGCGACGGCGAGATCCTGGCCGACCTGATCGGGGCCGGGACCAGGTTCGTGGCCGCGCAGGGCGGTCGTGGCGGGCTCGGGAACGCGGCCCTCGCCTCGACCCGGCGCAAGGCGCCGGGCTTCGCGCTGCGCGGTGAGCCCGGGATCGAACGGCGCCTCGTGCTTGAGCTGAAGACCGTCGCGGACGCTGGCCTGGTGGGGTTCCCGAACGCGGGGAAATCGTCTCTGATCGCCGCCCTGTCGGCCGCCCGGCCCAAGATCGCGGACTACCCGTTCACCACGCTGACCCCGCATCTGGGCGTGGTGGAGGCGGGCGACACCCAGTTCGTGGTGGCCGACGTGCCCGGGCTGATCCCCGGGGCCAGCCGCGGTAAGGGCCTCGGGCTCGACTTTCTCCGGCACGTGGAGCGCTGCTCGGTGCTGGTGCACGTGCTCGACGGCGCGACCGAGGAGCCCGGCCGCGATCCGGTCGCCGATCTGGACCTGATCGAGGACGAGCTCGCCGCCTACGAGGCCGCGACCGGCGCCGACCTGAGCGACCGGCCCCGGATCGTCGCGTTCAATAAAGTCGATGTGCCCGCCGCGCGGGACCGGGCCGAGCGCGCCGCCCCGGAGCTCGAGGCCCGGGGCTATGCCGTCCGCCTGGTGTCCGCCGCGACGCATGAGGGCCTGCGCGAGCTCGCGTTCACGATGGCCGAGGTGATCAAGCAGGCCCGGCAGGCACGGCCGCCGGCCGAGCCGACCCGCCTGGTGATCCGGCCCGAGCCGGTGGGCGGGCCGGACTTCGAGGTGGTCAGGTCCGGGGACAACAGGTTCCTCGTCCGCGGCGAGAAGCCCCGCCGCTGGATCTTGCAGACCGACTTCAGCAACGATGAGGCGGTGGGGTACCTCGCCGACCGCCTCGCGCGGCTGGGGATCGAGGAGGCGCTGGCCGAGGCCGGCGCGCTCCCCGGGGCTGAGGTGCTCATCGGCGACGAGGACGACGCCGTCGTCTTCGACTGGGATCCCAACGTGCCGGCCGGGGCCGGGTTCGGCCCGCGCGGCACCGACCCGAGGCTGCCGCGATAGCTCGCGCCCGGCCGGGGATGGTCACCGGACCGCATAGCGCAGGTGGGTCGCGCCCTCGCCGTGGATGGTCTCGATGCAGCGCAGGTCCGCCCGGGCGGTGTCGAACAGCCGCACGCCGCGGCCGAGCAGCACGGACTCTGGACCCGCTATGCCGTCCAGTGACATCGACATGCCCAGGACTACCTTGCTCATCTCCGGCTCCCTACGGGCGGGGCGCCTGGTGCGCCCGTCTGGCCCTGGGTCGGAGACGGCCACCGGACCTCTACATTGAACCCTCTTCATCCTCCCCAGGGCTGCCCACCGGCCCTGGGCGAGAGGTCAGCGGATGAAGAAGGTTCATGCCGGACTAAGCTTTTTGCCGGCCTGTCAGCCGGGCCGCGCGGGCGGCCAGGTACCGCCGCTCGGGGAGGCTGGTGGTGCGGCGGGCGGCCTCCCGGTAGCTGGCCGCGGCGGCCGGGGCGTCGCCGGCCATCTCCAGCAGGTGCGCCCGGGTCGCGAACAGCCGGTGATAACCCGCGAGGTGCCGGTCGGATTCCAGGGCGCCGAGCAGGTCCAGGCCGGCCGACGGGCCGTGCACCATCGCGACCGCGACCGTCCGGTTGAGGCTGACCACCGGGCCCGGGGCCAGCCGCTCCAGCAGCTCGTAGAGGCCGAGGATCTCCGGCCAGTCGGTAGCGTCCATGGACTCCGCCTCGTCGTGCACGGCGGCGATCGCGGCCTGTACCTGATACGGGCCGACCTGGCCGGCCGGGAGGACCGCGCTGAGCAACGCCACGCCCTCCGCGATCCGGTCGCGGTCCCATCGGCTCCGGTCCTGCTCGTCGAGCGGGATCAGGCTCCCGTCCGGGCCGGTCCGGGCGCCCCGGCGGGCGTCGGTGAGCAGCATGAGCGCGAGCAGGCCGGTGATCTCCGGGTCCTGCGGCAGTAGCCGGTGCAGCCAGCGGGTCAGCCGGATCGCCTCGCCGGACAACTCCGGCGCGGTGAGGCTGGCGCCGGCCGTGGCCGTGTATCCCTCGTTGAAGATCAGGTAAAGGACGTGCGAGACGATGCGGAGCCGCGCCGGGCGCTCGGCCGGGCCGGGCAGCTCGAACCGGGCCCCGCTCGCCTTGATGGCCTGCTTGGCCCGGCTGATCCGCTGGGCCATGGTGGCCTCGGGCACCAGGAACGCGGCGGCGATCTGGGCCGTGCTCAGGCCGCCGACCGCGCGCAGCGTCAGCGCGATCTGGCTCGGTCCCGACAGCGCCGGGTGGCAGCAGAGGAAAAGCAGGGTCAGGCTGTCGTCGTGATCCACGCCCGGCTCGGGCGTCTGCTCCAGCGGAGCGGTGACGGTCGCGTGGTCCTGCTCCCGGCGCCGCCGGGCATGCTCGCTGCGGACCTCGTCGATCAGGCGGCGGGAGGCCACGGTGAGCAGCCAGCCCTTCGGGTTGTCCGGCACTCCGCGGGTTGGCCAGGAGGACACCGCCTCCAGCATCGCCTCCTGGACTGCGTCCTCGCAGGCGCCGAACTGGCCGTAGCGTCGCACCAGGGCGCCGGTCACCTGGGGCGCCAGTTCCCGCAGCAGCTCCCCGATGTCCGGCGTTTCCCGCGGTTCGGCCTCCTCCGGGGCACCCCGCGGGTCGGCGGCTCCCGGCGCTCCCCGCCGTTCGGGCGCTCCCGGCGCGCCCCGCGGTTCGCCCGCTTCGGTCACTGGTCAGCGGCGGACTCGTGCATGATCGGCCACAGTTCCACGGGCTCGACGTTCGCGAACGGCAGGTCCGCCGCGATCTGCTGCGCCCGCTCCTCACTGTCGCAGTCCAGCAGCCAGAAGCTGGCCAGGTACTCCTTGGTCTCCAGGTAGGGCCCGTCGGTGACGGCAGGCAGGCCCTCCACCCGGCGCACCAGTTTCGCCTGGGCCGCGTCGGCCAGGCCGTATGAGCCGAGCAGTTCGCCGGTCTCCCGGTACCGCGCGTTGAACACCTCGTGCTTGGCGATCACCTCGGGCCATGACTCCGGGGACAGCGATTCCCACTTCTCCTGGTTGCCGTAGATCATCAGCAGGTACTTCACCGGTGTCCTCCTCGCTGTCCGGCTGGTCCCGCCACGCTGGCGCGAGCATTAAAAAAAGCGCGCTACGATTCATAGCACGCCTTCTTAATGAAGTTTTTGAGTTAACCTAGAATGGCACGTGCATTTTACCGGAAAGGGAGCATGATTGTCAACCGATGAAATCGGGGGCGAGCAGGCCTACGTCTCAATGCTCTACGGCCGGCTCGATGAGCTGAGGAATCGCGCCGCGGACCGGCTGGCGCGAGTGCTGCGGGAGTCGGGCGGGACACATCAGGCGCGGTCCGAGCGCGAGGTATTCAGCACCATGTACGCCCGGCAGATCTCCCAGTTCAACGCGGCGGAGAACGGCCTGTGCTTCGGCCGGCTCGATTTCCACCACGGCGAGCGCCGGTACATCGGCCGGATCGGCCTGCATGACGATTCCGGCGACTACGAGCAACTGCTCATGGACTGGCGTGCCGACGCCGCGCGGCCGTTCTACCTGGCTACCGCGGCCTCCCCCGTCGACGTCCGGCGCCGCCGTCACATCAAGACCCGGGGCCGGACCGTGGTGGGCGTGGACGATGAGGTTCTGGACCTGACGACCGCCGATCCCTCGAAACACGAGGGGCTGACCGGCGAGTCGGCGCTGCTGGCCGCGCTCGGCGCCAGCCGGACCGGCCGGATGCGCGACATCGTGGAGACGATCCAGGCCGAGCAGGACCAGATCATCCGTTCGGGCCTCGCGGGGGTGCTGGTCGTGCAGGGCGGCCCGGGTACCGGCAAGACCGCCGTGGCCTTGCACCGCGCCGCGTTCCTGCTCTACACCTACCGGCGCCAGCTCACCAAGCGGGGCGTGCTCGTGGTCGGCCCGAACGCCACGTTCCTGCGTTATATCGGCCAGGTCCTGCCCTCTCTCGGCGAGACCAGCGTGCTGCTGTCCACCGTGGCCGACCTCTACCCGCGCATCAGCGCGACCGGCAGCGAGCCATCCGCCACGGCCGCGATCAAGGGCAGGCTGGCCATGGCCAGTGTCGTGGCCGCGGCGGTGCGGGACCGGCAGCACGTGCCCGGCCGGCCGGTCGAGGTGGTCATCGACACCGAGACGCTATGCCTCAGCCCGGCCGTGTGCGGCCGGGCCAGAGAGCGGGCCCGGCGCTCGCGCAGGCCGTACAACCAGGCACGGCGGGTGTTCGCCCGGGAGCTGACCGAGGCGCTCGCCCAGCAGCTGGCCGCCAGGATCGGCGCCAACGTGCTGGGGGAGGAGAACCTGCTCGGCGAGGCCGAGCTGGACGACATGCGGCGTGAGCTGCGCGCTGACCCCGGCGTGCGCGCGCTCATCGAGCGGCTGTGGCCGGTCCTCACGCCGCAGCGGCTGCTGGCGGAGCTGTTCTCCTCCGCCGACCGGCTGGCCGCCGCGGCGCCGCGGTTCAGCAAGGCGGAGCGGGCGGCCCTGCTGCGGGACAGCGGCAGCGACTGGACCCCGGCCGACGTGCCGCTGCTCGACGAGGCGGCGGAGCTGCTCGGCGAGGACGACCGGGCGGCGAAGGCGGCGGCCGAGCGGCGGCGCCGGGCCCAGGTCGCCTACGCCAGCGGCGTGCTGGACATCATCTCCCGCGATCTGGAGGACGATCCCGAGACCCTGATGGCCGCGGACCTGGTGGACGCCAGCCGGCTGGCCACGCGGCAGGAGGATGAGGAGATCCTGACCGCGGCAGAGCGGGCGGCGGGCGACCGGACGTGGACGTTCGGCCACGTCATCGTGGATGAGGCGCAGGAACTGTCGGAGATGGCCTGGCTGATGCTGATGCGGCGGTGCCCCGGCCGGTCGATGACGATCGTCGGGGACGTCGCGCAGACCAGCAGCCTGGGCGGGGCCTCGTCCTGGGCGAGCGTGCTCGACCGCTACCAGGGAGACCGGTGGCGGCTGGCCGGGCTGACCATCAACTACCGCACGCCGGCCGAGATCATGGAGGTCGCGGCGGACGTGCTGGCCGCCATCGACCCGGCCCTGGAGCTGCCGCGCTCCGTGCGCGAGACCGGTGCCGTGCCCTGGCGGCTTGCCGCGGGCGCCGAAGAGCTAGCCGACCGCCTGGCGGACGCGGCGAAGCGGGCCGCCGAACCGCCCGGCGAGGGGCAGCTCGCGGTGATCGTGCCCGCTGCCCGGCTGGATGAGCTCGGCCAGGCCGTGGTCGCGGCCGTGCCCGACGCGGCCGTCGGGGAGCACTCGGAACTTGAGCGCCCGGTAGTGGTCCTCACCGTGGCGCAGGCCAAGGGGCTGGAGTTCGACACGGTGCTGATCGGCGATCCGGCCGGGATCCTGGCCGAGTCACCCCGCGGCCACAACGACCTGTACGTGGCCCTGACCAGGGCCACCCAGCGACTGGGCGTGGTGCACTCCGGCGAGCTGCCGGCCGTCCTGGCCCGGCTGAGCCCGATCGGCGACCTGGCGGCGAGCGCCCGGCCCTCAGCCTGAGCCGGCCCGCGGCGGCCTGGATGGCCTAGCCGGCCTGGTTCGCCCGGCTCAGGACGCGGGGCTGGTCGATCACCCAGAGCCAGCTGCCGTCCGGCTGGCGCCTGGCCACCTCGGCGGTGGCGCCACCATCGAATCTCGTGGAGGTGAGCGCCAGGTCGCCGAAGCGGAGGGCAGGCTGGCTCTCGCCGGCGAGCGCGGGCCTTCCATCGAGAAGGCGCCGCAGTTCCCGCCGGATGGCGTCCGCTCCCGCGGCGTGCTCCCCGCTCGCCGCGGCCAGCACCGCGTCCGGTTCGTAGAGCGCCATGAGCCCCTCGAGGTCTCCCGCGTTCGCGCGCTGCACGAAATACCGGCCGAGGTCCTCTGGCTGCTGCGCCCGTGGTCGTCGTTCACGGCTCGCACCTCCCGTCGGGGGTTCACCCGGCTGATCCGCGCCACAGAACCAGCCGCGACCCGGCCCATGCTGCCACCGGGGTCCGACAGCCGCGCCGAACGAGCCAGCCGGCAGCCTTCAAGGATTTCCGCGTGCGGCGTCGATGTACCGATGGGCGTGCTATAGGAGGCCCATCGGTACATTCAGCCTTTGCTCTGTTACCGGAGAGGATTTAAGCAGCCTGGCGAAATCCTGCAGGCGAGGTTTATGCAAGCTGAATAAATTCGGGGCAAGAATAAGGCGAGGCCCCTACATGTATGAGATGCAGGGGCCTCGCCCGGTCCGGCGATGCTGGCTGACCGATTGCTCGGCTGCCCGGCACTGCCTGACCGACCACTGCTACCGGATACCCGTCCGGGATGCCGGTTGCCCGGCTCCCCAGCCGTTCCCGGAGTTGCCCCCGGGAGCGGTACCCAGTCCAGATACCCGTCCGGGATGCCGGTCACCCGGCTCCCCAGCCGTTCCCGAAGTCATCCCCGAGATCAGTATCCGGTCCAGGCACCCGTCCGAGGTGCCGGTCGCCCGGCTCCTCAGCCGTTTCCGGAGTCGCCTCCAGAACTGGTACCTGTGTACAGGAGCCCGTCCGAGGCGCCGGTTGCCCAGCTCCTCAGCCGTTTCCGGAGTTGCCCCCGGAATTGGCACCTGATTCCCGGATACCCGCCCGGAATGCCGGTCGCCCGGCTCTCCGGTCGTCCTCGGAGTTTCCTCCGGGAGCGGTATCCGTCTTTAGCGGTGATGAATTTCTACAGCCTCGACCTGACCCGGCACAAGGGTTTTCTCGCAGCAATTTCAAGATTTTTTAGCCATCCACAGGACATCCGGAGTTATCCCCCGCGCCCACCGGTATTTCCACCGACGTATCCACAGATTCGTCCACAGACAGTGGAATTTCCGGGGCCCCGGGCGGCTAGGGCGCCTGAGCCCGTTTCCGGGCCGGGCTCGCTGCGGGGACCCGAGCCGGCTCGCGGTCAGGCTCGCTGCGGGGACCCGAGCCGGCTCACGGCCGGGCTCGCTCCGAGGCCCCTGGGCCGGCTCGCGGCCAGGCCCGCTCCGGGGACCCGAGCCGGCTCGGGCCGGGCTCCCCTGGGGGCCCCTGGGCCGGCTCACGGGCCAGCACGCTCCGGAACCCTGGGCTGATGCTCCCGGGCTTAGGCCGGCTTCGGGCGTGCGGCGCCCCTCAGCTGTCGTCGTCGCTGGGGGACGATCCGCCGCCGCCTCGGGATCCGCCGTTACCGCGAGGACCGCGGAACAGCCGCTGCCCGGTGCCGACCGCGGTCTCGGCCACCACGCGCGCCGCGCCGATGAGCGGGTCCTGCGACCGGTTCCAGGACTCCGAGTAGGATCGGTACGCCGCCTTGAACTCGTCGGCGGGCGAGGCGTCGGGGTCGTCCTCCCGGCGCGCGTAGTGTCCGGCCAGGATCTCCCGGTAGTCGCCCTCGGCGGCCCAGCGGTCCAGCTCGGCGAAGCGGATCACCGCGAACGGGTGCGTGTTGCCCTGCAGCTGCAGCAGCTTGAGCAGGCCCTCCCGGACGTCGGGAACGGCGTCGTACTCGCGTGCCTGCTGGTGGAACGCGTCGTGGCTGAACTCGGCCAGCCGGTGCCCGCCCGCGGTCTTCATCAGCGCGCGCCGCGCCGCCTCCACGTCCTGGCCGGCCAGCAGGCCGGCCCGGTCGCACGACAGCTCGGACTTGCGGTACCACTCCTCGAGAGCCCAGATGAGGCCCCGGGCCGGGAGCACCACGGGCAGCCAGGCGATCCGCGCGGCCAGGTTGATCAGATGGAACAGCATCGTCCGGTAGACCGCGTGGCCGGACAGCGCGTGCCCGAGCTCGTGCCCGACCACGAACCGGAGCTCCTCGGCGTCCATCAGGTCGACCATGCCGGTCGTGATCACGATGAACGGCTTGTCGGTGCCCAGGGTCATCGCGTTGACCAGGGGGTTCTGCGAGATGTACAGCTCGGGTACCACCGGCAGGTCCATGATGTAGCAGCCGTCCAGCAGCATCTGATAGATCTGCGGGAACTGCTGCTCGTTCGCGCGCACCGCGCTGGCCAGGAACATCAGCCGCAGGCTGCGGTCGTTGAACAGCGAGGCCAGGCGCCGCAGCAGGGTGTCGAAACCGGAGAGCTTGCGCAGCGCCACCAGGGCGGAGCGGTCCGCAGGATGCTCGTAGGCACGGGAGCTGATACCGGGCAGTCGCACCCGGGAACGATCGGGCACAGAGGTCATGGGGACATGTTATGCCCAACGCGCAATATCTCGATCCCGTCGCCGCGACGCGCCGGGCCGGTGCGGCCAGGCAGGCAGGCGCGGGTACGGCCGCGGGCCCCGGCGGCACGTGCGACGATCACGGTGAGGAGCCGGCGACCGCGGAGAGGATGCACCATGGCTGACGAGCGGGTGGCGCCCATGTTCGAGCCTGACGCCGAGTCGATGCCGCCGGAGCAACTGGCCAGCCTGCAGCAGGACCGGCTGCGCGGGCTGATCGACCGGCTGCTCGCCGCGGGCGGGGTCCAGGCGGGCCGGCTCAAGGACGCCGGCGTGAGCCGCGGGGCCGATGTCGCACTCGCGGACCTGCCCCGCCTGCCGATGACCGCCAAGGACGACATGTGGCGGGGCTACCCGTTCGGGATGTTCGCGGTCCCGTTGCCGGACGTGGTGACCCTGCACGGTTCCAGCGGCACCGGCGGGCGCCCCACGCTGGTCGGGTACACGCGCGCCGACGTGCGGCTGTGGGCGCGGATGTGCGCCCGGGCGCTGGCCGCGGCCGGCGCCGGGTCCGCCAGCATCGTCCACAACGCCTACGGTTACGGCCTGTTCACCGGCGGGCTCGGCATCCACCAGGGCGCCGTGGAGCTCGGCGCCACGGTGGTCCCGGTCTCCGGCGGGATGACCGCGCGGCAGGTGACGCTCCTGCGTGACCTGCGGCCGGACATCCTGACCTGCACGCCGTCGTACGCGATCCGGCTGGGCGAGGCGCTGGCCGAGGCGGGCCTGCGGCCGGGTTCCGGGCTGCACCTGTCCGCGGGCCTGTTCGGCGCCGAGCCGTGGACCGACGCCATGCGCGCCAGGATCTCCGAATTGCTCGGCCTGCGCGCTCTGGACATCTACGGGCTGTCCGAGGTCATCGGCCCCGGCGTCGCGGCCGAGTGCGTGGTGGCCGCCGACGGGCTGCACGTGAACGAGGACCACTTCATCGTCGAGGCCGTCGACCCGGACAGCGGCGAGCCGGTGCCGGACGGGACACCAGGGGAGCTGGTATTCAGCACGGTCACCAAGCAGGCCCTGCCGCTGTTGCGGTACCGGACCGGCGACATAGCGGCGCTGCGCCGCGGCCCGTGCGCCTGCGGCCGGACCCTGGTGAAGATGAGCAAGGTCACCGGGCGGCGGGACGACATGCTGGTGCTCCGGGGCGTGAACGTCTACCCGAGCGAGGTGGAACGGGTACTGCTCGCCCACCCTGCCCTCGCCGCCGATTACCTGCTCGTCCTTGATGAGCGCGAATCCCCGCTGCGCTTGCTGGCCTGCGTAGAGTACCGAACGGACGGCCCCGGGCCGCTCCCGACCGCCGGGCAACTCGAGTCGCGGCTCCGGGAGGAGCTTGGGGTCAGCGTCACGGTGCGGCTGCTGGACTCCGGGACCGTGCCGCGCACCGAGGTGGGCAAGGCCGTGCGGATCCGGCGCTGGGCCAGCGGCGAGCCGCCGCTGCCCGGGCTCTGAGCCCGGCTGGTCCCGGGGCGTGCCCGTTATGGAGCGTCTGTGAGAGGAGTCCGGAGAAGCTGCCCGGCGTTCGACTTAGAGTCGCTTTTATGAACGCCGGGCAAACCGCTACGCGGATCGGGGTCATGGGCGGCACGTTCGATCCGATCCACCACGGGCACCTGGTGGCCGCGAGCGAGGTCGCCCACTTCTTCTCGCTGGACGAGGTGATCTTCGTGCCGACCGGCCAGCCCTGGCAGAAGGAGGGCCGGAGGGTCTCGGCGTCCGAGGACCGCTACCTGATGACGGTGATCGCGACCGCCTCGAACCCGCGGTTCTCGGTCAGCCGGGTGGACATCGACCGCCCCGGGCCGACCTACACCATCGACACGCTGCGGGACCTGCGCCTGCAGCGCGGACCGGACGCCGAATTCTTCTTCATCACCGGCGCCGATGCGCTGGAGCAGATGATGACCTGGCAGGACGCCGACGAACTGTTCAAGCTCGCCCACTTCGTCGGGTGCACCAGGCCCGGGCATCACCTGAGCGGCGCCGGGCTGCCCGACCACCGGGTCAGCCTGATCGAGGTCCCGGCGCTGGCGATCTCTTCGACCAACTGCCGGCAGCGGGTCGAGGCGGGGGAGCCGATCTGGTACCTGGTGCCGGACGGCATCGTACAATACATCTCTAAGCGGGCGCTTTATCGTAAAGCGGGCGCTCATCCGGGGCTCGGCTAACGGCCGGTCCGGCCCCGCGTGGCGCGTTTCGGCTTAGGCGCCGCCGCGACGATACCCTGAACTGCGCCGTGCCACGTCACGCCGGATGTGCGATGGTAGAAGACAGGGCTGTAGTTGAGGAGGACGAGCAACACACGTGACCGCCACCAGAAGGGCCGTCGAGCTCGTGGAGATCGCCGCGGGGGCAGCGGCAGACAAGCTAGCTACAGACATCATCGCGTACGACGTGAGCGACCAGCTCGTGATCACGGACGCGTTCCTGCTCTGCTCGGCATCGAACGACCGCCAGGTCAGATCCATCGTGGACGAGATAGAGGAGAAGCTGCGCCAGGCGGGCGCCAAGCCGGTCCGCCGCGAGGGCGAGCGGGAGGGCCGCTGGGTGCTGCTCGACTACATCGACGTGGTCATCCACGTGCAGCACGCCGACGAGCGCATCTTCTACGCGCTCGAGCGACTCTGGAAGGACTGCCCGCGAATACCGCTGCCCGAGCCCGCCATCGCGGGCGCGGCGCGCCGGCCCGGCTCCGCCGGTCCGGCCGGCTCCGCGGGCCCCGGGCCGCGCTGACCGTGGCCGGCGTACAGCGCGGCGCCACGGGCGTCGGGCCGGACCGTGCCGCGGATCCTGCAGATCACGCCGTGAAGCTCGTGCTCTGGCGGCACGGGCAGACCGCCTGGAACGCCGAGCGACGGTTCCAGGGCCACAGCGACGTCCCGCTGGACGCGACCGGGCATGAGCAGGCGCGCGACGCGGCCCGTTATCTCGCCGCCATGCACCCGGACGCGATCTTCTCATCGGACCTCGTGCGCGCGGCCGAGACCGCTTCGCACCTGGCCCGGCTCACCGGCCTGCCCGTGCAACTGGACAAGGACCTCAGGGAACGCGGCGGCGGTGCCTGGGAGGGACTGACTGACGCCGAGATCCGGGCCAGCTACCCCGAGGCGTACGCGGCGTGGGTTCCGCCCGACGGCGAGCCCATCCCGGCTGTCGCCGACCGGGCCGCGGCGGCGATGACCCGCGTCGCCGACAGCCTGAACGGAACGCTTGCGGTGCTGGTCAGTCACGGGGCAGCGATCAACCTCGGGATATCGCGCCTGCTCGAACTCCCCGAGCGCGCCCGCGTGCTCGGGCCGCTCGGCAACTGCAACTGGTCGGTCCTGAGCCGGCGGGCGGGGCGCTGGCGGCTGCTCGAGCACAACGTCGGCAGGCTGCCAGACCTGGCCCCGGAGCAGGTGCAGGTGCTGGCCGCTGGCCCGGAGGAGGAATCCCTGGCCGAGTCGGCGCCCGGGCGAGCGCCCGGAAGCGAGCGCTGACCGTTTCCTATACACTGGCGTGGCGCCGGAGCCTGGTACGAGGCTCCTCGCACGGGGCTATAGCTCAGTTGGTAGAGCGCTTGCATGGCATGCAAGAGGTCTGGGGTTCAAATCCCCATAGCTCCACGTTTCCGCAGGTCAAGGCCATGTTGTGATCTTCAGAAATGCGCTCTGAGCGCTTGCAACCTAGCAATCTGCAAGACCTGGAGCTCTTTGTGCGGCTTGAAGCCAGTGCAGGTCAGGAGGGTGCACACGGCCGAGGATACGGCTGCGTCACCGATCTCCGCTTTTGGACAGCCAAACCGGCAGCCATTCAGTGATCCGAGCGGCTCCGGTCCGTCTGGCAGGGATCTCTCCGGCATAGCAATGCCTCGCTACTTTCGGTTACTCTGAAAGATCTCCAGGGTCGGCAGATAGAGGGTCAGATCGCCGAATACGTATTCGTAATGGCCGCGAAGGTTCTGCTTATTGGGTGATCGAGCACGCTAGTCGCCGCCACCGGATTCCCCGGCGGGGGATGTGCCCGCGGGCACTGACCGTGATGCCCTGGGCGTGCGCTCATGCCCGAATGCTGCCGCTGCGCGCAGGGCTCGCCGAGGTACACCCGGCGGGCGGCACTGTCCTCTGCTGGCCTTGCCAGCATGGCCGGTAACCGGTGCGAGCTTGCGGCGGAACGCCGTCGTCGATGGCGTCTTGGGACTCAGTTCGCCGGGTCCTTTGTGATAGCCGTTTTAGCCCCCTGGGGTGCTGCGGCTGGAGCCTTGCGTTTCTGGAGCAGGGTGGCGAGGAACATCACGACGATGGCGATCGCGATACCTGCGAGCGTGTAGAAGATGCGCCGTCCCTCGGCTGCCAGGTTGCCGGGATGCGGCAGGTCCAAGGCGATGAGGACCGCTCCGGCGATCGCGGCTGTGTAGAAGGCGTAATTCACGGCATAGATGGACACCCCCACGCCCATGAGAGCGATGATGATCTCTTCAAGTGCGCGGGGACTGGTGACGGTCACCAGGAATACGGCGGCGATCGCGGCGCCGAGCGCGGTGCCAGCAAGGCGCTGTATGCCCCGAAGGGTGGATTGCTGCAACGTGGGTTTCATGGCGACGAGGGTGGCAATCGGCATCCAATCAGCGTCAGTTAGGTGCAGCCCGAAGGCGATGGCGGTGGCGCTTGAGACCGCGATGGCGCGAATCAGGACGAACAGGACGATCGGTCGGCTCAGTTTGATCGGCGGAAGGTCGTCAGGGATTTCCGGCAGCGGCGATGGTCGGCGTGACCTGCCCTGTACCAGCCACAAAACGGTTATCAGCGCTATTGCGATGGCGGCACCGATCAGCCAGGCCAATGCCTGGTTCCACGGGTGGGTACTGGCCCCGGCAGGCTGCCCCGCCGCGGAGGACAACGTGATCACGAACCAGACGTTGAGCAGGCTCCCGGCGACGAGGGCGTGCACATCGACATTGACGACCAGTCCGCTCAGCACCGTGACGACGAAGACGCCCAGCACCACGAATCCCCAGGCGTCTCCCCCGAGGGCATAGCCGGCGGCGGTCAGCAGGGCGCCGATGAGCCCGACCACGGTCGTGCGACGCAGCCGCGGCAGGTACTCGCCGCCCGGATCGCTCAGCGCTACGAACAGCAGGCCAAAAGCCACACTGAGGAAGTACCGTTCCTGGTGCAGGGCGGAGGTGACGACGAGCGTGATCAGCACAAGCCCGGCGACGGCCACGCCCCTTGGCACATTGATTCCCTTGGTCTTCATTGTGAAGACATTCGCAACGTAAGCGCGCAGAGGAGCCCATGGCCACCCGGCGTGCAGATCCCGCTCGTACGAAGTCAATGCGAACACGACGAGCGCGCCCAGTGCCGAATAGGTGATAGCCCAGCCCGGGTAATACAGGACCAGCCAAATGCCACTGAATGCCGCCACGGCCGCGACGGCAATTCCGGCCAATCGAGCCACAAGCCCGACCCACCGATTTACCTCTCGGCCGATCAGAACTCCAACGACACAAACAAGCAAGACCAGACCGACGACGAGCACCAGCACGCCGGCCGACGTCAGAGTGTGGCGGTTGAGGGCTCCTCGGAGCTCCCTCGACATCACGCCCGTAAAGGTGAGAGCCCACACACCGGTGCCGACGAGCATGACGCCAATGGCGCCCATGAGGACGGCAGCTACGATCAGCTGGACCAGACGCCTGCGATCTGCTCTTGCGCCCTCAGCCGAGGCGTCCCTCGCGGCCTCCAGCTGCGTCACCAGAACCCTCCAGATCGCGAAGAATCTATGCTAAGTCAAACATTGTGAACCAGTAGTCCGCCTTGTCGTTGGGCCGAGGCGGGGAACCGGCTTCCCGGCACTCGGTTTACCCCGCGTTCCCCTGCCGTTCCCCTGGCTGCCAGGAAACGAAGTGGCATAGCAACCGTAACCCCGTGAGCAGCCGCCCTCTTCACCCCATCTGAGCGATGCAGCGGTCAGTCCCGCCGTGTTGCAATGAAGCGGCACAGGTCATGACACCGGCCCGGCGACGCCGTGTGCGGCCACCGTGAACTCCGATGCCGTCTTGGCCGGCTTCCACGGTCGCTGGCAGCGGCCACGTCATCCAGGGGCACAAGAGGACAGCTAGACCAGGGAGTAGCGATGGGTGCGGAACGTGACCGGGTCGCCGGGTTCGGCCGGCTGGAGGACGGGCTGCTGCAGGCCGGGGAGTGGTACCGGTGGGGGCCGTACGTCAGCGAGCGGCAGTGGGGCACGGTGCGGGAGGACTACAGCGCCGACGGCAACGCCTGGGATTACCTGCCGCACGATCACGCGCGGTCCCGGGCTTACCGCTGGGGTGAGGACGGGCTGGCCGGGTTCTGCGACATCCACCAGCGGCTGTGCCTGTCCCTGGCCTTGTGGAATGGGCGGGACCCGATCTTGAAGGAGCGGGCGTTCGGGCTGACCGGCCCGCAGGGCAACCACGGCGAGGACGTTAAGGAGTACTGGTGGTACCTGGATGCCATCCCGTCCCACGCGTGGAACCGGTGGCGGTACCACTACCCGCAGGGCGCGTACCCCTACCAGGACCTGATCGACACCAACGCCGGCCGGAACCGTTATCAGCCGGAGTATGAGCTGCTGGACACCGGGGCGTTCGACGGCGACCGGTACTGGGTCGTCGAGGTGCACTACGCCAAGGCCGGTCCGGATGACCTGCTGATGGCGATCCAGCTGACGAACAAGGGCCCGGAGGCCGAGACCATCCACGTGCTGCCCACCGCCTGGTTCCGCAACACCTGGTCCTGGGGAGACA
>Ga0126381_100002180_pt1 | contig 21181 bp, 21 predicted proteins | sample PanSoiMetPlot_28_FD_96465 | JGI IMG/M metagenome (GOLD analysis project Ga0126381, IMG submission 96465) | Tropical forest soil microbial communities from Panama - MetaG Plot_28 | ecosystem: Environmental > Terrestrial > Soil > Tropical forest > Bulk soil | place: Panama | collected 2016-02-17
AGGTCGTCTTTGAATTTGTCGAGCGCCGCGTTGTATCTCTCGAGGTATCCTTGCAATTTCCGGTAATTCGCGTCGTCGGGAAACGGATTGAGACCCTGCAGCCGGTTCCGTTCTGCTGTGGCCTGGTCGAACGTTTGTTTTGCATCGCTCCAAACGCTCCATCTCCAGTACAGCAGAGCCGCGCAGAGGATGCCGATTCCGGCAGCGAGCAGAAGTGTGCCGAGCGTCCGGTTTTGTTGAAACCATTTCATGCTGTTAACCACGAATGCACACGAATAGACACGAATTTCATGAAGCCATCCTCTCCCACTCTAATTTCCGGCGCTTGAAGTTGAGAATTACGCCAACACGCAGATCTGTGATTCGTGTAGATTCGTGACCATTCGTGGTTAGCGTTCATGGCATTTTCATGGGTTTGCGGAGGGTAAGCTGAAGCTCAAACGGGAATGCCCATTCGGTATCGTTCGGGACGGAATTGGACTTAATAAACCGCTCTGGCGTCTTCACGTCGACGACGAACAGTGGCGAGTTCGCGAGATTCCGGAGGTAATCGACGACAATTTCCTGCTGCTTTGGATTCCAGAGGTACAGGCCGCGTACGTTAATCCCATCGATTGCCGCCGCAGCCACGCTTTTTGCTGTGGCACCGACTGATGTCGGCGGTGTCGTTGATGCACTTTCCGCGGCGCGTTTTTCGGAGACACCTAACAACTTTCCACCGGAAGTGGCGGCAAGCTCCGTGATCCAAATGTCTGATTGTGGCAGACGCGAGTTTAGCTGTTCGAGAATCTGCGGCCAAAAATTGCGGTCATTCACAGCCGTTATCAACGGGGTGGCGGTGTTGTCCAAAGCTGTGATTTCCTTTTTGAGTTTGTCCAACTGGCCCTCGGCCACGTGCATCGTGCCGTTCTTTTGACGGATTGTCTCTGCCGCTTGCTGCGCCACTTGCGCCGCGCGTGTGTAGTAGGCAGACCAGCCCAGCAAGGCGAGCAGAACGCATGCGGCTGCTGCGATCAAGAATAGCCGGCGTTTTTCCAAGTCCTGGCTGCGAACAACGCTCGCCGGACGCAGGTTCAATTCCATTGGACACACGGTGACGCTGCGCAGTGCCAGCCCGACCAGTTCCCCTAACAAATGTGCGGAACGCGCGACGTCCCGCGTCGGCGCCGACTCGGCGACCGTCACGTTTTGCAACGGATTGAAAAACTCGATCGGCACCTGAAATTTTTCGTGAAAGAACTCGCGCATATAGGGCATTCCAGCGCCGCCACCACACAGGAAAATGCGAGCCGGGCGGTTCCCCTGCTGTTGAGCGCGGTAGTGCGTGATGGAGCGCATCAATTCTGCATGGAGGCGGGTCATGGTGCTGCGAGCGATTTTAGAAACCCGGCCAACATTAGGGTCGGCAGGTTCGGCATAAGCGCCGCCCAGCCCTACGAAGCCATCCAGTTTCTTGCGAGTTTCCGCTGCAGCAAATGATTCGTTGAATTCCCTTGAGATCGCGACGGTGATCGCATTCCCGGCCAGTGGAATGCTCCGCAAAAAAATTCGTCCCGACTCAATGAAAAGAATGTTGGTGGTGCGCGCACCAATATCCAACAGCAATGAGCAGTCGCCAGTCGCGGAGTAACTGTAGCGAAAGGCATTGTAGAGCGCCATGGGCGCAACGTCGACGACGGACGTATGTAGGCCTGTTCCTTCCACAGCTGCATTGGTTTGATCGAGCAAATCAACTTTGATCGCGACGAAGACTACCTGGATCTCTTCCCCCAGTCCTCCTCCCACGAGCTGATAATCCCAGACGACTTCGTCCAGAGGAAACGGGACATTCTGTTGCGCCTCGAACGAGATGATCTTATCCAGTTTTTCCTTTCCTAATGGCGGCAGTTTTGCGAACCGCGCGAAGACCGATTGCGCAGGCAATGCGTAATTGACTGGACGATGAGAGATTTGCATTTCATGCATCATTTCGCGTAATACCGCGGCGACCTCCCCCAACCCAACATGTGCATCACGACGCTGGCCGGTCTCAGGATCGAGAGGTAGTTCGTGCAAACGATAGTTAAGCAGCACCAAACCTCCATGAGCGACTCGGAATTCGGCAAGACCAATCGTCTGAGATCCAAGATTAAGAGTGATCAAGCGTGATGGTGCGGGCATCGGGTTAAAGCAGTAAATCGCAATTCCAAAATGCCCAAGCAAATTTCACCATTGCAATATAAAAAACGAAACGAACTTCATAGACAAGTTCGTCTGCCTCCAACGTGAGATGACGTAGCTTCTTCGAGATCGGAAACCCGCATCAAATGATGCGATAAGCCTTTAGCTCCTTGAAGAAGGTCGCCACCGCGGTCTTCACAACCACGACTGCCGGAATGGCGAATAGCATCCCCCACAAACCCATTAGCAGGGATCCACCTATTATCGCGATGACGACGACGAGTGGATGAACGTTCACCGCGCTGCCAAGGACAAATGGTTGGAATACAACGTCGTCCAGGACATGCGTGATTACGACCAGGATCACTACATAAAGCGCCAGATCATTTGGATTCAAACCGGGGATGAGTGGCCGGACGTTTTCCGCGATTAACGCATAACCAACGCCAATCACCAGGGCCAAGGCTGTTCCCACAAATGGAATAGCGTTAAGAAGTCCGGCGACCATGCCGATGGCTACCGCGATGCCAGGCGGAATCCCAAGTAGGACCAAACCGACTGTGAGCGTCAGGCCTACCAGGAAACACTCTGTCAAAGTCCCGCGTAAATACTTCCCAATGGCGTCATCGAGCCTGTCGACGACTGTCAGCGACAACTCAAAATAGCGATTCGGGACAAGACCAATGAAAAACCGCCGAATTTGCCCGTTATCGAAGCCGAGAAAAATGAAAATTAACGGCGCCAACATCCATGCAGACACTTTATTCTCCAAGGTCGCACCCTTGCCAGGGGTCGGAGGCTGAGCCGCAGCGGGTGCGATTGGGCCTCCCTCGCGGTCCGGAGCGTTTTCGGGAATGACGTATTTCCCGGTCCGTTGATTCGCCCGAAAATAATCAACGAACTTGGGTTCAATTGGAGGTTTTCCGTTGTACCCCGCGGCGTATTTCAGGAACAGATCGCGTTCCTCCGGATTGAGTTCGATCGACTGATTAAACTTATCCATGAGTGGGCCGAGTTCATTTTCAATCAACGGCGCCACCGCGTTTGATTTTTCTTCGGCCGGTTTCGCTACCAGTTGCCGGTACTTCTCATTCAGTTTGTAATTCAGGCGGACCTTGAATTCGAGTTTTTGTTCCTCGTCCGGAATGTGTTTACGAAGGGTATTGAAGGCGAAAAAGAGGACGAGACCAATGGCTGCGAAGGAACACAGAACTTGAACCTCATGCGGCAACCACCGGATCTTAAAACGCTCTTTCACCGGACGAAACACGAAGGCCAATAGAGCGCCAACGATAATCGGCAGAATGAGACTGCTTAACTTCCAGATCAGGAATCCTGCGACAATCAAGGTCAGCGCCGCGAACGTGAGATAAAAAACAGTCCGCCGAGTTTTGCGTTCTCGCGCAATTTCTTCGAAGTCCTGACCGTTACTCATCCTAATCGAGGGCAGGCGTTTTCATCTGCACCAATTCATTGGTCAAACGAAGGCGCTCGGCGATCATACCCGCAAGGACTCGATAAATTTGACAGGCCGTCTTCGCATCCCGATGAACGAGTCCAGTAAGATCGTTGCGATAAAGCGCCAGCGTTCGAGTCGGTTCCAAGGCACGCGCCGTAGCCGAGCGCGGCGTCTCATCGAGCAATGCCATTTCCCCAAAAAAGGCACCTTTCTGCAAAACAGCCAGGCGCGTGGTGCTGGTCTCGCGGAGAACTTCTACCGCGACTTTCCCGTCGAGGATTAAAAAAAGAGCCGCCCCCGGTTGTCCCTCTTCAAAGATCGATTCATCGGCATCATATGTGCGCTCAAACATGATGTCGGAGACACTCTTGAGCTGCCGATTCGAGAGTTGATCAAAGAACGGCACGGTCTTCAGGAATTGAATGCGATCCAATTCGGGAGTTGAACGCTTCCAGCGTTCCAGCGTTTCCCACAACAATTTGTCCGCGACGAGATTTCGAGTCGACATTGCGATTAACCTGTTGAAACGACCTGGGTCAGCGGATTAACCACTACCTTCCCCTCCTTGATGACAACCGATAGTAGGAAGGATAGCTTCCCAATTACAATCGAAAAGACCGCACATCGAAACGGTTTTCGATGCATCAACGCGTTGAGGGCAACGCGCTCCAAGTTCACATATGTGAATTACCTTGCGAAATTGAATGAGCGAACCTTCGGCCCGTTTCCGCTCCAGTTCTCGAACGAACCGCCGGCTGTGATCTGAAATTTGTCGTTGCCAGCCTGGCCCCAAATATAGCTGCCCACGTAATCGCCATTGCCCTTCCCGCTCCATTGGCCATACATGAATCCGATTTCCCCCGTGTAATATACGTTGCTTAAGGGGGAGTTGAGCACCTCGGCGGATAAATCTTTTTCATCAGTCGGAAGATTTGCCGACGGATAATTTGCAGCGGCGCTTGGTTTCCGGACGGGCGCGGGTCCGACATCGCTCGGAGCCAAATACGCATCGTGAAACAGACCCAGGGGCGCCATTCCAATTTGCACGAAAGCACTCTCGCTTGCCAACTGCGCGCCATCGGACCATGCCCGCACCGGCCCATTGTGAAAGAGAATGGAATTGGACGCATTGATGATGTGAGGCTGGTAAATGTTGAGATTAGACACCCCATCGAGCGGCCTCACAGCGGATGCGGTGAGGCGATGTTGCGCGGCTGCAGAGTGTTTGGCCTGCTGCGCCACGACAGGAAAAGAAACGACGAGGAACCCGAGCGCTAGAAAGAGCGCACCCTTGAACATGGAGGAACTCAAAACCAAATAGCGGCAAACGCCAATAAAAATTTTGCACGTGGCCGCAAGTGCTTGATTGAAACGTTAATGGACTCTGTAACCGCTTCGCTGTGCGAAGCGTCGCTCCCATATACGCACGCCGCGTCGCTCACAGAGCGTCGGCTACAGATTCTTCAACGCCTCAACGCCTTAACGATTCTTTGAAATAGTCGATCGTCTTTTTGATGCCTTCCTCGAATTCAACTCGCGGGTCCCAACTGAGGACCTTTTTCGCGCGGGTGATGTCCGGTTGGCGCACCTTTGGATCGTCCACCGGCAACGGTTTGTATTCGATTGTAGATTTCGTCTCGGTGATTCGGATGATTTCCTCCGCAAACTGTTTGATGGTCATCTCACGTGGGTTGCCGATGTTGACCGGTTCGTGGAAATCGCTCATCGCGAGCCTAAAAATCCCATCGATTAGGTCGGATACATAACAGAAGGAGCGAGTCTGCGACCCATCGCCGAACACGGTCAGTGGTTGTCCGCTCAAAGCCTGCCCAATAAACGCCGGCACGACGCGGCCGTCGCGTAAGCGCATCCGCGGACCGTATGTGTTGAAGATGCGCACGATTCGCGTATCGACGCGGTGATACCGGTGGTAAGCCATGGTGATGGCTTCTGCGAACCGTTTCGCTTCGTCGTACACGCCACGGGGCCCGATGGGATTTACATTGCCCCAGTAATCCTCCTTTTGCGGATGCTCCAAAGGATCGCCGTAAGCTTCCGAGGTCGACGCGAGGATAAACGTGGCGTTTTTGTCCTTGGCCAAGCCAAGCGTATTATGGGTACCGAGCGCGCCAACCTTAAGCGTCGGAATCGGGAGCTCGAGGTAATCGATTGGGCTAGCCGGCGATGCGAAGTGAAACACGTAGTCGATCTGTTCTTCCGGAAGGAAGATGAAGTTCGAGACGTTATGCTTAACGAACCGGAATTTGTCGTTGCCGGCGAGATGACCAATGTTCGCCGTGTTACCGGTGATTAGATTGTCGATAGCGATGACGCGATGACCTTCTGCCAAAAGTCGGTCCACGAGATGCGAACCGAGAAAGCCCGCACCTCCGGTGACGACCGAAACCGGCTCGGAACTTGTGGCCATTGACGAATTCTTCTAATCGCTACTGCGCAGGTTTACCAGAACGAAAGATTTCAAATTGTAGATTGCAGATCTCAAATTGCAGGCTTTCTGTGATGGCTCGCTTTCAATCGAAAAGCTGAAATCGTAGATCTGAAATTACGTCATGCGCATTTTGTCCGGTCTCCAGCCCAGCGGTGCCCTGCATATCGGCAATTATTTTGGAATGATGCGGCCGGCGGTCGCGCTGCAAGCCGAGGGCGAAGCGCTCTATTTCGTTGCGGACTACCATGCGCTAACAAGTTTGCGCGACCCGGAAATGTTGCGTGCGAACAGCCGCCGCGTGGCACTCGATTTTCTGGCGTGCGGACTCGATCCGAACCGCGCGACGCTTTTTCGGCACTCGGACGTGCCGCAGGTGACGGAACTCGCCTGGATTTTATCAACCGTAGCACCGATGGGGTTGCTTGAGCGGGCAACCTCGTACAAAGACAAGATCGCCCGCGGTATGAGCCCGAATGTTGGACTGTTCGGCTATCCCATCCTTATGGCAGCGGACATTTTGATTTACGACAGCGATGTCGTGCCGGTCGGCAAAGACCAGAAACAGCACATCGAAATCACACGCGATCTCGCGGTCAAGATGAACGAAATCTACGGGCAAATTTTCAAGCTCCCCGAGCCGCGGATTCAGCCCGAAACCGAAACCGTCCCTGGCATCGATGGCCAGAAGATGAGCAAGAGTTACGGCAACAACATCGACATCTTCGGAGATGCGAAAGAAATGCGAAAGCGCGTGATGAGCATCGTCACTGATTCCCTGGCGGTGGATGCCCCGAAGGACCCGGCGACATCGACAATTTTCAAGCTCTACTCGCTGGTCGCGTCGAAGGATGAAATCGCAAACATGCGTGAAGCATTTGTAAAAGGCGGCACTGGGTACGGCGATTTCAAGAAACAGTTGTTCGAAAAACTCTGGGAATATTTTGCGCCGATGCGCAACCGCCGCGAAGAGATTCTCAGGGACAAATCGTATATCGATGATGTGATGGCGAGCGGGGCGCGCCGCGCCAATGAGATTGGCGATCGCGTAATGGATCGTGTTCGCAAAGCCGTGGGTCTGCGTTAGCGATTTTTCGATAGCCGCTTCGGCGCGGTTTTGCCCCATGCCGCGGTAAGCGCTTCGCGCACGATGTCGATCGTTGCCGCCGGCAAATTAATATTCGTAGCGCCTTGCTGGCCCCAGGTGCCTTTCACCGGTTTGAAAACGCCGGGATTAGTTCGGATAAATTCTTTTTGCTTGTCTGCCGATAGCTTCACCATCGCTGAGTGTTCGTCGGGATATCCGAGCGTTGCGAAAATCTTTCCACCAACACGAAAATCCGGATGACGCATGTGCGCCGATTCAGTTGCTTCCGGAAAACTCAATGCCAGTTCGCGAAATTCATTTGGCGTCATCAGATTGAGAATTTGTTAAGCGCGAGCGGTTGTTCGGTCCAACATTACCTGCCTTAGAAAAAGAAAAAGCGGGAACCCGAACGATACACCGACGACCAATGTTCCAACCGTCGGCAACCAAAGAAGCTGGACTCGCAAACGTTTACCTTCGCTTTGAATAAACCAAATCAACACGATCGCAGAAACGATCACATCGAGCGCAAAAAACGAACTGATCCGGTTGGCGAACAGTTCAGTAAGGAACAACGGAAGATTCAAGCCGTGCTCCAATAGCCACGGCACAAATTGCGAACAAGGGAGGAGCAATCCGACTGCACAGCAAGCCAGGTAGAAGTGTCGCGCTTTCATGGCATGCATCATCGCATGCAGCGCCAAAATCCGTCGAGCGAGTTCAGCTCGTTTCAGATGGCGCTGCGATGGCTTTTCGCGTGCGGTGAGTCTTCGCAGGGCTCATTCGCATTGCGGCTGACGTCGATAAACTCACCGGCCCTGAGTTCGTCGCGATGGTGTCGTTTGCTCGGGCGGTTTTACCTGGCGGCCTGCACCGCTATCGCGATAGAACAAAACGCCGTGTGCACGCAGGTTACTGACGAGCGCGTGCAGATCGTTTGCCAGTTGCTGATCATTCAGCAGTGTCGCTACCAAACCTTTCCCTTGCGTGGCGCTGCGCAAAACTTTGCGCGCATCAGCAATCGCAGTCTGCAAACCGTCGGCGGCTTTTTTTGCGGAGGCCATCGCCGAATCTGCTTGCTCGATGACGCCGTCCAGTTTCTTGGACGATTCTGCCAACGCGCTCGTGGCCTGGTTCAAGTGTTCCATGCTCGCCTTCAGATTTTCCATGTTCTGCGCTGAAAGCGTTTCCTCATTCAACTTTTTCACGGTCGTGCGAACATCACCGACGAGCTCGTTACCCTGCTTAGTGAGATCATCGAAACCAGACTCGCGCGTGCCATTGATAGATGCATCCTTTTCGATGTAGCCGCTTGGCTGGCCTTTTGGCGGAGTGACCGTGACAAAGCGGTCCCCGAGGAGCCCTGAGCTGCCTACTGTGAATGTGCTGCCGAGAGGAATTTTCACGTAATCGTATATCCGCAACGGCACGATCACTCCCGGTGCATCGCGAACAAGACGTGGACCGCCCGAGACCCGACCGATCCTTGCGCCAGCGAGCAAGACGTCCGAGCCCTTAAGCAGTCCACTCGCGTCCTGGAACCGGACATTGAGCTGGTAGTAAGTCTTAACCCCCTCGCCCAGGCGTCCAAACTTCACGACCAATCCAGCTAAGGCCACGCATCCGAGAAAAACGAATACGCCGACCTTGAATTCCAAGCCTCTTTCGTGTCGATTCATTTTGGGCCAAATACTGTCGATCTTGTGATCAGTTTCGCAAGGTAAGGCGATCCAGGTTAATCGCCCCGACAATCTCGTCGAAAAATCAAAGGCAATCTGCTCTGCCTTCAGAACGCCCAAGGAGAAAATCCTGAATCAGGCGATCTTTCGATTTCTGAAGCTCACTCGGGGTTCCATGGAAATAAACGCGACCCTCATGCAAATACGCGATGCGGTCGGCCACATCGAATGCGCTCTTCATATCGTGCGTGACAACGAGGCTCGTGATTCCGAAGTGCGTTTGCAATCGGCGGATCACCCGATTGATGCTGTCAGCGACCATTGGGTCCAAGCCGGCTGTCGGTTCATCGTACAAAACGCACGATGGACGCCGAATGATTGCGCGCGCAAGGCCGACACGTTTTCTCATCCCGCCGCTCAAACTCTCCGGCATCTTTTCTTCCTGCCCCTCCATCTCCATCACCTCAAGCATCTCCACGACCTTTGCGTGCAAAACCTCCGGATCGCGCTCACCGGCTTCGCGCAGCGGAAAAGCGATGTTGTCTTCAACCGTCATCGAATCAAAAAGGGCCCCACTTTGGAAAAGGATGCCGACCTTTTCGCGAATCACGCCGAGTTGGCGTTCGTTCATTCCGATGATGCTTTGCCCGTGGATCAAAATTTCACCGGAGTCCGGCTCCAGCAAGCCGATCATATGCTTCAGCAAAACGGTTTTGCCGCCGCCACTGCGCCCGATCAGCACCAGAGTTTCGCCGTCGCGAACCTCCAGGTCGATGCCGCACAAGATTTCCTGCTGCCCGATTTTCTTTTTCAGCGAACGCACTGCGATCATCGGTGCCGAATTGTCGGAATCCAGACGCGACTTCATCTGCGGCTCGGGAGATGGCGGGGCTTCAATCATCGCAACGCCAACTCTCGACTCTCAACCTGCAACACTCAACTGGGCACCATTACTGATGGCCTGCAGGGAAAATGATGTTCAGCCCCATCGTGAGGAAGAAGTTCACGATCAAAACCGCAAGCGAGGAGTTCACGACAGCTTCCGTTGTCGCCCGGCCGACACCGACCGCGCCCTCGCGTGCAGTTAGACCTTTGTGGCAACTGATGAAGACAATCAACACCGCGAAAACACACGCCTTGGTCATAGCCATGATGATGTCCCTCGGCCGGGTCCAGCGCACCATGTTTGCGACGTAATACGGGCCATTTACGTCAAGGAGATACACTGCGACGAAGTATCCGGCCACGACGCCGAAGGCGATGCATTCCGCGACCAACAACGGCATCGACACGATCATTGCCAAAGTTCTAGGCACTACGAGATAATCAATCGGATAAACAGCCAGCGCACGGAGCGCATCGATCTGCTCGGTCACTTTCATCGTGCCAATCTCAGCTGACATCGCCGCGCCGACGCGACCTGCAACCATCAATGCGGTTAGCACCGGGGCCAACTCGCGGCACAGCGACACTGAAACGACCGCGCCGACAGCCGAGCCCATTCCTAATTTGTTGAATTGAAAAAATGCCTGGGCGGAAAATACAGCGCCAGTAAATCCGCCGGTAATGATAACCAGCACTTGAGAAAGCAAACCGATCTCGACGACCTGATTGAGAAACAATTTCCAGCGAAGTCGATGGGTAAAGATTGACCGGAACGTATCGCCGGCCAGCAGGATAAGTTCGCCAAGATACTGGACAAACCCGAGGAGCGGCGCGCCGAGGGCGCTAAAGAAGCGGACCATCATGGAAAGAACCTATACGCTCAGCCGCTCGGTCTTTGTTCGTGAGTGCAGTTCGGGCGGAATCGTGCCGATGATAAGCGGTTCGAGGCTGAGCTTGAGAAAAATCGTGCGAATTTCACGAATGCTCAAGGTCGGCTCATCGAACTCGAGGTAAACGATATCGTGATTTGTGTCCACCTTGTAACGGAGGCCGGCGATTTCTACGAGCTGCCGATCCAGTTCCAGGATGTTCGCCATTTCGCGTAAGCCGCGCGCATAAATCTCAACTTCGAACATGGTGCCCAGAATCTTAGCGGGCTGGTTATACGATGCAATCCATCTCGCACGAGAAATGATTGCCGGACCTTCCATGCGACGTTGCAATTGCGCCCGGAGCAAAGCTGCGTAAATGATGGCCGTTCAAGCGATGAGACGCGCCGCTCAGTATTTGTTGACCACGAATGTGGTGCTCGGCGCTTTGTTATTCGCGGGTTGCAACACCGTTCCTCAGGGGATTCAGCAGGCGAGAGTCGAGATGGCGCAGCACATCGCAGCCGAGACGCCTGGCGATTATTATATCGGGAGGCGTTACTACAAACCCGATTACAAATTCTGGGGTTACGTTCGCAAACCGGGCCAGCCGTGGAGCTCAGCAGAGCTGGTCATGCTTAATGAGAAAGAGAAACTTGCGCCGGATCGCGAACGTCTCGAATTCGGCAGCGACAACAATTACGAATACAAGCTCTATGGCTCCTTCAGTGGCGATAAAGTGTATGAGCCTGCAAGCAATGGGATTTATCCAGAGTTCGTCTTGAAGGGATACGAGCTTATCTCTACGAATCCGCCGCCGATCTTCAAAAGCCAAATGAGCGGCCACTCTAGTCCAACCGACCTGCGGTACGTCGTCGAAAAACCCGAATGAGGCTTCGCCCTGGTAGAATGGTGAAGCGTTAAAGGGTTGAATCGGCCCATTGTGACGACGTAATATTCAAACCGATCACATGACAGATGTCGCGAGCGCTCCCGACAAACGCGATCCACTTACGGAGGAATTCCTGCGGTACCTCGCGAACGAGCGAAACGCCTCACCCCGCACGCTAAAGGCATATCGCCATGCGTTAAGTAGCTTCCGCGCGGAAAACAAAACCTCTTGGAAAAAATTCACAGCCGACGATTTTCGTAATTATCTCTTCGCGGTGATGAAACGCGGGCACGCGCGTTCGTATGTGCGGCTGCAATTCTCAGCGTTACGCACCTTCTATCAGTTTCTCGCCGCCCGGAAACGGCTGCGACATAATCCCGTCCGGGAAGTGCAACTGCCAAAGATGGAGAAAAAGTTACCGCTGGTCCTGACACGCCAGCAGGTGGACGAACTTCTCACGGCGCCACTCCGCGAGCCAAAGAGCCGATCAGCGCCATTATGGATGCCTCTGCGTGATGTGGCGATCATGGAATTATTTTACAGCAGCGGTTTGCGTCTAAGCGAACTGTCTGCGCTCGACGTGGCCGATGTTGATCTTTACACGGAATCGGTGCGCGTATTCGGCAAGGGCCGCAAAGAACGAGTCTGCCCGGTGGGTCTGCCGGCATTGGAAGCGATCCAAAAATATCGGGCGGCGGCCAACGTGCATGCAGGTGCGCTCTTCATCAACAAAGCACGAAAGCGAATCTCAGCGCGATCAGTTTGGCTGGTGTTGAAACGATATGTTCGGCACACCTCCATTCCGATTTCCATGAGCCCACACAAATTGCGCCACAGTTTTGCGACGCACATGCTGGATCGCGGCGCAGACCTGCGCAGTGTACAGGCATTACTTGGGCACGCGAGTCTTTCCACCACACAGATCTACACTCACGTTACCGTTGAACGTCTCAAAAAAGCTTACGCGGATGCACATCCGCGTGCGTAATTGCGAATTCGCTTAGCTCGGTGCCGGCGCCACCGGCGTGTTGCTTTGTGTCTGCGATTCGGGAATCTGGAATGACAGCTTGCCGTCAGCCGCAACGACCTCAACTTGGTTGCCGGGTTTGACATTGCCGCGCAGCAATTCTTCCGCGAGGGGATCTTCAAGAAAACGTTCGACGGCCCGACGCATCGGCCGGGCGCCGTATTGGGGATCGTATCCTTTCTCGATGAGAAATTCCTTGGCGCTCTGCTGCAGCTCGATGTGCACTTCCTTGGCTTTGATGCGGGTGAGCACTTTATCGACTTCCAGATCAACAATGCGCAACAGCTCGGGTTTGCCGAGCGAGTGAAACACGATGATCTCATCCAGCCGGTTGAGAAACTCGGGTTTAAAGACGCGCTTCGATTCATCAAGAATCTTGTCGCGCATGGAATCGTAATCGTGCCCTTCAGTCGGGGCGCCGAAACCCATTACGGTCTGCTTCTTCAGCAAATCAGCTCCGACGTTCGACGTCATGATGATGATTGTGTTCCGGAAATCGATCTTGCGGCCTAACGAATCTGTGATCTTGCCGTCTTCCAAAATCTGCAAAAGAAGATGCATCACATCCGGGTGCGCTTTTTCGATTTCATCAAAGAGCACTACCGAGTACGGCCGGCGCCGCACGGCTTCGGAAAGTTGTCCGCCCTCCTCGTAACCGACATAGCCCGGAGGAGACCCGATCAAACGGGACGCTGTGAATTTCTCCATGTACTCCGACATGTCGATTTGGATCAACGCGTCGGCATCTCCGAACATGAACTCTGCCAGCGTGCGTGCGAGATAGGTTTTGCCCACGCCCGTCGGACCAAGAAACACAAACGAACCGATCGGGCGTTTGGGATCTTTCAAATCCGCGCGGGAGCGCCGCAACGCCTTGCTGATCGCTGTAACTGCTTCGTCCTGCCCGATGACGCGCTCTTTGAGCTCCGCTTCCATCCTGAGCAGCTTTTGGGTCTCCTGCTCTTCCATTCGTTGAAGCGGAACGCCGGTGACCTTCGAGATGATATGCATCATGTCGTCGCCGGTCACGATGACTTCTTTCTCTTCGCGTTCTTCACGCCACTTGTTCAAAATGGCGTCGAGTTTCTCTTTTGTTTGCTTCTCCTTGTCGCGAAGCGAAGCGGCTTTTTCAAAATCCTGGGCTTTGATCGCACCTTCTTTTTCAAGGCGGATGGTTTCGATTTCCTTTTCGATGTCCTTCACGTCGGGCGGCCGCGTCATCGAATTGATGCGCGCGCGCGCACCCGCCTCGTCCATGACATCAATGGCTTTATCGGGAAGGAACCGGCCGGTGATGTAACGATCAGAAAATCTGACGGCAGTCTCGAGTGCTTCGTCGGTGAGCTTGGCTTTGTGATGAGCCTCGTACTTCGGACGCAAACCTTTCAAGATTTGAATGGCTTCATCGACAGTCGGTGCATCGACTTTGATCGTCTGAAACCGGCGTTCCAGCGCGGCATCTTTCTCGATGTACTTGCGGTATTCGTTCATCGTTGTCGCGCCAACACATTGCAATTCGCCACGGCTCAGGGCCGGTTTGATGATATTGGACGCATCCATCGCGCCTTCGGCCGACCCCGCGCCGACGATCGTATGCAGCTCATCGATAAAAAGGATCACGTTCTTGGAACGACGGATCTCGTCCATCACCGCTTTGATTCGTTCTTCGAATTGGCCTCGATATTTTGTGCCCGCGACCATTAACGCCAGGTCAAGCGTGATAACGCGCTTGTCGCGCAATAGTTCGGGCACGTTGCCGTTTGAAATCTCCTGCGCCAACCCCTCAGCGATGGCTGTTTTGCCTACGCCGGCTTCTCCGATCAAAACTGGATTGTTTTTCGTCCGTCGGCAGAGCACTTGAATGACGCGCTCGATTTCGTTGCGCCGGCCAATCACCGGATCCAGTTCGCCTTTTCGCGCTAACTCGGTTAGATCGCGGCCAAATGCACGCAGTGCCGGAGTCTTGACGTCCTTTTTTGCCGGCTCGCCTTCTTGCTCCGATTCCGACGGCGTGAAGTTTGGATCGAGCTCCTTCAAGATTTCGTTGCGTGTGCGCTCTATGTCGAGTTCGAGACTCTTCAACACTCGCGCAGCGACGCCTTCGCCTTCACGCAACAGCCCAAGTAAGATGTGTTCCGTGCCGACATAGGAATGATTCAGCGCTTTGGCTTCCTTGCCGGCAAGCGCCAGCACTTTTTTGACGCGAGGCGTATAGGGGACGTTGCCCACCATCTTGGTCTCAGGTCCGGAACCGACCTGTTTCTCCACTTCCATCCGCACGGTCTCAAGATCGAGCCCCATCTTCTGCAGGACGTTCACGGCCACGCCCTGCCCCAACTTGATCAACCCGAGCAGCAAATGCTCGGTGCCCACGTAGTTGTGGTTAAAACGGTCGGCTTCCTTGCGAGCAAGCGCCAAAACCTGTTGAGCTCGCGGTGTGAAATTATTCATTGTTCGATGGTGCGTTCGTCAAGCCATTGCCTGAGTCTCGCACCATCTTACTAATATCAGGTTTGGGGAAAATTTTCAAACGATCACGGATGATCTGCGCGCGCAGGTAGTCGCGTTCTTCAGCGTTTAACTTCTGTTGCGAACTCTTTTGCAGATGCGCTGGCTGAGTCTCAATAAACAACTCATCAATTTGCAGCCGTTGATGTTCTGGAAATGCGCCGAGATCGATTCCAAGCTTTATAACCGACAACAGGTTAAGGGCTTCCTTGGATGGCATGGCATGCGCGTAGGTTAAAACCCCATAGGCACGACCGATCTGATCGCAAAGCGTACTCGGTTTTCTCTGCAGCAAGGTCTGGCGCGCATCGTGTTCTTTATCAATAATCGTCTCGATGACTTTGGTAAGACGATTAATGATGTCTTCCTCTTTCTCACCGAGCGTGGTCTGATTTGAAATTTGGAAAAGGTTGCCCATGGCCTCGGTGCCTTCGCCGTAAAGGCCGCGCACCGCGAGCCCGATTTTGCTTACCGCCTGGATGACTTGATTGATCAGTTCGCTAAGGACGAGCCCTGGCAGATGCAGCATTGCAGAAGCACGCATGCCGGTCCCGACGTTCGTCGGGCAAGCGGTCAAATATCCGAGTCGCCGATCGAAGGCGAAATCGAGTTTGCTTTCAAGCGCGGAGTCGATCTTGTCCACCAATTTAAACGCCTGTTTCAACTGAAGCCCTGACCGAATGGATTGCATCCGGAGGTGATCTTCTTCGTTGATCATGATACTGAGCGTTTGCCGCCGATTCACCACCACCGCGCTACCGGCGCCCTTCGCGGCATGCTCGCGGCTGATCAAGTGGCGCTCCACCAGCACCTGCTTGTCCAATGCCGCAAGATCCTGCAAGCCTTCGGAAAACGCGTCCTGCATCTCCGGAAGTTCTTCGACGCGCAACCGGATCTGTTCGAGAATCGACAAGCGTTCCGCTTTCTTCGCCCATCCCGGAAAAGCGCGGTTACGCAAATTCCGCGCGAGACGGACGCGGCTGCTAATTACAACCTGGTGATGCGGCCCTTCACCGCGCAGCCATTCGCCCGCAGTAGAAAGCATGTTTGAAAATTTCATGCTGGATTGGAGAGGTCCGTTTCAAGCTGTTTGATTTGATCGCGCAGCGAGGCAGCACTCTCGTAGTTCTCGGCAGCCACGGCTTTTTGCAGATTTTCAGTGAGCGCGCGCATCCGCTGGTTGAGTGCCATGGTACGCTGCGCGCGTTCCGGCAATTTGCCGACGTGTTCGATTCCTTTGTGCATCGCTTTTAAGAGCGAACCCAAACCCTCGGCGAATGTCTCGTAGCATTCACTGCAACCCAGGCGACCTGTTTTTTTGAAGTCCGCATGACTAAAACCGCAGACTATGCATTTTTTAGCCGGCGCTCCTTTTTCAATCTCTTCGGCGGCACCGATGCCCAGCAGCAAATCAGCGAGAGCAAAACTGGTCGGATCCTGGACACCTTTTTCCTTCGAGCAGGCCTCGCACAGGTTTACCTTGTGCATCTTGCCCTCGAGGATCTGCGTCAGGAAGACCGTTGCATCATTACATTTGCAAACGTCGCACAACATTTCTGTTAGTTAGACCGTGATCTCCTGCAAACATTCAACGCACTACACATTGCCCTGACGGCCTCTCGCTTGGAGGTCATTGCTACTTAATCAGAAATCGGCGTGCCGGTATTGTGTGTCATTTCGCGGAACCGCGCGATGATGCGCGTTGTGATCGCGCCAGGTTTTCCGTTTCCGATTATGCGGCCATCGGCTTTAACTACGGGAACGATTTCCGCAGCAGTTCCGGTGAGAAAGCATTCGTCGGCGACGAAAATGTCGTGCCGCGTGAGATCTGCCTCGGTGACTTTAATGTCGAACTCGCGACCGATGTCGAATACGACAGATCGGGTGATTCCTTGCAACGCTCCGGCTGTAATTGGCGGAGTGAAGATCTGACCATGCGAGACGACGAAGACATTGTCGGCGGTGCATTCTGCGACATTTCCCGCATCGTTCAGCATTAACGCTTCATCAGCACTAGCGAGGTTGGCTTCGATCCGGGCCATTACGTTGTTCAAGTAGTTCAATGATTTAACCGCTGGATTGAGTGCTGCTGGATTGCTGCGACGTGTCGCGACAGTAACAATGCTTAGCCCTTTTCGGTAAAAATCTTCGTGATAAAGCGCGATCGTCGCCACGATGATGATCACACTCGGATTTTTGCACTGCTCCGGATTCAAACCGAGGTTCCCGACTCCACGTGTCACCACCAGACGAACGTAACCGTCACGCAAATGATTTTGTCGGATTGTTTCAAGCAACGCCTCCGTCATTTCCTCCCGGGTCATCGTAATCTTGAGGCAAATCGAACGCGCCGAATTCCACAGACGCTCTAGGTGCTGCTCCAGACGAAAAACGCGGCCGTTATAAAAACGTATGCCCTCAAAAATTCCATCGCCGTAGAGCAAACCATGATCGAACACTGAAACCTTTGCGTTTGCTTCCGAATAGAATTTCCCGTCGACGTAAATCTTCGCTTCCCTGACGCCCGTTCTCGGACGCGGCCGACTTTCTATTGCGGGTTCAACTGTCTCTTCGGTCCCACGCACGCGAGTATTTGGTTCCTCCACCACCGTTACATCAATGGTTTTCATGTTAGCAACAAAACCTCAAATGGTTAGACGCGCAATTCAAACCGCAAAATCGGCAGCGCACATGGAATCATTGCAAGACTCCGTCCACGATGTGCAATTGTCGATCGCCGCGCGTCGCCAGACCGGCATCGTGGGTTACTACCAGTAGAGTTTTGTTGCGATTGCGCGCCAGATTTAACAGCAGATCCATGATCGCCTCACCTGTCTTGGAATCGAGATTTCCCGTCGGTTCATCGGCAAAAATAATGTCGGGATTATTTGTTAACGCCCGTGCGATCGCGACGCGTTGCTGTTCTCCGCCTGAGAGTTCCGCGGGCAAATGATGCAAGCGATCACCCAGCCCGACGGCTGCCAAACTTTCCTCGGCTTGACCCTTTGTTGTGCGACCTCCAATCATTGCCGGCAACCGTACATTTTCCAGAGCCGTCAATTCCGGCAGCAAAAAATAACCCTGAAAAACGAAACCCATTTTTTCGTTCCGCAGACGCGCTTCCGCGGACGACCTGCCGCTATAAAGCTCGCGTCCTTCGAATTTCACTGTTCCTGATTCTGGATGTTCCAGCCCCGCCAAGGTGTAGAGCAGTGTCGTTTTACCAGCGCCGGATGCGCCGGAAAGGAAAACGGTTTCGTTGTGAGCGATGTCCATCGAGATCCCGCGCAAGACTTCAATTCGCCGGGGGCCCATCCGAAACGATTTGTAAATATCGCGGGCGATCAGTTGCGGTTGCTGCACGAGCAAGTATCTCCCGCGAATCTGTTGTGATGCAAGGACGCGATCGCAAATGCTGCGGTCGAAACATTCGGAACAAAAAGCCGCCGTCGAAACTCTTCGCGGCGGCTTTATAACGAAAAACAACGCGTTCGTTACCTACGTGATGCCTAGCGACTGAAGTGTCGGTTGATCGATCGTGGATGTCGTGTAAAGGCCGTGCTCGCGCTGATAATCTGCGATCGCACCACGCGTGAGCGGGCCAATTAGACCATCCACTTCTCCGTGGTAATAACCCTGCTGCTGTAGGGCCGACTGCACGTTCGCAATCACCTGATCTGGCGGCATGCGATTGTAGCCATAGATTGGTCCATCCCATGCATAGTACGCATTGGGACTATAACCCCAGGCGGGGAACCAATACCCGGCATTCCAATAATACGGGGCTCCGAACGCGAACACGATGTTGTTACCGTAATGACCACGCCACCAGTTCTGATCGTGCCACTGAGATTTGTAGTTGCGAAACACTGCATATCTCTGGCCTTGCCAATTTTGACTTCCTTGGATCCGTCTCCCTTGTTGGAATTTTACCGCTGGCGCCTTTGCAGTATTCGGCTGTTTTGAAAGATTGAAGTGCTGCGGCTTAACCGGTTTGTTCTTCGCAAACTTCCCTTTCGCTGCATTTTGGTTCGAGGCGTTCGCAGTATTCGCCCGGTTCGGCTTCCCTGCGCCCTTAACTTGGCCAGCATTTGCCGCTTGGGCCCTTTGCCCCTCCGCTTGGTTCTTTTTACCTTTATGAGTTTGATTAGGGTTAGAAGTCTCACCCCTCTTTCCTTTTTGTCCCTGATTCGTCGCGATTGACGTTTCGTTCTTCTTGCCCTTTTGCCCCTGATTTACCGCATTCGAAGTTTGGTTCCTCTTGCCCTTTTGAACGTTATTAGCGGCAGTAGCTGAATGGGCATTTCGATTGTTTTGGACTTGGTGTGTTGCCGTCGAAGCTTTCTTGGTGGACGTCGCCCCACCGCCTACTTTCGTGGGTTGAGTCGCGTGTTGGGCGGTTTGCGCCTGCTTCTTCGGTTGTGATTTCTTTTGTTCCTTCTGCGCACCGCAGACCATGCTGGCGAGCGCAAGACTACAAAGTGAAACAGCTAGTATTCTCATAACTTTCTTTTCTTTGTGTTGTTAGACCTTTTGAGGTTTGCATTTATTCAACGTGATTGCGTCCTTTCGTGGATGCATGTCTGCCCAGAAAGGAAGGAAGAATGTATTCTTGTTCCCGATTAAACTCCCTATCGCGTACGGCCTCTGGCGAGGTTTCTGATCAGGCCTGCTGTTGACGCACAGCTTCAAACAAGACAATTGCCACCGCCGTGGCCAGATTCAGACTGCGCGTCCCATGCATCGGGACCGTGATGCAATTATCGGCGTTGGCCGCGAGTAACTTATGCGGAAGTCCTTTTGTTTCGCGCCCAAAAACGAGGAAATCATTACTTCGAAAATTCACGTTGTAGTACGGACGCTGGGTTTTGGTAGTCAGGAAAAAATAGCGAGTGCCCGCAAGTTGCGCCGTCTGTAGCGCGTCGAACGAATCCCACAATTGCAGCGGCACCTCGTCCCAATAGTCGAGCCCCGCTCGACGTAATTGGCGGTCATCGAGCGAAAACCCAAACGGCCTAATGAGGTGCAGAGTTGATTGCGTTGCCAGGCAAAGCCGGCCGACGTTACCAGTATTCGGCGGAATTTCCGGCTCGACTAAAACGACGTTGAACATCAACTCTTCCTCTTCCGCCTAATCTTAACTATTGGTCATCAAAACAGATTAGGAGGCAGAGGTAGAGGAAGAGTTACAATTTGCTCGCAACGAATTTCTCGAGCTTCACCACGTCGACGGCGAATTTCCGAATGCCTTCCGCTGTTTTGTCCGTCGCCATAGCATTCTCATTCAGCAACCAGCGGAATTTTTTCTCGTCCAACTTCAGCCTATCGACTTTCGTCGTCTTCGCTTTTTCCGGGGTCAGTTTGCGTTCGACTGGGTCGGTGGATTTTGAGAGCTCTTCCATCAGTTCTGGACTAATCGTTAGGCAATCGCACCCGGCTAACTCCAGGATCTGGCCCGTGTTCCGGAAGCTGGCACCCATCACTTCCGTCGGAATATCGAATTTCTTGTAATACGTATAAATCTCAGCAACAGACTGAACGCCAGGATCTTCTGCTCCAACATAATCGCGCTTCATTTCCTTCTTGTACCAATCGTAAATTCGCCCAACAAACGGCGAAATGAGTTGCGCCTTCACTTCCGCTGCGCGGACCGCCTGCGGCATCGAAAACATCAATGTCATATTGCAGCGGATTCCCTCTTTTTGCAGCTGCTCGGCGGCGTTCAATCCCTCCCACGTCGATGCGATTTTAATCAAGACACGTTCGCGCGGAATCTTGCGCTCCTCGTATAGGCCAATCAACCTTCGAGCTTTCTTAATCGAACCCTCAACGTCGAAAGAAAGTCTCGCGTCGGTCTCAGTCGAAACGCGCCCGGGTACAACTTTCAGAGTGTCCGATCCGAACTGCACCAGTAAATGATCACAGATGTCTTCGATCTGCAAGGCACCGGTGAGTCCGGATTTTTTTCGATCTGCCAGGACTCCTTCAAGTAAATGCGCGTACTCGGGTTTCTGCGTTGCGGCATAAACCAGGCTCGGATTCGTCGTCGCATCCTGCGGCTTGAATTGCTTGATTGATTCGAAATCGGCCGTATCGGCAACGACTTTCGTAAACTTTTTTAACTGCTCCAGCTGATTCAATTTTGTTTTGGTCTTCTTCTCTTCAACAA
>Ga0126381_100002181_pt1 | contig 21180 bp, 16 predicted proteins | sample PanSoiMetPlot_28_FD_96465 | JGI IMG/M metagenome (GOLD analysis project Ga0126381, IMG submission 96465) | Tropical forest soil microbial communities from Panama - MetaG Plot_28 | ecosystem: Environmental > Terrestrial > Soil > Tropical forest > Bulk soil | place: Panama | collected 2016-02-17
ATTGCCAGTTGATTCATTTCACCTGGCCTTGCAGAGGAGGTGAGATCGCACTCGAACGGTAGTTCTTCCATGATCGAGTATCCAACCAGCTTCCGGTTCAGATATACCTCGGCACGTTGTCTCGCACCACGTATATGCAGAAGAATGCGCTTGTCTCGGAAGGTTGCTGGGATAGAGATTTCTCTCCACCACCACGACACCCCGTAATAGGCCCCGTTCTGAATGCCCGGATCGGTCGTCTCGAACTTATATTCATCTCGATAAGGTCGATAGCCACCGAGACCCCAATAGTATTGTTCGACTGTGGTGGGCAGCGTGACGGTCACACCGGGCTTTTCTTCGAGGGCAGTCCAACCTTCGGTAGGTGCATTTGTGGGCAGTTCCTCGAGGCGCACTTCATCGGGCAGATAAATCCTGTCATCCTTCCATGGGGATTTTTCGTCAGGCCACATCTGCCAACCCTCATCCGGGATGATCACTTGATCATCACTGAACCGGATGCTCAAGGAACCGGGCTGGAGCATCGACCCTTTTTCGTTCGCGAACAGAAGTTGGCCGGCCCGAGAAAACATGGCAGCGGCTATACCGCTGCTGGTGAGAAAAGAACGACGATTCATGCTGCTCCCGGTTCTCTGGATTTGTTCGCGCCATCATGATGCGGAACGACGCTATTTGTTGTTTTCAGAGCAGCTAGCAGTTGAGCTTTCCACCCCGGGACGTCTATTTTCCAGCAGATCTCAACCTTTTGAGCTCTCCTCATGACTTCGCTCCACACAACAGAGTTCCTTGGGTCCGCCGCGACACCGAGTCGGTCCACCACGGTCATCCCTCTAGTCAGGCCGCTGTTGCACTCAATCGCCACATAGTGACTGCTTATGTCGAGTTTTAGCTTCGGATCGAGCAACACTGCCATGGCTACCGGATCGGGCAGAGAGATACCGGTTTCGCCCGTCTGCACGTGATATGCCGCCGCGGCAGTGCTGTTTGCACTGATCACGAATTCTGCTAGCGGTGTTTCGAGTTCCAGCATTTCTTGGATATCATGCTCATTCAGGACTGCATCGAAGCGCGATAGATGCCAGCCGATCATCTCGATTGGCGCTCCGGATTCGAAGACCGTCCGGGCGGCTTCGGGATCAACCCAGATATTGAACTCCGCTGCAGGAGTCACGTTTCCTTCGCAGCATGGCGCTCCACCCATCACGACACACCGACCCATCATATGCGCGAGCGCGGGACAGCGGGTCAGCGCCATTGCGAGATTGGTAAGTGGCCCCAGCGTGATAACTTCGATTCCCGGCGTCGACTGAACGATGGCGATCAGAGCGTCGACAGCGTCTCCAGTGGATCTGGCGCGCTCGGAGGGCGCATACCCGTGGTCGCCTAGTCCATCTTGTCCATTGAACCAGGTAGCAGTTTGAAGTTCACGCTCCAGAGGCTTTGCGGCTCCGCTAAAGACCGGAACTTCCGCGCCGCATAGCTCCACCGTGATGAGTGCGTTTCGCGTCGCCTGTTCCACTATGACGTTACCAGCGACGGTGGTGATTGCTTTAACTTCGACCCTCGACGAGCGCAGAGCCATGACCAACGCGACAGCGTCGTCGGCTGCTGTGTCAGTGTCAATCAGAATAGGTCGACGAGGAGGATTCATCTTAGGGCATTCATGATATTTGGCCGAGAAAGGCCTGCAAAGGTCGAGGTTAGGTACGATCGAACTAATAGCAGGTCCTTGGGATCTTTGTTCAGTTCCTTGCCTTCTTACGGAATAAGGCTTTCCCGATGTATGGATGAATGTGAGCCGGAGCAACGTGTAGCCCTGACGGTCCGGGTTACGTCGAGCTTGTCTGGGCTAGCCGAACGTTTACTGCATTTACTTTGCCGCACCATTGGTTGAATGGGACATCTGCTTCAGGCGATCGTAATTGTATTCCGAAATGGAGTGAAGCCCGTGATATACACTCGGTGGCGGTCCGCCGGCAATGTTCCCTGATTTGTTTCGTATGACTGTCCTTCCATCCGGATAATCTCGTGATCGGCCTGACCGGGACCAAACGTGATGACGTCATCTCCCACGCGGAAACGTCCAGTGCCTTGGCGCAGAAAGTAGAGATATGGTCTTGTCGCGCCCGCCTCGATTCCCTCCAATTCACCATCCCGTCGGAATGTAAGCTCAATCGCCACTGGAACGCGATCATGCCCTCCCACATCGAACGCAAGTTCAAAAACGCCGGCACTCTCGGTCACGGTAACTTTCTGCTCCAGGGTTTGAATGTTGCTCTTTGGCCGCTCGGGAAAATTCATCTTGCTCCAGTAGCGATTTCCTGCAGGAGTCAACGGATAGTCTCCCTGCGTATTGCGCAAGCGCTTGGGTAACGGTTGATAGTACGGCACGTGTATCTCCTGGTGGAGCACGTACCGTCCCTCTTCAACCTTCATACCCTCACTTCGGAAAGAGCCTTCACTGAAAAAGTTCGGAACCACCCGTACAGATTCCAGCACTGCTTTTCCTTTGCGAAAATTGAAGAATGTCGGGTTACTGGCCAGACCGGAAGCAACCCCCAGGGGCCAGTCGCTTCCACCGTACGCGGTTGCGCTTATGTCTCCCCTGCGAATGCGAGCCAGTGAGCTACTACTGAAAAATCGCGCGTAATCTGAGGGCAAAGGTTCAGGATCGGGCAGGCTCCGGCGATAAAGAGGCTCTTCCAGAAATTCAATCAGCGGGATCTTTACCTCTGCATGATCCAGACCGATCTGTTCGCAAAACCCAGCGACCGCCGCAAACTGGCGATTCTGGTCATGGATCGCCATGTAGCGGTATTGCAAGTAATAGTTCGAAATCCAGGCGGTGAGATTTTGATCCTGCCGGCGTGACCCGACCGTTTCCAGTTCGCCATTCGGGTGCATGTAGAAGATATTCATGGAGAGGTTTCTGCGAACCGGTTCAAGGAGTTCAGGGCGGCGAAGTAGGCGCGCCATTGTAATCAGCGCGTTGTCCACCACGCGTGAATAGATGCCCGTGCTCCTTTCGGCAAACTGTCCGTCAGCATCACAATAGACGCCCTCTCCCAACCAGTCATCGATTCTGTCTACATACTTCGCCGAGGAGAATAGCGAATTAATTTGCGCCAGCGCGGACGAGACCACCCAGCGATGGTTCGGTGTATGAATACCGCCGGTCGATAACGCCTCGCCGGCCGCCAGCACAAATTTTCCTAGTTTGTTATTGACCGAGGACAGTTCGGGCAAATTCATACACTGCAGAACTGCCAAGGCTGTGCATACTGTCTGCACCACAAATCCTGTGTCTGGCGGAGAGTTGAGATTGCCGGAGTCGATGGTTCCGTCGGCGTGCTGAGCCGCGAGCAATTTGCCTGCTGCTGCTTCCATCACCGTCAGCACGACCGGCGACTTGAAGTAAGAAGATTCCGGCGCACAGTAGGCGCCTGCCAATGCATCCACTGCCTCCCCAACTGCGCGAACGGCAAAACGGTCATGCGAATCTTTCACCTGCTGTATAACAGACGGCAGACTGGCATCGTTTGATTTCACGAGCACACGATAGTACTCACCCTCTGCTTCCGCTGCGTCACTCGGGCTGGCCACGCCTGTCCTGGTAAATCCAGCCAACGCCGCTGCTGTTCCGCAAGCACCTCGCACAAAGCCTCTGCGTGAAATTTCCATGTTTCCCCTCCAAAGGAGAGTCTCCTTCTTCGGCATCGTGTCCATTGAATTGTATCGGCGGTGAGCAGATTGCAAGGCCGAAAAGAACGTTTTCCGGAAGAGGGACGTAAACTCTGCGCTTTGGTAGCATCAAGCAAACAAAATACTCCTGTGAAATCGTACAAAAAAATAACCCGGCACGATTTTCTAAAGCATTCAGGCATAATTGCCACGGGCTTGATCTTTCTGCCGGACTCCGTATTGGCAACGGTCAAGAAGCCCCAGGAAAACAATCAAGTGGATATAGGGGCGCTGGCGGAATATCAGATTGTTGTGCCCGATCAGGCGAACCCGATAGAACAGCAAGCGGCAGAGCGGTTACAACATTATCTTGCCGAAGTATCGCGTAAGAATCTGGCGGTGAAGAAGGAAGGAGGCTACCGGAACGGCCCTGCCTTTTTCATTGGGCAAACCCGATATGCGAAAGCGCGGAACATCAATTTCAAACAACTAAAAGAAGATGGATTGGCCTATCATCCATCCGAAAACAATCTGATCGTCGCGGGGGGCACAGGCAAAGGAGCTCTTTACGGCGTCTATGGCTTGCTTGAGCTTTGGGGCTTCAGGATGTACACATCCTCGTCGATCGATGTTCCGGGTGAGGCTTCACTAAGCTTTCCAAAAAATGAGTTGGTTGTCGTTCCTGTCGTGCAGTACCGCACCACATCCTACCAAGACACTCGAGACCCGGAATATACAGACTGGCACAGGCTTTCTTCGCGGAACGATTGGGGATTATTTGTCCACACCTTTAATGAACTGGTCCCCCCAGACCAGTACGGCAAAACGCATCCTGAATACTTCTCCTTGGTTGACGGTACCCGGTCACCAGGTACGCAGCTATGCCTCTCCAATCCGGAAGTGCTCGCACTACTGATTGCCAATCTGAAAGAAAAGATCGCTGCAAAGCCCAGCGCCACCTATTGGTCGGTGAGTCAGAATGACAACGATCAGTACTGCCGCTGCGAGCCTTGCACTCAACTGAACACAAAGTATGGCGGCGTGCCAAGTGGAGCAATCCTGCATTTCGTAAACGACGTCGCTAAAGCTTTTCCTGACAAGATCATCTCCACCCTGGCCTACTGGTATTCAAGAACGCCGCCCCAAAATATACAGGCCCGGCTGAACGTCAACATCATGCTGTGCAACATCGAAAGCAGGCGCCAGGGACCGGTCTTTGAGACTGATCCTGCCTTTTCCCGCGACCTGATAACCTGGGGAAAACTGGCAGACAACATCCTCATCTGGGATTACAACATCCAGTTCGCCAACCTCGTGAGTCCGTTTCCCAACCTTCACACCATAAAACCGAACATCAAGTTCTACACAGACCACAATGTCAACTCGCTCTTCATGCAGGCGAATCCCCAGGTCGGCGGTGAGATGGCCGGGCTACGATCCTACCTCATCTGTAAGCTGATGTGGAACCCGGATGCGGATGACAGCGCCCTGATGAATGAATATCTGACCGGCTATTACGGCGAGGCCGGACTCTATATCCGTCAATACATCGACAAAATGCGGGAATCGCTTCTGAGCTCAGGCTTCAAGCTGAACATATTCGGAAGCCCGGAAGACGCAAAAGATGCTTATTTGTCTGCGGAGATGATGGAGATATACAACGCGCTCTTTGATCGAGCGGAAAAAGCGGTTGCTAAGAATCCGCAATTGCTCGCGCGGACAAAGATAGCGCGCCTGCCAATGATGTATGCGACGATCCAGATCGCGCGAAACGAACCGGCAGACACACCCCGCAGCATGTTTGTACACACAACCGACGGCAAGGTGATCGCCAAGCCTGAGATGAAGTCTCTCGTCACTCAATTTGTCACCGGATGCAAGCAGGAAGGAGTGACGCGGGTTAGAGAAAGAACCACTCCCCCCGATGACTACCAGGCCTCGTATAACAGAGTCTTCACCAAAATGGCGGAGATGCAGCATGCCAAATCATTCGGCAAGAAAATCATGCCCATAACGCTCCCTGAAGGTGGAGCATTCGCCGTGCAGCGTCTCACCGACGGCATCTTCGGATCGTATGAGTCATGGAGCGCACCGGATGTAAATTGGGTGGCTTACAAGGGCCAACACATGGACCTCGTCCTGGATTTGGGAGAAGCCATGGACATCCGGTCCATCAACATGGATTTCCTCAATGCGCAGGCTCAACCCGACTGGAATCTGCTCGTCCTGCCTGTATATCTCAACTATGCCACGTCGGTCGACGGCAAGATATTCAGCAATGAAGTAAAGATAAGCAATCCAAATAACCCAAACCCGAAGGAAAATCCCGACATCGCTAAGATCCCGGTGCAATCATTCCGTGCCAATCTTGGAACCTCTGTCAATGCCCGTTACATAAAAGTCCATGGGGAAAGTATTCTTCACATGCCTTCGTGGCATATCCGCGCCGGACATCCGGCTTGGATTTACACCGATCAAATCATGGTTGAGTGAGCAACAAATTAACACTCCGTCCCACGTACGCATACTTCTGCAAAACATGCGCCGTTTGCTTTTGGTTGTATTGATTTGATCTCCGACTTGATTTTCCGCTAGTTTTTGGCTCTAACCTACTGAATCTAATAAGCATAAATTCCCGAGTTTTGATTGATTCAGTCGAGCCAACGACTGCGTAATGACCAGTGCAAGACGAGAGCCGATAACGCACTGAAAGAAAACCGGCTCAAACACTGAAGGTATTTCCCCAGCACAATGAATGTCAGGTTCATAGCATCGCCTACCCTTAGGCCGCTGCCTTCGAGGTGTAGTACTGCACTCTCGTTTTCGGCTATAGCACCGGCCCCGTATATTTTGGTTCTCGATTGGCAATGCGCATTTTCGACAGCGAATCGCTCTTGTCGGAGCTAAATGTCCACGATGATTGTTGTGATCCGATCTTCTTTGTCGGTCACGTCTACAGCCTGTGCAGGCTTGCCATTAGCAGGATCGTTCCAGGCAAGAAAAGCCAACCTCTTCTCCTCACTGCGCCTTGAACGGTGAGCCATAGATCCCGCATCCAAGACACAGGTTCACGTCATTAGATGCGAAATAGGCATCAATAGCGATGGTGAAGGAGACGACATGGACAAGCCATCAGTTGAAGTACAGGCGAGGGCGACCAATGAATGGTTTGGGCAGTTTGCTGCCCGAGCGTCTGGGTGGCTCGGCTCAAAATGGGCCTCCGCTGGTGCCGCCCTTGTTATCGTCCTGTGGGCAGCGCTCGGCCCAGTCTTTCACTATTCCGATACATGGCAACTCGTCATTAACACTGGAACGACCATCGTGACGTTTCTCATGGTATTTCTAATTCAAAATACCCAAAACCGGGATGCTCGGGCGATCAATCTCAAGCTTAATGAACTCATTCGCGCGATCGATAAGGCACGAGATCAGATGATCGACATCGAAAATCTTAGCGATCTAGAGCTGGATGAACTGCACGCACGATACGAGAAGATCAAGGCAGAGTGTGAATCTCGATCGAAAAAGATTTAGCCCGGAAAAGTCCGAGACAACACAGATGGAAACTGACATCGCTCCGGGCACGTCCAATGGTATCCCCATCAAACATTCTCGCGCGTGGTAAACGGAGTTATTTCGCCAATTGCACCGAAGCACATTTGAATACAGCCAAGCCCACGATTCTCTCTTTCGCATCCTATACACGAGGAGGAATTCCTGTTTGGTGCAATTGCCGAGCCACGTACAGAAACATATCGAAACGATCGCTAAGCATGAACAGGACTTCTTCGCTCGGCGAACACTCGCGGAACGAATTGCGGACAAAATTGCCGCCTTTGCAGGCAACTTCAAGTTTGTCTTACTTCATCTGTCAGTCTTCTGTGGATGGATCGTTTGGAATACTTCACACCTCGTTCCGCATTTTGATGCAATCCCTTTTCCGCTTCTGGCTACCAGTGTTGCTCTGGAAGCGTTATTGCTAGCTAGCATCATTCTCATGAGGCAATCTGGACTGGGCAAACGTGCCGATGAGCGCGACCATCTCATGCTCCAGGTTCTCCTCCTCGTAGAAAAGGAAATGTCCGCTGTAATCCAGATGAATAGAGAATTTGCAGATCGTCTCAACCTTCCGGCAGCCAGCGATCAGGAAATTCAAGAACTGGCTCAACCTACACCCATTGACAATATGGCCCAAAAAATTCAAGAGAATTTGTCTAGAGAATAGTATGCAATGCGGTTACTCCGCCCTCAGCCCCTCTCACGCGCAAATCCTTGGCTTGGCTCGAAAACTGTCCCCCAACATTCGGCCGCGCCACGATTGAATCGCAACGAGATAAGAAGAGGCATATCTTGATATTCAGACAGCGGAGCGATTCAGCAAGTAATCCAGCCCGCAGACGCGAAACCAGCGATAACCATAGGGTTCCAGAAGAATGCAGTGTTTGCCACGTTGGTCGGGATGGCTGTGATCTTCGGATAGGAGATTGACTAGAGTGCAGTCTTTTTCCTGATCGAAGCGAATGGAGAGACGGACCTCCTTAGATTCGGAGCTCAAATTGTGCATACAGATCACGGAATTATTTCGCCAAGTGTACCGGATTGCGATTACCGTTGAAGTTCCGGAAGGCAGGATGGCGAAATCTCCCCAGCCGATCTCCGGAACTTCTTTCCGCATGCGGATAATACGCTCCATCCAGTTGAGCATCGAATTCGGGTCGCGCCGTTGAGCGGCAACGTTAACTTTTTGGAAGCCGTACAGACCATCGTTGATGATCGGAAGGTGTGGCTTCGTGTTCTTTGTGAATCCTCCGTTAGGTTCTGTTGACCACTGCATCGGAGTGCGAGCGCAATTGCGTTCAGGCAAATCGAGATCGTCGCCCATTCCAATCTCGTCTCCGTACCGAAGTACCGGAGTTCCGGGAAGGGTCATCATGAGGCTGTACGCAAGCTCTAAACGACGCTGATCTCCACCAAACATCGGGGCGAGACGACGTCGGATTCCTCGTTTGTACAGTTGCATCTCGGCGGTGGGAGCAAACGCATCAAAAACAGACTTTCGTTGAGATTCCGTGAGCCGGCCGAGGTCTAGCTCGTCGTGGTTACGAAGAAACTGTCCCCATTGGGCAGTAGACGGCCGAGGCTTTGTAGCTTCGAGGGCGCGCGCAAGACTCCTTGAGTCAGCCGTGGCAAGCGCAAGAAAGAGATGTTGATTGACTTCAAAGTTGAACATCATTTGAAGTCGTTCTCCTGCATCACCAAAGTACTTTAGGTCGGTGTCAGGTAGGACGTTCGCCTCGGCAAGAATAATTGCTTCACCTTCTCGCCAGGTGAGAAATTCGCTAAAAGACCGCAACATGTCGTACTGTTCGACTGGCCGATGGAACCTTGCACCCTTCTTGGCGATGACAAATGGCACGGCATCCATCCGGAAGCCGGAGACTCCGAGTTGGAGCCAAAATCCCATAATTTTCAGGATCTCGGCTTGCACCTCCGGATGTGCCGTATCGAGGTCTGGTTGAAAGTCATAAAAACGATGAAAATAATAGGATTTTGCAACGTCGTGATAGGTCCAAGTAGTCTTCTGGACCCCCGGGAAGACGACTCCGGATTTCGCATTCTCAGGCCTTTTCTTCGACCAGACATACCAGTCCCTATATTTGCGTTTTGGGTCACGGCAAGCCTCCGTGAACCATGGGTGTTCGTCCGACGTATGATTGACCACCAAATCAATCAGGACGCGCATTCCGCGTTGTCTGCAGCCGTGAGTAAACTCGACAAAATCACCCAATGTACCGTACCGCGAATCTACGCCGTAGTAGTCGGCTACATCATAGCCGTCGTCTTTCCCTGGTGAAGGCTGAAACGGCATGAGCCAAATGGCCGTTACCCCCAAACCCTGCAAATAGTCGAGGCGGCGAATCAAGCCCTGGAAGTCGCCAATGCCGTCGCCGTTCGAATCCATATAAGTACCAACTGAAAGACAGTAGACAATAGCGTTTTTGTACCAAAGATCATTGATCATGTTTTGCAACCGGCGTCGAAGACGGAGAGATCCCCTGCACCTCTTAGACAAAGAGATGAACGTGAGCCATTAGACGTTGTTTTGTGATTTAGCATCCTACCTCGAGGAGGTTCCGAATATGAGCGATGTAAAAAAGTGTGAGAATCCAGCCTGTAGCTGTGTTGCGGCAAAGGGAGAAGACTATTGCAGCACGCATTGCGAAGGAAGCAAAGAAACGACCGAAATAATATGTCGGTGCGGTCATGCAGATTGCCTTGGGGAACGCCACTAAACTCTAGGTGCGGGGCGACCACTAAGCACCAAGCTATTCTTCGTTTGGTAGCCCAAACCTATTTCAAATGTGCATCGATCCAGCAAGACTGACCAGCGGCCAACTTTGCTCGAATCCACTCGACCTGAACGTCCTGAAAGACAAATTTTGGGCCAAGTACCTCAATGATCTGAGAGAAGGGCTGTTCAACACCTTGATCAACATTGCCCTCGTCCGAGAGATAAAGGGTTTGCACCGCGTCGAGTCCAGTTGGCCTGAAGATGATCGTCACTTTCTGGTTTTCCATAAGATCCACCCTTTGTCATAACGCAAATCGATATACGACGCCTGAGTGTTTGCGAACTCGCTCAGTTGTTGATGCCGCTACGACCGCTCTATGGGATGCATAATCGTGCTGTATTTGCTGCCCGAAAAGATGCACGACCAACGAAACGCGGTCACTTTTTTGCAGCTGTGAGTTATCCGACTGATGGACGCCATTTAAGCGCTCTACTTTCCCTCCGCTCTGTTGGCATGAGCAGCCTCTCGTTCTTAGTCAGCATCCGACAGCGGGTGGATGGAACTATGAAGGACCTCTCTGACGGAACCCTCAGCGCAGAGATCACCGGCTGCATTGGCGCGGATGTTCTCTCAGACGGAACACGCTTCCGCGTCTGGGCGCCTAAACACAAGTCTGTCGAGGTCGTGTTCGAAACTGGCAATCGTTATCCGCTCAAAGGTCAAAGGCATGGTTATTTTGTTGCCTTAGTAAATGGTGCAATGCCGGGAGACCGTTACAAATTCCTGGTTGACGGTGAAGGACCGTTTCCTGACCCAGCCTCTCGTTTTCAGCCGGACGGTCCTCACGGCTGGAGTCAGATCATTGACCACGGCGCATATTCATGGGACCCAGAGGAATACCTGCGTCCGGGCGTTCAGCTTATCGGGCAAGTCATATATGAGCTGCACATCGGAACCTTCACCCCAGAAGGCACTTACAAAGCTGCCGAGAGAGAATTACAGCGCCTCCGCGATCTGGGCATCACGATTTTGGAGATCATGCCTCTCGCTGAATTTTCTGGAGACTTCGGCTGGGGCTATGATGGCGTCGATCTCTTCGCGCCTTATCACCGATATGGTACCCCTGACGACCTCCGCCATATGATTGAAGCTGCCCACCGAGTCGGCCTAAACGTTATTCTCGACGTTGTTTACAACCATTTTGGCCCGGACGGGAATTATCTGCCGCGATACTCACCGTACTATTTTTCGACACGTGCCACAGAATGGGGAGATGCGATCAATTTCGACGGAAGAGGAAGTGTCCCGGTACGAGAGTTTTTCATACAGAATGCTGAGCAATGGATTCGCGGCTATCACTTCGATGGTCTTCGATTTGATGCTACTCAGTCGATCCAGGATTCCGGTACGCACGGTCGACAGATTATTGCGGCCATTGCGTGTGCTGCCCGTACGGCGGCGGGCAGACGTAGCATCGTACTTATCAGTGAATGCGAACGCCAACTTCGCGAGCAGATAATCTCTCCACCCAGTGGATATGGTCTTGATGCAATGTGGAATGATGATCTGCACCATTCTGCGATCGTCAGGCTTACAGGCAAACGTGAAGCGTACTACACCGATCATTTAGGCCGCGCACAGGAATTCATTTCCGCAGCGAAGTACGGCTTTCTCTTCCAGGGGCAGTACTACTCGTGGCAGAAGGCTCCGCGCGGTACCCCATTCCTCCATATCGAACCCTGGCACTTGGTCTCGTTCCTCGAGAATCACGATCAAGTCGCCAACACTTTGGCCGGTACGCATCCGCGTACGAATGCGTCTCCGCGCAAATACCGCACGATGGCGTCCTATTGGTTACTTACATCGGGCACGCCTATGTTTTTCATGGGGCAGGAGTACGGTTCGACGCGCCCGTTTCTATACTTCTCGGACCAACCGGGTGAACTTCGTGAACTAGTCCGTAAGGGTCGCGTTGATTTTCTCACGCAATTTGAATCGGTTCGCAATATCCCAAACGTCCAGGCTCTCATTCCCGATCCCAGTGATGAATCGACTTTCACCGCCTGCAAGCTCGATCCCTCTGAGCGAGATCGTCCAGAGGGTATTCAATTACAGCGCTTCTTCGCGGACCTGCTGCGCATCCGCCGCGAAGACCCGGCAATCAGTACTCAGCGGCGCGGGGCTGTCGATGGCGCCGTACTCACTGACGACTGCTTGGTCCTTCGGTTCTTTGCCTATCACGCGGAATATGGCCATATCGATCGTCTTTTGCTCGTTAACTTTGGTCCTCTTTTGCAACTTGCACATCTGCCTGAACCTCTCCTCGCCCCGCCAGCAGGTATGCAATGGCGCTGCATTTGGGACAGCGAGCAGCCGGAATACGGAGGGAGTTCAGCCGTTTATCCAATCACACGCAAAGGCTGGCATGTCTCAGAGGAATGCGCGATTCTCCTGGCGGCACATCCTCGCCCTCCCCATAAAAGCTGACTTGTGAATTTTGTATTCGAAGGACAAGTCGAACCATGCGTTTCCGGTCGGCATCAGAGGATCATCCATGACGGCGATTTTTCGACCCAAACCTCTTATACGAAAAATCCCTCTCGAGATAACCGAGAGGGACGCGCAAACCCGCGTCCGCCGTGGCGTCTATAGCGAATGGATCATCACCAATGGTTTAGGTGGGTATGCCTCCGGCACCATTGGGGGTTTCAACACACGACGTTTTCACGGGTGGCTGATCGCGGCCCTCCCTGCGCCTCATGGCCGCACAATGATGCTCAACAGTCTTCGTGAGCGTTTTTACATCGGCGACAAGGAATTCGTCCTTGACTGCGAAGATTTCGTACACGGCCAAGATAGCCCCTCTGCGTCAGAGAGGAGTAATAGAGCCAAATCTGAGGCTGAGTTGATTAGCCCTCATCTTGAGGAGTTTCGGCTTGAAACCGGCCTTCCAATTTGGGTGTATCGGTTTGACGACGCAATTCTGGAAAAGCGAGTCTGCATGGTACACACACAGAACACGACATGCATTGCATATTCCTTAGTACAAGGCTCGGGTCGTATTGAAGTCCAGCCAGCACTGCATGTGCGTCCTCACGACGGTGCACTAGAAGGGCCTTCGCATGATCAATATCGGTTCTCTTCTGTTGAGCAGGGTTTTGAACTCTGCGTAAGCGATGATATTCCTGCCTTGAAGCTCTCTTGGGATGGTTTCAGAAGTGGTTTTCACATGGTTCCTCAACAAATTCTCAACCTTCGCTATCGCACTGAACAGTCTCGTGGCTACGACTGGAGGGGAGGGCTTTGGTCGCCAGGCTTCTTTTCCGCAGAACTCAGTTCGAGCGCTGCTTCGCTGATGGTTTCCACGGAGGGCTGGGAGCCGTTTCGATCCGTCACGCCCGCCGACATCTTTCGCTTTGAACTGGAACGCAAGCGTCGTCTCCTTCGCTCTGCTCCCGAACCTGCTCGCGAAGGCTTCGGCGCAGAATTGGTTCTAGCCGCCGATCAGTTTCTTATTACTCCGATCGGCAGAACCGCCGACCAAGTTCGAGCTCACGCCGTCGGGGATGAGATCCGCTCTGTTATTGCCGGTTACCACTGGTTTACGGATTGGGGTCGCGACACGATGATCTCACTCGAGGGCCTTACGCTTGCGACAGGACGTGTGGAGGAAGCCGGATACATCTTGCGCGCGTTCTCTAACTACATTCGCAATGGCCTAATTCCAAACTTGTTCCCGGAGGGGGGGACCTCAGGCTTGTACCACACAGCCGATGCTACGTTATGGTTCTTTCATGCTTTCGACCGATACGTAGCGCGCACTGGAGATCTCGAGACGCTTGAGCAATTGTTGCCAAAGTTCGTTGACATTATTGAGTGGCACCTCCGCGGCACGGATTTTGGCATTGGCGTTGATCACGCTGATGGTTTATTGCGTCAAGGAGCACCCGGCTACCAACTTACCTGGATGGATGCCAAAGTTGGCGATTGGGTCGTGACCCCACGACGAGGTAAGGCCGTTGAGATCAATGCGCTCTGGTACAACGCTCTTCGATTGGTCTGTGAATGGCTTGAATGCACGGATGAAGCCACTAGTTGCAAGATGCCTTCGAATCTGACTTCGCGGTTGGGACACTTCTGCCAAGTAGCAGACTCAGCCTACGCCAGCTTTCAACGTCGCTTTTGGAACGCTGAAACCAGTTGTCTCTTCGACGTCGTCGACTGCCTTGAGGAAAAGGACGGCAAGCTGGTGGAATCAGCCGATGACCCGGCGATCCGACCAAATCAGGTCATTGCAATTGCTTTAAAGTATCCGGTGCTTGCGCGCGAACGATGGAAACCGGTCCTCGAGGTTGTACACAGCGACCTGCTGACTCCACTCGGCTTAAGATCCCTTTCGCCTCGCGACAAGGACTTTAAATCGAGGTATGATGGCGACCTCTGGACACGCGACGCCGCCTACCACCAGGGAACTGTTTGGCCGTGGCTCATCGGCCCATTTATCGATGCGTGGCACCGCGCTTGGCCTGAAGATCTCGATTCAATCCGTGCCTTTCTCAGCGGCTTTGAACACCATCTCTCCGCAGACGGAGTCGGTACCATAAGTGAAATCTTCGATGCCGAGTCACCTTTCACGCCACGCGGTTGCATAGCGCAGGCCTGGAGCGTAGCGGAGGTCCTACGTTGTAGGCTTTTGATCGATGCTGAAAGCTTCCATCACAAAGATGAGTCAAATCCAAAGTAGGCCGACGCCGCGCAATCCATCGCCATTTGTGCCTCCGGAACTTGTCCGCAAGCGTACCGCACGTCTTCCAGTGCGTGCAATTTCTGCACGAATCTCTCCTGGGTTCATTTTGTCGGCTCGCGTTGTGACTAGGGGTGTGGGATCTTCGCGAGGCATAGGGTATCGGATTGATCCGATAACTGCGACGCGATCAGCGTACCAAGCGGGCGTCTTGGTTCACCAGAATTGAATCAAGAGGACCAGCGTCTACTAACTCGCCCTGGTTAAGGACGAGCGCGTCGTCACAAAAGACTAAGGTTTCCACTTTGTGACTCACAACCAGCATCGTCATTGAGCCTCGGAGCCCCTGCAGTGTGCGAATGATATTCTGCTCCGTCGCTTGGTCAATCGCATTAGTCGCTTCATCAAAGATCAACAGCTCAGGCCTTCTCACAAGCGCTCGGGCAAGGCCAATCCTTTGACGCTGCCCGCCCGACATTCCAAGACCGTTCGGACCAACCGACGTATTGAGACCGAGTGGCAACTCTAGCAAAAAGTCCGCTTCAGCCGCGCGTATCGCCTCTTTTATCTCCTCCAATGTCGTATCGCTTCGACCATAGGAGATGTTTTCGGCGACCGTTCCGTCGAAGAGGTCTACGTCTTGACCGGCGATCGCGATCTTATTCAGCCAATCAACTACTCGGAGATCACGTAGTGGTACGCCATCGACTGTGATGCTGCCTGTCGTTGGCTCCAAAAGGCGGCACAGCAAATTGACGATGGTTGATTTGCCAGACCCGGATTTGCCTAGAAGCGCTGTTGCGTGACCGCGACGTAAGACAAAGCTCACGTCTGAGAGTGCGGGGATATTGCGAGTTCCGTAATCTTGTGTAACGTTTTGAAAGACAATGTGATCGCGCAACCCCGTAAATGGAACAAAGCCTGCCGGCGCCGCCGGTTTGTTGGAAGCATCCAACAGCCATTCCACTTCTTCGAAATGCGCGCTTGCTGCCGCGAAGGCAGCTGATGTTCCTTCCAGCGTGCGCAAATGAGGTTGTATGCGATTCATCAGCACAAGAAACGTTACTAGTACGGGGAAGGGCATCCCCGAGAAGACGGCGGCAAGCAACACTATGACGAGCAACAGACCATGTAGGGCCTCAAACAAAGGACTCTGCATTCCGGATACTCGCTCAGACGCGAAGATCGAGCGACGGACATCATCCGAGTTCTTCTCAAAGTGCTCTTGCTCCAACTTCTGCGTATTAAAGATGCGTATAACGCGTGCGCCGAAGATCACGAACAGCATTTGATTGTGCAGGGTTTGGTTTACCGCAACTGTCCTGTGACTCAGCGTGCGTAGTTTGCGTTCCATTCGAGCTTGAATGGAACGCGTGAGAAATCCGCCGACAAGCACCAGCAATGTCAGCCGCCAGCTAACGCAGAGCAGCAGCACACAAAACATCACAACGTTAGCCGTGCTGGCGATCTGCGTGAGGAGTACCCGTATCGCATCGGAGGCCTTCCAGGACTCGGTGCTTACGATGTTGAACAACCGGCTTGGATTTTCCGTCAAAAAGAAGGGATAGCCTACACTATTGAGTCGTTTACCAAGCCCGCAGCGAATCTCCTGACCGACTTTGCCATCCACCCATGATGCGAATGAATTCGCCGTCGCCTGCAGAGCCGCCTTTAGTACTACAGCCGCGACTATCACACCCGCGATAATCCACAGTCGTGCATTGCGACTGTATCCTATGGCCAACTTGACTAGGAGCCTTACAGGACCGTGACCTTCAGTGACGGAGTGATCACCCGTTAGGATACTCAGCAAAGGTATCAATAGACCGACGCCAATCCCTTCCAACAGGCTGATCGCAAACGCGAGCGACGTCACGACACCGATTGTCCAGTAGTAGCGCCGCGCAAGAAGATCGAGGTTGCGGCTCGCCCCGAAGACATTGCCTAGCTTCATCGTCGCTATACTACTGTTTACGAGCCTTGACCTGGTTACAAGAGAGAGTTATCAGACGGGTACCCGCTTATGCCATACTAGCCGCACGAACGACCCAAGCTGACGCCGTCTATGGCAGACTTAGAATTAGAAAACATACAAGCTCTTCACGATACAGAGCCAAGCGAAAGTGTCGCCGTTGTCGTCACTACCTTCAATGACACAGAGTTCCTTCTAGACGCACTGCGTAGTGTTTTTGCACAGACACATGCTCCGAAGGAGGTCATTGTCGTCGATGACGGTTCGGACGAGAGCCCAGCTGACCTCGTCAAGACTTTTCCAGCTGTCACGCTGATACGCAAGAAAAATGGCGGTTTGGCCAGTGCTCGGAACGTTGGCCTGCGCCAAGCGACCTCCAGATTCATCTGCTTTCTCGATGCCGATGATCGGCTGAAGCCAAATGCTCTGGCTGCGGGCTTGGCATGCTTTCGAACTCACCCACATGCGGCTTTGGTTTATGGAGGACATCACCGCATCGACCGAAACGGGATACGGAGGAGCGACTCCGCCATTTACACACCGTCAGGCGGTGACCCATATTCGAGCCTACTTACGGGCAACATTATCGGGATGCATGCCACGGTTCTTTACCAGCGCGAAGTCCTCATAGAGATTGGAGGCTACAACGAGCATTTGCGAAGAGGTGAAGACTATGAACTTTATCTTCGGATCGCGCAACGATTTCGAATCGCGTCGCACCCACAGACAGTTGCAGAATACAGATGGCATGGCGGCAACATGTCCAGGGATACAGCGCAGATGTTGGAGGCAATTCTCTCGATCCACGACAAGCACCGCCCAAATAATGGACCTAGGCTGGACTTCTGGCTCCAGGGCAGGCGCAACTGGTATGACTGGTACACCAATGGCCAAAGAAGAATGTGGGAACCAGAACTCTCGAAGCCTCCAGGGGTTGTCTCCGGTGGTGTCCGAGCCAAAAGGGTTCTGAAGACAATCGTACGGGCAGTTGTCCCGAAACGTCTTCGCGCTTTGGTACGAAGTTCCTGGCCACCACCTTTGGGCAAAATTGACTTCGGTTCTCTCGCAAGTACCCGACCGGTGAGCATGAATTTCGGATGGGAACGCGGCACACCCGTGGATCGCTATTACATAGAGAACTTCCTAGAGGAGAATTCGCGTGATATCAAAGGGCGTGTTCTTGAGATCGGCGATGACTTTTACAGCCGTCGCTTTGGTACCGAAATTACGCAGATCGATGTGTTACACATCAATAGGGAAGATCCCAAAGTCACAATAACCGGCGACGTTACCATGCGGGGTGTTCTTCCGGAAGGTGCGTTCGATTGCATCATCTTCACTCAAACATTGCAGCTGGTCTATGACCTTGAAGATGCGGTAGAGCGGCTGCACGCCGCTCTCAAACCCGGCGGTGTCCTTCTACTGACAGTTCCAGGAATAAGTCAGATCGACCGCCACGAATGGGGAACCAACTGGGCATGGTCGTTCACGGTCGCCTCGGTGCATAGGCTCTTCGAGCGTGTTTTTGGACGAGGAGAATTGAAGCTTATGGCCTACGGCAATGTATTCGCCGCTATCTGCTTTCTTACTGGGGCCGTTCTTGAAGAACTCGATAAGAAGGATCTGGATGCACATGATCCCGCGTACCCCGTCAATATCACTCTCCGAGCGCAAAGAGTCTGATGAATACTCCTTCTATTGCGCACAGGTTCTACCGTCGCCTCGGTGGTCGACGACCTGCCCCTGCCATCCTTATGTATCACCGAGTGACAGAACTCGAACAGGACCCTTGGGGCATGGCGGTATCGCCTGAAATCTTTGGACAGCAACTCGCGTATCTGAGACGCCACCGTACGACGATGCCACTTGATCGGCTTGTTGAAGGCCTGCGAAGCAGGAACCTCCCCCGCGACGCGGTTGCCATCACCTTCGATGACGGATATCGCGATAACCTGGTTAATGCGAAGCCTCTGTTGATGGACTATCGTTTGCCAGCAACCCTATTTCTGCCGACTGGTTGGGTTGGTTCCAGTGTGCCGTTTTGGTGGGATGAGTTGGCCGAATGGACACTCTTCTCTAGGCAGAAAGTCAGTCACACTGAACTAGTGGAGGATGAGACGTTCCTATTGCGCTGGGACGAGCCGGAGTCAGCAGATGCGGATGAAGCATGGCGCGCTTCGTCTGAACCGCGAACGGCCCGGCAGAAGGCCTATATCTCTCTGTGGAGAAAGCTGCGAGATCTCAATCAGGGACAACGTTTCCGTGTGTTGGAATCCCTTCGCGGGAGGTTTCCGGGGGAGTGTTCCCCCCTATCTCTGCCAATGAATCGTTCCGAGATCCAAGAACTGACTCAAGATGGACTTATCACAATTGGCGCTCACACAGTCCATCATCCAGCACTGACCTGCCTGTCGACAGAGGAGTGCCGGAAAGAGATCCTTGACAGCGTAGAGCAGTGTCGTATCGCAACCGGCGTAGAAGTCACTTCATTTGCTTACCCTTATGGCGATATGAATGAAAGGGTACGCGAGATTGTCTCTCGGGCAGGCCTTTCGTCAGCCTGCTCGACGAGGAGTGCCCATCTGAACTTAGACTGTGAGGACCTCTATGGTTTACCCAGACTCGCGGTTCCGAACAGCGACATGGCGCAGTTCAAAGCGATGCTAACCTCATAGAACGCTACTCGCGGCCGAGGTGTAAGTTGAATGCTGAGTCTCAGACTCAATTTTTCCCCTATTTGCCTTCCACAGTCTTGCATCGAGTTCTGCGAGTATCTTTAGTATCTCCCGGTCGCGAAGTGGGCGAATGTTCCATTCGGTTGGATCAATCTCCGGTCGGACCTCTGTGAACAGTGGCAGCACTCCAATATTCTCGGGAGCTTTTTCCCGAAAAAGCCGTATCAATCGCTTCGGCTGGTTTATCAATTTTCCAAACAAGAATGCGACGCCTTGTCCTGGTCGGTTTATAAAAAGCAATCTCAGATGCTCAAGTGCATCGGCCCAGCTGCGGTCACCAATAAGCATTGGGAGACTCCAGCCCAGAACGCCTCCGTAGATGAGGCGTGCAGCCCATCTTGGAATTTGAGGATTCGCCTTCAGATGGCTCTCGATCACGCCAAAGCCGCCTAGCGCCATCATCACATTGTTGCTCGACATGTTTCCTGGGCTTGTGCGATACCCAACTAAGGCATGCTGAACACATACGACTGGATAAATGGCTGCTATTTTCAACTCGAAATCCAAGTCCTCGCAGCCGCCGATTCCTCGAGCGGCCCAAGACGGATCATAGCCACCAAGCTCGAGAGCTACGTCACGACAAACCAGCACAGAGCTGCCGTTTCCTACGAATTTGAAGTACAGATGCCGCGCGAGTATATAGCCGCTTTCCCCTTGGGATATTCCCCCGTTTACCACCCGATCACGCACGTCAATGTTGCGCGTCAGGGCATAACAGGCAGCAGGCAGCGCACCATCGATCCGCTGCTGCATCGCCTCTACCTGCAGCTTGATCTTGTCTGGGTGCCACAGGTCATCCGCGTCTAAAAATGCAATGTAGACCCCACGGGCTTCGCGGATACCTATATTCCGAGCGTTGGCGACTCCGCCATTTGGGATACTAATCACACGAAAGCGGCGGTCCACTTTGGAAATCGATTCAGCCAGCTCGCGGGTGTTGTCTTCCGACCCATCATCGATAACCAGGACTTCAAGGTTGGAATAGGTCTGCTTCGCGGCAGACTCGAGTGTCCGTTCGATCCAAACGCCCGCGTTATAAGCTGGAATAACGATCGTGCAAAGGTGCTCATTCATAGGCGTTTTGAATCCGATGTTACGCAAAGTTGTTCGGAGAACCAGTCCGCGGTTAGACGGACGCCCTTTTCGTACGGCACCTTGCACTCCCAGCCAGGCAATATGCGTCTTGCAAGCGTTAGGTCGGGCCTTCGATTCGTTGGATCTTGCGGCACAGGATCAAGGTAATGGATCGGTACATTCCCAAACATCTTGCTGATGTAGTTCGCCACTTCAATGACCGGAATTTCCCGATCGTTGCCTATGTTCAGCGGTCCTGGATACTCCACGGGATCACGCCAAAAGTATCGCTCTAGAGCCTCAATGATGTCGTCAATGTAGCCCCAGCTTCTTGATTGCGCCCCACTTCCGAACACCGTCAATGGGTGGCCACTCAGTGCCTGCATGATGAAGTTGGATACGGCACGTCCATCGTTGGGCCGAGTGCGCGGACCGTAAACATTGAAAAGTCTGACTACTCGGAGATCCAGCCCCTTAGTTCTTCGAGTTTCGAACAGTAACGATTCCGTGCACCGCTTGCTCTCATCGTAGGATGAACGTGGTCCAGTGCAGTCGACCGAGCCCCGGTAACTTTCGGGTTGCGGCGAAACGATCGGATCTCCGTAGACTTCTGAGGTTGAACAAAAGCCAAAGCGACCGCCGGGAACAAGGAGTTTCAGCAACTGCATTGCGCCGAGCAAG
>Ga0126381_100002183_pt1 | contig 21171 bp, 18 predicted proteins | sample PanSoiMetPlot_28_FD_96465 | JGI IMG/M metagenome (GOLD analysis project Ga0126381, IMG submission 96465) | Tropical forest soil microbial communities from Panama - MetaG Plot_28 | ecosystem: Environmental > Terrestrial > Soil > Tropical forest > Bulk soil | place: Panama | collected 2016-02-17
CTAACACCCGCCGCATCACCGCGAACTTCGCCGCCAGCGCCGACTCAGCACCCTCCGAAATCGCCATACCACATCCTGGCACCCCAGAACGGGGAAGCATGACCTAATCCCCGACGGGTCCCCGACCTGGAGGATCTTTCGCGTTATCGGAAACCAGGCCAGCACCGGCCGCGGTCTGGGGTCGCGGGCGACGCGACAAGGGTCGGCGGGCTGACGTTGCCTGCGGGGCCACGCCGGACGCGACGCGGAACAGAAGCCGCGTGTTAACCGCGTTGGCCTCTGTTGCAGGTCTAGCGCCAGCTAGTCCAGCGTCTGGCCAGCGGCTCCGTCGGGAAGGTGACTGCCGCCCGCGGCGCGGAATGGGCGGCGCGGCCGGAATCGGCGGCGTGGGCCGCGGGCTGCGCCGCCGCGGCGGCGTGGTGTGCGGCGGTGGGCCCGGTGGTGGACCCGGGTACCAGGGGAGGGCGCCTGATGGCCGGGGTTCGGAGCGCGGCGAGCAGCTCGTCGAGCGCCTCGAAGTTATGGGCGCTGACCACGGCGTCGCAGTACGGCCAGGCGGCGGCCATGCCGCCAACCTCGGGCCGGTAGCGCGAGCTCTGCGTCCGCGGGTTCGCCCACACGATCCGGTATGCGATCCTGTGCAGCCGGGCCATCTGGGCGCCGAGGATGGCCGGATCGCCGGTCTCCCAGCCGTCGGAGATGATCAGCACGACTGCCCCGCGTCCCATGCCGCGCGCCCCGTACCGGTCGTTGAATTCCCGCAGCGCCGCACCGATCCTGGTGCCGCCCGCCCAGTCAGGCGCCGCCTCCCCGGCCTTCGCGAGCATCGTCTCCGGAGTGGCCGCCGCCAGGGCCGGGGTTAGCCTGGTCAGCCTGGTGGCGAACGTGAAGACCTCGGTACGCGGACGGCTGGCCTCCCGCAGCGAGCCAGCCAGGCCCCCGGTTCCCCCCGACCGGCTGGCTACGTACATGAGCTGCAGCAGCGCCCGGGCGTATGGCTCCATCGAGCCGGAGATGTCGCATAGCACCACGAGCCGGCGGGACCTGGCGCGGACGGCGCGGCGAGCGATGCTTACGGGCTCTCCGCCGGTGCGCCTCGCCTGCCGCAGAGTGCGGCGCATGTCCAGCCGGTCGCCGTCCTTGCGTGGCCGGTACCGGCGCGTCCGGCGCGGCGGGATCGCGATCGTCAGCTCGCGCATCAACGTGGCCAGCTGACTCAGCTCGCCGGGCGAAAGCTGCGCGAAGTCGCGGCCGGCCAGCCGCTCGGTGGCCGACGCCACGCGCCTGATGGCCGGCACGTCACGCAGGTCGTCACCGTCCCCATCGCCGGCCGAGGACGACGAGGAGGCGTCCACCTGGCGCACCGCGGGCGGCAGCTCCCCGGTCGTCGCCTGCGACGGCGAGTCCGCTGGCGCGGGCTCGTCGGCAGGCTCGACGGTCATGCCCTGCTGTGGCGCGGCGATGGCGGGACGCCCGGGTACGGTCGCGCCGAACATCTCGGCGAAGACCCGCTCGAACGTGTCGATCTGGCTCGGATCGGAGACCATGGTCGCGAGGGCGCACGCGTGCAGCTCCGCGATCGTGGTCGCCCGCATCACCGTGACCGCGCGTGCCAGCCGCTCGGAGCGGTCCGGCCCCGCGGGCAGTCCGGCGGAGCGCAGCGCCACGCCAAGCCCCGCGGCGAGCACCGCGACATCGGCCGTCAGCTCGGGTCCGCCGCCGCCAGCGCCATCAGGGCCGTCAGTCATGCCCCACGACGGACGCCAGGCCGACCTCCTTGACAGCCTGCTCGTCCTCCGGGTACTTGACCACGGTGCTCATCGTCTGCCCGGCCGCCTCCGCTGACAGCGTGCCCGCGCCGAAGACGGTCAGCGCGGACGCCCAGGTGATCGCCTCGGAAATGCCCGGCGGCTTGGTCAGGTCCAGCCCGCGCAGCCTGCTGACCGCGGCCGCTACCTCCCCCGCGAGCTGCGAGCTCGCGGCCGGCACCCGGCGCCTGATGATCTGCGCGACCCGCGCCGCGTCCGGGTAGCCGATCCAGTGGTACAGGCAGCGCCGCTTGAGCGCGTCGTGCAGGTCGCGGGTGCGGTTCGAGGTCAGGATCGCGATCGGTGGGATCATCGCGCGGCGCGTGCCGAGCTCAGGGATCGTGACAGAAGCCTCGGCGAGCATCTCGAAGAGAAATGCCTCGAACTCGTCGTCGGCGCGGTCCACCTCGTCGATGAGCAGCACCGCCGGCCGTGGCCCCGGGTGGTCGAGCGCGGTGAGCAGCGGCCGGGCGAGAAGGTAGTCCTCGCGGAACAGGTCGGTGTCCTTGACCTGCTCATGGGTGGCCTCGGCGAGCCGGATGGCGAGCAGCTGGCGCGGGTAGTTCCACTCGTAGAGCGCCTCGGCCGCCGCGATGCCCTCGTAGCACTGCAGCCGGACGAGCACAGTGTCAAGCGCGGCGGCGAGCGCCTTGGCCGCTTCCGTCTTGCCCACGCCGGGCTCGCCTTCCAGCAGGATCGGCTGCCCCATCCGCACCGCGAGGAACAGCGCGGACGAGAGCTGATCCCCGGCCAGGTAGCCGGTCTTGTCCAGGGCGGCCGCCAACGCCGCCACGTCAGGAAACCGCTCGCCGAGCTCGGCCGAAACAACGCTGCTCACAAGGTGCGAGTGTATCGTCCAGCCTCAGCTGCGCACGCATCCCGACAATTCGGGCAGCTAGCGGCCGCCGATGTCCTCACTCCAGACATCCGGGTAGCGGACCTGAAACTCCTCCATGGCCGCGACGCACGCGGGATCGTCGAGAAGCACGATGTCCACGCCGCGGCCGCGCAGGAAGTCGAGATCGCCCGTGAAGGTCCGGGCCTCGCCCACCACGACCCGCGGGATCTGGAAGAGCAGGATCGCCCCCGTGCACATCTGGCACGGCGACAGCGTGGTGTACAGCGTGGTGCCCGCGTAGGAGGGCCGACGGCCGGCGTTGCGCAGGCAGGCGATCTCGCCGTGCGCCACCGGGTCGCCTCGCTGCACTCGCTCGTTGTGCCCGGCGGCGATCACCTCGCCCTCGGCCGCGAGCACGGCCCCGACAGGAACCCCGCCCGCCTCCAGACTGGTCCGCGCCTGGCGCAGGGCCAGCGCCATCATCTCCCGGTCAAGCCGCACGACGTCTCCCATGACCGGATACGTTACCGGGAGGCTGGGCCTAGCCACCGCGCACGGGTCATTTCCCATACGACGCCGATTCCGGTGCCGCTCGGCGGCTTTTCATCCAGCGGTCGGCGCCCGATCTCCGTGAAGCCGAGCTTGCGCGGCACGCCACCGCTCGCCGCGTTCATTTCGTCGTGCACGATCTCCACGCGGTCGATGCCGGGCAGCACGAAGGCCTGGTCGGTCAGGGCCGCGGACGCCGCGGTCGCCAGCCCCCTGCGGGTATACGCCGGGTGCACCCAGTACCCGATCTCGAGGCCGCCTGGGCCGATGCGCGCCATCAGGCCGACGGATCCAGCGATCGCGCCGTCGACCACAATGGCGTAGCTGTAGGCGGCACCCGATGCCCAGTCGCGCTCGCAGCCAGTGAGGAACTCCGCATGCGACGCGCGGCTGAAGTTAGCCGCCCACGGCATCCACGGGCGCAGATGCCCGAGCGAGGCGAGTATGGCCTGGCAGGACTCTTCCAGGTCGGCCACCCGCCAGCGGCGCAGGACAGCCGGGCCCGCGTCGATGACCTCTAGTGGCCGGGACGGCTCCGGATCAGCTGGCATCCGCCTAGCTTGTCGCGGTGCCCGGCAGCGGCACAAGCCAATATCAGGCGCGCAGGTCAGGCCGGGCGCAGCCGCCGAGCCTGGCGCGGCACCCGCACCCTCGGCACGGGCCACTCGTACCGCAGTTCCTCTCCCGGCCGCAGCCTGGCCCAGCGGGCCGCCTCCACTTGCAGCGCGCTCGCCGCTTTCGCGACCACTTCCGGCAATGGCGGCGCGCCGTACAACCCGTGCAATTTCCGCTCGCTCAGCAGCCGAATCTCCTCAAGCGTCGGATCGTCGAGCGCGGCGACGCTTTCCACCAGGTCCGCGAGCAGTTCGGCGCGCATGACACGGTCCCGGTACCTCCGCTTCAGTTCGGTCGACCGCTGCGCGGCGTGCGGCGGCCGACGCCCTTGCACATGCCGCATGCTCGTGAACACCATGCCAGCCGCGATGCCACCCCATATCCCGTCGCTAACGCCAAGCTCGCGCTCGACGACCAGATGCCTGATGTCATGCGGCAGCGCCGTCCCGGCTCGGCCAGCCTGGAGCCGGTAGACCACTCCGTCGTCCCGTTCGACCACGGCGTAGGACATCTCGTGGTCGGCCAGTCGCGGAAACGTGACACGCATAAGGCCACTATGCGGACCAGGCTTGTCCGCGGCCTAATGATTTTCGCTCGCGCGCCTGGCTCACGCGGCGCTAGTGTGACCGTTCGTGGCTGGCCGCGGCACGACTGCGACGATCCTCCTCGAGCGGGGAGGAGTCCCGTTTACCCTGCACGAGTACGAGCATGACCCGCGGCGCGACTCCTACGGCCTCGAGGCGAGCGATGCGCTCGGCGTCCCGCCGGAACGAGTGTTCAAGACGCTGGTCGCGTCGGTGGACGGCACCCTCGCGGTTGGTGTCGTGCCGGTGCACCGCCAGCTTGACCTCAAGGCGCTCGCCGCCGCGGCCGGCGGCAAGAAGGCGGTGATGGCGGAGGTCGCGGCCGCCGAACGCGCCACCGGATACGTGGCGGGCGGCATCTCCCCGGTAGGGCAGCGACGCCGCTTGCCGGTCGTGGTCGACGAGTCGGCCCTCGCCTTCGACACGATGTTCTGCAGCGGCGGCCGCCGCGGCCTGGAGATCGAAATCGCCCCGGCCGACCTCATCAAGGTGACGGCGGCGAAGGTGGCGGCGATAGCCACCCCGTGAAGCGCTGTTTTGCCGCCTTCGCGGTGTTCGCGGCGGCGCTCGCGCTGTTCAGCGGGCAACCGGTCGAGCGCTGCTGGGGTACCTGGGCGGCGATCGGCTACTCCGTCGCTGCGGTGATCATGTCGCTGGCGTGCCGTGCCACGCCGGCCTGTGCGGACTCCAACCACCGCGTCGGACGCCAGATGGCGGCGGCAGCGGCACTCGGGGTCGCGCTGGCGTTCGCCACGATCGCTCCGCTTGCCTGGCAGACGTGGGCCGGCCTGCCCAGCCGGGTGGGCGAGGGCTCGCTGACCGTCGTCGCGGGGGCCGGCGCTCAGCTTGTCCGCCACGGCAGCCCGTACCTGCCTGCCGCCGGCCTCTCCCACGTCCTCGCCTATGACCCCTACGAGCCGCTGATGGCCGTCTTCGGGTTGCCGAACGCCGCGGGGCTGTCCGGCTGGGCGGGCAACCCGCGGCTGTGGTTGAGTTTGGCCGGGATAGCGGGGATCTTCGCGGGATTCCTGATCCGGGGCGGTGCGGGGGCCGCCGCGGTCAGGAACACCGCGTTCGCTGTCGCCTCGCCGGTCATTTCGCTGCAGATGGCGACTGGCGGCACTGATGTCCCGGTGATCGCGTTGCTGTGCGCGTCCCTGGCGCTGGCCGCTCGGTGGTCGGATAAGGCCGCCGTCACGGCGGGTGTCGCGTGCGCCCTCAAGGCGACGGCCTGGCCCGCCGTCCCGGTTCTCGCGGCCATGCTCGCGGCCAGTGGCCCTACCGGGCGGGCCACCGCGCGCGGGGCGCGATTCGCCGTCATCGCGGCGCTGACCGCCGTCGCTGCGACGGCCGCGTCCGCGCCCGCGGCGCTGCGCGACCCGGGCAGCACGCTGCAGAACATGGTCCTGTTCCCGCTCGGGATCGCCAGGCATCGTACGCCCGCGGCGAGCCCGCTGCCCGGCCACCTGCTCGCCACCGCCGGCCCGGACGGCCGCCTGGCGGCGTTCGCCCTGCTGGCCGCGGTGGCCGCGGCGTTGGCATGGCGGCTGGTCAGGCGCCCGCCGCGCGACACCGGGGCGGCGACAGCACGGCTAGCCGTCGCCCTGGCCGCGCTGTTCGCCATGGCACCCGCGTCTCGCTGGGGCTACTTCGCGTATCCCCTGGCCGTGACCGGCTGGGGCGCGCTGACAGGCCAGGCCCGCACCACCTGGTTTTATTCTTCGGAACGGGCGGTGGTGACTCCCTCGGAGTCACCCGGCGCCTCGACCGCCACGGCCGTCTCGCCGGTCTCGCTCCCGACGGCGTCACCAGGCTCGGTTTCGGCGGTCGCGGCCTGGTCGGCCGTGGCCGCGTCGACCGCGCCGCGCGCTGCCGGCGAACGCACGACGATAGGCCGGTCCGGACGACGCTGGGCGAGCACGAACCAGACCAGCCCGGTCACGGTCAAGATGACCGCGATGTACATGTTCAGCCGCAGGCCGAGGATGTACACCGAGGAGTCAATCCGCACCGACTCCTCGAAGATCCGGAACATGGAGTAGCCGGCCACGTACAGCGCGAACAGCCCCCATGGCTTGATCTTGGCGTGGTGCCCGAGCCAGACCAGGAAGGCGGCGAGCGCCAGGTCCCAGATCAGCTCGTACAGGAAGGTCGGCTGGAAGGTGGCGAAGTGCAGGTCCTGCGCCGGAATGCCGCCCTGGACCCGGTAGGTGTAGGGAATCTGAAGGCCCCACGGCAGCGTGGTCGGCTTGCCGAACAGTTCCTTGTTGAAGTAGTTGCCGATGCGTCCGACCGCCTGGGCGACGAGCAGCCCGGGTGCGATCGCGTTCGCGAACGGGCCGACGGTAATCCCTGCCCGCCGCAGCCGCCAGGCGCCGACGAGGGTCGCCAGCGCGACGCCGCCCCAGATGCCCAGGCCGCCGGTCCAGACGGCCAGCGCCCCATACCAGACGTGGGGGATGTCGGCGGGCGTGGTGATGTCGAAGTAAATGCGGCCGCCTATGATGCCCGCGGGCACCACCCACAGCGCGATGTCGTTCACCAGGTCGGGGTCGCCGCCGATCGCGCGCCACCGGCGCCTGGTTATCAGGATGGCCAGCGTGATCCCGATGATGTAGCCAAGCGCGTAGAAATGGACGTCCAGCGGGCCGATGTGGAAGCTGTTGATCGGCGGGCTGGGGATGTACTGCGGCAATGCGCCGGTGACGTGCGCCATGCAGCCGAGATTACCCCCGCGAGGGGGTAGTACGGGACGTTAGTCCCTTTGGCCGGTGGCCGGGGTCCTTGTAGCTCGGGACGGCCAGTGCGTACCGTGTTACGTGGAACCTCTAGCACGGGAGATTACGGTGGAGACCCCAGCCAGCGAGACCAGCGGTGCGCAGCCGATCGCGGTGTTCCTGCTCGATGATCACGAGATTGTCAGGCGGGGCGTACGCGACATGCTGGAGGCCGAGGGCGACATCAAGGTCGTCGGCGAGGCTGGTACCGCGTCCTCCGCACTAGCGCGAATCCCGGCCCTGCGGCCGGACGTCGCGGTGCTCGACGTGCGGCTTCCCGACGGCGACGGGGTAACCGTCTGCCGTGAAATCCGGTCTTCCATGCCCGAGGTAGCCTGCCTGATGCTCACCTCGTTCGCCGACGACGACGCGCTGATGGATGCGGTCATGGCGGGGGCGGCCGGGTACGTGCTCAAGCAGATCCGCGGCACCGACCTGGTAGGCGCGGTCCGCACGGTGGCCAAGGGGCAGTCGATGCTGGACCCACGGGCGGCCAGCCAGCTGATGGCCAGGCTGCGCGACCAGTCCTCGAAGCATGACCCGCTCGCCGGGCTGACCCCGCAGGAGCGTCGGATCCTTGAGCTGATCGGCGAGGGCCTCACCAACCGGCAGATCGGGGAGAAGATGTTCCTGGCCGAGAAGACGGTCAAGAACTACATCTCCGCGCTGTTCGCCAAGCTCGGCATGGAACGTCGCACGCAGGCGGCCGCGTACGCGGCGCGTGTGTTCGGAGAGCACGAGAGCGGCCACAGCTACGACGGCGGCTCCCACTCCCGCTAGCTCAGCGGGTACTTGCCTTGCGGTGACGGCCTCAGCCCGTCGTCCGGCCTCGGTCGCTCGGGCGGCACCGGGACCTTCCACTCCAGTTCGGTCCCGCCGCCTTCCGCGGTCGACAGCCGCAGCCCGCCGCCGAGCTTCTCGGCCCTGTTCGCCATGTTGGCCAGTCCGCTGCGCCTGCCCCCTTCGGGGATCCCCGATCCGTTATCCCTGACCAGGACGGTCAGCATCCCGGCGGCATCGGTGTCCACTGTCACGTCCACCCGGGTCGCCCCCGAGTGGCGCGCCACGTTGGACAGCGCCTCGCGCAGCACCGCGAGGAGGTGCTCGGACAGTCCGGCGGTGGCGCGGGAGTCAAGCCCGCTGCCCAGCCGCAGCGCGGGCGTGAAACCGAGCATCCGCGTCATCTCGTCAACCAGGTCCACGATGTCGGCCCGCAGGCGCGGCTCGTCGGCCCGCCCGCGGGCCTGCAGCGCGAAGATCGTCGCCCTGATGTCCTTGATGGTGTCGTCCATCGCGTCGACGGCGTTGCGGATCCGGTCGCCGACCTCGCGCCTGGCGACCATCGGCATGGTGCCCTCAAGTGACATGCCGGTGGCGTACAGCCGCTGGATCACCAGGTCGTGCAGGTCACGTGCGATACGGTCGCGGTCTTCGAACACCGACAACTGCACGGCGTCGGCCCGGCGCGCGGCAAGCTCGAGCGCGACCGCGGCCTGCCCGGCGAAAGCGGCGACGACGGCGACGGCGGATGGCGCCAGCGGCGGCCCGCCGTGCCGGCGCCCCACCGTGAGCACGCCGCGCACGTCGCCCTGGGTGCCCAGCGGGAACAGCACGGCTGGGCCGATGTGCCCCATGGGCAGCCTGGTGGGCTCGGCGGTCCGTTCGTCGGCGGCGAAGTCCTCGACCGTGAGCGGCTGGCCAGAGGCGAGCACCCGCCCGGATAGCGACTGACCCGCGGCGACCACAAGGCCGCGAGCTTCGCCGGCGCCGTCGCCTTCCGCGTACTCCAGGGTCAGCCGCTTGCCGTCCTCGTCCGGCAGGGCCAGGGTGACCAGGTCCGCACCGGAAAGCTCCAGCGCGTGCCTGGTCAGGTCGCGCAGCACGGCCCGCGGGCTGTCCCCGGAAAGCAACTGCATGGTCAGCTCACTGCTGGCAAGCAGCAGACGCTGCTGCCGCGTCGCCTCGTCGTACAGCCTTGCGTTCTCCACCGCGACCCCGGCGGCGGCGCCGAGCGCGGTGAGCACCGCCTCGTCGTCCTCGGTGAACTCGCCGCCGCCGCGCTTTTCGGACAGGTAGAGGTTGCCGAACACCTGGTCCCTGACCCGGACCGGCACGCCGAGGAAGCTCCGCATCGCCGGGTGCCCTTCGGGGAATCCCGACGACTCCGGGTGGGTGGCGATGTCCGCGAGGCGCAGCGGGTGCGGCTCCTTGATCAGCAGCCCGAGCAGGCCACGTCCCTCCGGCCAGTGGTGGATCCGGCTGATCTCGTCGGCGTCGAGCCCGACGGGAACGAACTCGGCGAGCCGGTTGTCCTCGCCGATGACGCCAAGCGCGCCGTACTTGGCGTCCACCAGGTCCACCGCCGCCTCGACGATCCGGCGCAGCATCGCCTCGAGCTCAAGTCCCGAGCCGATCGCGACGACCGCCTCGAGCAGCCCGTGCATCCGGTCTCTGGTGGCCAGCACTGCCTCGAGCCGGGACCGCAGTTCGGCGAGCAGATCGTCGAGCCGCAGCTGCGGCAGCAGGCCTTCGTCTCCACCTTTCCCCACGCCGATAGCGTAATGCGATGGTCATCACGGTCAAAAGTCCCACTCCTGCCCAGGCATTAGCACCTACTCTTGCTACTCGCGGAGACCGCAACGTGGCAGATGGGAGCCGGGACCGCCCGCTCCACGCTACGGCCAAGGCTGAGGATGACTGGCTATGAGAGTGGGACGGCGCTTCGGGCGAGCCGGGGTTAAGCAAGTCGGGGTAAGGCAGGGACGATCGTACGTCAGGGTGCTGCGCGGGCTATGGCCCGACCGCAACCCGCTGCGTCGCGGCACCGACCGGGTGCAGGCGTGCCTGCTCACAGGGCTGTTCGTGGCGGCGGCCGCCGCCGCGCCGTTCGCCGCGCAGGCGGCGGACCACGCCGCTTATGCGGACGCGCTGGGCCAGCAGCAGGTTCAGCTCGCCACCACCCACCAGGTCCGGGCCGTGCTGACGCACAGGGCCTTGGCCACCGTCAACGAGAACGCGGCGAGCCCGGTGGTGCCGGTGGCCGCCACGTGGACGTCGGTAACCGGGGTGCCCTGCACGGGCCTTGTCATGGCGCCGACCGGCAGTCCGCGGGGCAGCGCCGTGACGGTCTGGACGGACGACGCGGGCGACCTGAAGAGCCCGCCGCTGGAATCTTCCCAGGTCGCAGGCCAGGGCGAGCTGGCCGCTATCGGCGTGGTCACCGGCCTCGGCCTGCTCTACCTGTGCGCGATGCTAGTCATCCGCCACGTGCTCAACCGTCGCCGGATGGCCGCCTGGGACGCCGCGTGGGTGGTCACGGCGCGGGTGTGGAACCGTCAGCGCTGGTGACATCCGTCACAGCCGGGTGCGGCGCCAGCATGACCGGCGGGGCCGAGGTGCCGACGGAACGGTCCGGGCGGCCCGCGAGCCGGTAGACGTCCGAACCGTCTACCGTCTCCCGCACCAGCAGCAGTTCGACCAGCGAGTCGAGCTCCGGCCGGTGGGTCTTGAGCAGTTCGACCGCGCGTTCCTCCGCTTGCCGGACCAGCTTGGACACTTCGCCGTCGATGGCCGCCTGGGTCGCCTCCGCGTAGGGCCTGCTTGACATGCCCGGACCGCCGCCGCCGAGGAACACCGACCCGCCCTCCGGGTAACCGACCGGGCCGAGCACCGGGGACATGCCGAACTCCCTGACCATCTTCGTCGCCAGGTCGGTGGCGCCTGCCAGGTCGTTGCCCGCGCCGGTGGACCCCTGGCCGAGCACGACGAGCTCGGCCGCCCGGCCGCCGAGGCGTACCGCGAGCGAGTCGAGCAGGTAGTCCTCCCCGTACATGTGCCGTTCCACCAGCGGTAGCTGCTCGGTGACACCAAGCGTCTGGCCGGCGGGCAGGATTGTCACCTTCGCCACCGGGTCGGCGTGCTCAGAAAGCGCCGCGACCAGGGCGTGGCCGGACTCGTGCACCGCCACCGCGTGCTTCTCCTCTGGCAGCAGCACGTTGGACCCTTCCCTGCGGCCCAGGATGATCCGGTCCCTTGCCGCGTCGAAGTCGCCGGCCGTCACCACTTCCCTGTCGTCGCGCACCGCGAAGATCGCCGCCTCGTTGGCCAGGTTGGCCAGGTCGGCGCCGGAAAAACCAGGAGTGCCCCTGGCCACGGCACCGAGGTCCACGTCCGCGGCCAGCCGCTTGTCGCGGACGTGCACGGCGAGGATCGCGGCCCGCTCGGCCACGTTCGGCAGCGGTATCGTCACCTGCCTGTCGAACCGGCCGGGGCGCAGCAGCGCCGGGTCGAGGACCTCCGGCCTGTTGGTGGCGGCGAGCACCACGATGCCCATCGTCGGCTCGAAGCCGTCCATCTCGGCGAGCAGCTGGTTCAGCGTCTGCTCCCGCTCGTCGTTGGCGACCACGGCGCCCTGCCCCGCACGGCGCTGCCCGATCGCGTCGACCTCGTCGATGAAGATGATCGCGGGGGCCCGCTTGCGCGCCTCGGAGAACAGGTCACGCACCCGGGCGGCGCCCACGCCGACGAACATCTCCACGAAGCTCGAGCCGGTGACCGAGAAGAACGGCACGTGCGCCTCGCCGGCGACGGCCCGCGCCAGCAGCGTCTTGCCCGTTCCCGGCGGGCCGACCATCAGCACGCCATGCGGCACCACCGCACCCGCCCGCGCGTACCTGTCTGGGGTGCGCAAGAAGTCCACGACCTCGCTGATCTCAGACTTGGCGCCGTCGTAGCCTGCCACGTCGGCGAAGGTAGTGGACGGCCGCTCCTCGTCGAACACCTTGGCCCTGGACCGGCCGGCCCCGAGCACGCCCTGCAACTGCCCGCCGGCGCCTCGGGATAGCCGCATCCAGAACCAGCCGAACAACAAGAACGGCGCCAGGATCAGCAGCCAGCTCAGCAGTTCGCTGCCAAAGCCGGGCGACGGCGCGGAACTGTCGACCTCTACCCCATTCGACGTCAGATCGGTCAGCAGCGCCGAGCCCGCCTGCGGCGGGATGGTGACCGTATAGTTCGTCCCGTCTTTCAACTGCCCGGTGCTCGCCCCAGTCGACTGGGGGATGGTGATCGTCTTGACCTTGCCCGCGTGCACGTCAGACAGGAACTGCGAGTACGTCAAGGTGGTCTGCCCCGCCTGGTGCACGGCCGGCAGGAACACCCACAAGAACAGCGCGACGATGACCCCGATCGGGATCAGCCAGTGCCGCCAGCGCGGCGGCGGGGGCGGCGGCTTGGAGGCAGTCGGCTTGTCCCCAGCTGGCGGAGGCGTGGCCTGCTTGCTCATCGGACGATGTCCCTTCCGCCAGCCGGGTCTGCGCCCGGATACGCGCTGTCCAACGTTGTCCGGCGCGAGCTTATGCCTGCGTGCCCGGCCAGTACCTAGTCAACGCCGTACAGTCAGCGCCGCATCCTCCGGGGCAGCACTATGAGCGCGATGAGGCATCCGCCAAGCGCGACGAAAGCGCCCACGAACAGCCCCAGGTCCATGCCGCTGACGAATGCCTCCCTGGCGACACGCGCCAGCTCGGCTGCCTCGGTCCCGAGGGTCCGGGGAAGCCTCGCCGCGAACTCAAGAGCGGCGCCTAGCGAACCCCTGATCATGTTCAGGTACGTAGCGGGCACGTGATAGGGAGCCACCCTGGCGGTGATGACGTTCTGGTACCGGGTGGTCAGCAAGCTGCCGATCACCGCCACGCCCATTGCCCCGCCGACTTGCAGGAAGGTGCCGTTGATGGCCGCGCCGACGCCGGTATCGCCGCTGGGCAGCGAGCCCATGCACGATTCGGTGGCGGCCGGGATGACCAGCCCGGCGCCGACGCCTAGCAGGATGATGCCGAACACGATGTCGCCATATCCCGAGGCGACACTCGCGGCGGAGATCTGCCAGAATCCGCCCGCGATGATCAGCATGCCCATCGCCACCGTGTACCGGATGCCGGCCAGCCGGATGCCCAGCGTGGACAGCGGCGCGATCACCGCGATCGCGCCGGCCGCCGGCAGCACGCTGATGCCCGCCCGCAGCGCCGAGTAGCCGAGGCTGAACTGGAGGAACTGAGTCAGCACGAAGAGCGCTCCGTACAGGCCGAACGTCGCAAGTCCCACCGACGTGACCGCACCGGACATCTCGCGCTTCCTGAACAAGCGCAGATCCAGCATGGGATGGGCGGACCGGTGCTCCCACAAGACGAACACCGCCAGGACGGCGAGACCGCCAAGTCCGGCCGCGATGACCCGGACAGAGGTCCAGCCGCGTACCGGCGCCTCGATCAGCGCCCAGAGCATCAGCCCGAGGGCTACGGCCGACAGCACCGTGCCGGCTAGGTCAGGCGGCTTGACCGCCGGGTTTCGCGAGTCCGGGATCAGCGGCATCGCGCACGCGAAGCCCAGGACCGCTATCGGCACGTTGATCAAGAAGACCGATCCCCACCAGAAGTGCGTGAGCAGCAGGCCACCGACGATCGGGCCGAGGGCAACACCCACGCCCGTCGTGCCCGCCCACAGGCCGATCGCGCGTTGCCGTTCCTTGCGGTCAGTGAAGATGCTGGTGATGAGCGCGAGCGTCGACGGCATCATCAGCGCGCCACCGAGGCCCATGCTGGCCCGAGCCGCGATCAGCATCCCCACCGACCCGGAGAAGGCCGCCCAGGTCGATCCGGCGGCGAACGCGGCCAGCCCGGCGAGGAAGACCTTCTTCCGTCCCACCCGGTCGGCGAGGCTACCCACGCTGAGCAGCAAGCCGGCGAAGACGATGACGTACGCGTCCACGATCCACTGCAATGCGGTCGTCGTGGCGTTCATGTCGCGCACCAGGGTGGGCAGCGCGACATTGAGCACCGTAGCGTCAAGAGTGACCATAAGCAGCGTCACGCAGAGCACCGCGAGCGCCAGCCAGCGCGCTGACGGCGCGGCAGGCTCCTCCCGGCGAGCCGGCCTGAAATGTCGCACACTCGTCGCCATGCTCGCTAGCTCACGCCCGGGGCATCCGCGCCGTTAGGGGCGAAAGACCCTGCCGATGGCTCCCCGCCGCGGGTCGCGGGGATTAGCTGGCGGGGCCGGGGACGCCGAGCTTAGGACGGCCGTCGAGCAAGGCCGCGGCGCCACGGACCACGGCGCGCAGCGGGTCGTCGGTCACGACCACGCCGATCTCCGCGATCGCCTCGATCCTGCTGGCGATTCCCGGGAGCAGGGCGCCGCCGCCAGTCAGCCGGACCTTCCCGCGCACCACGTCCTCGGCGATGCCCGACGGGATGTCGGAGAGTACCTCCTGCACCGCTCCGGCGATCGTGTTAACCGTCGGCTCGATCGCGGCCGCGATGATGTCGCCTGGCACCTTCTCGACCCGCGGCGTCCGGCGGCCGGCGTCGATGCCCACCACCTCGGTCTCGCCGCCAGCGCCCCCTGTCAGACCGAGCGTCGTCTTGAGCTGGCGCGCCGCGCGCTGGCTCAGGATCAGGCCGAGCTTGGCCCGCACGGCGGTCACGATCGCCTCGTCCATCGTGTTGCCGGCCATCCGCAGTGACTGCGCGCGCGCGACGCGCCAGCCGACGACGGCCGCGACCTCGGTGGTCCCGCCGCCGATGTCCACCACGAACCCGCCTGTGCCGGAGCTGAGGTCGAAGCCCGCGCCGGCGGCCGCCGCGACGGGCTCGTCGATCAGCTCGACCGCGTACCTGCGGCGTCCCGCGCTGAGCGCGGCGAGGACCGAGCGGCGCTCCACCCACGTGGCGCCGCTTGGTACGCACACGAGCGCGCGCGCTCGCAGCGGTCCGGTGCGCGGCCTGGCCTTGCGCAGGAATCCGTGCAGCATCTCCGCGGTCGCGTCCAAGTCGGCGATCACCCCGTCGCGCAACGGGTAGATGACCCTGATGTCCTGCGGTTCCTTCTCCGCGAGCACGTCGGCGGCGGCGCCGATGGCCGCGACCGCGCCAGTAGCGGAGTCGATAGCGATCGCGGAGGGTTCCTCAAGCACAAGCCCGCGGCCCGCGACCCAGACAAGCGTGTTGACCGTGCCAAGGTCGATCGCCACGCCACCCCGGATGCGCATACTTGCTCACCTCTGTCCCGTCACATCGGGCATGTCCCCGTTGTCCGGGTACAACAGTATTGTCAGTGCAGCCTGCGCACTGCTACCCGAGACAGAGTTGTGCACACGTTTCAGTCGCGGCGGATGCGCCGGCCTGAGATCAGCGTGGGCTTAATCCGGACAAAGTGGTCTCTTTCTCCGCCGGCCCACGGCTCGATGCCGGCCTTGAGCACGATCGCGCGCTCGTCCTCGTCGTCGATGTGATGCGCAGCGCCCTGGATCATGACAGACCACCCGGTGCGGGACACCGGGTCGATCTGGTCGATCTCGAACGCGACTTTGTATTCGGCGTGCGCTATTCCCGTGCGCAGGTCCTCGCCTACCGCGCTGCCCACCGCGAGGCGGAAGACGACCGCCCCGTCGACGATCTTGTAGTTCACCGGCAGGATGAGCGGACCGTACCGGCCGGAGAACCCGATCCGCCCGACCTCGGCTTGCTCGATGAGGCGCAGCGACTCGGCTTCAGTCAGCTCCTCAAGAATCGGCTCCATACCGCCTTTTCTACCTTGCCGGCTATCCGCGGGCGCCACCAGCCCCTGCCGCAGGCGTGCCTCGAGGGCCAGCAGCCGGGTTTCGAGAGCACAGACCCGCTCTTCGAGCAGCATCGCATGCGGCTCGGCCACCCACGGCCCGATCTGTCGCGGCATCTAGATCACCTCTTTTGTTACTCGCAAGACAAGCAAAACAGAGCACTTCGGGGTTGGCACGGGACCAACGTCCCGGAGGGGGGTGACAACTATCCCTGCAGCGACGGCCCATACGGGCCCCATGGTTGAGCGGTCAGCGTTTGCTCTGGATTAGGAGACCAGCAATGCAGGCTCTCGCGCTAACGGGCAATAGTCCCCAGGCAATTGACCTCAATTCACCCGGCACGTATCTGCACTGGTCGATTTTCACGGTTTCCGTGGCCAACCTGGTGCTCATCGCGGTCATGGTGGTGATCTTCGGCGCCGCGCTGCTGCTGCCGTTCCCTGGCCGCCACCGGGGCGCTGTCCCGGCGGCGGAAGCCGCCGCTGAGCCGCCGGCCGCCGAGCCTGGCGTCCCTGACCAGTACCTCGGGGACGAGGCGGACCGTCGAATGTGGACGTCCCGCGCCCGGCGCGGCGTCCTGCGCCTGCTGCCGCCGAACAAGCTGCTGCCCGACCGCCAGCCCGCCTACGTCGCCTCCTGGGTGTACGTGTTCGGCGTGGCATCGCTCGCCGCGCTCGGGATGGCGATCGTGAGCGGGTTCACCATCGCGCTCGGCGGCACGGACTGGTGGCACACCAACCCGGTCGGGCACTTCTTCAACAGCTTGCACCTGTGGAGCGTCGAACTGTTCATGGCGTTCATGGTCATCCACCTGTGGGGCAAGTTCTGGATGGCAGCCTGGCGCGGGCGCCGGGCCATGACCTGGATCACCGGCGTGGTCGCGTTCCTCGCCTCGGTCGTCGAGTGCTTCACCGGATATCTGTCGCAGCAGAACTTCGACTCGCAGTGGATCGCGACCAACGGCAAGGACGCGTTCAACGCGGCCGGCGTCGGCGCGTTCTTCAACCTGATGAACTTCGGCCAGATGCTGCTCTGGCACGTGGTGCTGATCCCGATCGTGCTCATCGCGATCGTCGGCGCGCACGTGCTGCTCGTGCGGGTGCGCGGCGTCAGCCACCCGCTGCCGGCCGCCAGGCCGAAGTTCCGCATGCCGAGCGTCGACCCGCGCAATGCGGTGCGGCCACGCGCCTGGCTGGCCGCCACGAAGGCGCACCAGGCGCGCGCGCGGGAGCGGCGTGCGGCGGACGCGGCGCCGTGGCGGGGGCCGACCAGGCGCTACGACATCCTGAAGGAGGGCACGATCGCCTCGCTCGTGGCACTAGTGCTCACCGCCGGGCTGGCCGCCGTGCTGTCCTCGCCGGACATTCCGTCGGTCACGGTGAAGAGCTGGACGCAGGTGGACCCGGGCGGTTTCCTCGCCACCGCGGCCTCCGAGCTGAACGGGACCAGCGGAAGCGCTACCCTCGGGCCGCCCTACAACAACAACGGCGATGCGCAGCGGGTCCTGATCGCCCCGGGCAGCTGGGCCGGGGTCCGGCAGCCGATCGACACGGCGCAGACGTTCGTGCTCGAGCCGCTGGCGGTGACGGCGGCCAACGACCCAGCGCTCAAGGCGGCGCTGAACACCTATAACGCCGCGCCGGCCGCGCTGCAGGACAAGTGGGCGACCAACTACTACAACGCAGTCGCCAAGGTGAAGTTCGTCAACGGCAACCCGGTGGTCCCCGCGGCGGCGGACGGCCCCGTCCCGGTCATGCTGGCCGCCGAGCTCACCCTGGCCCGGAGCGGCGCGGTGGACACCGACCTGCTCGCTCAGCGTCAGTTCTACGGCACCGACTTCACCAAGCCGCTGCTGTTCCTCGCGGACGGCGACTATTACAACAGCCTGGCCGACGCTCAGCACCTGACCGGCGACCAGTGGGGCGTGATGAACGAGACCGGCAGCTACCCAGGCCAGCCCTGGCTGTGGCTGTTCCAGATGTGGTACCACATGCAGCCTGGCTGGGGTAACTCCGACAACATCGACCTGATCGCCATCTACATGACCGGCCTGGCAACGCTGCTGCTGCTGCTCGTGCCGTTCATCCCCGGCCTGCGCGACATCCCGCGGCTGATACCGGTCCACCGGCTGATCTGGCGATCGCCGCGAGGCGGGCAGCCGCGGGGACCCGTGCCGAGCGAGTCCCGTCCCCAGCAGCCGAGCGTTACCAGCTGAGACATAACTCAAAAATCCGCGAACCTTCCGGCCGGCTCAGACGTTTAAGTCAGTGTCCGGCCGGTGGTTCACAAGGTTCACTGCCTTCACTGGGTGGGCGGCACACACCGGGGCGTGCCGCAAAGATGTGCGGGTGGCAACAAAAGAGATGAGGTTTTTGTTCAGAACCACTAGCGTTCACTACGTGCGGGGAGGGAAATCGGATGGTTCGCGCGAGCTGTGTCCATGCGGACGAGGCTGCGCCTGACGGGGGGAGTTACGGGGATATGGGGGCCATGACCGACTTCGCGCAGGCGATGCAACTGGAGCTTGCGTGCCTCGTGACAGCCGACGGCAAGGCGACGGTGAAGGTCCGCGGGGAACTGGACATCTCCACCGCCGGTCAGGCATACGCCTATCTGCGTGACGTGGTGGACAACCAGGACGGGCCGGTCACCATGAACCTCGCCGAGCTGACCTTCTGCGACGCGGCCGGGCTCGGGGTGCTCGCGCGGGTCGCCGGGCACGCGAGGCGCACCGGCCACTCGCTGAAGTTGAGCGCGGCCCGTCCCGCGCTGCTCCGTATCATGCGCATCACCGGCATGGACGAGGCCTTTCCCGAGGTGCGCAATCCCGCGCTGAGCATGATCGCCTGGCCGCGCCAGGCCGCCGCCACTTCCGGCTGAGCGAGCTAGCAGCCGCTGCCTGAGATCGTTTAGTCGAAATGTTTGCCTTAACTGTCGCGATGACGACAGTTAAGGCAAACATTTGTTCGTTACGATCATGCTCACCGCGTGCGTCAGCCCGCCATCGAGTCGCAAGACGTGCACAGCTAACAGAGCCGACGGCACGATGGCGACAGGGCCGTGGGCGTGACCGAGCACGGCGTGCTGGATCGTGCTGGCGGACAGTTCACCCGCTACGCCGTGACGCCCGATGATCACCAGGTCGGCACGCGCCGACCGGCTCGCGAGCACGTGCCCGGGGTGACCGTGCACCACCTCCGCCGCGACCGTCACATCGGGATACTTCTCCCGCCACCGGTCAAGCGCCGCATGCAGGTGCCGCGCCGCGGCCGACGTGGCGTCAGGCGGGCACGAGGGCAGCGCGTGCACCGCGGTCAGGGTGGCGCCGCGCAGCGCCGCCTCCTCGAATGCGAATCCCAGTGTCGCGGCGGCATCGTCGGGATCGCGCACCCCGACCACGACCTCGCGGTGCACCGCGCCTGTCTCCTCAAGCACGACCACGACCGGGCAGCGCGCGTGCGTGGCGGCGTGTCTGCTGACCGAGCCGAGCACGAGCGCGGCGAAGCCGCCGGCGCCGCGAGCGCCCACCACGAGCAGTCGCGCGCCGGTGCCGCTTTCCGTCACGGCCACGGCCGGCGGGCCCTCGAGCAGGTCGGTGTCGATGAGCACACCGGCGGCCACCTCGTTAACCCGGTCGACCGCGTCGGCCAGGGCACGCGCCGCGACACCCCGCAGCGCGTTGACGACGGTCGGCGCAGAAAGCTGATAGGCCGGCATCCGCGGCAGCAGGCCGGGGACCGACACGATCCGCAGCGGCGCGGCGCGCCGCACCGCCTCCCGCGCGGCCCATTCGGCCGCCCGCATAGACTCCTCCGAACCGTCTACGGCAACAACAATGGGCCTGATCAACTGGCTCACCTCCGGTGCCTGGACGCTCGTTTCAAGCGTCCGTCACACCAGCACGCCCACGACAGGGGCAACTGGGGCACTCCGCCCCCGACCTAGGTCCTGCCCGACCCCATGGTGAGCGGGGCACGTGAGCGTTAGATTTGGATTTGCGCCCAGTTAATACAAGTGGCAACGCCGCCAGGCGAAGGGATGCGGAGGACAAACCTCATGGCTGACGATCTCCAAGACGAGAATGAAGAGACGAACGAATCCTCCGAGGCACTCATCGCAGTGCACTGGCGCGAAGAGGGCTATTACCCTCCGCCGGCCAAGTTCACTGAACAGGCCAACGCGCCGGATGCCTCGATCTTGGAGCAGTTCGCCGAGGACAAGTACCCCGAATGCTTCCGGGCGTACGCTGATCTCCTCACCTGGTATAAGCCGTGGCACACCACGCTGGACACCTCTACCGCGCCGTTCTGGAAGTGGTTCGTCGGCGGCGAGTTGAATGCCTGCTACAACTGTGTCGACCGCCACCTGGAGACCCAGCGCAACAAGGCCGCCTTGATCTGGGTGGCTGAGCCGGAAGACGAGGCGCACGTCGCGGTCACGTACCAGGAGCTTTATGTTCGGGTAAACGAATTCGCGGCGCTGCTGCGCGACTTCGCCGGACTCAAGGCCGGCGACCGGGTGACGCTGCACATGCCGATGGTCCCCGAACTGCCGGTGACGATGCTGGCCTGCGCCAGACTCGGCGTCATCCACTCCCAGGTGTTCGCCGGCTTCAGCGGCACCGCGGCCGGCCACCGGATCGCCGACTCGGGCAGCAACGTGCTCATCACGATGGACGGGTACTACCGCAGCGGCGACCTGCTCGACCACAAGATCAAGGCCGACGAGGCGGTCGAGGCCGCGGCCAAGGAGGGGCAGCAGGTCGACAAGGTCCTGGTGTGGCGCCGCTACCCGGGCAAGTACTCCGCTCAGACCCCGATGGTCGACGGCCGTGACTTCTTCGTCGACGACCTGCTCAAGGACTACAAGGGGGCGCTCGTCGACCCGGTCTCGATGCCGGCCGAGGCGCCGCTGTTCCTGATGTACACCAGCGGCACCACCGGCCGTCCCAAGGGCTGCCAGCACTCCACCGGCGGCTACCTGTCCTATGTGGCCGGGACGTCCAAGTACTACCAGGACATCCACTCGACCGACACCTACTGGTGCATGGCGGACATCGGCTGGATCACCGGCCACTCCTACATCGTGTACGGCCCGCTCGCGCTAGGCGCAACCAGCGTGATGTACGAGGGGACGCCGAACTACCCGGACGCCGGGCGCCCATGGCGGATCGCGGTACAACTCGGGGTGAACATCTTCCACACCTCGCCCACGGCGATCCGGATGCTGCGCAAGGTCGGCCCGAATGAGCCCGCCAAGTACGACTTCCACTTCAAGCACATGACCACGGTCGGCGAGCCGATCGAGCCTGAGGTCTGGCGCTGGTACTACGACAACGTCGGCAAGGGCGAGGCGGCCATCGTCGACACCTGGTGGCAAACGGAGA
>Ga0126381_100002184_pt1 | contig 21169 bp, 26 predicted proteins | sample PanSoiMetPlot_28_FD_96465 | JGI IMG/M metagenome (GOLD analysis project Ga0126381, IMG submission 96465) | Tropical forest soil microbial communities from Panama - MetaG Plot_28 | ecosystem: Environmental > Terrestrial > Soil > Tropical forest > Bulk soil | place: Panama | collected 2016-02-17
ACGGCGTTCGAAGGCGAGTTCGTCGACTTCGTCGGCGGTGACTACAGCCTGACGGCTGTCAGCACCTACCGCGGCGCCGGGACCGACGGCAAGGATCTCGGCGCTGACATCGCGAAGGTGCGCGCGATGACCGGGCAGCGGTGAACCGATATTTCGCGGCGCATCGCCGCTGCGAAAACTCTCGTTGATCTGTCGTTCGAGGCGCGGGTCGAAAAGGCCCGCGCCACTGTCTGTCGCGCAATCCTCGCCGAGGGCTGGTGCGTCAGGCCGTTTCGGTGTACGAATACCGGCCTGCGATCCGCGTGTTGAAAAACTCGCCTTTGGAAGCCGCAAGCATCAGGCCGCGATAGAGGAACTCGGGTACGCCGCTGTACTGATACACGGCGCCGTGAGTGAACTCGATCTCGAGAACGCTCTTGTCCCGATCGAATCCCACCGATCGAATCACGCTGGACTGGACCTGCTGGCGTTCCATGTCAACACGGCGGAGTCGGTCTTAGGGTGCCATCCATATACAGTACATGTTGATATGGATCCGCTCGACCGCCGGGCGATTGTTCAGGGGGGCTGGGGGGCGTTCGCGTTCATCGTCCTCATCTTCTGGCCGGCCGGCACGTTCGACTACTGGCAAGGCTGGGTCTTCCTCGGGACGTTTGCGGCGTCGACGATCGCGTTCACCGTGTACATGGCGACCCACGATAGACCGCTTCTCGAGCGCCGGATGAAGGCCGGTCCGCAATACGAGCAGGAACGGTCTCAGAAGATCATCGTCTCGTGCGTCTTTCTCCTGTTTTTTGCGTCAATCGTTCTGGCGGCGCTCGACTACCGGTACGGGTGGTCGCCGGTTGCGCCGTGGCTGTCGATCCTTGGCGATGCGGTGGTCGCGCTGTCGTTCCTGTTCATCTTCTGGGTGGTCCGCGTCAACAGTTTCGCCGCGTCCAACATTCGCGTGGAGAAGGATCAAAAGGTGATCGATACCGGACCGTACGCTCGCGTCCGCCATCCCATGTACGCCGGCGCCATCTGGCTGTTCGTCGGAATTCCGCTTGCTCTTGGTTCGTGGTGGTCGATCGGACTCATCGTGCCGTGCGTGCCGGTGCTCGTCTGGCGGCTTCTGGACGAGGAGAGAATTCTGCAGAGAGATTTGCCTGGATATACGGAATACATGCGGAGGGTCCGCTCTCGTCTCGTTCCGTTCGTCTGGTAGCCAGGCTACACGTGCTGCTCCTCCCACGTCTCGCGTTCGCGCGGCCGCTGCTGCTGCCACAGTTCCTCGTTGAGCTGATGCTGCTGCGTTCGCGTCATGGCGGCGCGCGACTCGATCAACAGCCAGACGATCCAGACGATCCAGAACAGGTCCTCGCGGTGCAGCGGCTGGGCGAGCCACGGCCGGAACAGCCGGCTGCCGACGAGGCACACGCCGAGGAAGATCCACGACAGCCAGGTCTCCACCGACGCGCGCTTCACCGCCATCTCCACGGCTGAAACAGGCGGAACACGAGCCGGCCCATCTTTCGCTCACGACCGCTGCGCGAGAGCGGGATGCCGATCCGGCGCGAGAGCCGCGCCTGCGCGGCGGACAGCCCGACCGCGCGGCGCCAGGAGAACGTCAATCCGGGCAACAGCTTCATAACTCTTCCTTCCCCTCATCGAAGCGGATGACAAACGCGGCACACGTGCGCTGCACAGTTACCTCGTCGGGCGGCCGCCTCGCGCGGACGCCGGTGATGGCACGAGGTCCATGTTCTCGGCCGGCCACACGATGCCGGTGTCAATGAACTGCCGCACGCGGGCGCGGCGACGATAGTTCGGGTCGTCCATGAGCGCGCCGCGCACGACGTGTTTGCAGCCGGGGCAGACGGCGTAGGGCGCGGCGCCAAACGGCGCGAGGTCAATCGCGTCCTCATCGCCGTCCTCCTCCCGGTGGCGCCAGCAGATCTCGCATCGAAGCGCGGCCTTCACGATGAGCACCGGTCCCATCACCATCACCATCCTTGGACGAGGGGACCTGGTCGGGTTCGACTGACACGAGCGGCCAATCGTGTAACCGTCGCGGCCGCACAGGCGCAACGTTCGGACCCCGGCTGGTGCAGGTCTCGCATGACGCTGCTCGCCATCTAGTACACCGCGACCTGACCGCGCAGGTCACCGGATTGGCCGCAGATGGCAGTCCCCGCGCGTTGCGGCGCTCGTCAAAGAGGCTAAACGACGCACAAACCCGACCGCGAGTAGCGGTCACAGTGAAGGAGAGATGACAGTGAAGAAGGAACCGCGCCTGCTGCACGCCGCGACGGCATACCGCGCTCTCGTCGGGTCGATCATCCGCGCGCTAGAGTTCTACGACGCCGACGACGGTCACAATCAACTCGTGCTCGATGGCATCGTGGCGCGGGTTCGCGCAATTGAAGTGGAATTCGACGATCTGCTGCTCACCGAGGACGGCCGCCAACGGCGGCGTGAAGCGTGATGGAGCTGACGACGTCTGCGGATCGAGAAGGAATTGTCGTTTGATGCCAGGATGCGACGCCCCGAAGCTGTGTACGACGAGATGCTAGCGTGACGAGATCGGAATGCTCACAACGCCAGAGTCACGTGGGTAGCCGTAAATGCCGTTTGGCGAACGCGGATCCTGATCCGGTCTTGAGGTATCGCTCGAATCGAACGGCCCGTGCTTCGTCCGCGAACTCGACGACCACGTCGACGGACCACGGACGGTCTTTCGACGTGTGCGGCGAGCGTCCCGCATTGTGACCTTCGAGCCGTTCAGCAACGTCGGAGGTCAAGCCGGTGTAGTAGCGCGACGGGGTTGCATCGTTCTTGAGAATGTAGACGAAGCGTTTCGGCGACACTCAGAACCGCGAGCAAGCGGAGTACCGCTCAGATCATTGAAGAATTTGAACGCCAGAGGATCTCTGGAGCGAGCGCGACGACTGAAGTTGCCGCCCACCTTCGCGCTACGCGCTTCGGTGGACATCCTTCGCATGGCCTGCCATCCGAAGCTCACGTACTCGGTAGCAGGCGTGAGCGAAGGATGGTGGACCAGACGGGAGTCGAACCCGTTGAGCCACTAATTCATAACTGATTGCGGTGACGCGACTTGTTGGTCCAAGACGCTGATTCCGCTGCGGTTGCTGCGTCGTAGGTCGTCTCCCGCACTCCTCTGTCATCCTCTCGTCTCAACCCCGTTCGGGGCAACCTTGGGGCAACGGTTCTCTCTTCAATTTTCAATTCATTCTGTCGCTGAAGTCCCATGGGACCCGGCCTCGGAGCGTGCGCCAGTTCCGGGAAGCGGAATGATGCACCGTCGGGTCCCATTCTGCGCTTTAGCGGTGATTTCGCGCGTGGGTTGGACCAGATTTTCAACTTGGGTCCCATCCACGGGTAAGCGTTAAGCGGCGTTGATGTACTTCGATCCCAGGCTATTCAGCCGGGGAGGGCACCCAGCCCTCCCCAACTCCGACCAATGTTTATCGGCCTTTCCTGCTGATTGGCTTGGTCGGGTTTGGAACTGGCCGGTAGCAGTTCACGGACAAAACACGGACAGTCACTCATCCGACTTGCGATTGGTCACTCCCTGCTTACGGGTCACAAAGCGTTGCCGATAACACCACCGCACCAACGGCATGTTCTCAAATGCGCGATCCGGATCGCCAAGAAGATGTTGTAGGAAATGCAGCCAAAGGCCGCGCGTGTCCACATGGCCATGGCCGATGTGATCGATCACGCCGAGTGAGATTTCGCACAGCAGGCTCAGCCTCGCAAACGGACTCCTGTCACTGCTTCTCACACTGCATGGTTTCCTTATCTCTCTTGTTCCGAAGTTGTATACCCTGAACGATGTTGATAACCCCGGCGGCGCCGGCTTCTTCGCCACTAACGAGGTTCATCATAGGGCCCAGTGCCTTACCCGCCGTCTCGCCAATCACCGTGTGAGCCTCTTCCCCCACTATTTCGCCTGCGACGTGCACTGTAATATCCGTTATGACATGATCACGCATGTCTTTTGCTGTTGTGCCTTTACCTTCAGTTATGCCACCCTCTTCTTCTCCGGTTGTGCCATCGCCCACTTCACATGCCTTGCAGTCATGACGATGTTTAATCCAGTGCCAGATTGGGTAAATAAGATCGCTAATAAGGTCTGGTAGGCCGTGGCCAGACGGATCTTGCAAGTCGACCGGATCGCCCATGGCATATTCGTACAGATTCGTGTCCATCCCACGGAACAAGACAGGATCCTTGGCGGTCCAACGGCCGACGGCCGGGTTGTAGTCGCGAGCGCCAAATCGCACCAATTTCGTCTGCTGATCGTATAAACCGCCCGCGAATCCAAAGGGCTGAAATCCGGGATTTGTATCGTTCGTCACGACACCGAATTCGTCGTAATCGATCTGTTCCGTGATAGCCCCTGTTGCGACATTCACAATCAGTCGCGGACTGCCAAGCTGGTCGGGGAAGATGCGATACGTGATGCCGCCTTGAACCATGTAATCGGGCGTTCTCGCGTCGGTGCCGTACACGAATTGGCTGACGATCTGGTTGGCCGCGTTCAGTTGCGCGACCACCCGGTCCTGGTCATCGTACAAGAACCCCGCCTGGAGCACGCCATTGATCAACGTGCCCACGCGATGGTTCTCAGGATCAATGAGATACGTAATGACGGTGCCGCTGGGGAGCGTGACTTTGATTAGATTGCCCAGGACGTCGTAGGTGTAGGTCGTTGTGTGCGTGCCCACGGCCTGGCTGGCCAGTTCGCCGTTGGCGGTGTAGGTGTACGAGGTGCTTGAGGATGTGTTGCCGTACGTCAGGAGACGGTCCTGAGCATCGTAGGTGCCGTTCACGGTGCCCGAAGCGGTGGTCGCGCTCGTGCGATTGGAATTGCTGTCGTACGTGTAGCTCGAAAACGGCGCGCCATTTTTCTTGACCGCTGTGAGGCGGCCCGCCTTGTCGTACGTATAGGCATACGTCGCCTTCACGCTGCCAACGGTTTCGGTTTTGGCGCTGACGCGGCCATCGGCATCACGGGTGTACTTCTCGCTGTACATCGTGGTGGTGGTCGTCCCAACCTTGTATTTAGCCGCGTAGCTCGTTAACTCTCCGAAGGCGTCATAACCTCGCGAATCGAGCGCACTGCCGACCGCCGCGCTTCCTAGGGTCGCACTGGTCAGCAGACCGTTGGGGTTGTGCGCGACGGCGAGGGCTCCAGCCTTCGTGATGAAGCCATCCTTGTCGTAGGTGACATTGATCGTGCTTCCGCCGTTGAGGCTTTGCGAGGCCACCCAGAAGTTGTTGTTGAAGGTGCGCGACACTTTCCCGGCCACGGTGCCGCTCCACGTCGAAGAGGTCAGCAACGGACCGTTGTAGCCGTACGCGATGGCCTCCCCGCCGGAGATCGCGGCGCCGCTCACGTTTCCGGTCGTCGCATCGTAGCTATAGTCGATGGTTTCGCTCGGAGTGGTCACGGAACTCAATCGTCCGGCGCTGTCGTAGCCGTACTGAAAGGTGGCACCGTCTGGCCGCGTGACCGTCGTCAGGTTGCGGTCCAGATCGTAGCTGTAGCTTGTCGGACCCGTTCCAGAGACCGTCGGCGGCGTATAGGCAGACGGCAAATCGACAGCCGTATAGGCGAATAGGTGCGCCGATTTTCCAGGCGGCGTGACTGACGTGAGGTTGCCGTTGCCGTCGTAGGTGTAGCTGATGGTCCGGCCGTCCGGCAACGTCTTTGTGAGCAAGCGGCCGTCCGCGTCATACGAAAAGCTGGTCTGCAGCCCGAGCGGGTCGGTGACATCGGCCAGAAAGCCGCTGCTGTTATACGTCAAGCTGGCTTTGCGCGTGCCTTGGCTAACGGAAGTAAGACGGCCCTGGCTGTCATAGCCGAGCGCCACGGCGGTCAACGAACCGATCTGGACACTGCTGGTCCGTTCCAGCGTATCGAGAATGGTGGTCGTCTTTCGATTGGCTGGCGTGGTGGTCAGCCACGTCCGGTTAGCGGTCGTGAATGCCGACGAATATTTACGGCCGTTGATGCTCAGGGTGTCGGTTTCGCTCGTCAGGCTGAACGGATCGCCTACCGTGCCCACTGTCACCGACCGAGTCCCAGTGGTGGTCATGACCAAACTGCCCTTAGTCAGAGTGGCGCTTAGCGGTACCGGGGACTGCAGCCCCCACCGAGCGTCTGGACCGAGCGTCTCATTGTGGCTAGTCCCATCAGGCAGCGTGACGGTATTCAACAGCTGGCCCTTTTGAAACGTGCTGCTGGTTTGAGCCTTGAGCCCATTCGACCACGTATTGTTGTGCTGCTCGGAGGAGGAGGCTGTCCCATCCTGTACCCACGGTAGATTCAGTGTGTTTTGAAAGCTGGTCGTTGTCCCCATCGCAGTCGTTTGGCTCACCGTGTACCCTAACCCCGATGATGCATCGGTGCGAGTTGCCGAAATGAAACCACCGAGCGGATCGGCGTCCTTCGTCAGTCTGCCGTTGCCGTCGTACGTGTAATGAAACACGTTGCCATTGGCGTCTGTACGGGACGCGAGTAACCCGGTGCCGATATAGCTAAAGTTCTGCGACAAGCCGAGCGGATCAGTGATCTGGCTTAGAAACCCGTTACTATCGATCATCACAGTTGTGGTTTGCCCGAACGGAGCCACAATGGCTGTTGGCTGCTCGGAGGCGTCGCGTTGGATACTTGTCGCGTTACCGCTGGCGTCTGTGATGCTGATTAACTCTCCGACTGTGTCATACCCGAACTGATACTCCACCGCGCCTGTCATCGGCTTCAACGTCGACAGAGGCAGCCCCGCAGGCGTCACGACGTACACGGTGCCGCCATCTTCGGACGTCAGAAGAAGGTTGCCGCCAAAGCTGACCGGAGTTCCAAGCTGCTGGCCACTACGCTGACTACCATCGCCGAGAAAGAGGGTATTGGAGCTCGGGTCGTACGCGTGGACAATATCGAGCGTCCAGCCGCCAATCAACGAGGCCGCGACAGCGACAACCCCGTTTCCGCCCGTTCGGCCCGATTCGTAATGGAGGTGGAATGGTGTACCCGCAATCGCAACATCTTCACCCAGGCTCTGGTTCAGGCAGCCGATGCTCGAGCCGCCCTTGGCATGGCAGTCATTGTCGCTCTGATAGTTAGGTGTCAGGTCGAAAGAAAACTGCCACGACACCCCCGTGTTAAACCCGCCGTCTGCAGTAAATGGGAAATTGCTGACGTGTAGTGGTTGGATCTCGGTCGGAAGTGAAAAAGTCTGCGGCCAATTCGACGATGGATAGAGAGGGAAACCATCAGGCACACTGGAATTGTCACAGCCCGCCCACGTAATCGTGTCCGCGCCATCAGGAAATGGCTCGAACGAATATGTTCCGTCGGCGTAAATATTGAACAGGGTCTGCGCGAAGGCTGGATCAGACGAAAACGGGCCGCTTCCTATTGCCGTAATGGTTTGCTCTGTCGGTGGTGGTGATTTACATATGTATTCCTCGAAATTATTCACCGACGCGGATGTGACGGTGCCATAAGGAGTCAGACCCCACTCCAAGCCACTGCACGACACCGCCACCGGAAGCGAGTAACTGTCCGTGCCCGTCGCCATTAGGGCGGTGGTACAGGTGGCCGCACTGTTTCCATCGACACAAGCATTGGTGGTGCTATTGCCAGTCAGCTTGTAACTGACCTGCCACGAGGCCACCGGAGTGTAGCAGGTTTGGGCCGAAGCGGGCGTGGCTATCGACGCCAAACCGACCATTAAGATCGCAGTAGCGGTTTTCATATGCAGTCTCCGTCGGATGTTGTTATCGACGTTGCGCATAAGACGTCTGCTTGGTGCGGATTCCCAAACGTCGAATTGCTGGGAAACTGAGATCGCGCGCCCACGGGAGAGGACTCCACGTCACACAGGGCGAACGACGTGAGATCAAATCAATTGCGCTGAACACTGCGTGGCCGCGCTCGTGTGACGCGAACGCTACCACGCGCGTCATGAGTCGGGCGTAAAGAAATAAGTGCTATTGATGAAAGTGGTCAGGCGAACCGTCGTACATCACGGCGACGTTTGGGTTTGCAACGATAAAAGACCGCTGATGAGCAGACTTTCGCGACGCCACGATTTACGGATGTTTGTTCGGCACAACCTCACTCTTTGCCGGAGCGTGGTGGGTGAATCGCATGGTGACCAGCTGCTACCCATCCTACGGCGTAGCGTTAATTCGTCGGGTTGTCAACCGGATGTGCATCTGCAAGTCGTTGATTGCGAGCAGCTTGCCAACGTCTGTCCGCGAATTGTCCGTGTCGCTAAAGTCCTTTCTGGGGAATCACCCTGAGCGTGCGCCAGTTCCGGCAAGCGGAACGATGCACCGTTGGGTCCCATCCTGCGCTTTAGCGGTAATCTCGCGCGTCGGTCGGACAAGATTTTCAATTGGGTCCCATCAACGAAGTTGGGCTTCTACCAACGAAATACAGACCAGACGCGGATTTGGAGGCGCTACGGTTAACAGGGTGCTTCAGCCCGGGGGCCACCAGTCCTCCCAACTCGAACCAATGTTTACCACCTTCCGGGTGATCTGTTTGGCCCGGTTTGCGGCGAGTCCGCAACGACTGACAAGACACGGACAGTAGTCTGGCGGAGTGATGTCAGTCACTAACTACCGGTCTTGGTCGACAACCCCAGAGTCAGGCTGCCGATCAAAGGACTGGTGCCCAGGTCATGGACGGCGGTAGTTGATATCTGAGCTCCTTCGGCAATGGCCTCATGCGGAAATTCGTGGATATCCAGTTCTTCGGCAACTTCAGCAGCGGCAGCAATGATCCGTGTTTGTAGCTTCTTCTGTCGTAGCTCTTCCTGCAACGTATCTCTTTGGATGCTTCGGATCTCAAGTTCAACATCTTGCTTCCGAAGGCTGAAGGCCGCCCTCATGCCACCCAGGACCACGAGCATCGGGATCGCGATGCCCATTGCAATGAACAGGGCGAGTTCAACGAGCAGCGGCGAATTGTGCTCGACTCGCGTCACTCTCGCAAAGCCAAATAACTCAACGGCCAGTGCTGGATCGGCTTGGCATAACGTTCTTCTCAAATATGAATTGAGAGCATCGCGGACCGCCGCGTCAAACGGATCGCCCGGATCGAACTCTTTCAACGCCTCTGGTGGTGTAAACCACTTTCGTTCGTCCTTGGAGCGCACATCCTTTGATCGGACCTTCTTTGAGCGCACGTCCTTTGAGCGGGAGTCGCCAAACTCGGGATAGAATCGTTTAGCCGCCTTGTCTCGGCGTAGCTCCTTCTCCAGGATCGACCGCGCCTTCTCAAAAACTGGATCTTTCCCGCCGTGGGATCGAAGTCCTGCCCAAACGCCAGCCGAAACAAGCCCATTGAGAGCACCGATGACGAGATGAAGACTTGGAGCAGAATCAGATTGGAATGGCAGCACGACCGTCAGTGTCGCCATATCGGGTCGAAGCGGCATTTCTTCCTCTCTTAAACCTTCTTGAAGTCTCGGCCTCGGTAAGCCGACAGATTGTAGAACGTCAGATTGCCAAACCGGACGTCCATCCACAACCTGTTGATTCTAGGCGTGTTCTTGGCTGGTGCCCGTGAATTGTCCGTGTCGCTGAAGCTCTCTCAGGGCAGCTCGTTTCTGAGCTGCGTCGGCTTAATCGAAAAATATTCGGGGGCGGTCAGCCGTTCCAGAGTGCGCCACTTCCGGCCAGACTGACTCGAACTGCCGGTATTTTCTCATCGGGCCTTGCGCGGGAAATCGCGTGTGTCGCTGCCAGAAATTCGGTTGGGTCCCATCCAACGGTCCTGCTGCCCTCGCTGACCGTTTGGGGGTTCACAGAGTGTAGTAGCGCAGCCGATATTGCGCGTCATCAGACACCCTGCAGCGCTTACGATTTCGGTGAGTTGACAGTTCGAAGGCCAAACACGGTCGCCAACCAATAGATCACCGCATCTCTGACCGATGGGACGAGACCAAACGCAAAGAGAAATCCGACAACGCCAAGGCTCGCCAGTTCTTTCTTCATCGTAATTACGCTGTATCTGCCCAGCGCGTATACGATCCTGGTGATCATCGACTCAAACGCCCGTTGCACGAAAATGAGAATCAGCATCGCTACAAAAGCAACCCATAATGCTATCGCCCAGCCGTCCGCTATTGACACGAATTGACCACCTGCGCTTGCCAGCTGATCAACGACACCAACACTAATTGCATGGACGTAATTCCCCTGCGCCATGTCACTCAGGAATTCGTTGAGATGTGGCCGCCATCCGTCCATCAATAACAGGTAGCTAATCCTCCATGGAATGGCGACCGCGCCGAGCGCGACTACAAAGCCAACCATGATCGCAGTTATTCGCAACAGGATAGTCTCGCCATAGGCAAGCTTCCGTAACAAGCGCTGATACACAACAGATAATAGGCCCAGTACTACAGCGGCTGGTAGGAATGAGACTAAGTTGTAGACAACGGTCATCGTGACCCTAACCTGCGGATAGGGCACCTGCGGTCTCGATAATATGCGATCAACGTACGCTCGACTGGCAAACGAATACAACGTCAAATAAGCAAGTACGCCGACCCATGCGTACCTGAGTGAAGAGCGAGTGCGTAATTGCTGAAGGCACCACCACAGAAACAAAGTGGAGGCGATAGGGAACAGTCGAACGACTGCATAGACCTGGAAAGGTGCATTTGCGATCCTTGGTTCGTTAGCAAGAGCGAAGGACTGATAGATCCCGATCGCGATCAATGCCAAACAGACACTTGCTCCGACTGATTGCCTTGACCATAGATGCCCTTCGTAGAATCGTGAGATCTCAGCGGAAAACCTATTTGCTAATAACCCGATGGCTTGTGCGATCGTACGTTTTCTTGCGGCCGCCTTGCTGCGCCGATCGATCCAATAGCTTTCGAGTCTGTTTTGGATCTGTCCTTCCTCGTCCTTGTAAAAAAACAACACGGCTATGGCGGCCGAGCTGAAGAGTGCCACGATCGCGCGTAAGAGCAGAGCCATTGGTGACTAGTCTAGGCTAGTCCAGCGATGTGATGGTCGCTGATTTCGGGTCATCGCACGGTGCTGCCGCAATCCACGTGCTTCGGATCGGCCTTCCCTCTCCTCTGGAGTGAGCGAGGGTATTTTCTGCGGGTTCGTTTAGGTATGCAACCGGCCAAACGATTGGCCGGAGTGAGCAAGTGTCTGGACGGCGTACTGGCGTCACGCTAAGTGTTCTCGGGCCTCCTCAGCCCATGCCATGGCCTCGGTGCCTGTCGTGAAGCGGTGGACGATTATCTCCGAACCGTCTGAGCGGATCTCGACTTCGACTCCTCCCGGCGCGAACCGCACGAGTCATTCGAGGACACGGCCAGAACTGGCGATCATGCGCCAGAGCACGGTGTCGTCGTCCTGCACGACCGGAGTGTAGCAGGCGGTTTACTCGGTAACACATCCTTATCACGTGATAGGGTCTTGTCGGAGGCGACCATTGAGGCCAATGCTCATCGCTTTTGTCGTGTCCGTATGCGCTGGTACGTCGGCGTTTGCGCAAGAACGTCGTGACGGCAACTGGTGGAATGCGCAAGCCCCAGAGGTGCGCCCATACTTCATTGCCGGAATGCTCGATGGCGTCAGCCTCGGGTTCATGTACACCATCCTAAGTCCATCAAAGGATGCGGACGGACACGCAACCGAAGAGGCCAAGCGTGCCGCTGACGCAGCCGTTAACTCGTTCGCAGTAGCTCAAAGAAAGTACCTCCTGACCGTCAAGGTTGGACAGATCAACGACGGTCTAAACGAGTTCTACAAAGACTTTCGAAACCGTTCGATTCTTGTAGCACTGGGTGCCGACGTTGTACTTCGACAGATCGCCGGCGAGGAAACGGATGCCCTCATATTGGATTTGCGCTCTAGAAAGTGACTCCAGACTGTCGCAACGCTCAGTGTGACCGGTGTCACGTGTGGGCCTCCGAACGTGTAGAGATGTGAGGCTTGGCAAAGCGCGTGAGCGAGAGGCGGAGAGATGGCAATGGCTGACACCTTTAGTGACCCTTCCGGTAAACCGTGGCTAGAATATGACGCTTCCGTCGGTCCAGTCGAAGGTGCTAAGCGGGACCTCGAAGCGACCGCTTGGGCGATTGCTCTTGCTGCGCCGGGATTGTTCGCAGGTCTCGGTCAAGTTGATAAGCTATTTAGGGCCACGCGATTCCCGTCAGCGTTCGGATACGTGTTCGGTACAATGATGGTCTTTTTCGTGTTGTCGATGATCCTTGGAGTCAAGAACTACACTCGACTCCATTCGATTTTGAGCGTATACAACGCGATGCAAGGCACAAATGGGGTCAGACGAGCCAGAGAGGAGTGGCTGAAGCACGAGTGGGCGCAATCTCAACCAGACATGAAGTTGATCGAGGATTTACAGACACAGGTGCGTGAAGCCTTTGAAACGGGGAAACAATACTTCTCAGTGTTGGCGAAGCTGCAAGCGAACCCTCAACACCTGATGTCGCTGCAGCAGCGTAAACTTCTGGAATATGCCTACTGGCTGTTCGTCTTGATTCTGCTCACTTCAGATTTCGGGAGGTTGGTGCGGTAGCCCCATCGCATTACGCTTATGCTCAGCCCATCGGATCGCTAGTTCTCGCAGAGCGAAACCGCCACGAGCGTAGAATTCTCCGCCCCCGACCTTGTGGAACTGAACCTCCCAGCCGTAGCTCTCGCCTCGAAACCTAGCTCGCAGGTGATGCGCTTGCCGTCCGCTCGGGTGAACTCGAACAGCGTCTCAGTTGGCCGTTCTGCCTGCGGCGGTGCAGGAGGCCAGTCAGCGAATACATCGTCTTCGACACGAGCGATGCTCAGATCGAAGTCCGTGCGCGTCGGATTCGACGTGTTGCAGGCGGGACAGGGCTCTCCGGCACCAGAACAGCCCTCGTGAGGCCACGGCTGGTCGGGATGTCGCTCGCAAATCCAACCCGCTCCGAAGCAGGACGGACATGGCATCCCGAGATCCTACGCTGAAGTGGTGACAGGGCGAAGCCGCCAGACCCACGGTCAGCGACCACGGTCAGAATCGCTCTTGAGCCGCGTATCAGGGCAAGGCGCTAGACGCGGTTACACTGGCGGCACTCCTACGGCACTCTCCCGCTCAATTACGGCGGAACGGCTGGAAGAAGTCCGCGAGGGATATCCCGAGGGCATCGGCGAGCTGGCCGAGGGCGGTGATGCCGATGTCTCGCTCCCCACGTTCGACGCCGCCGACATAGTTCCGGTGCAGATTGGCCCTCTCCGCCAGCTCCTCTTGAGAAATCTTCCTCTCCAGGCGCAGCTCTCGAATCCGCTTTCCAACTGCAGCCGGAAGGCCCCTCCGCACCCGGCCATGCTTTCCGCTTGACCACGATAGGTCTACACACGATAGTGGTCATCCCCTAACAAGGAGACCAGCGTGGAATACAGACCAGACCGTCGAAGAGTGCTTGTGACATGTCTCATAACCTTGATGGGTTTAATGAGCGTATCCGTGGGTCATTCCACAGGATTGACCGCTGCGAGGCCTCAACGCGAGGAGCCGGTTTGGTTTGCGATGTCTACCGATGGCCCGACCACGAGTCGCGTTGTGTTGGGGCCGTTCGACATTTACCAAGGGTGTTTGCGTGCGGTCGATTCAGCGGAGCGGATTGATCCCAGACATCCGTTGCTCTGCAAGCAATCGCTGGCGATTCCCCTCAGGTGATGATCGTCTTCGAAAACGCACAGGCTGACCGACCTCTCCCTGCGCCTATCGGGGATTGAGGCTTGACGCACTTACGCTCGCGGAGATCGATTCTCAAGGCGCGGCTTCAGAGGGTATCGAGGATTGGCGCTCGATGGGTTATGTTGGTAACGGTCAGTCGATCCAGACTGGCCTCGGCCTGTATCAGGGATTGAGCGTGGACGCACTTAACCTGGTGGACTCACTAACGCTGCCTCTGGTTCGTGCGATCTGACCCCGCGCTGCCCCCGGTCGGCCCGCCCTTTTTCGCCGTTCCTGCGCCGTCTGAACGGCTGCGTAGCCCAACCCTCGTGCGAGACCGTCGTTCGTTTGGTCGGCCAACTGGAGCGATGGAGTCGCCTTTTCGAGTTGGTGGTGAAGTAGTGACGTCGGTTCTGTCCTCTGAAAATGCACTCCACGGTAGTAATAGGTGGGTTACGAGTGTGGTTACATCGATGCCCGCTTTGATCCTCATTCGACCCTGGCAGCGGCGTTTGGGGGAGGAACCGGGAAGGGAAGGGAAGGGAAGGGCAAGGGAAGGGACTATAGGGTTGGGGATGGGGAGGGGTGGAAGAGGCAGGGAGCAAATCAGCCTTCATCCTGTATCGTAACTTCATGTCGAAAAGGGATCCGAAGCAGCATCGGCCTGCCATTTTCAGGAATGTGGTGCAATCACCATCGCGCACCGTCGAGCAAGCTGCGTGGGAGCTGCTCTGGGCCATCGACGGATTGTTCCCTAGCAAGACGCGGGAACTTCGGGCTATTGCGCAGCGGCTGTGGAGTGAAGCCGCGGATGAGGCGGAGGAACACGACCCGCGAAACGTCGCAGCGAGCGAACGATTCGTGCGAAGCATCAGAAAATGGACCCTTGCGAACAAGATTTCATCTTTGGCCGTTGACCTCGCGGTCGAGAAGTGGGCAACCGACGCCGACCAGACGTGCAGCGGCCTGTATCTGCTCGATGAATTTGATGAGAACGGTAATCTCGTTAGGAGAGGGCCGACGTTATCCGCGTATCCATTCAACGAGACCCGCGAGGAGTTTCTTGAGAAGGCTGGAAAATACTACGACGAAGTTGTCCGGCTCGGCGAGCAGCGTGGCGCGAAGGCAGGTGCCGTCAAGCGCGACGTAGATCACTTCCGGTGGCTGGCCGCACACCTCGTCGGCGGCTACTCGTATGCCGACATCGCAGATCCTGAACGGAATCGCCTTGGGTTATCGGCGCAGTCGGAAAAGACCGTCGCCGGAGAGTGCCGAAAGCTCGCCACGCTGATTGGTATCTCCCTTCCAATGTCGCCAGGTCCTCGACCAGGTCTCTCGATCAAGCGAACTCGTCATCGCGCGAAGAGATAAATACTGGTTCTTCTGTCGCTTCAATAACCAGCGATGTCCGTTTGGCCTCGGCGCTAGTTTTTCTAGCGAGGAGGATTGATGGATATCGAGGAACTCGAAGAGGACTCCCAACGAAAACGCGAGCATCCGAAGGCGGCTTCGACAACGGCCAAGCTTGAGGCGCAGTCTGACCGAGCCTCGACGGACGTCGTTGCCGCGATGTTCCCAGAAAAACCGCCACAGCCGCTATCGTTAACTGCACCAGCCGCCAGTCCGGGAATCGAACCGTCTGCACGCTTAACCGCTGCAATCGACTACGCCCGCCGAGGATGGCCGGTCCTGCCGCTTCACTACATGACTGGCAATCGATGCTCGTGCGGAAAACGCGAGTGCAGCTCGCCAGCGAAGCATCCTCTGACCGGCAATGGGTTCAAGGATGCCACGACGTCGGAGGACACAATCCGTGTTTGGTGGACTCGTTGGCCGACAGCGAACATCGGCATTCGCACAGGCAGCGTTTCCGGCGTCATCGTGATCGACGTTGACGATCGCACTGCAATGCCAGCGCTGGCCGCTGTTGGCGCGATCCCCAAGACGTTGCGGGTGCGGACCGGCAAAGGACTGCACATTTATTTCGGCGCACCCACTCAGCCAATTCGACCGCGCACTGCCCTGATTCCCGGCATCGACGTGAGAGGCGACGATTCCTACGTGGTTGCTCCACCCAGTGTCCACGCATCCGGCAGACGATACGCGTTCGACCGGGTAGATGCGACGATTGCGGCGATGCCTGACTGGCTGAGCAATCTCATAACCGCCTCGACACGCATGTCAGGCGGCAGGTCCGAATCGGTTGTGTTTACTCAAGGACAACGAAACACAAGGTTGACATGCGTTGGCGGATCGATGGTTCGACAGGGAATCGTCGGTGGGCCGCTCGAGGCGATCCTGGAGGCAACGAATCAAGAGGCTTGCGAGCCGCCACTGCCCAAGGACGAAGTGCGGCAAGTTGCCAGATCCGTTGAGCGTTACGCAACGTCTCCGCCGCCACCGCTCACATCGTCGTGGTCGCGCACACGGCGACTTCTGAAGCTTTATTCCGTCAACGATGTTTTGACTGAACCCTCACAACAATGGCGGGTGGAAGGCCTGCTGCCGGTTGAGGCGTTGAGCATGATCTACTCGCCTCAGGCACAGTTCAAAACCTTCTTCGCCCTCGATCTCGCCCTGTGTGTGGCAAACGGCATCCCGTTCCATGGCCGGAGGGTAAAGCAAGGTCCGGTGATCTACATCCTCGGGGAAGGTCGTGGAGGACTGAAGAACCGGATCGCAGCGTGGCTCCTCAAGCACGACGTTAAAGACGTGGAGCAAGCGCGGTTCGCTCTCGAAGCGATTCAGTTCAAGTCTGCGGATGACGTATCGGCGCTGAAGTCCGTTATCGAGGCGCAGAACATGCGCCCCGCGATGCTGTTTATCGATACCTTTGCTCGTAGCGCAGTTGGAGTTGATGAAAACGACGCGATGCAGATGGGGGTGTGGATCGACGCGGTTACAACACTCAAGATGGATCTCGGTTGTGATGTCGTAACTGTCCATCACGCCCAGAAGCCTCGCCCAGACGGTGGAACGGTGCGAGAGCGTGGAAGTAGCGCATTCATTGGAGCCGTTGACACCGTAGTCCGACTAGCGCGAAAGACGAAGACGAGCAAGACCGTCACCATCTCGTGCGAGAAGCAGAAGGACGCCGAGGAGTTCACCGATTTCAAGCTCAGGGCCAAGGACATCAACCTTGGCATAAACGAGCACGGTGAATCCTTCAGTTCCGTTGTCTTGATCGATTGCGACGGAGACGACGATGCGGTGGTCGAGAGTGACCTGACGCTGCCGAACGCTTCTCAGCTCTCCGCTCTCCAAGTGTTGTCAGATGCCCGTCAGCTTGGGTCTGCAGCGTGGTTGCAAGCGTTAAGCGAGACGCGAGGCACACCAGTCCCGGAAGGAACGTTTCGTCACTGGCGCGAGGCTCTCGTAAAGGGCAGATTCGTTGAAAAGGTCGGTAGCCGTTACCAGCTCACCGATGGCGGCCACGCCATCGTGGGTGCCAATGGCAGGTCGTTGGCAGCGCTCGAAAACCCAAGCGAAGGTGCCAGCCATGCCACACACCCGAAGGGTGTGGCAGATGGCACAGGGCGGGTAGAGGGCAACGGCAGATCGCCAGCTCGAATCGACGCGACGGGCGATCCGTCGGACGATCCAAACCTGCTTGGAGGCGGCGGTGGCGAACCAATTTAAGCCGATAGCCCCCGACATCGCCTCGGCTGAAGATCTCGCCTGTGAAAGCCGTCGTTCGGCCACGGCGGGGCGTTTCTGCGAACGGTGCAACCGGCCCCTCGACGGCAAGAAGGAGCGGTTCTGTTCGGCTCGTTGCCGAACCGCCGTCCATCGAAAGGCCCAGGCGAATGAACTCACCAACCTGATTGAGACCTTGAGCGAAACGGTGGCCGCTCTTCAGACACTCGTCGGAGGTCGGTCATGAATCGGCCTGACGGTCTCCCGATGTTCCTCAAGGTGGACGAAGCTGCGGATCTCCTGCGAACTTCACGCAAGGCCGTCTACGCGATGATCGAGCGCCAGCAGCTCCCAGGTGTGACGCGGATCGGAAAACGGATCTTGATCTCGGCCAACGATTTGCTACGCTGGCTGTCGGACCAACGAGTCGCGCCATCGCTCAAGGAGATCAAGCGATGAGCGTGCGAGTAACTCCGTGGAAGGGCGGGTGGCAGGTGGACATCCGTCTCAGGTTGCCAAATGGCCAACGATTTCGAGATCGACACGTCGTCACACATGGGTCGAAGTCGGCGGCCAAACGATGGGGCGAGGACCGAGAGCGTCACCTGCTCAAGGAAGGTCCAGCCAAGCCGACGAAGGAGGTGCCGACAGTAAAAACGTTTTGGCCACGGTTCATGGAGGGTCATGCAAAGGCTAATCGTCAGAAGCCGAGTGGCATCTTCGCCAAGGAAGCTATCGCTCGTGTTCATTTGCTGCCGATGTTCGGTGACGTTCCGCTAAACGAGATCACAACTGAGAGCGTGCAACGGCTCAAGGCGAGCCTCGTTGGGCGGAAGCCAAAGACGATCAACAACGTGTTGACGGTCCTGGGCACCATGTTAAAGAAGGCAGTCGAGTGGGGCGTTGTGGAGCGGATGCCTTGTGCCGTTCGGTTGTTGCCGGTTCCACCGCCCTCAGCGCCATTCCACGACTTCGAAGACTTCGAACGACTAGTTGAGGCCGCTCGAAAGCGGAGTCACGAGGCTTACCTCGTGGTGCTTCTGGGCGGAGACGCGGGGCTCAGGCGTGGTGAGATCACGGCGCTACGTTGGGACGATATCGATCTCAAGAAGCGTCAGCTCTGCGTCAAGCACTCAGTGTGGAAGGGTCACCTCGAAGCACCGAAAGGCGGTCGGCTGCGCTACGTTCCCTTGACGGCTCGTCTCGCTGCTGCTCTTCATGAAGCGCGACACCTCAAGGGGCCGTTTGTGTTCTGCGGGTCTGACGGCGCGATGGTCGATGAAAAGACGATGGGTGATCATGTCGATCACGCTGCTCGCGCAGCACGTCTGAAGCATCGCGGGATTCACATCCTCCGGCACACGTTCTGCTCGCACCTGGCGATGCGTGGGGCACCGGCAAGAGCGATTCAGGAACTGGCGGGACACGTCGATCTGAAGACGACTCAGAGATACATGCACCTGAGTCCAGCAGCCTTGGAGGGTGCGATCAGATTGCTCGAATCAAGTCACCCGCAGGGCAATATCGGGGCAACGGGCACTGTGGGATCAGCTAAGTAGCGGTCGGAAAATGGGATAGGTGGTGGACCAGACGGGAGTCGAACCCGTGACCTCATGAATGCCATTCATGCGCGCTCCCAACTGCGCTACTGGCCCACGCTGGTGAGGTCTGCCGAACAATTATCGTAGCATGGCGAGCGCGCCTCGTCATGTTTCTGCCCACCCGTCCGACATCCGCAGAGATCGACCGTTTTCTCGCGAATTCCGCCGACCTCTCACTATCGTACGAGCCGGTCCACATCCTCGACGCCCCGAACGCACACGCGCCAATTCACGAAGCCGTTGCGACGCTCGGCCGCGGACGCAACGACTTCATCCGGGCCTGTGACGCGCTGCGCGCCTGGACGCAGTTCGACATCGGGTGGGTTGAACTACATCCGCGCGGCGCGTCGATTGACGTCGGCACGAACGTCGCCGTGCTGATTCGTCATCTGGGCTTCTGGTCGCTAAACGGTTGCCGGGTCGTCTATCACGTCGGAGACGGCGAAACGCGCTTTGGATACGCGTACGGAACGCTCCAACGCATGCTGAGGCTGGCGAAGAACTGTTCGCGGTGACAAGAGATCCGTCGAGTGATGCGGTGACCTATCGCATTCGTGCGACATCGTGGCCAAACGCACTGCTCGCGCGCATCGGGCTGCCGATCGCGCGTCACCTGCAGGAGCGGTTCAGGCGTGACTCGATTGCCGCGATGCGACGCACGGTCAATGCCTAGCGTCGGTTGGTGCCACACCTGAGGCCGCTTCAAGCCCCCAGCCCCGAGCCCCATGCCCCGAGTTAATCACGACGCCGCGTATGCGCTCGCGAGAACCGCCAGCGCCGCGACGTAGCACGCGAACATCAGCCCCACATACATCCATGCGCGCGGCGGGGCGCCGCGGAACTCGCGCCACACAGCAATCCCCCAGATCGCCGCCACCATCGGCGCCGCCTGGCCGATCGCGTAGGAGATCGCAACGCCGACGAAACTCGCCGCGACGAAGTTGAACACGGTCCCGGTGCCCCACACGAAGCCGCCGGCGATGCCAAGCAGATGATCGCCGGGCCTGGCCGCGGTGAACCCGTCGAACGCCACCGGCTCGCCGACGAGCGGATTCCGCATGAAGTACACGTTGACGACAAAGCACGACAGCAGCGCCCCGGCGGTGAAAAACACCGCGATGCTGTACGGTCCGAGCGGATGACCGGCGGTCAGCGCGCGCGTGACGAACGGCGCAAACGACCCCATCAACACACCGGATACGACGCAGACGATGAGGCTTTTGCGCGACACCGCTGACCCGCCGCGTGCGAGCGCGCTGTACGCGCGGCCGTCGAAAAACACAGCCACCAGCGCGAGGGCGACGCCTGCTCCGAGCGCGAGCGGGTTGCCGCGCGGATCGATCGCGTAGCTGAGGACTACGCCGACCACGAGCGCGATGCCGATCGCGACGGGAAACGCGATCGCGAGGCCCGCCATGTCGATGCCGGCAACGAGCAGCAGATTGGCAGCGTTGAAGATGATGCCGCCGACGATCGCCCAGACGATATTGATGCCGTCGGCTGCCGCGACGTTCGCCAGGAACGGTGCGCCGGAACCGCCGCTCGATCCGAGCGTCAACGCCCACGCGACCGAGACGAGCACGATGCCGATGGCGTAGTCCCAGTAGAACAGCTCGAAGCGATAGCCGCGCGTCAGCTTGTAGGTGTTGGCCCACGACCCCCAGCAGAGCGTGCTCGTCACCGTCATCGCGAGCGCCATGGCGAAGCCGTGCGGCAGAAACATGGCGCGCATTGTAGAGTAAGCGGGTGCAGAGTGCATGGTGCAGCGTGCAGCGTGCAAGCGCTCGTGTGCTGCTCGGCGCCATCGTTTTGATGGCGACTGCAGGCGCGCAGCCTGCGGCCGTCCATCGCGTCATCTTCGACACCGATTTCCTGCTGCCGCCGCAAGACGACGGCCTGGCGCTCGCACTCGCCCTCGCGTCGCCGGAACTGGACATCGTAGGCATCACGACGGTGGCTGGCAATGGCAACCTGGCGCGGGCGAACGCCGACGCACTGCGCATGCTCGAAATCGCGGGGCGGACAGACATCCACGTGTACGCCGGAGCAAAGCGGCCGCTCGCACACGAGCCTGACGCGTTCGCGCGCTCGCACTACGGGCGGTGGTGGTCGGACGATCCGGCGCCCGCGCCGCCAGGCGGTTTCGCGAAGATCGCGCTGCAGCCAGAGTCGGCCGCCGACTTCATCGCACGCAATGTCACCGCGTCGC
>Ga0126381_100002186_pt1 | contig 21160 bp, 16 predicted proteins | sample PanSoiMetPlot_28_FD_96465 | JGI IMG/M metagenome (GOLD analysis project Ga0126381, IMG submission 96465) | Tropical forest soil microbial communities from Panama - MetaG Plot_28 | ecosystem: Environmental > Terrestrial > Soil > Tropical forest > Bulk soil | place: Panama | collected 2016-02-17
CAGCGCCGCCTCGGGGCCGGGGCAGGTGATCTCCAGGGACATCGACCGGCCCGGCTCGGTCAGGCTGCCGTGCGCCAGGAAGGCGCCGCGCCAGGCGGCCTCGCAGTCGCAGGTGGTGCCGGACACCACCTGCCGCGGCAGCCCGCGGACCGGCCGGCCGTGACCGTCCACGAGACCGGTCTGACGGGCCAGGCTCTCGCCGTCCTTGTGCACCCGCACCACGTACCGGTTGCCCTTGCGCAGGCCGCCGGGGGCCAGCACGATCAGCTCCGAGGAGTGCCCGAAGACCTCGGCCACGTCCTTGCGGAGCCTGCGCGCCGCCGCGCCGGTGTCGAGCTCGGCCTCGACTACGATCCGGCCCGCAGCCAGGTGCAGGCCGCCCGCGAACCGCAGCAGCGTGGATACCTCAGCCTTCCGGCAGCACGGCTTCAGCACGGTGATCCGGCTGAGTTCGTCCTTGACCAGACCGGTCATGGCCATCGGCGTCACTCCCCCTCGAATATCTGCGCGAACGCGCCTGCCAGCAGCCGCGGGTCGTGGCGCGGCGTTCCGTCCCCCATGGCCAGGTCGGCCAGCACCAGCCGGCCGCCGAGAATGGCGGCCGCCTTCTCCAGCTCGGCCACGGCGGCGCGGGCCGTGCCGCGGTCGGCGAGCACCACGTCAACGGTCAGCTCCGGAGCATGTTTGGCCAGCACCTCCAGGTGCGTGTGCGGCGAGAACCCTTCGGTCTCGCCCGGCTGCGGCGCCAGGTTCAGCGCGACCAGCCTGCGCGCCCTCGTGGTCAGCAGCGCCTCGGCCAGCCCCGGCACCAGCAAGTGCGGCAGCACGCTGGTAAACCAGGACCCGGGCCCTAGCACCACCCAGTCCGCCGCGCCGACCGCGGCCACCGCCTCGGGGCACGCGGGCGGATCGGCGGGCACCAGTGAGATCGACCGTACCCGCCCGGTCGTCGTCGCGCACGCGGCCTGGCCCCGGACCGTGCTTATCTCATCGGGGCGGGCGGGGTCGGCGCCCTCGACCTCGGCGGCCAGGTCGAGCGGGACCGAGGCCATCGGCAGGACGCGCCCGTGCGCCCCGAGCAGGCGCCCGACCCAGTCCAGGCCCTGCACGGTGTCCCCCAGTAGCTCCCAGAGCGCGACGATCAGGACATTGCCCACCGTGTGCCCGCCGAGCTCGGCCTGCCCGTTGAAACGGTGCTGCACGACGCGGCTCCAGGTCGTTCCCCACGCGTCGTCACCGCACAGCGCGGCCAGCGCCATCCGCAGGTCTCCCGGGGGGAGCACGCCGTACTGCCTGCGCAGCCTGCCGCTGGAGCCGCCGTCGTCGGCCACCGTTACCACGGCGGTCAGCTGGCGGGTGACCCGGCGCAGCGCGGACAGCGAGGCGAACAGGCCGTGACCTCCGCCGAACGCGACCACCTTGCGGCTCAGCGGGCGCCTGTCCAGGACCGTCGCCAGCACTTCCGGCCCGGTGTCCTCCTCCGGCCGGGTGTCCCCCTCCGGCCCGGTGTCCTGCGGCGCGGTGCCTGACCCGGGGCCCGGGTGCTCTCCCATCGCGGCCCTCACTCGCGCCCGAGGTCTCGGTGTACCACCCGGATGCCCGCCGAGGAGCCGGCCAGCCGGGTGGCGATCTGCTCGGCCATCACGACGCTGCGGTGCTTCCCGCCGGTGCAGCCCACGGCCAGCATCACGAAGTGCTTGCCCTCGCGCTGGAAGCCGTCCAGCGTCACCCGCACCGCCCCGACGTAGGCGTCGAGGAACTCCGCCGCCCCGGGCTGGCTGAGAACATAGTCCCTGACGTCCTGGTCCTGGCCGGTCAGCGGGGCGAGCTCGTCCACCCAGCGCGGGTTCGGCAGGAACCGGCAGTCCGCCACCATGTCGGCATCGACCGGCAGCCCGTACTTGAACCCGAACGACACGATGTTCACGCGCAGCGCGGTTTCGGTGTCGCCGCCGAAGGTGTCGCGCATCCGGGCCCGCAGCTGGTGCACGTTGAGCCGCGAGCTGTCCAGCACGAGGTCGGCCTCGCCGCGGACGTCCTGCAGCAGTTCCCGCTCGGCGGCGATGCCGTCGACCACCCGGCCGCCCTCCTGCAGCGGATGCGGGCGGCGGACGCTCTCGAACCTGCGGACCAGGGTGTCGTCGCTGGCCTCCAGGAACACCACGTAGGGCCGGGTACCCCTGGCCTCGAGGTCGCCGACGACCGATTTCAGGTCGGTGGAGAACGCGCGGCTGCGCACGTCGACCACGGCCGCCAGCCTCGGCACCGCGCCGCTGGAGCGCCGGGCGAGGTCGAGCATGGTCGGCAGCAGGTCCGGCGGCAGGTTGTCGGCCACGAACCAGTCAAGATCCTCGAGTGACTTGGCCGCGGTGCTCCGGCCCGCTCCCGACATGCCGGTGATGATGACGATGTCCGGCACGGCGCGCTCCGGCTCCGCGGGACTGTCCGGCCTCATGACGCACCTCCCCCGTTGCCGGCCGCGGGCCCGGGGCTGTCCGGGCCTGACGGGTGCAGGGCCGCCGCGACCGTTTCCGCGAGGCGCGGCCCGATGCCGGGCAGGCCGGCTATCTCGGCCACGCTGGCCCCCGCGATCCGCCGCACGGAGCCGAAATGGCGCAGCAGCGTGGCCTTGCGGGCCGGGCCGAGCCCGGGAACGGCGTCCAGCTCACTGGTCCTGAGTGCCGCGGCCCGCTTCTTCCTGTGATAGGTGATCGCGAACCGATGGGCCTCGTCCCGCACGCGCTGCAGCAGGTAGAGGCCCTCGCTGGTCCGCGGCATGATGACCGGGCCGTCCTCGCCGGGCAGCCAGACCTCTTCCAGGCGCTTGGCCAGGCCGCAGACGGAGACGTCGTCGATGCCGAGCTCGTCCAGCGCCCGAGCCGCCGCCGCCACCTGGGCCGGCCCGCCGTCGATGACCACGAGGTTCGGCGGGTAGGCGAATTTGCGCCGCGCGGGCAGGCCTACTCCCGCCCCCGGCTCGTCCTCGGACCGGTCACCGAGGACGTCGAGCTCGCCCGTGGCCTCCCGCTCCTCCAGGTAGCGCCGGAACCTGCGGGAGATGACCTCGTGGATGGACGCGACGTCGTCGGTGCCGTCCAGGCCGCGGATGCTGAACCTGCGGTACTCCGACTTGCGGGCCAGGCCGTCCTCAAAAACGATCATGGATGCCACGACGTGCGTTCCCTGCAGGTTCGACACGTCGTAGCACTCGATCCGCAGCGGCGCCTCGTCGAGCCCGAGCGCCTCCTGGATCTCGTGCAGCGCGCGGCTGCGGGTGGTCAGGTCGCTGGCCCGCTTGGTCTTGTGCAGGGCCAGCGCCTCGGCCGCGTTCCTGGCCACGGTGTCCAGCAATGCCTTCTTGTCCCCCCGCTGCGGGACCCGGAGGCTGACCCGCCCGCCGCGGCGCCCGGCCAGCCATTCCTCGAGCGCCTCCGCGCCGGGCGGCAGCACCGGCACCAGGACCTCGCGCGGTACCGGCGCGTCCGGCCGCCGCGTGTCGCCGATCGCCCGCCGCTGGCCCCCGCGCTGGGCGCGCTGCTGCGTCCCGCCGGACGCCCCGTTCTCGCTGGCCACCGGGTCTTCGCCGTAGACCTGGCCGAGAAACTGCTCGACGAGCTCGCCTGGCGTGATCTCCTCGACCTTGTCCACCACCCAGCCCCGCTGCCCGCGTACCCGCCCGCCGCGTACGTAGAACACCTGGACCGCGGCCTCGAGCTGGTCTTCGGCCAGCGCGACCACATCGCAGTCGGTGCCGCCGCTGAGCACCACCGCCTGCTTCTCCAGGGCCCGGTGCAGGGCCTGGATGTCATCGCGCAGGCGCGCGGCGCGCTCGTACTCCTCGGCGTCGGCGGCGCGGCGCATCTCGTTCTCGAGCCGCCGGATGAACTTCCCGGTCTGCCCGGCCATGAAGTCGCAGAACTCCTCGGCCAGCTGCCGGTGGCTCGCGGCATCGATCCGGCCCACGCAGGGCGCTGAGCACTTGCCGATGTAGCCGAGCAGGCAGGGCCGGCCGATCTGGCCCGCCCGCTTGAACACCCCCGCCGAGCAGGTCCGGACCGGGAACACCCGCAGCAGCGTGTCCACCGTCTCCCGGATGGCCCAGGCGTGCGAGTAGGGACCGAAGTACCGCACCCCGCGCCGCCGCGCGCCGCGCATCACCATGACCCTGGGGTACTCCTCGTCCAGGGTGACAGCCAGGTACGGATAGCTCTTGTCGTCGCGGTACCTGACGTTGAACCGCGGGTCGAACTCCTTGATCCAGGAGTACTCCAGCTGGAGCGCTTCCACCTCGGTCCCGACCACGGTCCAGTCCACCCCGGCCGCCGACCGCAGCATGGACTGGGTACGCGGGTGCAGCCCGGCGAAGTCGGCGAAGTACGAGTTCAGCCGGGACCGGAGGTTCTTGGCCTTCCCGACGTAGATGACGCGGCCCCGCTCGTCACGGAACCGGTAGACCCCTGGTGACTCGGGAATCGAGCCGGGGGCCGGCCGGTAGCCGTGCGGATCTGCCACGCAGCAACTCTATGCGCGTCCGCACCGCCGGCCGTCCTCATTGCGCGGCGGTTTGTCGTTTGGTCCGGCGACGCGGCCTTTGGCTCACTCATGTGCCAGGCTGTGCCGGTGCCCGTCGCCGTCGCCGCCTGCCTGCTCGCGGCGATCACGTGGGTCTACCTGCTGGCCGGCCACGGCGGTTACTGGCGCACCGGCCAGCGGCTGCCTCCGCCCGGCCGCGAAGCGGCCGGGCGGAGGGGTTCGGGGGGGCCGACCCCCCGGGCTGACACGGCCGCCAGCCCGGCGGCCTGGCCCGGCGTGACGGCGGTGGTGCCCGCCCGGAACGAGGCTGCGGTGCTGCCCGGCACGCTGCCCACGCTGCTCGCGCAGGACTACCCGGGCGCCTTCCGCATCGTGCTCGTGGACGACGACAGCTCCGACGGGACGTCCGAGGTCGCCGCGTCCCTGGGCCGCCAGGCCCCGCCGGGACGGCTGCGCGTGCTGCCGGGCCGCCCTCCCCCGCCCGGATGGGCCGGCAAGGTCTGGGCCATGCAGCAGGGGCTGCGCGCCGCGGACGACGCCGCGTACATCTTGTTCACCGACGCCGACATCGGCTACGCGCCCGGGGTGGTCGCCGCCCTGGTGCGGGCGGCCGAGGATGACGACCGCGGGATGGTGTCGCAGATGGCGCTGCTGCGGGCCGAGGAGTTCTGGGAGCGGCTGATCGTGCCCGCGTTCGTCTACTTCTTCGCCCAGCTTTACCCGTTCCGGCGGGTCAGCCGGCCCGGCGCGCGCACCGCGGCTGCCGCGGGCGGGTGCATGCTGGTGCGCCGCCGGGCGCTGGAAGCAGCCGGCGGGCTGGAGTGCATCCGCGGTGCCCGCATCGACGACGTGGCGCTCGGCCGCCTGCTGAAGGGCCCGCCCGCGCGGGTGCGCTGCTGGCTCGGGTTCACCACGGACGTCACCAGCCGCCGGCCGTACCCGAGCCTGCCGAGCCTGTGGGACATGGTCGCCCGGAGCGCCTACACCCAGCTGCGGTACTCGCCGGCCGTGCTCGCCGCCACGCTCGCCGGCCTGCTGTGGCTCTACGCCCTGCCGTCGGCCGCCGCGCTCGGCGGGCTGGGCTGGCTGGCCGCGGGCGGCGGCCCCGCCGCGGGCTGGCTGGCCGCAGCGGGGCTGGCCGGCTGGGCGATCATGTCGGTCAGCTACGTTCCCGTGCTGCGCCTGTACCGGCTCTCGCCCTGGCGGGCGCCGGCCCTGCCGCTGGTGGCCCTCATGTACGCGGTGATGACCGCCGACTCCGCGCGCCGCTATCACCTGGGCCGGGGCGGGCAGTGGAAGGGCCGGACGATCCCGGCGGGCCGCCCGCGCTAGCGGATTGCCTCGGCGAGGCGCGATCGGCTGGTCGCCGTGATCTCCGGAGGGGACCCGGCCTTCAGGCCGGTAGGAATCGGTTGTTCCAAATCGCGGGCAGGATGCTGGCGCGGCGCGTCTTCCGCCTTCTCGCGGAGATGACAGGCACCCTGGAAGGGTGAGGACGGCATACCGGTGCCGGGCTTACCCGGACGAGACGCAGCAGCAGGTGCTGGCGCGCACGTTCGGCTGCGTCCGGGTGGTGTGGAACCAGACCCTGGCCGCGCGACAAACCCACTGGCACGCCGAGCGCAAGGCCATGTCCTACGCGGAGGCCGACCGGGCGCTGACAGCGATGAAACGCGACCCCAGGCTGGCATTCTTAAACGAGGTCTCCTCGGTGCCGCTGCAACAAGCCCTGCGCAACCAACACAGAGCCTTCCAAGCGTTCTTCGCCCGCCGGGCTGGCTACCCCCGGTTCAAGTCCCGTCGCGGCCGCCAGTGCGCGCGCTACACGCGCTCGGCGTTCTCTATGCGTTGCGGGATGCTCCATCTGGCCAAGATGCCTGGGCCGCTGCGATACGTCTGGTCGTGGCCGGACGTGGACGTGACTGACCTACACCCCACTTCTCTGACCGTGACCAGGGATGCAGCCGATCGGTGGTTTGTGACGTTCCACATGAATGAGCCCGCCCCTGCGCCGCTACCAGCCGTTGGCCGAAGCGTTGGCGTCGACCTGGGGCTGACGGATATCGCCGTCTTGTCCACGGGAGAGAGAATCCCTCATCCGCGAGATTGGGAACGCCATGAGCGGCGCCTCAGGCGCTACCAGCGCAGGCTCTCCCGCTGCCAGACGGGCAGCAAGAACCGCGCCAAGGCCCGGGTTAAAGTGGCTCGCGTTCATGCCAGGGTGGGCGACGCGCGCCGCGACTTCCTGCACAAGCTGTCCACCCGTCTCATCCGCAGCAACGATTTGATCGCGATAGAGGACTTGCCTGTGCGGAACATGGTCCGCAACCGGCATCTCGCCCGCGCAATCTCCTGTACCGGGTGGGCAGAATTCAGGTGCATGCTGGAGTACAAGGCAGAGCGCTACGGCTGCACTGTCGTTACTGTGGACCGCTGGTACCCCAGCAGTAAGACCTGCTGTGCATGCGGGCACCTGCTCGCAGAACTTAGCCTCGGGACGCGCTATTGGACGTGCCCTGGCTGCGGCGCCCGGCACGACCGGGACCTCAACGCCGCCAAGAACATCCTGGCGGCTGGTCCAGCCGTGGCAGCCTGTGGAGCTGACGTCAGACACCCGAAGACACCTTCGGTGCAGTTGGCTGTGAACCAGGAAACCCAGCCGGTGACGGCTAGGATTCCCGTTCTTCAGGGCGGGGAGTAGTCAAAAGCCGTGTTCTCCCAGCCAGCCAGCGAGCTTGCCGGCGCGGCCGACCGCGCGCAGCCGCCGCTCGGTTTGCTCCCGCACCGCGGCGGAGGCCACGATGAGCAGCCGGTCACCCGCCCGCAGCGTGGTGGTGGGCCCGGGGACGAACCCCTTCCCGTCGCGGACGATGAGGGCCAGGTTGGCCTGGGCGGGGAGCCGCAGCTCGAAGATCTCCACGCCGTGCAGCCGGGAATCGGGCGGGATCTGCGCCTGGAGCAGGTCGGCGTGCAGGGCCTCCAGCGGCGCCGCCTCGACGGCGACGTCGAGCGGTTCCCCGGGGGTGATCACCCTCAGCCGCCGGGCGGCGAACGGCAGGGTGGGGCCCTGCAGCGCGACGTTGATCGTGACGACGATGAACACCACGTCGAACAGGCGGGTCGCGCCGGGCAGGCGGGCGTTCATCGGGATCGTGGCCAGCACGATCGGCACGGCGCCGCGCAGCCCGGCCCAGGACAGGAAGGCCTGCTGGCGCCAGGGCACCCGCAGCGGGAGCGTGGCCAGGACCACCGAGACGGGCCGGGCCAGCAGCATCAGCGCCGCCGCGACGACCAGCGCGGGCAGGATCTGGCCGGGCAGCCGGACCGGGGAGGCCAGCAGCCCGAGCATCACGAACAGCCCGATCTGGGCGAGCCAGGCCACTCCCTCGGCGAAGCCGCGGATGGCCGGGCCGTGCGGGAGCCGGGCGTTGCCGAGCACCAGCGCGGAGACGTACACGGCGAGGAAGCCGCTCGCGTGGGCCACGGACGCGGCCCCGTAGCCCGCGACGATGAGGGCCAGGATCGCGATCGGGTACAGCCCGGAGGCCGGCAAGGCCATCCGGCGCAGCGCCAGCGCGCCGATCAGGCCCGCGGCCAGCCCGATCGCGGCGCCGGCTACCAGCTCGTAGACCACCTCACCGGCGATCAGCGCGGGCGACGCCGCATGATCTCCGGCCTGGCTGAGCAAGGTCACCAACAGAACCGCGGGCGCGTCGTTGAGCCCGGACTCGCCCTCGAGCATCCCGGACAGCCGGGGCGGCAGCGGCAGCTTGCGCAGCACGGAGAAGACCGCGGCGGCGTCGGTCGGCGCGAGCACCGCGCCGAGCAGGAGCGCGTTGCGCCATGCGAGGTGCAGCAGCCAGTGGGTGACCGCGGCGACGACCAGGATGCTCACTACCTCGCCGACCGTACCCAGGCTGAGCGCGGCGGGCGCGGCGGCGCGGGCGTGAGCCCAGCTGGTGGTCAGGCCGCCCTCGGCGAGGATCAGCACCAGCGCGCTGAGTCCCAGGGCCTGCGCCAGCGCCGTGTTGTCGAACCGTATGCCGAGCCCGGCCTCACCCAGCACGAGGCCGAGGCCGAGGAAGACCAGCAGGCCCGGCAGGCCGATCCCGTGCGCGAGCCGGGCCGCCATGATCGCGGCGAGCACCACCGCAGCCCCGATGAGCAGCAGCAGCCCGAGATCGTTCGTGGTCACGGACGTCTCCGCATGCCCCGCTCCCAGGCCCGGCGCTAGTGGATCACCAGCGAATCTTCTTCATCCTCCCCTACGACTCCCACGTACTCTGGCGTGAAATCGGCGAATGAAGAAGGTTCGTCGGCCCGATCAGCGATCAGTCAGGGCGACCTGGCGCCAGGCGGGACCGCGGGCGCCCGCGGTCCGCGCGGTCACGGGCTCCCGGTGCTGCGGGAGCCCTCCGCGGGCGCGAACACCACGATGGCCGCCAGGTCCTCGGTGACGCCGGTGAACCGGTGCTCCTCGCCGGCGGCCACGTAGACGACCGACCCGGGGCCCACCGGGGCGCGGTCCCCGCCGGCCTGCAGCACCGCCCGCCCTGCGGTCACCACGTAGATCTCGTCCTCGGTGTGCGGCACCTGGTCGTCGACCCCGCCGGCCGGGATCGAGTAGGTGCCGACGCTCAGGTCAGCGACGCTGAGCTGCTCCACCCAGTGGTTCGCGTCCGAGCCGCCCGGCGGCGTGAACCGCCCGGCCCCGCTGATCACCTTCATGCCGGCCTCCCGTCAGTCCTCGAAGGCCTCCGGCGGCGGGCAGGCGCACATCAGGTTCCGGTCGCCGTAGGCCTGATCGATCCGGCGGACCGGGGGCCAGTACTTGGCCCGGCGGTCGCCTGGCAGCGGATAACCGCCCGTGGCGCGCTCGTAGGGGTGCGGCCAGTCGGCGGACACCAGCATGCTGGCCGTGTGCGGGGCGTTCTTCAGCGGGTTGTCCCGCGCGTCGGACTCGCCGGAGGCGACCTTCGCGATCTCTTCCCTGATAGCGATCATGGCGTCGCAGAACCGGTCCAGCTCGGCCAGGTCCTCGCTCTCCGTCGGCTCGACCATCAGGGTGCCGGCCACCGGGAACGACATGGTGGGTGCGTGGAAGCCGTAGTCGATCAGCCGCTTGGCCACGTCCTCGGCGGTGATCCCGGTCTGGCTGGCGAGCGGCCGCAGGTCCAGGATGCACTCGTGCGCGACCAGACCGCCGCGGCCGGTGTACAGCACCGGGAAGTGCGGGTCCAGCCGCCGGGCCACGTAGTTGGCGGACAGGATCGCGACGCCGGTGGCGCGGCGCAGGCCCTCGGCCCCCATCATCCGGATGTAGGCCCAGGAGATCGGCAGGATCCCGGCCGAGCCGTACGGGGCGGCCGCCACCGGGCCGATGGGGCCGACCGGGCGGCCGGGCCGGAACGGGGAGGGCAGAAATTCAGCCAGGTGCAACCGGACCGCGACCGGGCCGACGCCGGGGCCGCCGCCGCCGTGCGGGATGCAGAACGTCTTGTGCAGGTTGAGGTGCGACACGTCGGCGCCGAACGTGCCGGGCCGGGCCAGCCCGACCAGCGCGTTCAGGTTCGCCCCGTCCACGTACACCTGCCCGCCGGCCGCGTGCACCTCCGCGCACACCTGGCCGATGGTCTCCTCGAACACGCCGTTGGTGGACGGGTAGGTCAGCATGATCGCCGCGAGGCTCCCGGCGTGCGCGCCCAGCTTGGCGCGCAGGTCGCCCACGTCGATGGCGCCGTCCGAGCCGCACTTGACCACGACCACGCGCAGCCCGGCGAGCACCGCGCTGGCCGCGTTCGTGCCGTGCGCGGACTCGGGGATCAGGCACACGTCGCGCCCGGGCTCGCCGCGGGAGGCGTGGTAGTGCCGGATCGCGAGCAGCCCGGACAGCTCGCCCTGGGACCCGGCGTTGGGCTGCAGCGACACCGCGTCATACCCGGTGATCTCGGCCAGGGCGTCCTCCAGCCCGCGGATCAGTTCCAGGTAGCCCGCGGCCTGCTCGGCCGGGGCGAACGGGTGCAGCTGGGCGAACTCCGGCCAGCTGATCGGCTCCATCTCGGCGGCCGCGTTCAGCTTCATCGTGCAGGAGCCGAGCGGGATCATCGACCGGTCGAGCGCGATGTCGAAGTCGGCCAGGCGGCGCAGGTACCGCAGCATCGAGGTCTCGCTGCGGTGGGCGTGGAACACCGGGTGGGTGAGGAACTCGCTGTGCCGCCGCAGCTCGCCGGGCAGCCCGTCCGGGGCCTCCGCGGCCAGCTCGACGTCCCGTCCGGCCAGCGCCGCGGCCACCTCCCGCAGCTGCGCCTCGGTCGTGGTCTCGTCACAGGCGATCTGCACCGCGTCCGGCCCGGCCGCATGCAGGTTGTAGCCGGCCGCGCGGGCCCGGTCCGCCGCCTCGGCGGCGCCCCCGGGCATGAGCACCCGGACCGTGTCGAAGAAGCCGTGACGGCCCGTTGTGAATCCTTGATCCTCAAGCGTCCGGGCCAGGACCGCGGCCCGCCGGTGCACGCGCAGCGCGATCGCGGTCAGGCCGTCCGGGCCGTGGTAGGCCGCGTACATCGCCGCGGTCACGGCCAGCAGCACCTGCGCCGTGCAGATGTTGCTGGTCGCCTTCTCCCGGCGGATGTGCTGCTCGCGGGCCTGCAGCGCGAGCCGGTAGGCCGGGTGGCCGTCCGCGTCGACCGAGACGCCGACCAGCCGGCCCGGGAGCTGGCGCTTGAGCGCGTCGCGGACGCAGATGTAGCCCGCGTGCGGCCCGCCGAAGCCCATCGGCACGCCGAACCGCTGCGTGGTGCCGACCGCGATGTCCGCGCCGAGCTCCCCGGGCGGCCGCAGCAGCGTCAGCGCGAGCAGGTCGGCGGCGACCGCGGCCAGGGCGCCGCGGGCGCGGGCCGCCTCGATCACGGGCGCCAGGTCGCGGACCGCGCCGCTGGCCCCCGGGTACTGCAGCAGCACGCCGAACAGCTCGCCGTCCGGCTGCGCGGCGACCAGCTCGGGGGTGACCTCGGCGGTGACCAGCTCGATGCCGAGCGGCTCGGCCCGGGTGGCCAGCACCGCCAGGGTCTGCGGCAGGCAGTCGGCGTCGGCCAGGAAGACCCGGCCCTTCCCGGCCGCCCGCCGGGCCAGGGTCATCGCCTCGGCGGCCGCGGTCGCCTCGTCCAGCATGGACGCGCCGGCCACCGGCAGCCCGGTCAGGTCCTCGACCATGGTCTGGAAGTTGAGCAGCGCCTCCAGGCGGCCCTGGGATATCTCCGGCTGGTACGGCGTGTACGCCGTGTACCAGGCCGGGTTCTCCAGCACGTTGCGGCGGATCACCGCGGGGGTCACCGTGCCGTAGTAGCCCAGGCCGATCATCGAGGCGAGCACCTGGTTCCGGGCGGCCAGGCGGCGCAGCTCGGCCAGCGCCTGTTCCTCGGTCAGGGGCCCGGGCAGGCTCAGCTCACGGTCGGCGAGCCCGGGGGGCAGCGCGGCCGAGGTCAGGTCGTCGAGCGAGGCGTGGCCGACGGCCTTGAGCATCTGCGCCTGGTCGTCTTCGGATGGCCCGATGTGACGCTGCGCGAAGTTCATGGGAGCCTCCCCTGGCTGGCCTGCCCGGGTTCGCGGGCGGCCAGGTCATGGTGCCGGAAGTCCCCCTCTGTCCGCCGCGTGCGCGCGGGTTCAGAGCCGCTTGTCCCGCCCGGTCCTGGTGCCTGAGAGGTTCCGGGGAGGTTGCCCCTTCGGCGCCCGCTGCTGGCTGCGCGGGAACTCTCCCGGGCGGTGTCGTCAGCGCACCCGAGCCTACCCTCCCGCGGTACCGGCCGCAGGTCAGCGGGCCTTCCATGATCAGGATTCCTGGCCGCCAACCGGAGGGCTGGGCGCCGGTCAGATGTTGTCCCAGCGGAACACCCGGGCGGCGATCAGCGTCAGCACGGCGGTGATGGCGAGCAGCACCGCGATGGCGGGCACCGCCGAGACCGGGCCCTCGCCGCGCGCCATCACGTTCTGCATCCCGGTGACCAGGTAGCGCAACGGCATCAGGTAGGAGATCTGCCGTATCCAGGCGGGCGCGAAGTCCAGCGGGATGAAGGCGCCGCCGAGGAACGCCATCGGCAGGATCACCAGGTTCGCGATGGCCGTCGCCGCCTGCTGGGTCTTCGCGATGGCCCCGGCGACCAGGCCGAACGACATGAACGCGAGCGTCCCGACGATCACCACGGGGATCGCCATCCACCAGGAGGCGGTGAGCTTCAGCCCGAAGAACGGCGTGGTCGCGATGAGCAGGAACGCGGCCAGCTGGACCAGCGCGACGGCCAGGCTCACCCCGATCCGCGCGGTGACCACCGAGACGGTGCTGACCGGGGACAGGCGGAGCCGGCGGAGCAGCTTGTTCTCCCGCCAGCTCACCAGCGTGATCGCCGCGCCGAACGTGGCCCCGGAGGCGATCGCCCAGCCCAGCAGGCCGGGCGCGAGGTACTGGATCGGTTTCAGTGACTTGTCCTCGACCTGGGCCACGGTCAGCTGATAGGCGGGAGGCCGCCCGGTCGCCGCCTGGTTGGCTTGCTGCACGATCGACGCGAACACGGCCTGGACCACGCCCGAGGTGACCTGGTCGGCGATCGAGTAGCGCACGACCAGGGTGCTGCCCTGCTGGAGCACCACGGCATTGTCGGTGCCCTTGCGGACGTCCTCCAGCGCCGCGGCCAGGCTGGCGCCCCGGGTGATGCTCATCACCTTGCCCAGCTGGCCGTGGCTGCCCGCGACGGCCTGGTCGAGCAGGGGGACCCGGCCCACCTCGATCACGCTGACCTTCGGCGCGGACGTGCTCTTGTAGATCGACCCGAACAGCAGCAGGAACAGCAGCGGGATCAGGATCGTGAACACCAGCGCCGTCCGGTCCCGGACGAAGCCGCGGAACATGGCCCGGGACAGGCTGCGGAACGCGGTCATGCGCGGTACTCCCGCCCGGTGAGGTTCAGGAACACGTCCTCCAGCGTGGCGCCGGACACGCGCAGGCCCGCGAGCGCGTGCCGGTCCGCGAGCCCGGACAGGACCGCGGCGGGCTCCCGGGTGGCGATCGTGAGCGACACCCCGTCGTCGGTCACGCTGTCGGGCGGGGCCCCGGCGCGGGCGGCCAGCGCCCGCGCGTCGTCGTCCGGCAGCTGCCCGGATTCCACGCTGACCCGCAGCGGCTGGTCCAGCTGCCGGACCAGCGCGGCCGGCGGGCCCTCCTCGAGGATCACGCCGTGATCCATGATCGCTACCCGGTCGCAGAGCGTCTCCGCCTCGTCCATGTGGTGCGTGGTCAGCACCACGGTGCGGCCCTCGGCACTTATCTGCCGGAGCAGGTCCCACAGGTTCCGCCGGGCCTGCGGGTCGAGCGCCCCGGTCGGCTCGTCGAGGAATACCACCTCCGGGTCGTGGACCAGCGCGCACGCGATCGACAGCCGCTGCGCCTGGCCGCCGGACAGCTTCTCGGTGCGGGTGGCGGCCTGCTCCTCCAGGCCCACCGTGGCGAGCATCACGTCCGCCCGCCGCGCCGGGACCCCGTAGAGGGAGGCGAACGTCTCCAGCTGTTCCCGGGCGGTGAGCCGCTCGAAGAACGACGACGCCTGGAGCTGGACCCCGATCCTCGGCAGCAGCGCCGGGTTGCGCGGCCAGACCGGCAGGCCGAGCACGCTCACCTGGCCGGCGTCGGCCTCGCGCAGGCCCTCGATGATCTCGAGCGTCGTGGTCTTGCCGGCCCCGTTGGGCCCCAGGATCCCGAAGAACTCTCCCTGCTGCACCTCGAGGGTGACCCCGTCGACGGCCTTGACGGTGCCGTAGGACTTGCGCAGGTCGCGCGCGCTGATGGTCGCTGCCACGCCGGCCACGATAACAGGACATAACGCTAAGGAGGCGGCCTGGCCGCCCCCGGCGCGCCAGCCGCCTTCGGGCGACCCCGGCTCCCCGCGGCGGGCGGCCAGCGGTGACGCACCGCGGCCCGGCCCCTGGTGCGGGACCGGGCCGCGGGCGCGACGCCGCGGTGCTTACGTCCGCGCGCCGGCGCGGGCGTCCTCGTCCGCCAGGATCTCGGTCACGGCCGGGAACTCGGCGACAGCGGGCCCGGTCTCGGCGACCGCAGCGGCGCCGGCCGCCGTGGCCTCCGGGCGCGGCGCGCGGCGCAGCGCCAGGTAGCCGACAGCCGCGCCGACGATCACGAGAGCGATCGTGACGGCCAGCCCCGCGTGATAGCCGTCGAGGAAGGCCCGGCCCGGCAGCACCCCGTGGCGCAGGGCCACGCCCTGGCGCGACCGGAGCACGGCGCCGATCACGGTGATGCCGAGCAGCCCGGCCACCTCCCGGGAGTTGTTCAGGATGGCCGACGCGACGCCCGAGCGCTCTCGCGCTGCCGCCCCGATCACCGCGTTGGTCAGCGGCACCTGCATCAGCCCGGACCCGGCGCCGAAGAGCACGAAGCCGGGCATCAGGTCGGCGAACGTCGCGCCGGCGCCGAGCCGGGCGAACAGGATCAGGCCGGCTCCGTTGAGCAGCATGCCGAGCGCGACCAGCCGGTGCGCGCCGAACCGCGCGGTCAGCGGCCCGCTGATCCCCGCGAACAGCGCGATGCACAGCGCCATCGGGAGGAAGGTCAGGCCCGCCTTGGTGGGCGAGAAGCCCAGGATCTCCTGCAGGTAGATCGAGGTGAAGAAGTAGATGCCGAAGATCCCGAACGCCCACAGCATCATGATCCCGATGCCGCCGCTGAACGCCTGGGAGCGGAACAGCGCCAGCGGGATCATCGGGTGCTCGCTGCGCGCCTCGATCAGCATGAACACCGCCGCGGACAGCGCCGAGAGCGCGAACGCGCCGAGGATCAGGCCCGAGGTCCAGCCCTTGTCGTGGCCCTCGATCAGCGCGTAGACGAGCGAGAACAGCGCGACAGCCGAGACGATCAGGCCGGGCAGGTCCAGGTGGCGCCCTGCGGAGGTGTCGCGCGACTCCTGGACGGCCAGCAGCGCGATGACGGCGGTGGCCACGCCCACCGGCACGTTGATGTAGAAGATCCAGCCCCAGTGCAGGTGCTGGCTGATGAGGCCGCCGATGAGCGGCCCGAACGCCAGGGCCATGGCGCCGATCGCGGTCCACACCGCGATGGCGGCGGTGCGCTCCCTGAGGTCATCGAAGGTCGCCACGATGATCGCGAGCGTGGTCGGCACCAGCATCGCGGCGCCGATGCCCTGGAGCAGCCGCATCGCGATCAGCACGCCGCCGCTGCCGGCCAGGCCCGCTCCGAGCGAGGCCAGGGTGAACACCGCGAGCCCGGCGAAGAACACCCGGCGCCGCCCGTAGACGTCGGCCAGCTTGCCCCCGGCCAGCAGCAGCGCGGCGAAGGCCAGCAGGTAGCTGCTGACCACCCACTCCAGGCCTGCGACCGACAGGTGCAGGCTGCGCTGGATCGTCGGGATCGCGACGTTGGTCACGTTGTTGTCGAGATAGGTCATGAACGTGGCGAGGGCCACCGCCACCAGGGCCCACCAGCGTCTGGGCATCTGCCCGCTCCCTCCGGTCGTCCTATACGCCGTCACTGTACTTAGTACCTATACGTTGTACAGCACTAGCTCAGCCTGCCTTGTACGGCGTATAGTTGTCAAGTCATGACTTCCACAGAGGCATCCGAAGCGGAGCGCACCCGGCTGAGCAAGGCCGCGGTAATCGACCGCGCCCTGGCCATCGGCGACGCCGAGGGCCTGGACGCGGTGACCATCCGGCGAGTCGCGAACGAGCTCGGGGTCACGCCGATGGCGCTCTACTGGCATTTCCGCGCCAAGGACCAGCTGCTGGCCGGGCTGGCCGAGCGGGTCTGGGGCGAGATCGATACCGACGTCGGGTCCGCCGGCGACTGGGCGCAGCAGCTGCGCTGCATGCTGGAGTCGCTGGTGCGGGTGCTGCGCGCGCACCCGTGCGCTTCGCAGCTCCTGGCGTCCACCGAGAAGCTGCACGGCGATGCCGCGCTCCGCGTCACCGAGACCGCGCTGGAGGTGCTGCGGCGCGGCGGATTCGATACGGCGCAGGCGAGCGAGATCGCCCGCAGCGCGCTGTGGACCGGCCTCATGCTGGTGATGAGCGCTCCGGGTTTCGACCCGGCCCTGGACGACGCCGACCGCACCGAGCTGATGCGCCGCAACCAGGTCCGGCTAGCCCTGCTGCCGCCCGATCGTTACCCGCGCCTGGTGGAGGCGGCGGCCCCGATGACCGCCTGCGCCGCGGAGGACCAGGACTTCCACTACGCCTTCGGGATCGACCTGTTCATCGCCGGCGTGCAGGAGATGGCGGTACGTGCTGCCGCAGAGCGTGCGACCACAGAGGGGGCCAGCCCGCCCGTTCCCGGCGGCTAGCCGTATCCGCTGGTCAGCCGGTGCGCCGCGCGCGGCGGCGGGCCAGCTCGTCGGGGCTCGCCGCCGGCGGGCCCGGGCGGGGCCCGGGGGCGGCCGGCCCGGCGTCCTCGGCTCGCTCCGCGGGAAGGTCCGCGAGAGTGCCCTCGACCTCCTGCCAGACCCGGCCCAGCGCGATGCCGAACACTCCCTGGCCGCCCTGCAGCAGGTCCACCACCTCGTCGGGGGACGTGCACGCGTAGACGCTCGCGCCGTCGCTCATCAGCGTGACCTGGGCCATGTCGCTGGCCCCCTGCTCGCGCAGGTAGGCCACGGCCGTCCTGATCTGCTGCAGCGAGATCCCGGTGTCCAGCAGGCTTTTCACGACCCTGAGGGCCAGGATGTCCCGGAAGCCATACAGCCGCTGCGACCCGGAACCGGTCGCGGCGCGCACGCTCGGCTCCACCAGACCGGTCCGGGCCCAGTAGTCCAGCTGGCGGTAGGTGATCCCGGCCGCGGTGCAGGCGATCGGGCCCCGGTAGCCGACGTCCTCGGGGCTCGCCGCCGGCTCCTCCTCGAACAGCAGGCCCTGCTCGCCGGCGCGGTCCGTGTCGGCCCGGCCGGCGCTGCCATCGCGACGGGAGCGGTCACGGCCGACGCGCGCGCGGCTGGCGCCATCGCGGTGAGCGGCATCGCCGCGCGTGCCCGCCGGCTGGCCCTTGCCCTTCATTACCGCCACGCGCACCTCCGGCCCGGGACCAGGAGTCCCCGGGTACTCGTTTCGAACGGTAGGCCGGCCGCGGCGAGGTCGTCAACGATCCTCCGCGGCGCGTCGCGGTAACAGGGGACCTCTTTCATCCGTCAGTCTCCAGTCCGAGCATGTGGGCGCGATGGGGAGGATGAAAGAGGTTCATCGGGAGTCACGACAACCGTCATTCCCCGGCTCACCCGGCGTCCCCGGGGGCCGCGTGCTCAGGTCGCGCGGCCGAAGTCCTCGGGAGTGATCGTGTCGAGGAACTCACGGAACTTCTCTACCTCATCCTCTTGCTCATCGGGGATCGCGATGCCCGCTTCTTCGAGGATCTCGTCGGCCGCGAAAATCGTGGCGCCGGTCCTGAGAGCCAGGGCTATCGAGTCCGACGGCCTCGCGCTGACCTCCTTGCCGTTCGAGAAGATCAGGTCGGCATAGAACGTACCGTTCCGCAGCGCGGTGATGTTCACCGTCCGCAGCTGAACGTCCAGCGCCTCAAGAATGTCACGCAGCAGGTCATGGGTCAGCGGCCGCACTGGCACGAGGCCCTGCTGGGCGTAGGCGATCGCCGTCGCCTCCATCGGGCCGATCCATATCGGCAAGTACCTCTCCCCCTGCGTTTCCTTCAGCAGGACGATGGGCTGGTTCGTGGGCATCTCGACCCGGACGCCTACGACCTCCATCTGCCTCACGGCGGCTCCGTCCTCACGTGCGCCTGGCGCGCTGCCTTACTTCCGGACCCTGGTCAAAGGCCACTCCCTTTGTCAACGTACACCCGCTACCGGACCGTGCCCGCCCGTGCCCCGATTGCATGCGGCGGGAAAACCCCTCGCAGGCGCCGTTTCGCGGGCGACGTCAGGCACTGGCCCCGCCCGCAGGGAGGTCATACCCGCTCCCGGGCAGGGCAAGGCCGTCGCCGGGAAACCCGGCCTCGGCCAGGGCGGCCTCGACGAGCGCGCCGTGCAGCCGCATCGTCCAGGCCGCTATCTCCCGCGCGGTCCGCCCCGCCTGCTGGATGGCCTCCGGATTGCGCTGGCGCAGCGTGGGGGCGACCACCTGCTCGATGAACGAGATCTCGCGCTCGGCCGCCGCGCGGACGGCCCGCAGGTGCCGCGCCTCGACGCCGTACCGGCCCAGCACGGCCGCGGCCGACGCCACGCCGACCGCGTCCCGGCCGTACGTCCGGCCGGCCCGGCGGACCAGCCCGAACGTCTCAAGCTCGGCCAGCTGCTGCTCGTCGATCCCGGCCGCGTCGAGCAGCTGCCGGCGGGTCAGCGAGCCGCCGTCCCGGCTCGCGGAGCCCGGAGCCGGGGCCGCCTCCGCGCCGGCCGGGCTGCTCGCGTCGGGCGGCGGCACGAGCCGCTCCTTGATCACCCGCAGGGGCAGGTAGTGATCCCGCTGGGCGGTCAGGATGAAGCGCAGCCGCTCCACGTCCGTCTCATCGAACCTGCGGTACCCGGACGGGGAGCGCGCGGGCGCGATCAGCCCCTCCGACTCCAGAAACCTGATCTTGGACACGCTGACGTCAGGAAACTCCGCATGGAGGCGGGCCAGCACCTCGCCGATGCCGAGGTACGCGCGGGCAGGCTGTGCACTCATCCCCCGACCTGCGCGCCTCCGCCGCCCAGCTCTGCCTGCGAGCGCGGGCCGAGAAGGAACACCAGCCGGAACTTGCCCACCTGGACCTCGTCGCCGCCGGTCAGGTCGGTCTCCTCGATCCGCTCCCGGTTGACGTAGGTGCCGTTCAGGCTGCCCACGTCCCGGACCGTGAAGCGGTTGCCCGAACGGTAGAACTCGGCGTGCCGCCGCGAGACGGTCACGTCGTCCAGGAAGATGTCGCTGTCCGGATGCCGGCCGACCAGCGTGAGGTCACTGTCCAGCAGGAACCTGCTCCCGGCGTTCGGCCCGCGCTGGACGACCAGCAGGGCGGTCCCGGCGGGCAGGGTGTCCACGGTCGCGGCATCCGCGACCGTCTCCTCGCCCACCTCCGCGTCGCCGGAGTCGGTGCCGCCCAGCGAGATGATGGACGTGGTCTCCGACGTCCCCTCGCCTGGACCGCGGGCAAGCAGGTTGCCGCACTGCGAGCAGAAGCGAGCCCCTTCAGGGTTTTCCTGACCGCATCTGATGCAGTACACGCTGGCCATGTCCCTGTCTAGCCTCCCGTTCGCCGGCCAAGCCGTCTGGGCGGGAACCATGTCAGCCCGCTGGTCCTGGGTGGTTCGCCATGAGAATTCCGCTGGTGGACTCAACGCTACCCGCGCCGCACCGCGCCGGTCCATGCGCCACGCACGCCGGCTCCGCCCGGCCAGCCTGCGCGGGAGCCGGCCGGGCAGGCGGCCTTCCGCGCCTCGCCCTCCCGATCCCGCCCCAGGCGGGCCGGTCCCGGTGCCACCCGGCGCGGTGGCGTCCGTGCGGGCGGCTCCTGCGCGCGCCTTCTCGCGACGCCTCCGCCACATGCTGGCGCACCTCCGACCCCCCGGCTGTTTCCGGCAATTCCGCGATTCTCTCATGCCGGGAGGCGTTCGCGCGGACACTCTACGGCAGCTCAGGCGGCAGGTCGGGCCGGCCGCGGGTCCCGCTGCTTCCTGGCCCGCTCAGCGCCCGGCGTCCGCCACGACCGCGGCCCACTCATCCAGGAGGGCCTGCGCCGAGTCGCCGTCGGTGCCCTCGGCCCACAGGTGGGTGACGGCGTCGGACGGGTCCGGCAGAACCAGGATCCATCCCCCGTCGGGCTCTTCCACGCGCACCCCGTCCGTGGTGTCGACCTTCCGCTCCCCGGCCGCCTCCACGACCGTGCGCATCACGCTGCCCTTCGCCGCCCACGGGGTCGGCATGGAGCGCTTGAGCAGGTGCGAGACCGGGATCCGGTCGTCGATCTGGCTGAGCGTCATCCGGGTCCTCGCGACCAGCCCGAGCAGCCGGGCGAACGTGGCGATCCCGTCGATGGAGCGGGAGAACTCCGGCATCACGAAGCCGCCGCGGCCGTCCGCGGCGAAGATGACGTCCTCGGCGGCGGTGGCCTCGTAGAGACCATGCAGCGACGTCGGCGTCCAGTTCACCTGGACCGCGTGGAAGCGGGAAACCCGCTCGGCGACCCGGGTGGTGGTCACCGGCAGCGCCACGCGCCCGGTGCGCCGTTCGGCCGCGATCAGGTCCAGCACCACGAGCAGCGCTCGCTCGTCGCTGACCAGGGCGCCCTTGTCGTCGACGAGGGTGATCCGCTCGGCCACCGGATCGAACCGGACGCCGAACGCGGCCCGGGACGACGAGACGAGCTCGGCCAGCCGGTGCATCCCGGCCCGGACCTGGGCCAGCGACTGCGTCGGCGACGCCTCGTCCAGCCGGTTGTTGACGGTCAGGACGTCCACGCCGATCCGGCCGAGCAGCCCGGGCAGCACCAGCGACGCGGTCCCGCCGGCGCAGTCGGCGACGACCTTCAGGTCGGCGGCCCGGACTCCGGACATGTCGACCGCGCGCAGCAGCGCATGGGTGTACGCCTCGACCACGCGCGGCGGGTAGCTCAGCTCAGCGATCTCGCCGGGAA
>Ga0126381_100002187_pt1 | contig 21160 bp, 19 predicted proteins | sample PanSoiMetPlot_28_FD_96465 | JGI IMG/M metagenome (GOLD analysis project Ga0126381, IMG submission 96465) | Tropical forest soil microbial communities from Panama - MetaG Plot_28 | ecosystem: Environmental > Terrestrial > Soil > Tropical forest > Bulk soil | place: Panama | collected 2016-02-17
CGGAGGTGAAGCCGCTGTTCCTGCGGCGGCTGAAGGAGAGCTTCGAGAACTACGATATGAAGGACGGCAAGGCGGACTGGACGCCGGCCGCGCTGGCGGCGAACGCGAATGTTTTCCTAGACGATTTCCTGCTCTTCGACGTCACCAAGCCGATCACCGATGCCAGCCATCTCGAGATCGAGAAGAGCACCATCGGCGGACGTCCCTACCAGACCGGCGGTGGCCGCACGCTGGACGCCAACTCGATCGACATCCTGGTGACGTGGCTCGTCAACAAGGATCGCGAATTCCTGCAGGGTGGAGCGACCGGCGCAACCAAGCCCGGCACCAAGGTCTTTCCGTATCTCGCCGCGCCGAATACGGAATTGCAAGTCGTCGCTGACAGCACCGATCTCGCAGCCGCGCCCGAGAAGGTGTGGTCAGTGATCGGAGGATTCGACATTTCCTGGCACCCGTTGGTCGCAAACGTTCAACTGACGGGCAAAGGCGCCGGAGAGCTGCGCACAATCGAACTCATCGACGGCAAGCAGGTGATCGAACGCCTGGAGGTCATGGATAACGCGAGACGTTTCTATCGGTATACCAACATCGGCGGCCTTCCCGTTGCCAATTACACCGGCACGCTCGAGGTCAAGCCGAAGGGTCGCGGATGCACCGTCGAATGGCGAGCGCAGTTCCTGGCCAACAACCAGGCGACGCTCTTCGTGAAGCTGACGCTCGCCACCCTTTTCAAGGTCGGGCTCGAGAGTCTGCCAACACGTTTTGGTGCGATGAAATGATCGAAACCGCCGACCATGACGTGTGCCGCCCGGTCACCGACGGAGAGATCGCCGTCGTCAACCTCGACAACGCGCGGCGTCGATCATGGGATCGATTGGCGAGAGACCCGCTAGGTGCTGGGACCGCCGAGCGCGTCATTGAAGAAGAGCAGATGACGCTGCAATTCATGGGTGACGTCGGCGCGCTCGACCGCCTCGAAGCGCTGGGTAACTACCTCGGCCAACTCGATGCCGCCTCCGCGCGTACCGCGCTCGTGCAAGCCCAGGTCGCATCGACGGCGCATCGCTTCGCGGATGCCAGGCGCCATCTCGAGCGGGCGTGCCGCGCTGGCGCGTCGCAGGAAGCGATCGACCATCTTCTTCTCGCCATCGATCAAGCGTCCGGGGCGCGGCTGGACGAGGTTCTCGAAGCTCGACGTCGCGACGCGACCCGGTCCGACAACCTCGAGGACTTGGTCCCGTTGGGTGCGTTGCTTGCCGATCGTCGTGACTTCGCCGAGGCCGATCAAGTTTATCGGCGAGCGCTGCAGGTGTACCAGGACGTTTCTCCGTTCGACGTGGCATGGGTCTGCTTTCAGCTTGGCTTGTTGTGGGGAGAGCTCGTTCCCGAGCCGCAGGTGATGCGGGCCGCCGATTGGTATCGAAGAGCGATCGCCTACCTTCCAGCGTACGTGAAGGCGCGCGTGCATCTCGCGGAGATTCATCTGTGCAACGGGGAAGCAGATGAGGCCGAGAAACTCTTGACGGCTTCGGTCGCAAGTGGCGACCCCGAGGTGCGCTGGCGACTGGGCGAGGCGATGGCTGCGCAGGGAAGGTTCGAGGAGGCCGAGGCGCAGCTCGCCACAGCGCGCTCGGGATTCGAGGCTCTTCTCGATAAGCATCCCCTGGCGTTTGCCGACCACGGCGCGGAGTTCTACGTCGCGACGGGAGAGCTTCCCAAGGCCCTTGCCCTCGCGCGCGTCAATACCGCGAACCGGCCCACGCGCCGCGCTGTCGAGCAGATGGATGCAATCGCCGCGCTGATCACGTGCTCCTGTATGCCTGAATCGAGCGGAGGCTCTAGATGAAGATGTCCCGTAGAACGTTCCTTTTCGGCGCCGGCGTCTTCGCCGCCTCGCCGGTGCTCGCGAACTTCCTGACGTCGACCCAGGACGGCCCGCGAGCCTGGGCGCCGGTGCCTTCGGCGGAGATGACGAACGCAGGCGACCTCGTCTTCAAGGTCGATGGATGGAGTCCGCGCGATGCAGGGTCGCGCGACGACATGTGGCTCACCCTCAATCAATCCTGGCGCGGCGCCTGGCGATAGCGACTACCCATGTCCATCACGATCAAGTTGACCGTCAACGGAACGCCACGCTCGCTGGACGTGGACGATCCGGAAATGCCCTTGCTCTACGCGCTGCGCGACCAGCTTGGCCTGCACGGGATGCACTTCGGCTGCGGCCTCGCGCAGTGCGGCGCCTGCACCGTGCACTACGACGGCGAAGCGCTGCGTTCTTGCGTGATGCCGATCTCGGCCGTGGCAGGCGCCAATATCGTCACGCTCGAGGGACTCGGCACCGCTGAAAAGCCTCATCCGGTGCAGCAGGCGTTCATCGACGAGCAGGCGGCGCAATGCGGCTACTGCATCAACGGAATGATCATGCAGGCGGCCGCATTCCTCGCCCAGAACAAGAACCCGACGGAAGATCAGGTTCGGCAAGCGCTCGCGCAGAACCTTTGCAAGTGCGGCACCCACGTCCGGATCCTTCGCGCCGTCATGCGCGCTGCCAAGCAAATGAGCTGAAACGGGAGCCCTCGATGCTCGACGCGCAACTGTCACGCCGCGCCTTTCTGAAGACCGGGGGCGCGCTCGTGGTGACCTTCACCCTCGCGCCGCGGATGGGTCCCGCGCACGGTGCGGCCCAGCCGCAAAAAAGCGTCGACCCCAACGAAGTCGCGAGCTTCCTCGCGATCGACGACAAGGGGATGGTCACGTTGTATTCCGGAAAGGTGGAGCTCGGCACGGGCGCGATCACCGCGCTCACCCAGATTACTGCCGAAGAGCTGTCGGTGCCGTTCGACCGGGTGACAACCGTTCAGGGCGACACCGCGCTCACTCCGAACCAGGGACCGACCTATGCGAGCCTCTCGGTCCAGGTCGGCGGCGTGCAGATCCGCCGCGCGGCCGCCACGGCGCGCGACACACTGCTGGATCTTGCTGCGCGCCGGCTCAACGTGGCGAAGGGTGATCTTGCGATCCGTGCCGGGGTCGTCAGCGCGAAGACGGGCGGAGACGGAGTTTCGTACGCGCAACTCGTAGGTGACCGCACCCTTACGGTCAAGGCCAACCCGTCAGCGCCGCTCAAGGATCCCAAGGACTACACGATCGTCGGCACGCCCGTTCCGCGCCTCGACATTCCTGCGAAGATCTTCGGCACGTTTTCGTTCGTGCACGACTTCAAGCTGCCCGGCATGCTGCACGCGCGCATGGTTCACCCTGCAGCTGTCGGGGCGAAGCTTCAGTCCTTTAGCGATGCCGCCTGCCGGAAGATCCCCGGCTACGTACGCGCGGTGCGCAAGGGCAATTTTCTGGCCGTCGTGGCGACGAACGAATGGGCCGCGATCCGCGCGTCGACCGCGATCAGCGCGACGTGGTCGGCATGGGCCGGCCTGCCGGACCAGGCCCGCCTCTTCGAATACGTGCGCCGCTCGAAAGCTGCCAAAGTCGAGGTCATACAAAGCGCGGGTGACACCGCCGCGGCGATGAAGGGCGGCGGCACGATCTTGCGCGCGACCTACGACCTCGCTATCAATACTCACGGTTCGATCGGTCCGTCATGCGCCGTGGCCGATTTCAGCGACGGCCGCCTCACCGTGTGGACACCCACGCAGGCGTGCCACCTGCTGCAACCCCAGCTCGCCGTGATGCTGGGAATGAAACCGGAGCAGATACGCTGCATTTTTGTCGAAGGGGCGGGCTGCTATGGCCGCAACGGTGCCGACGACTGCTCGGCGGAAGCGGCATTGATCGCTAAGGAACTCGGCCGGCCGGTGCGACTGCAATGGATGCGTGAAGACGAGCACGGCTGGGATCCGAAGTGCCCGCCGACGTTGCTCGACTTCAGCGCGCGTATCGATGAGCAGGGGCGGATCGCCGCGTGGGATTCGGACCTGTTTCTACCCGAGCAGCCGGCGACCCGCTCTGGCATCACGCTGCTCGCGTGCTCTTTGGCGGGCCTGCCGGCCATGAAGTTTGGGGATCCGATCTATAACCCGCAGCTGGGGATACCGTACATCCTGCCGAACAACCGGCTCACTGCGCACTGGCTTGCCGAAACGCCATTTCCGCCGGCGTGGCTGCGCTCGCCAGCGGCCATGCAGAACACCTTTGCCCATGAAAGCTTCCTTGACGAGATCGCCGCCGTAACGCGTACCGATCCGTTCGAGATCCGCATCCGCCACCTCACCGATCGACGCGGGCTCGAGCTGATAGAGCGCCTGCGCGCGTTCGCGAAGTGGGAGCCGCGCGGGTCGCGTGCGCGCGACAGCGGTGCCCTGGCGCGCGGACGCGGCCTCTCTTACGTGAAATACGAGGCGGTGCGCACCTATGTCGGGATTGTCGCGGACGTGACCGTGAATCGCACGACCGGAAAGGTCAAAGTCGACCGCATGTTCGTGGCGCACGACTGCGGGCAGATCATCAACCCCGACGGCCTGCGCAACCAGATCGAGGGCAACGTCGTGCAGACCGTGAGCCGCACGCTGGTCGAGAAGCTCACCTTCAGCCGCAGCGCGGTCACGAGCCTCGACTGGGGCAGCTATCCGATCCTCACGTTTCCAGACGTGCCCGAAGTCGCCATCGATCTGATCGATCGGCCCAACGAAGTGCCGTGGGGCGCGGGCGAGCCGACTACCTCGGTGGTGCCCTCGGCGATCGCGAACGCCGTCTTCGACGCGACCGGTGCGCGAGTACGCTCGGTGCCGTTCAGGCCTGCGACTGTGCTGGCAGCGCTGGCCGCCGCTCCGCGCAGCTAACCACCCAGCACTACCAACCTGCTGTTTTCTCAAACACCTCAAGAGCCCACACATGCACTTCGATTGCCATCCCATAGATGCCTCGTTTTTCGACACGGCACCGATGCGCTTCCGTCATGAGGTCGATCTGGACGCGACGCCAGCCAAGGTGTTTGCGATCTTCGATGATGCAAGCTCATGGCCCAAGTGGTTTCACGCGATCCACAAGGTCGAGTGGACCAGCCCTGCGCCGCACGGTGTGGGCTCTACCCGCACCGTCACGCTGGCAGCTGCCACGCTGTTTGAACATTACTTCTGCTGGGAACAGGATCGCCGGTGTTCGTTCTACATGACCGGCACGTCCGCGCCGATGGCTCACGCAATGGCCGAGGACTACCTGCTGGAGGAAAAGGCGCCCGGCAAGACGCACTTCACCTACCGTGTCGGGATCGAGCCGCGCGCGGTGGTTGAGGCGGGCGGTCCATTGTCGCGCATGTACTTCGACTCGATGTTCAAGAGTGCGTGCGAACACCTCCCCGATTATGTCCGACAAGCCTGAACGGGGATCGGAGGTGCCGAGCCACGTCTCGGCCGCATTCCTGCCGGAGAACGTCGCGTTCATAGGCAGTGAGGAGGAACTGCAGCGCATCGCTTCGGCAGGGCCGCGGGGCGCCATGACGCTGGCGGGATTGGCGGTTGCGGTGCTGCTCGCGATCTGGCTTGCGTTCTACGTATTCGTTTTCCTGCAGCGAGGCACGATTGGCTGAGACAGCAGATGCGCGTGGCATCGACGGCGTCGACCAGTCCGAGCGCCGGTGGGCTTACGTCGTCGCGCTGGTCGTCGCCTTCCTCTTCGTCGTGATCATCCTCACCGGCGTGCACTGGGCCGCGCAGCCGCCGTCGAACGTGGAAGCGATCGATGCGAACCGCCTGCATCTGTCTGGCGAGTTCATGGAAGCCAACCTCGGCACGGCGATGCAGCCGGACGGATCGGCGGTCGTGCGCGTGCTCGCTCAGCAGTATTCCTTCGTGCCCGCGTGCATCGTGGTGCCGGCGGAAACGCGCGTCGTGTTCCGGGCGACGAGCCCGGACGTCGTGCACGGATTTCTCATCGCCGACACCAACGTGAACACCATGGTAGTGCCGGGATTCGTGGCCGAGGTGCGGACGCGATTCGACAAACCGGGCGAGCACCTCATGCCCTGCCACGAGTATTGCAGCACCGGCCACGAGGGGATGTGGGCGCGGGTCAAGGTCGTCGATCGAAGCGAGTTTCAGCGCACCTACGCCGCGCAGCCGAGGGCGAACTGTGAACAGCGGTAGCCGCCTCGTCCTGGCGCACTTCTGGGTGGCGTTCGCTGCGTTCGCCGTCGTGGTTCCCCTGGGCGCATGGCAGATGCTCGTACGCAGCCCGCTCCATCGCTGGGTGGATCCCGAGCTCTACTACCGTGCCGTCACGGCGCACGGCACGACGCTCGCCTACGTATTCCCGACACTCATCGCGATGGGGTTCGGGTACGCCGTCTGCACGGCCTCGCTCGGCCGGCCGCTGCATCGGGTGAGACTCGCGTGGCTGGGGTTCTGGCTGGTGATCGCCGGCGCTGCGATTGCACTGGCAACGGTAGGGGCGGGGCAGGCGACCGTGCTGTACACGTTCTATCCGCCGCTGACGGGAAGTCCCTTTTACTACTTGGGTGTCCTGATTGCAGTCGTGGGCTCGTGGATCTGGGTCGGCATCATGGTGTACGAGCTCGCGCGCTGGAAGCGCGAGAATCCCGGACTGCCCGTTCCACTCGCGATGTTCGCGACGGTGGCAGGCGCGTTGCTGTGGGCGTGGACATCGATCGGCGTCGGCGCGGAGATCCTCCTCCTGATCCTTCCGAACGTGTTCGGCTGGGCGCCCACGATCGATGCCGGCCTCGCGCGGATCTTCTTCTCGTGGACGCTGCACGCCATCGTCTACTTCTGGCTGATTCCGGCGTACATCGCGTTGTACGTGTTGCTGCCGCAGGCGGCCGGCGGTCGACTCTATAGCGACAGGATGGGCCGCGTCAGCTTCCTGCTGCTGCTCGTCTTCTCGATGCCGATCGGCTTCCATCATCTGTTCGCCGATCCGCAGATCGGCGCGGGCTTCAAGTTCCTGCATGCGGTCTTCACCGGGATGGTCGCGGTCCCGACGCTACTCACGATCTTCACGATCTGCGCCTCGCTCGAAATTGCGGGGCGCCTGCGCGGCGGCCGCGGCGCGCTCGGTTGGCTCGCGGCCTTGCCCTGGGACCGCCCGCTTGTCCTCGCGTCGGCGTTCTCGTTCATCATGCTCGGCCTCGGCGGCGCGAGCGGCCTCATCAACATGAGCTACATGCTCAACTCGACGATCCACAACACCCAGTGGGTCACGGGCCATTTTCACCTGATCTACGGCGGAACCGTCGTGATCCTGTACTTCGGGATCGCCTACGAGCTCTGGCCGCGCTTGACAGGTCGACCGCTCGCGGCGCCGAAACTCGTGCGGCTGCAACTGTGGACGTGGTTCGTCGGCATGCTCGTGACCACGCTGCCGTGGCACGTCGTCGGGGTCATGGGCCAGCCGCGGCGGATGGCGTACTACGACTACAGCGACCCCGGGCTCGCACCGCAGGCGATCTGGGTCAGCCTGTCGGCCATCGGCGGCTTCGTGCTCGTCTTCTCCGCGCTGCTGCTCGTCGGCGTGCTGCTTGCGTCGCACCGTCGACGGGCCGCGGCGATCCCACCGCTTGCGTTCTCGCTCGCGCTCAACCCGCCCCGCACTTTGCAGGCGTCGCTGAACGGCTTCGGTGTGTGGGTATTGCTGGTCGTGGCGTTGACGGTGACGAACTACGGATATCCGATCGTGCAGTCGCTGCTGCTGCCGAGCACCGGCGTACCTGCGTACCGCGTGGAAGCGCGATGACGAACTATACGCGCGACCCGCGGTTCGCAACCTGGATCGTCGCCACGGGGGTCCTGTTTCTCGCGGCGGCCGTCGTCGGCTTCGCTTGGTTGCCCTCCGCGCAGCCTGGCGCGAGTGGCTCGGAGCTCTGGAACGTAATCTGTCGTGCCGTTGGGCTGCCGGTGCGCGCATCGGCGGCTCCGGTACTCGCGGGCAGCCAGCCGGCTTCGACCATTGCGTGGACGCCGGCGACTCGCCTACTGATGACCCGCGGCGACGGCGCTCGTGGAGCGGCGCTCGCCACGACTTGCAACGGCTGCCACGGCGCAAACGGCGTCAGCGCCGACGCAGCATTCCCGAGCCTGGTCGGACAGGACGTCGCGGCGCTCTATAAGCAACTCATGGATTTTCGGAGCCGAAAGCGCAACGCGGAAGTCATGGGCGTATTCGTCGATCCGCTGTCCGAGGAAGACGTGCTGAACCTCGCCACGCATTTCGCATCTTTGCGCAATCCCTTTGCCGCGAGCTCGGAAGCTCCGGGTCCATCGGACGGGGGCGTGCACCGGCTGATCGCGACCGGCGACCCGATGCGCGGCATCGCACCGTGCGCGGCGTGTCATGGGCCGGTCGGACTTACGCCTGGTGCGCCTGGGCTGCACGGCCAGCAGCGCGCGTACCTCGAGGAGCAGTTGCAGGCATTCAAGGCGGGCCGTCGGCGCAACGATATCGGCGAGCAGATGCGCAGCGTCGCCCGCGTGCTGACCGACGACGAGGTCGCCGCGCTCGCCGCGCACTACGCGAGCCTTGCGGGAGCAAATGCACAAAAGTGAGGGGCTGGAAATGCTTGCAAGCTTCGATACCGCGCCCGCCGTGACGATACCGCCACCTCCCGAAGGGCAAGCCGTTTCCCGATAGCCATTGGAGTCTACTCATGCGCTTCTCTTGTCACCCTGTCGACGCTTCGTTCTTCGACGAAGCCCCGATGCGATTCAGGAATGTCGTCGAGCTGAGTGCGAGGCCCGCCGAGGTCTTTTCGATTCTCGAAGATGCGAGCACGTGGCCGCAGTGGTTCAGCGGCATGCACAAAGCGGCATGGACCAGTACCCCTTCGGCGGCGTGGGCAGCACGCGGAGCGTGTCGCTCCCGATGCTTACGCTCGAAGAGCGCTTCTTCCTATGGGAGCAAGGCCACCGTTTCTCCTTCTATGTCACCACGCAGTCGATGCTGATCGTTCATGCACTGGCGGAGGACTACTTGCTTGAAGAACTTCGGGCGACGACGCGGTTTACCTACAGTGTCGCAATGGATCCGCGCATCGCAGTGGCCATGGGTGGTCCGGTTGCGCGAGCGTACTTCGATTCGATGTTCAAGAAGTCGTGCGAAGGTCAAGCGTTACGTCGCATCGTCGCCTGCCGCCGTGCGGAGCGCGCAATCAGCCACTCACTGATCAAGGATGGCCATGAAGCAGCGAATCTGGGTCGTGATTGTCGCGCTCGCGGCGCTGATCCCCACGGCGGCACATGCGGAGCTAAGCGCCGAGGAGCTCGCCAAGCTCGCGCAGAACCCCGTCGGCAATTTGATCAGCGTGCCGTTCCAGAACAACACGAATCTGAACTTCGGCCCGGAGAAGGGGACCCAGAACATTCTCAACATCCAGCCGGTGATTCCGATCGAGGTCAACAAGGATTGGAACATCATCACGCGCATGATCCTGCCGGTGATACACATGCCCGCGCTCAGCCCGGATATCGGTAGCTTGAACGGCGTCGGGGACATCGTCTTCACGGCGTTCCTGTCACCGGCGAATCCCGGCCATTGGATCTGGGGTGTGGGACCGGTGGTGCAGATACCGACCAACAGCAACGCCGAGCTCGGCAACAAGAACTGGGGAATCGGACCGTCATTCGTGGTGCTTCACCTCGAGCATGACGACCCGTGGGTGTACGGCGTGCTCGCCAACAACATCTGGTCGGTAAGCAGCAATAAGCAGGGCGGGTCGTACAACAACGGCCTCATCCAGCCGTTCGTCAACTATAACTTCAAGGAACACCCGGGTCTTTACTTCACCAGCTCGCCGATCCTCACCGTCGACTGGAACGCCAACAGCGGGCAGAAGTGGGTCGTTCCGCTCGGCGGCGGGATCGGCAAGATCTTCCACTTCGGCCGACTCCCGGTGAATACATCGATCGCCGCGTACTACAACGTGGTACGGCCGGACTTCGGTGCGAACTGGCAGATCCGTGCGCAGGTGCAGCTCATGTTCCCGAAGTAGGTAGATGCGCAAGGCATTGCATGCATTTGAGTCGGTTGCCGCGACATGCTCGTGACCTCCATGACGCTGCAGGTTGCTCGCATCGCAATTTCCCTTTGGTCATGCTGATGCTCGCCACTCAGAACTCGATCCTGGCGGCGATCGAGGGCATCCGCGGATTACTCCGCCGCGGACGCCCTCCGACGTGCGGCATCGCGCGCCTGCAGAGTATCGTAGATTGGCAGGCTGCCCAGCTTGGAGGGAACGACGATGGCGCTCACGCACGCGGTCAGGAGCGGCACGAAGAGACTGGTCGCTCCCGTCATTTCGACCACCAAGGCAACGCCGGTCGCAGGCGCACGAACGACTCCAATGAACATCGCGCCCATACCGACCGCGGCAAATGCCGACAAAGGCGTCGTCATTGTAGGAAGCAGCTTTTCGACAGCCATGCCGAACAGCATGCCCGCTGCAGCGCCCACCGCAAGCAGCGGTGCGAACAAGCCGCCGGGAAGCCCGGGTGCATAGCACAGCGGTCCGAGCAAGAGTCGCACCGCGAGAAGGAATCCAAGCGCCCCAAAGGAGGTGCCACCGTCGAGTACTCCCTGCACCTGGGACTCGCCGCCGCCGACGACGTTCGGCCAGAGCCATGCGAGCAATCCGACTACACCGCCGATGATCGCAGCCGGAATCTCCGGCGGGACACGCCGCACGCGATCCGCAAGATCGAGCCCCGCGACGATCATTCGGTTGTAGGCAGCGCCCAGCGCGCCCATGACCCCGCCGAGCACGAGAAACATGACGTAGCCGGGAAACAGCTCGACCTCGATCGCGGGCACCGAGAACACCAGGTGATCGCCCATGAGTGACCGCATTACGGCCAACGCCGCGCTGCATGCGGAAAACGTCGCCACGGCGGCGCGCAACTCGAAACGCCGCAGGAGCTCCTCGAACACGAAGATCGCACCCGCGAGCGGCGCGTTGAATGCGGCAGCGAGGCCCGCGCCAGCGCCCGCAGCCAATAGCACCCGGGCGTCAGCCGCCCGGAGCCTGAACGCACGCCAACACAGGTACCCGAGCGTAGCCCCCATCTGCACCGTCGGCCCTTCACGCCCCAGCGCCATGCCCGTTCCAAGTGTCAGCACGCCGCCGACGAACTTGACCGGAAGCACGGCGGCATTCTTAGGGACAACATCGCCCCTGATAGCCTCCTCCACCCGCTGCACGCCGCTACCTGAGGCGTTCGGGGCAAAGCGTCGGACGAGCCAGCGCGCGACGAATGCCGCCGCGGCGGCGAGCAATATCGGCGCGAGCCAGCCGACTGCCGGCGAACCATGCGCCCAGTCGATCATGCTTGCGCGAAAGCGCTCCGCGGCGTCGAGCGCCGAATGAAACGCGGTGGCAACCAGCCCGGCCAGTGCGCCGACCGCGAGCCCCGCGGCCGCGAGCACGAGCAATCGCGCAGGGTCTTCTTCGTTCAACGAATTTTGTCCAGATGTCAAGGTGAGCCTGCGAACGCGTCACGTCTTGCGATTGTGGAGGACCAAAGTACAAATGCCAAGCGCAGGCAAGCACCGCAAACGCTCCAACGCATGAGGAAGAATACCGGCTATCACAAGGGACACGAGCTGCAAAGGAAGCCGCCCGTGAATGCGCAGTTTTCGGCATTCTATTAAGCGACGTGCGCCCCGATTTCCTTTGCCTGCTTCGGGAACAAGTGCGAAAGACATTGCATGCATTCGAGTCACTCGCCGCGGCGTTCGCGCTTTGCGGATGCGAGGAGCGCGTGCCGTCGGTCAACGTGCTGGGCGCATTCTTTCCTGCGTGGATGCTCTGCATCCTCGCAGGAATAACGATCGCACTACTCGCCCGCCAGCTGTTCAATGCGATCAGGCTGGATCCCTGGATCGGTCCCCGCCCCGTCGTCTACCCCGCACTCGCCGTCGGGGCCATGTTCGCGACCTGGATCGTCTTCTTTCAGAACTGAACCTGCCATGGCCGAGAATGAGGATCGTTCACCCGTGACGCCGCGTCCCCGAATTCGCTCCGCACTCGGGCGTGTCGTCGGTATTCTGATCGTCGTCGCCGCGATCGCGCTTGCGGCCTACGCCGTTTACTATCTCGACACGTCGCCGCGTACCGACGACGCGTTCGCGCAGGCGGACACGATCGGCGTCGCGGCGCAGGTCAGCGGGCGCATCCAGAGCCTGCGCGTGCAGGACAATCAGGCGGTAAAGCAGGGCGACGTGCTGTTCGAGATCGATCCGCGCCCCTACCGCTATGCGCTCGATCGCTCCCGTTCGGCGCTCGACGCGCTGGAAAAGCAGATCGGCCTGCAACAGCGCGACGTGAACGCGCAGCAATTCGGTGCCATTGCGGCGCGCACCAACATCGCGCGTGCGGAGGCGCAGGCGAAACAAGCCGCCGACACGCTCAACCGCGTCGAGCCATTGCTCGCGAAGGGATGGGTTACCGCAGAGAAGGTCGACCAGGCGCGTACAGCAAAACAGTCGGCGGATGCAACGCTGGAGGTTGCCCGGCGTGATGCGCAACGAGCCGCGGCCGCCGTGGGCAGCACCGATTCCAGCGTCGCAAAGCTTGGCGAGTTGCGGGCGGCGGTGGCCCTGGCGGAATTCGATCTCGAGCAGACGGTGGTGCGCGCGCCATTCGACGGCAGGATCGTCGATCTCAACATCGCCGCGGGTGCGTTCGCGGCAGCCGGTCGGCCTCTGTTCACGCTGATCGACACGGAGAACTGGTACGTGATCGCGAATTTCCGGGAGACAGAGCTGAAGGGCATCCGTCCGGGCATGGCGGCCGAGGTCTTCCTGATGTCGGATCCTGACCGGCGGTTCGCGGGCAAGGTGCAATCGATCGGCTTCGGCGTATATCCGCAGGACGGTGGAGGCAGCACCGGTGGATTGCCGAACGTGGCACGCACAATCAACTGGGTGCACGTGGCGCAGCGCTTCCCGGTGCGCATCCGCGTCGATGAACCGCAGGCCGACCTCTTTCGCATCGGGGCTTCGGCGGTCGCGCTGATTCCGCCCGAACGCGAAGCGAACAAGCGCTCGCCGGCGCGCTGACCTTGGGGCGCGACGTGCCCATCGCGACGCAAACGCTCGATCCCGCGACTGGCCGCCCGGAGTCGTGGCTTGACGCGTTGCGCGGCTGGCTGGCGCCGACGCCGGGCCGCCTCAATGCCACGCTGCGCATCCTGGTCGCGACCGCGATCGTGGTCGTGACATCGATGACGCTGCAGGTACCGAGCATTGCCGTTTCGCTTTTTGTCGTCCTGGTGCTCGCCAATGCGAACTCGGTCTTCGCGGCGATCGAGGGCATCCTCATCGTCATCACGGTCACGCTGGCGGCTGCGGTCACGATCCTGCTGCTCCGCGTTGTCCTCGATTACCCCATGCTGCGCCTCATCGCGATGGCGCTGGCTTTTTTCCTGTGCATGTACTTCGCCCGCGTGTTCGTGGTGGGTCCGGCTGGCGTTTTGGTCGCGGTCTTCGTCACCCTTACGCTGGCGTTGGTCGATTTGTTCCCGTCAGCCGAGGCGATCGTACGCAATGGCCTCTGGACATGGGTTGCCGTGGTGTACCCCGCTGCCGTCACGGTAGGCGTGAATTTCCTTCTGTTGCCTGACGATCCCGAGCCGCACCTGCGGCGCGAGGCGGCGGCGCGGTTGCGGGCGGTTGCGCACGCGGCACGGGCCGCGCAAATCAAAGAGGCGAAAGCCGCCGGCAAAGCGCTCGCCGGGTTCGCCACCGCCGGTTGCGGGCCGCTCCTCAAGCTGATGCGACTCGCCGAGATCCGCGATCCCGCGGTGCGGGCCTTGCGGGCGGAGCGCACGGCGAAGCTCCTGGTGCTGGAACGGCTCGTCCAGTCGGCGGCGCTCCTTCCGGATCTCGCCATCGCCCCATCGCCCGGCCAGCGCGCGCGGCTCGCGCGCGTCGCTGCAGCGTGCGACGGCTTCGCGATCTCGACTCTCGAGAAGAAGCGCCTGGAGCCGATTCCGCCGATCCCTGCCTCGCATCAGGATGATGCCAGGTCGGCGCTCGCGCCTGCGCTCGCTCAACTCGAAGAGCTTGTCGACGAATTCGTCGTCGCCGAGCGTCCGCCCGCCGATCAGCCCGCGAACAGGATGCGAGTGTTCGTAGCCGACGCCGTCACCAACCCGCATTACGTCCAGTTCGCGCTCAAGGTCACGCTGGCGGCGATGTTCTGCTACCTCACTTACACCGCGGTCGACTGGAACGGCATCCATACGTGCATGGCGACGTGCACCGCGGTAGCGCTGGGGAGCACCGGCGCGACCATCCACAAGGCGACGCTGCGGCTCGTAGGCTGCGCGTTCGGCTCCGTGGCTGCCCTCGCATCGGTGGTCTTCCTGGTGCCGCAGATGACCTCGATCATGCCCCTCGTGCTGCTGGTCGCCGCCGTCACGCTGCCGGCCGCGTGGATCGTGTCGGGCAGCCAGCGCACCGCCTATCTCGGCGTGCAGATCGCCTTCGCCTTCTACCTCGCCGTGCTGGAGGGCTACGCACCGAGCACGAACCTGGACGAGCTGCGCGACCGCATCGTCGGCATCTTCTTCGGCGTGATCGTGATGGCCGTCGTGTTCTCCTACGTTTGGCCGGAGCGCGCCGGCGCCACCATGCTGCAGTCCCTCACGGCGGCGTTGCGACGCATGGCGCAAATCGGTATCGGACTCGGCGACACGCGCGCCGCTTTGCAGCCGGCTCGCGCAGCGGCGTGGCAAGCGCTCGATCAAGCGGGACAGATGTACGACCTGTATTCATTCGAGCCCGAAGCGCGCTCGCTGGCTGGGCGGCTTGAGCGCAAGCGTGCACAACAGCTGATCGAGCTCACGCGACGCGTTCTGCTCGCGCAGGCGGCACTCGTCGAGTATCGGGCGCCGGGCAGCTCACCGGCCACTGTCGGCGAGGCACGCGTTGCATTGGACCGAGCCGTTGCGACCGCACTCGAACGTGTTGCGAATCGGGTCGGCGCCGGAGCCCGGACCGATCCCGTCGATCTGCGCGCGCCGCTTGCCGCACTGGAATCCGCTCCCCGGTCGGTGGGTACTGCCGACGCCGCGTTCGCCGGCGAAATTGCGCTTTGCGCAGCGGTCGTCGAACGCGTCGAGGCGCTTTGGCGAGTCGCGGAGGGCCCATGAACGCCGCCGTCCGTTCATTGCCATGCGCTTTGATCCTTTCAGCAGTTGCGGTATCCACAGGCTGCACGAGCAGTACGAAGGCGATGATCGCGCCCGAGCCGGACCGTCCGTGGGCGGTGCCGGACACGACGCGTTACGCAGCGGCGTCTGCGAGCTATTCCGAAGCCATGCGCGGCAGCGGCAACGGAGTCTTCGTGGTGCCGTCAATCGAACCCGACAAGACGTACGAGCTCGCAGAGCTGATCGATATCGCAGAGCGCAGCAATCCCGAGACCCGTATCGCCTGGGAACGCGCGCGGCAGGCGGCGCTGTCAACCGGCATGGCCGAGAGCGCCTACGCGCCAATATTGGCAGCGAGCGCCACGGGCGCCTACCAACGCGTCCCGTTGCCGATTCCGTCGACGCTTGTGCCGCAAGGTTTCTTCGTCGCGGACTCGGAGATCTTCCTGCCGCTGCTGACACTGAAATGGCTGGTGTTCGACTTCGGCGGCAGGGAGGCGTCGGTCGATGCGGCGCGCGAGCTCCTGGCCCAGGCGAACTTCACATTCAACGCGACGCACCAAAGGATCGTGTTCGACGTAACCCGCGCCTATTACGCGCTGAACGCGGTGCGCGGCCGCCTCGATGTTGCCAGCGCTGCGCTCACCTCGGCACAGACGGTGGAGGAGGCGGTGGAGTCGCAGCGTGCGCGCGGATTGGCGACGCTGCCCGAGCTGCTGCAGGCGCGGGAGCAAAGCGCACGCGCGGCGTACGATCTCCAGGAGGCGCGCACCGGCGAGACGGACGCGCGCCTCGCGCTGCTGGGTGCGATGGGTGTGCGCCCGACGACACCGCTGCGTGTCGCAAGCGTCACCGCACGGCCATTGCCTGCGGCATTGGAAGACTCCGCGGAGAAATTCGTCGACCGCGCGCTCGCGCAGCGCCCGGACCTGCTCGCACGCGTAGCTTCGGTTCGAGCGCGGGAGGCCGAAGTCCGCAAGGCGAAGTCGGAGTTCTATCCGCGTATCGCGCTCGGCGGCAACGTCGGCCAGAACATCGGCCGTATGGCCGTGCAAGGCGTTCCCGGGTGGTCCAGCGTCAACGAGCCGACTTACGGCGCGGTGATCTCGATCGAGGTGCCGCTGTACGACGGCGGATTGCGCAGCGATCGCGTTGGCGTCGCCGAGTCGCAACGCCGGGTCGCGGAAGAGGAGTTCGATCTCGCCCGCGACAAGGTCGTGCGCGACGTTATCAAGGCCTATGACGATCTCAGACTCGCTCTGCGCAAGCGCGAGGCGGCTGTCTCGCTTCTGCTTGCCGCGGAGAGCTCCTACGGCGCGGCGGTCGACTCGTATCGCAGCGGTATTGCTACCTTCCTCGACGTCTCGAACGCGCAAGCCGGCTTGACTCGTGCGCGCATTGCCGATGCGCAGACGCATACTGAGGTTCTCGCCACTGCGGCCGCACTCGCCTTCAGCACCGGTGATATCGCGCCGGGTAACCCGACCGCGTCACTGCCACCCCAGCGCCGCTAACGACAGGGGCAGCTCATGGACACGTTCCCCGCGCGAGACGTCGCCTACTTCATTCGGCTCGACGAGATTGGTTGGGGTTGTGCGCTGCTCGCGTTGACGATTGCGATTCATGGCGTCGTTACGTTCCAGATTCTGCGCCTGACCTTCGTGCTCAGGAAGCGAACGGACCGCGCGCGATCGCGCGAGCTTGGCGTGGGCATCATCATCGTGACGCTATGGCTGATCGTGCTGGTCCACCTTGGCGAAGCCTTCATCTGGGCAGTCTTCTTTGTCTGGAAGGACGCCCAACCGAACGTGTTCAGCGCGTTCTACAACGCGTTGCTGAACTACACGATGCTGCAGGCCGGCTATCTGCCGCTGCGGTGGAGATTGCTCGAAGGGATGCTGGGCATCGCCGGACTGCTCGCGTTCGCATGGTCCACCACGATCTTCTTCTGGTCTGCACCAAAGTTCGTTCAGGACGCAATGGATAGCGTCAAAGCCGGACATCGAATACGCGAATCCAGTGCGAACTCGTAGGACGAGTGAATTTACTCAGCGAGGAGGCAGATGAGCGAGTGGTCGATCGGATTGATCACGTTGGTATGCGTCTATGCAGGGGCGCTGCTGGGGTTCGGCCTCCAGCGCGTGCTGCCCAAGCATCATCTGAGCACTGACTCAAGGGACGCCGTGAAGCTCGTGACGACGTTGCTCGCTACGCTGTCCGCGTTAGTGCTCGGACTGCTCATAGCCTCTGCAAAAGGGTCGTTCGAGGCGGTCGGCGATGCGCTCAAGCAAACCTCGGCAAGGGTAATTCTCATCGATCGCCTTCTGGGAGACTACGGACCCGAGGCGAAGGGTGCGCGCGGCCAACTTAAGCAGCAGTACGACGAGCGCTTCGCCCGGCTCTTTGCGGAGGGCCGCAGGGATCATGACGTGAGCGAATTGGCGCCCGGGGTTTCCGCGGACGGCGCCTTCCGCCGCAGCCTGCGGGCCCTCGTGCCGGCCACGGATGAGCAGCGCACCATTCTCTCTCGCGTTCGGCAGCTTTACGACGAAGTAACACTGACGCGTTGGCTCGTCTTCGAGGAGGAGGACGCAAGCATCCCGACCGCACTCCTCACCGTGCTTGTGTCGTGGCTCGTCATGATGTTCGTTAGCTTCGGGCTCTTCACGCCTGGCAATCCGACTACGTACGGTTCACTCTTTCTCGGATCCGTGGCAGTCGCCACGGCGATCTTTCTCATCGAGGAGATGAACCGTCCGCTGGCAGGACTGATAATGATCTCGAGTGAGCCGATGCGCAACGCGCTGTCCGTACTTGGGCAGTGAGATCCAAGGAATGCACTATTCGCGGATGCCTGAGCCAGCGAAGCGGACAGCGCGCAAGGAGAATACCGTCTCGCCACCGGCGAGGACGTCCTGAAGGCAGCGCGCCAGGTACTCGGTCGTCGAGTCCGATGCGGCACCACGCTCTCGTCGCCCGACATCGTCCGCGACTATCTCCGCACAAAACTCGGCACACTAGAGCACGAGGTCTTCGTATCGCTGCTCCTCGACTCCCAAAATAGACTCATCGAGTACGCGGAGCTGTTTCGCGGCACGCTCGCCTAGACGAGCGTCTATCCTCGCGAGATCGTGAAGATCGCTCTATTGCGCAACGCAGCTGCGATGATCTTCGCACACAACCATCCGTCAGGTGTCGCCGAGCCAAGCCGTGCTGACGGACTCCTCACCCAGACGCTCAAGCAGGTCCTCTCGCTCGTCGAGGTCCGTGTGCTCGATCATCTCATCGTCGCCGGTAACCGAATTCTCAGTTTCGCGGAACGCGGCTTGCTCTGAGCGAACGCGAGACAGCGCTTGTTCCGTCGCGCTCGCTTGGTTCTCAAACGATCTGGTGTGGAGCACAAGCGCTGAGTACTACGCGCTTCTTCGCTACGGTACGCTGCGCTACGCTGACACGGGTTGCCGTCGTCACCGATTGAGCGGAAGCTCATGACCATTACTTCACGTGGAACTTCGTTGCGTCGAGTTCACGGCTTTTCTCGAGCGCTGCGCTCCCCTGTTTGCACCGAAGCCTCGTTTCCCCCCGCCAGGTCCGATTTTCTCTGTCGCCCGCTACACCCCCGTGCAACGCCCCGCTTGGCTTCTGCCTTCGACATGCTCCTTTCACCAAGCGCGCGACCACGTGGCCTTGTTTGAGGTGAGTCGTGGCATCGGCACGCCTTAGTAGTCTCGGGCTCGTAGCTGCAACCGGTCGGCAGCGACCATTTTCCCCGGCGGTTAATACCGCCCTCCTCGCGCAAAAAAATCGCCGCGCCTTTCAGTCCTCCGCTACCGCTGCGGTCGCAGGCGATGCAGCCTGCCCGTCCGCTGCCTTCTGCGTCACCGACAAGGCCGCGATGGGCGCGACCTTGTAAACCGAAAGGAAAATACCATGTCGAATATCGGCAGTTTCACCAAGCAGGAAGATGGCTTCGTCGGCACGCTGCGCACGCTGACGGTCAACGTCAAGGTCAAGATCGTCCCCGTCGTGAAGGAAAACGACAAGGGTCCGGACTACCGGGTGCTCGCCGGTGCGATGGAAATCGGCGCGGCGTGGAAGCGCCAGTCGAAAACCAATAAGCCATACCTCTCCGTCCGCATCGACGACCCCTCGTTCCCCGCTCCGGTGAATGCTCGCCTGGTCGATGGCGAGGACGGTCCAACCCTCTACTGGACGCGCCGCAACGACGACTAGCCGTATCCACTCCTGGCGCCCCGCCCCGCTCGGCGGGGCGTTTTCATGTTTGGGGATCTCCGCCCCGGAATTTGAGCGTCCAACCTACGGATCCGCACAATCGTATCGCCGGTTCCACGCTTCAACGCCATCACGTCCTTCCCGTTTTCTGCGATTGCGTAGCTCCACCTTTCCGGACCCGGTATCGGACGGCACCGTTTCTCGTGGATCAACGAATGGAAGGAATGTACCGATCTAGGTGCTCACCGCGCGAGCTCGTGCTGGCTGACCGGTTCTACGCCGGCATCGTTGATCCCTCGCGTGTGCTCACCATCGACGCTGGATAGGGCCTCACTGGAGGCATCGAGCGCTGGCTTTATCGTCTGGTGCGCAAACACGCCGATTACCAGTCCGATGGCTGGCGCTTTGACTTTCGTCATCTGTATCGCAAATCGGGAAGCTTTGCACGGTTCTCTGACTTTGCCGCAGATCTGCATCGGATCGTTGCGCGGCAGTCGTTGGCAGGCTAGTGCCTGTCGATCGTTCGCAAACCACGCTTAAGCGAAACGTTGATCTTTCGCGCAGTGCCATCTGTGGCACGAAATCAGCGATCTCGTCGCACCTTTCGCTGTGGACAACGTCGGTATTGATCGTGAATTCACTCGTGCTATCAGGCGCAATCACTATCGTGCTATCAGGCGCACAACTATCGTGCTATCAGGCGTACGCGAGGCCGAAAAACTCTCTTGCCACAAAGCGTTGCGCGAGCCGTAACAGTTCTAACGAAGAATTCTTCGAATTCTTTCTAACAGACGCACGTGTGCAGCTAACGCGCAGCGCAATGGAGTGCAAGGCGCACATCATGATCATTGCGGTCTTGAAGCAGATCGCAGCTGTTGGCGGTCAACGCGTTTGCATTTGCCATGACACCGTTTACATCGATGGTGCCGCGGTGACACACACACTCGATGTCGATAGCAAGCGACGGCTTTTGCCAACTTGGCAGCAGTGCCGGTTACTCATTGAAGGCGAGCTATTTCTGCTGAACGTATCGAACCCTGCATCCTTCGACAGTCGCTACTTCGGACCGCTCGACGCGTCATTTGTGCGCGGCCGAGCCGTCCATTGTGGACAAGCGAAAGACAGTGAAGGCGTCGAATCATCAGCGGCCCGGTTACCGTTGGCCGCACCGCGACTTGTGCAGACCGTTGCCCGCAACTTCGTCGAGTCCACGGTCGAAACGGAAGGCAACGGCGGAGGGCAAGATTGACCTAGGCGGCACCCGCCTAGAGGAAATGATGGTCTGCACAAGGTTTGTCGCAGCACAGAGGGGGCAAATTGCAGCACCGCGATTTCGTGTCGACGCGCTCCTGTGCTCGCCACGTGGCGTGCTGTCTACGCCCGCCTTCGCTGCTTTGCGACGTAGTGCGAGTGATGGCTGAGTACGAAGAGAATCGGTTCCGGCCTCGACCACGGCCGCTATGATCCAGACGCACGCCTCATGAAAAGCGTTCCTATCTCGCCTCATTGCTGCGGGTCAACCGCACTGACGGTACTTATCGAGACGCGTCGAATAGGCAATCGGAAGGAAGCAGTCGCAAACGAGGCCATGGGGTCGTGGCCGCTCGACTCCGTGGCACCACGCTCGACGCGCGATTGGGGGTCGCGTCGTCATAGAGACACGGTTAGTCCTGCTCAAACGCGCTGGTCCGCGTGCCATCGGCACACACTCCTTCGCTACATCGTTCGAGAAGTGACGTCCCAACTGGAGAGCCTTCGCAGGCGTACGACACCACCGCGGGAGATTTTCCAGATCTTCTGTTACCTGGTTA
>Ga0126381_100002188_pt1 | contig 21158 bp, 18 predicted proteins | sample PanSoiMetPlot_28_FD_96465 | JGI IMG/M metagenome (GOLD analysis project Ga0126381, IMG submission 96465) | Tropical forest soil microbial communities from Panama - MetaG Plot_28 | ecosystem: Environmental > Terrestrial > Soil > Tropical forest > Bulk soil | place: Panama | collected 2016-02-17
AAATCGACTTGTCGCGGAATCGGAAATATCTGGATACGCTGTCTTGCTGCGCCGGGATTCCAGTAGAAAGAATGGTGTGAACGTGCCGGACGAAGAGTTCGGCCTTGTCGGAAACGCATATGACCACCTGGAGAGGAACAAAGTATGAATCGCGATGAAGTGCGGAAGGTTTTCCTGGAAATCATCAAGCCGTACCTGCGGGTGCAAGATCCTAACGCGATCGCGGATAGCAGCCTGCTGGTGGACGATCTGAAGCTGAATAGCGCGCGATTTGTTGATGTAATTCTTGAGACCGAAGACCGGTTCAGTATCAGCGTTAACGACCAGGAAATGGAGAGATTCGAACGCGTCGGGGACGCCGTTGACTTCATTTGCGAGAGAACCGTTGCTGCGTGAGCTGAACTGCTGTTTGTGGCGTTGCGAGATCAATCCTCGCAATACTTGCGATTCTGCGGAAGGGCTAATCCATTGAACCGTGTGGTCGTCACCGGTATGGGGATTGTGGCGCCAAATGCCGTCGGGCTGGAGGCGTACCGGCGAGCCTTGTGCGAAGGCAAATCGGGCATCACGTTTTCCACGCAGATGAAAGAGTCGGGGTTTGGCTGCCATGTGGCGGGCATACCCGATATTTCAGAACAAGTCGCAAATGGATACTTCAACGATGAGCTCCGCAAAAATACAAACTCCTCAATGAAGTACGCGGTCATCGCGTCGGTTGATTGTTGGCGCGATGCCGGCTTTTCCGGGCCCCAGGCGGATTCGCCGGTGGACTGGCAGACTGCGGCCGTCATCGGCACTTCACTCGGAGGAATCGATACCATCGGCGAATTTGTCGTGCCTGAAACAAACTCGGGACGCGTCCGCCGCCTTGGCAGCAGCGCGGCGGAACGAGCGATGTCCAGTTGTGCAAGCGCGTGCGTCGGCGGACTCTTGGGTTTGGGCGGGCAGGTAACAACCAATAGCAGCGCCTGCTCGACGGGTACGGAAGCTATTGCCAACGCGTTCTGGATGATTCGCGAAAGGCGTGTCGACCGTGTTCTCGCCGGCAGTTCAGAGGCTCCATCCATCTACCTCTGGGCCTTTTTGGATTCGCTGCGGGTCATGACGCGCAATTCGAATGACCAGCCGAAGGCCGCGTCCCGGCCGCTCAGCCGAACCGCTGCCGGTTTCGTCCCTGCAGGGGGAGCGGGAATCCTCATGCTGGAAAGTCTGGAATCTGCGCACGCTCGAAAAGCACGGATTTATGCGGAGATTCTGGGTGGACATTCCAATTGTGGCGGCCAGAGAAACGGCGGCAGCATCACCGCTTCTAATCCCGAAGGCATTCAACGTTGCGTAGGGGAGGCGCTGGAAGCTGCGAAAACCAAACCCTCCAGCATTGACTACATCAATGGCCACCTGACTGGAACGGGAGGCGACGCAAAAGAGGTTCGGTGTCTTTCGGCGGCACTGGGGCGTGCGCTGCACGACATGCCTTGCATCAACGCCACGAAATCCATGATTGGTCACGGGCTGGGGGCGAGCGGATCGATGGAGTGTGTCGCGACCGTCTTGCAGCTCATGCACGGTTTTCTACACCCTTCTTTGAATTGTGAAGATTTACACCCTGAAATCTCGGAGCTGCACCCCAAGGTGCCGCAAACTGGCGTTGCATTCAAGTGCGACGTGGCACTGAAAACGAGTTTTGGTTTTGGCGACGTCAATTCGTGTGTCGTGTTCAGGCGCTGGCAAGAATGAGCCCGCAGATCGGAGAAGCGAGTAGGGCAGAAGCGATGCTTTCGGTGACGCCGGACGAAGCAATACAGTCGGCAGACGCGGAGCGCATCCGACAAGTCTTTGAAGAGCGGAAAGAGCCGGGCGACGGTCTGTTTGACGCGTACCGGCTGCAAACGCATCAGGAACGCTACGAACATTTGCTGAGTTTTTTCCGCCAAATTGGTCTTGCCTCCCTCGACAAACTCCGCGTTTTGGACGTGGGCTGCGGCTCGGGCGGACATTTGCGGCGCATGGCTGAGTTTGGAGTGGAGCCGGCGAACTGCTTTGGCGTAGATCTTTTTCGCAGGAGCCTGTGCGGCGCGCGGCGCCTGAACCCAAACATTCATTTTCTGGAAGCCCATGGCGCCCGGCTTCCGTTCGGGAATGAAGTTTTCGACCTCATTTTTCAATATACGATGCTGACATCCGTGCTGGACGCCCGGCTGCGGCGAGAAATCGTGTCAGAAATGGGGAGGGTGTTGCGGCCAGGTGGCTATTTGATTTGGTACGACTTCGCCTATTCCAACCCCAGAAACCCAAACGTGCGGGGAATCGGCCGGAAGGAGATCCGGCAGCTCCTTGGCGGTTTCCGCATAGATCTGCGCAGAGTAACCCTCGCGCCGCCGATTGGCCGTCCCGCCGCCAAGATTTCATCTCTTCTGTACCGGTTGCTCGCGGCCGTGCCATTATTGCGGTCGCATTACTACTGTTTCGCGAAGAAACAGTGATTCTGACACGCGTAGCGATCTTTTGACACGCCGTTAACAAAATTGTTCTACAACATACACCAACTCTGAAGGTGTCCCCACTTCAAGGAGGCAGGCATGAGTCTCCCTTGGTTCCGCGGCATGTGCGTCGCTCTGCTGCTTTTCTCGATCGGAACAGCGACGCGAGCGCAGAGGAATGGCGTTCCTGTTGCGCCTGTTGATGGACATAGCCACATCAGGATAAGACCCTCCCCTTTGCAAGCCACTGCCCCAGACTTCGTTGGTTCCATCAACCCGCCGGCCTATCAAGATGTTTTGCCGGGGGGCATGGCCGCGTACACGATCACTGTGGATTCCATCAATGGATTTACAGGCACAATCGAATTCCATGCGAGCGGGCTGCCGCTCGGGGCGGCGGCCACCTTTGTCCCGAATACCCTGGTGGGCTCAGGAACCGTGAAGGTAGTGATCTCCACGTCGAATGAGACGCCCAGGGGCAAATATCTCATTCTGGTGAGCGGAACCAGTATGGGGATCACTCACACCGGCGGCGTAACTTTGAATGTGGGTGAGCCACAAGACTTCAAGGACTTTAGTGGAACGGTGACTCCGGTTTTTCAGACGGTCGTTCCTGGCGGTACTACGACCTTTCAAATCGCCATTTTCCCCATCAGCGGGTTCACCCAGGACGTGAGCCTGGGAATCAGCGGGTTACCCACGGGAGCAACCGCCTCGTTCAACCCAACTGTGATTGCGGGCGGAAACGGATCGGCGGTGCTGACGGTCTCCATGCCAGGTTCAACCCCCACTGGAACCTACCGGCTTCCCATCGAAGCAACCGGAGGTGAAAAGACACATAGCAATACAGTAGCCGTGAATGTGGGGCCGCCCGGAATGGATTTCACGGACTTCACCGGATCCGTCACACCGCTTTCTCAGACGGTCAGACCAGGGGGAATCGCTGCGTACACAGTTGAAATCGAACCTCTTTACGGCACCGGGTGCATAACGCTGCAAACTCTAAATACTCCGCCCGCATCGTCGGCGGTGTATGACCGCACGACGCCGATTTGCGCAGCACCAGCCAAAACGATTCTGACCGTTACAACGACACCCCAAACACCGCCGGGCGAGTACACCATAACCATCGAAGGATTTTCGTCCGGGGGATTCGTCCACAGCTCAAACATTCTTCTGACCGTTACGACAACGCCCTAGAAGCTGGACTATCGTGTCGCGAGAGACGCTGCTGCGCGCGAGTGACGTAGATGTGCCTTAGGGTGAGCAGAGTCGAGCTTCGAGGTTGGCCTCACGGAATGCGCTGGCAGCCAATTGCGCGGACAGCAGGCCGGCTTGCTGAAACCGCGGGACCGCGGCGGCGAGGAACTGATCGACGCTCATCCACTTTTCGCTGAGGCGTTTCTGGCGAGCCGCGCACTGCCAGTAGACATCGTTGATTCCGGAAGGCACGGAGAGAGGCTCGAGCGGATTGTGCCAAAGGACAGAGACGCCGCCCCAACCCCGCGTGCGGCTTTCTTCGAGCACATCCTCAGCGAGCCGGTTCGCCGGTTGGGCGGATTTGCGAGAGGCGGCCTCCAGACTTCCGTCCATAAGCACCAAAGGGATTTCCAAAAAATGGTAGGGCGCTTCGCGGCTGAAGTCGTAAGGCGGAAAAGCAAAGCTCGCGCCGTTGCGAAAGCCCGGCATGTCTGGGAAACCGAGACTGGAGTCGGCAAGGAGGCCGGCTTGGGCAACCTGGCCAAACAAGTCCTCCTGGCGGCCAAAACGCAACCAATGCTGCCGGCCACTCAAAGGTCTTTGTCCTACGCTCCCCTCGAGCAAGCGAGCTTCCTCGGATAAGCTGCCGTCTTCGAGGATGCTCCCGTAAGAACCGTGGAGCCCAACCGAAAAGCCTTCTCTTGCTGCATCTTGGAGAAACGGAGCAATCTGCGCAATTCGATAGTTGGGATCGCGCCTATGGCCGCGTCGAGCGACGGCGAAAAAGGTGGACTGAACATTGTGCTGCCGATTGGCCTCGATAAGCGCTGGAAGATAATGGCCAACTTGTATTCCCCCAAGGACCTGGGGAATGAGCCGGAGTGTTTCGGCGAATTGAGACTCAGGCTGCCGAGCAACCACCGCGATGCCGAGGTTCTTGAAGAGCCGGACGAGGGCGGTGGTTCTGTTGGTGAAATAGAAGTCCACATCGTGAGAACAAACGACGAGGTGTTCGCACTTGGGAAAAGGAGACGGAGCCTTGGGCAAGGCTTCGTTACTCTCTCCGCGTTGAACAGCGTTTTCGAGCCATGCCATGAGCATCGAGGCGTGAGACTTTAGGGGAGAGATGCCCTGACGGCTGAACACTGTCTCCGAATAGGGAATGCGCCCAACGCCGTCGCGGGCATGGATATTGGTCTCATATCCGCCGGAGAGCCAGAGGAACAGCTCGCCAAGCCAATCCGGGCGGCCCGAGCGTGCATCGACTCCAAAGCTGAGCAAGAACTGGTGTCCTGCGTAGGTATGCCTAGCGAAATGGCGGTGTCCAGTCTCAGGTGGCTTGTCCCGATAGAGGAACGGGATATGGAATACTCGCGCAGCGTTGTTGGGAGGAGGATCTGGGGCGTAAGAAACCTGAATTGCGGCAGAAGGAGCGTTGTCGACGACGCTGTGACCGTAGATGGCGGCAAAAACGCGGAACGCATACGAGATGCGAGACTGAGTGTGGCGGGGAACGCCAGCGTCAAATTGTAGAAAAAGAGGAAGGATTCTGCCCTCGCAGCGCAACAATGAAGAGAAGAAACCTTAAGCTTTCACTGACGTTAATTACAGTTATGTGAATGCCTCGTCAACGAACAAACAAAGAAGTCCAACAAGTCCCACCCCCAAGATGGATGCACTTTTACAGTATTGAAAACCTCCTTTTGCAGAGCAGAAATAGTAGCCGAACACCTTCGCACTACACTCTGAGGTTTGCTGGTAAGCCGCATCACCGCAGGTTCGACGGATTTCGAGGGCCCAATGAAAATCACGTTCGTGAATCATGCGAGTTTCTTCCTGGAAGCCCAGGCCACCAACATCTGGTGCGATCCGTGGACCAAGGGAAAGATTTACAACGATTTTGCGGCGCTCTACAGTCCGTCGTTTCAAGTTCCCTATGAACACGTGGAGCACATCTGGTTGTCGCACGAACATTCAGACCACTTCAACTTTCCGTCGCTGAAAGCGATTCCGGAGTCGGAGCGGCACCGCATTACGGTTTTGCACCAGAAGCACAGTTCGCCGCGGGTCATCGACGCCGTCCGAAAGCTGGGTTTTGGGAAAATTGTAGAGCTTCCGCAGTATCGCTGGGTGACGCTCAAGCCGGGCTTCGAGATCTTTTGCGGCTGCGTCGGAACCATGGATTCGTTCCTCGTGGTCCGCACGGAAGGCGAATGCATTCTCAATCTGAACGATTGCATTTGCACAGATTCGGAAATTCAATACGTCCGCCGCATTACCGGGAAGCCCTCAGTACTCCTAACCCAATTCTCGATCGCAGAGTGGATTGGGAACCATGCCGATGAGGTTGGCTCGGTGCCGCAAAAAATGCGCGAGTTCAAATACAGCGTACTGGCTTTCCAGCCTGAATTCACGATTCCCTTCGCGAGCTTCGGGTATTGGTGCAATCAGGAAAATAGTTGGATGAACCGCTTTATGATCACTCCGGCGCAAGTCCAAGCTATGAACCTTCCGGGTGTGAATTTCATGTATCCGGGGGACGTGTGGGATTCCGCGGCCCGCAAATTCCGTTCGGAAGAAGCAGTTGAGCGTTACATGAAGGACCTCGAGAACCTGCAAATTGATCCCACTCCGCCACCGGTACCCGCGGAGACGATTCGGCAGGCGGTTGTGAATCTTTTACAAGGCATGCGCAAACGCTTCAGCAAACTGGTGCTGGCGCGAATCGAACCCTTTGCAATTTACACACACGACACGAATCAGGTCTTCACGATCGATCCGGGTGCGTGCCGGTGCGAGGTGAGCGAAGCTACGCCGGAGAACGCCGCGCAAACTCGTTATGTGATGTGCAGCCAGGTAGCCTGGTACACGTTTGCCTACACTTGGGGCTGGAACGTGGCGCAAGGCGGAGGAGCTTACGTGGATCGGCAGTTCAAACAAAAAGGCGAAAACCAATTCTGGCGCCGATGCGTGACGGAGCTTTCCACGGACATCTTAAGGTTTGATAGCCGGATGCGTTTTTTTCGAACGCTGGAATTTCTTTGGGGGCGGAAATTCGGAATTTTCTATCATTTGTTCGGCAAACGAATTAGCGACGAAGCGATAAGCAAGGCGACGGCAGGCGCAAAAGGATTCGAAGCAAGCTCAGCCGCGAGCGCATGACCATGACGTGGATTCAGATTCAGCGTCGCAGAGTGCGCGTGATCGGAAGGCCGCGTCGACTCTTTATCCGAGCGAAAGATTACCTAAGGATGGCCTCATGTTTCCAAGGAAGAGCATGTCCCAAAGAGCCGGCGAGAGCGGGATGTCGCTCCTGGAGTTACTCATCGCGTCTAGCGTCCTTTTGATTCTGTCAACAGCAGCCTTGCCGGTATTCAAGTACACGGTTATCCGGTCGAAGGAGTACCGACTCCATCGCGACCTTCGTGAGATCCGTAACGCCATCGATCGGTATAAGGACGTGGCGGACCGCAACCTTGTTCAGGTGCAAGTGGGAAGCGAAGGCTATCCTCCCGATTTGGAATCCTTGGTGAAGGGTGTGCAGTACGGCAGCAGCGGGGACCAGAAAATACGGTTTTTGCGGAGGATCCCTGTCGACCCGATGACGGGACGTGCCGATTGGAACCTGCAGTCCGTGCAAGACGACCCTGATTCCACCAGTTGGGGTGGGAATAATGTCTTTGATGTGCATTCGAAATCTCAGGCCACGGCTTTGGACGGAACAAAATATTCTGAATGGTGAGACAGCGGCTGGTCCGTAGCTGCGAAGGAAGAGGCGCTGCTTAGCACAAGGAGTCTTGCCGCACGCTTACCTTTTTCACCCGGAAGCTTCGCCGTTGGAATTGCGGCGAACCCGGTCCTGCGTCTCATGACACCCTGGTTGGTTCAAAAATCCTGTTAAGCCCAGAACAAAGAAAATCGTAAACGAAACAAAGAATCGATTGCCGAATAAGGGAGTGGCGTGCCAGCGAGTTCCAATACCAGGCTTCGCTGTAGCCCGTTTGGATTGGCCGCCTGTCCACCCCGGCCTTTGCTGCAATGCCGAGGCCAACTTGTAGTGTCGTGTCAATCATTTTCAAGGCAGACCGCATGAACGCTGCCGTTGCTTGTCAGGCAGTCGCCGTTTTTGTCCAGCGCAAATTGCCAGCGATGCCGGGGGCAGGTCCAAAGCCTTCCTTCTTCCGCCCAGCCACAACTGAGGTCGCCGCCCTGGTGAGGGCAATACCGGTCGATGGAATAGCGAATCCCCCCCGCCTCCACAATGGTCCGTTTGCCGTTCTGCTCGATGTCCAGCAGCTTTCTGCAAAACCAGTTCATGTCGTCGCTTTCGAGCAGCAAGAACCCCTGGGTCAGGGTTTGATAGACGTCCGGCTTGCGGTTGAGGCGTACGCGGAAGGTCAGAGCGAATTCTTCCCAGGTAATGGCCTTGTCCAGTACACGAATGATTTGCCAGGAGGGAGTGGTCAGCGAATAGTAGTCTGCTTCCAGGATTCCCGAAACCTGGTTAATGGTTTTGGAAGGGAAATCGATGCGCAGCATTTTGTCCGCGGCGTCAGAAAGTCCAAGATACAGGGGCACGCGGAGGCGGTCATGCAACTCAAAGGCAGACAGTTTTTCCTCGAGCGCAGTTTGCAACTGGCATAAAATGCGCTGGGCTTGATCTTCGGAAGGTTGCTTTTGTGTTTGTGAAAAGTAATCCTGGTAGCGTGCGGCATAGGAATGAATGTAACCTTCAAAGTCTTCCTCGCTGACGCGCTCCGTGCCCCGGGCGTCCCATTGGCCCGTATGGGCCGAAACTACATCCCCCGGCATGATATCCAGCAGTAGCGTTCCACAGCCATTGAGACGGCCTCGAAGGTATTGGAGAAGGAGAGGGGCGCGCGGAAAGATATTTACCGGCTCGAAATTCAACCGGAGAAGCGTTGGGTCCAGAAAGCAGGCAGGACCGGCGGAAGGGAGATAAGCGCGCGGACGCAAGGTTTCTATGGCGCGAGCAACGGTTTCAAATTTATTTAAGAACTTCTTTCGAGAGATGCTCTGGTATTCGTCAGCCTCATACGCGTAACAAGTGGGATGCCACGTTGCTCCCGAGAATTGACAGGTGAACACAGAGACCGGACCTTCGGAAGAGTTGATCGCGGGCAACTCGTCATGCAACTTGCAATCGTTCAGGTTCAAAAAAGTTTCACCGTCGGCTCGCAGCAGGAGGCTGGAATCTCGGTTAATTCCTGAATCGTCGATGTAGAGTTTTGCAGAGCCGCCTGGCAGCAAAACCTCCTCGCCATGCTTGCACAAAATCATTTCGGCGGGTCTTAGACTTTCAAGTTCGGTGCGCAAGGCATCGCGCTGAAAGTGGGGAACGATGAAGGCTAGTTCGTCGAGAGGAAGAGTCTTCAAGAAGTTGGGGTCGAAGTGGTCCCGGTGCTCATGACTGATGTAAACAAAGCGCTTTCTAGAGCGGTCCCGAAGTTTTTCCCTGACCAAAGGAGCCAAGTCATGATTCCGCGGAAACTGAAACCATGCGGAATCAAACGCGCCTTCCGGCGAGAGCCATGGGTCCGTGACAACAATGGCCTGTTCCGTCTCGACAACAAAACCTGCATGTCCGATATAGGTGATCTGCATCGTGGTTCGTTGTTAAAGACGAAAATACCCCGCGCGCCTCGGCTGCGAGCAAGGAAGAATCGCCGCGAGACGTTCTTTGTCGTTTCGAAGTGAGCACCGCTTTGACGGTGCGGTGGCATGATCTACGGCCTTTGTTAACGCTAAGCGAATGACCGTTGATAATTGTGTTTACAGACCTAATGTGGCGAACTACTGAGGATTTTGCCTGGCCCAAGACTAAAGCTGCGCTTTCATATGGATTTAACCTGAGCGTCACCTCCTCGAAGGAAGTTTGCCGATAATTCCACGCTTGGGGTTCCAGTAATACAACTAGGACCAAAAGCAGCACCTGAGCGAGGGTTGGGGTAAGGCTCTGCTTTCTGCGTTTTTGCAGTGAGACTCGTCCGTAGACTCGGCTTGGTGGCCACTGAGAGAATCTTGGGAGGTTTACATGAAGCGGACGGTTTTGCTTGTCGTCATTTTGCTGGGTATCGCCCTTGTAGCGTTCGCACAAACACAAATAAATACTTGGACGCCACCCAACGACGGCCAGACTCATTTGTCGTATGACGTGGCTCACCGGGCCTACCATCTAACGCGCACGGATAGCACATTCGGGAGCGTACTAATTTACGACAACAGCGCGGAGCCAGGCTATCCGAATACGCACGATTTTAGCACTGACTACGTCAACGTCGATGGCCAACATTCTATCGTCACCTACCACTGGAATAATTTAACTCAAGCGTATATCGTGAGTTCTTCCCTAGATATGGACCAAGATGGACACTTTTCTATAGGAGGTGGCAATGGTGGCGGCATCGCTACCGACCCAAATACGGGCGACACCTGCATCCCGTACAATGCGAACATAAACGGCAGCTGCAACGTCCCCAATTCGCTGCATATCGCTGCAGGCGGCACGATCACCCAGTACTTGGGGTTGCCGACAGCGGGGCATGGAATCAGTCCAATCGTTAGCGTCGTCGACGGCAGCGTCACCGGCACCGTCAGCAATTACCTTGCCTGGACCACGCCTGCAAGCGGCTACGGCGCGAATGATTTCTACGAGATCTCTTGGGTCGGCGTAGTAACTAGCCCGTCGCTCGGGGCCATGGCCACGGCCAGCTGGAGTTTTACAGATCAGTCCGGGCCCAATTCCTGCTCTTCGCCGTTGACGCCGTTCGGTTCGGTTGGGAACCGCATCGAGCTGACCTGTCATTTTTACTCCGCGGCGAATACGCCGATTAAAATATCCGTCACGACCAACGGCAGCCCGACTTACTCCTCGGACGCGAGGGTCGTTATTCATTGAATTCGCGGCGCAGACCTCAATACGATGCCTAGAAATCCGGGTCTGGCAACCATGGTCAACTCGCTCCACCGCTATACGGCAGCGGCCCGAAAGAGATTGCGGCACTTTAATGCCCACGTCCGTATCGAGGAAGGACCTAAATGAGACTAGCCTGCAAACAGGGGTTGCAAAGTGATTGCAGCAAGGTTTTTCTGCAAGAGGACCGAATCGCTTGGCTGCGGATTCTCCGTTAGTCTCAGTTTTTCATCCTTCTTTTACCTGACGCTAACAATTGACCTGTACTAACGCCGTAGCGGTCGAAGTGCAAAGCTCATAAGCTTGGCAGTTGACAAAGCGTGGCGCGGTCGTCATTGACGAGTGTTTGTTCGCCGTGGAGCCAGGACATGCCTATAAAACCACCCGCTAGTCTTAAAACAGACCCATTTATCTCTGCAGGAGCGCAATGAGTTTGCAGGTAACTACTTTTGTGAATGGCAATTGGCAACAAAACTGTTATGTGGTGACGAATAGCGAAGGCGCCGCGCTTCTGATCGACCCCGGCAGCCAGGCTCAGGATATTATCTCATTGGTGGACCGGAATCGCTGGCAAGTCCACGCGATTGTAAACACGCACGCCCATTTCGATCATGTCGGCGCTGTTGCGGAACTGAAGGAGCATTACAAGGTTCCATTCTACCTCCACGCTGCCGATGAAAGTCTATTGAAGCGCGCCAACTTTTATCGGCTAGTCTTCGGCACCACCGAGCCAATCCGCATTCCGAGCGTCACGCATGATATTTCTGACATTCCTGAAACCTGCGGAATTGGACCGTTTACGGTGTCTTGGATTGGCACACCCGGACATACGGAAGGGAGCGTCGGTTTGCTGCTTGAAAATTTTCTCTTTTCCGGCGACACCCTGATGCACAACGCCGTTGGCCGGACTGACCTGCCGGGAGGAAATCTTGCCCAGCTGTCGGCGTCCCTCCGAAAACTGATGACCCTGCCTGGTGAGACCGTCGTGTGCGGAGGACATGGCAAGACGACCACCATCATGGCTGCGTTTTCCGCTGGATCCCCGGCTTGGAAGCTCCTTCAGTGACCATCATCGAAGCGATCTCCTGCGCCTTTCCTCAACGCTCTTTGACCAATGACGAGCTAAGAGCCGTCTACCGCGAATGGGATTTCGATCGACTGGAGGAACGCACAGGAGTTTTCAAACGATTCGTAGCCTCGGACGGTGAAACAGCTCTTGATTTCGCCGCGCGTGCCTGTCAGGAATTGGAAAGTCAAGGGTGCCTGAAGACCGACGATATCGGCGCCATTATCTTCTGTACCCAAACCCCCGATTACATCATGCCGCCAAACTCGTGTCTCTTGCATGGAAAACTCAATTTGACGCCAGAGGTCCTCGCCTTTGATATAAACTTGGCCTGTTCCGGATATATCTACGGGCTCAAGCTTGCCGACAGCCTCATTCGCAGCGGCGCAACCTCTCGTGTCCTCCTGGTCACCGCCGACACCTACTCACGCTACATTCATCCGGGTGACCGCGCGACGCGTTGCCTGTTCGGCGACGGAGGCGCTGTTAGCATCATCGCGCACTCCCCGGACAGCCGGCGAGGCATTCGAGACATCCGGTGCGGGACGGCGGGCAAGCACTACGAGAAATTCATCATTCATGCCGGGGGCATGCGTTTTCCGCGCTCGGCTGAGACAGCACGGGAGACCGTAGACAAGAGCGGAAATGTTCGAACGGAAGAACATATCCACATGGATGGGCTTGGCGTTCTTTCGTTCTTCAACGCGACGGTTGCCTGCTCCGTCAAGGAGATTCTCGCGCGAAACGGTCTTGCGATCTCCGATATTGACTTATTCGTTTTTCACCAAGCCAGTCAGTTGGCCTTGGATAGTTTGCGGAAGGCGCTGGACATACCGGAACACAAAATGGTGCGTGATCTTGCCGAAATTGGCAATTTAGTTTCTGCGTCCATTCCTGTCGCCCTTAGCCGGGCCTTGCTCCGCGGGCAGGCAAATCGCGGACAGCTTGCGCTTCTTTGCGGGTTCGGCGTGGGGCTTTCCTGGGGCACGGCTTTGGTTAACCTTTGACTCTGATGCCAGAATCGGTTCACGCTTCACCCTGAAATTGATCAAAAAAATGCTCATACGCGAAGTACACGAAGATTTAATCCCGCAAGTCACGGGTTTCCTTGCGCAGCAACGGGAGTTCGGGAACTGCGGCAATTGGGATGGGCTCTTTAGATACGGCTGGAAACGGAGCGAATATCCTTACGGCTACGCCGCCTTGGATGGGAATAGAGTTGTGGCGTTCATAGGAACGATTTTTTCGGAGCGGGTCATCCAAGGGAAGAAAGTAGTTTACTGTAATCTCTCAACCTGGATAGTGGATTTCAACTACAGGGCGATGCTACTTGGTTTGCTGCTACTCGAACGCATTTTCAAGACGAAGGACGTCTTTATCTCGAGCCTCACGCCTTCGGAGTCGTCCCGGGACATCTCCGAAAAAATGGGCTTCCGGCTGCTGGAACACACTCAAATCACCGTTCCGATGTTTCCCGCTGTGGTCCCGGCCCCGAACGGGAACGGCAGTCTGCTAATCAGTTTTGATATTCGCGAAATCCGGAATCACCTGGGCGACGAAGATCGAGCAATATGCGACGATCATAGTGGCCTACCCTGTACCCATTTCATAATCAAAGCAAATTCCGGCGGTCTGTATTGTTATGGAATCGGGACATCGTCGACTCTTCGGCGGCTGCGCGCCCTCGGCGCCAAGTGGCTGAACTTGTGCTATTTGAGCAATGTCGACGTATTTGTGCGCAATTTCCAAAGCTTCAAGGAATATGTTTGGACGCATGGCAGGTTCTTACTCCTGCGCTACGATTCGCGGCTTATTCCCTACCGCTTATCCTCCATTCAGTTCAAGACCAAGCGGGCAAGGCAATTCAAGTCCGCAGCGTTTACTTCATGTGATATCGATAATCTCTATTCCGAGCTCGTCACTTTCAACAAGTATTGAAACAAGGGGTGCGAACACTCCGCTGCACCTCTGGTCATTGGACTTGCCAGGAATGCGGCATATCGGAGTCGAATATCGGCTCTCGAAAGAACCGCTTAAATCAGGTTTGAACACGGACGTTCAACAAATTGTTACATTCCGGTAATGTCCGCTTGCGAACCTAGAACGCCGCTAAGGGAGAGGGCCTGTGTGACGGAACTTGCGCAGATTACAGAGTCTCTGCTGAAGGCAGTGGATGAGGTGAATCAGGGTCTTCCCGCGAACAAGAGAGTGCCGCGAGAACAGCATGCTGTGCTCTTTGGTATGCACGCGGAGGTGGATTCGCTGGTGCTCATCAATCTCGTGATTGTGGCCGAACGTACCATCGAGTCGGACTTCGGGCGCACCATCAGCCTGGCAGATGAGCGGGCGTTGCTCGAAGAAAAGAGCCCCTTTCGGTCTATCAGCTCCATGGCGGACTACGTCGCAAAGCTGCTCAGGGAGGAATCAAATTAACCAGGACGGTCGCGTGGTTCTGATCACCGGCGCCAGGAAAGGGATTGGCAAATGCCTTGTCGAGCATTACGGCGCAAAGGGTTTCGATGTCATCGGTTGTAGTCGGCAACCTGCCGCGTTCGAAGGGATCCAATATGAGCATTTCTGCGTCGACATTGCCAATGAATCCGCCGTACAACAAATGTTCTCCGAAATCCGAAAAAAGCACGGCCCCCTGGCTATTTTGCTCAACAATGCAGGAATCGCTTCAACCAATCACGTGTTGCTCACCCCGCTTCAGGCGGTTCAGAACCTGATGAACACAAATGTAGTGGGAAATTTTCTGCTTTGCCGCGAGGCTGCCAAGATCATGGCCCGTCAAAAATACGGGAGGATCGTGAATTTCGCGTCCATTGCGACGCCTCTGCGGCTGGAGGGCGAAGCCATCTACGCGGCGTCAAAAGCCGCCGTGATCTCGCTTACACAAGTCATGGCTCGCGAGTTTGCCTGCTTCAACATTACTGTAAACGCGGTTGGACCCACTCCGATTCAGACTGATTTCATCAAAGACGTTCCCGAGTCCAAAATCAAGAAGATACTGGAACGGCAGGCCATACCGAGATTGGGCGAGTTCGCCGACATCTTGAATGTGGTCGATTTTTTCATACGCCCGGAGAGCAGTTTTATCACTGGACAGACGATCTTTCTCGGTGGAGTTTCATGAGCCCCCTGGACTTTCTGCTTGAACGCTGGGGAAGTTACTCCCGCCAGGACGCCATCATCTGGAACGGCGAAACTTATTCCTACACCTGGCTAACCGAGCGCGTTGCAGCGTCGGAGACTTTCATCCAGCAAGAGAAGATTCAACCGGGCAGCGTTGTGATTCTGGAGGGAGACTTCTCCCCGAATTCCATCGCGTTTTTCCTGGCGTTGATCAAGGTCCATTGCATCATCGTTCCACTCACAAGCGCGACCCGTCGGAATCACAATGAATTCGCAGAGATTGCCTTGGGGGAGGTCTCGATTCAGGTCGACGATCACGACCGCGTTTCGGTTGCCCGGCTTGGTGCGAGGCGCGGTCATCCGCTCTACGAAATCTTGAGGACCGCCAACCACCCAGGGCTGGTGGTGTTTTCTTCCGGATCAACCGGCAAGAGTAAGGCGGCCGTCCACGATTTCGTGCCATTGCTCGAAAAGTTCAGGCCGATCCGGCGCTCCTTTCGAACATTAACATTTTTGTTGTTTGACCACCTCGGTGGGTTAAACACTCTGCTCTACATCTTGTCGAACGGGGGATGCGTCGTTACTGTAGCAGCGCGAACTCCGGACAAAGTGCTGGAAGCAGTTGAGAGATGGCGGGTTGAGCTAATGCCCACTTCTCCAACTTTTCTGAATCTTATTCTCTTAAGCGGGGCTTACGAACGCTACGATTTGAGTTCGATCCGCCTCGTCACTTACGGCACCGAACCCATGTCCGAAAGCACGCTGAAGCGATTTTGTCGTCTCTTGCCGAACGTGGAGATGCTTCAGACCTACGGCCTATCCGAGATCGGTGTCATGCGCTCTAAATCAAAAAGTTCGGACTCGCTCTGGGTCAAGATTGGGGGCGAAGAATTCCAAACGCGGGTGGTCGACGGGTTGTTGGAGGTAAAGGCAAAGTCGGCGATGTTGGGTTATTTGAATGCTCCCAGTCCTTTTACCCCCGATGGATGGCTAATCACCGGTGACTCTGTTGAAGTAGATGGCGAATATGTGAGAATTCTCGGACGCAAATCGGAGTTGATCAATGTAGGCGGTGAAAAAGTTTACCCATGCGAGGTCGAAGGCGTAATTCAAGAAATGGAGGACGTAGCGGACGTAACTGTGTATGGAGAGAAAAACCCCATCATGGGAAACATTGTTTGCGCCCGGGTCCGCCTCAAAGAAGGCGCTGAGCGCGACAAATTCGCCGCGAGACTGAAGCAATATTGCCGCCAAAAGTTGAACGAATTCAAAGTCCCGGTTCGCGTCGAGCTTGCGGAAAGCAACCTACACAGTGAACGATTTAAGAAGGAGAGGGCGAGCAACCTGACGCTGGCTGAGGAATAGGTGTTCGTCGCTTGGATTCAAAAGGAAACGAAGTCAGATCCGCAGTTTGCTTTTTTCTTACTTGCTCCCTCGAAGATCAGTGCTCCCAGGAAATTCTAGCTCACTTCCTGCAGCCAATCCTGTCTGGAGCCACTCAGGCTCGCAGAGTCGCAAACCTTCTTCCGCACGGGTCATCCTCAGAAAACCGATGGAAAACATATCCCTGAGACTCGCCGCGGAGTACCATAGCCCGTAAACCTGCCGCTCCTTATCGAGCAACTGAAGACTACCCCGATATTGCAACTGGGACTCGAATTCGTACACCTGTTCGAATAAGAAGCCACCGGCGGACCAGGTCAAGCCCTCATCTTCGCTATAAGCGTAATGAATCCGGCTCCCCTCCCCTCCGCTGTGGTCAGGTCCCAGATAACTGATCAACAGCGCACTCAGCCGATCCTTGTCGCGGATCACGTCAAGGTGCCAAGGCTGCCTTCCTTGGTCTAAACCGATAATGTCGCACGGCTCGGGAAGGTTCCAATTCATGGCATTCAAGCTGGTTCTGCGTATCAGCCTGAGTTTTTCATCACGTGCTTCGACGGTCCACATCACGAAACGGCTTCCGTCGTGAATTACGGCTGGTGATAGCAATTGCCTCCCGGTCTTCTCACTCAAGACTCTGACTGGCTTGGACCAGTTCATTCCATCCGCACTTTTTGTAAGGTAGATGGTGTTCTCGTTGGGCTCTTTCTTGGGCGCCTTGCTGCGCAGCGTCTCACGGTAGAACAGCCATAGCTTGCCGTCATGTAAGATCATATCCGGATCGGAGTTGTGGTCACCGTCGGTTCTCGGTGCTGGAACGAGCGGATTGTGGACTCCGTCCGGGGTTGCCCAAGAGACTCCGTCGCAGCTGACAAAGATTTCGGGGTTCTCAAAGCGGCTCTGGGCAAACGGGTAGGGCGTGCAAACCATCCAATAGACCCAACCCTTCAGGCCGAATCCTTGTGGGATATGAACAACGTCGGGATGAGTGGCCTGTCCTGACCCATCGGAGGTATCTAGATTCAGCAAAACCGGACGGTGCAACGGATTCTGTCCTTGATTTGTTCTGTGATAGGGCGAATTGGGCCTCGTTGGCCGACGTGGGTGCGAACGCTTGGAAACCAGGCGCGTGGCTGCCATTTGTAGCGCAGCTCTCGGCGAAACATCAAGGCAGAAACAAAGAACGAGAGTGCCCGCCGCGAGCAGTGCGATTCCTACCAAGTAAGGCAAGACCTTGCTCTAGATTGCGTTCTCAACTGGATAGTGGAAAGTGGCATTAGGACAACAACACAGCATTGAAATTGCGTGAACGTTCGTTGAACGCGCCCCGTATGCCGCTGCAAGCGCTTGCATTGGGCGTTTGTATGGTCATTCGCGCCCTCTTTTTGTCAATCCTTGTTTAGCTTGTTGATTTCGCGGGAACCGTGGGAAATCAACTGGCAATCCCGGCGCCCGGCGCTCCAACATTGCCAGCTACCGCTGGGGGACGTGTCGCTTCGAACTCCGCATGTACCCTGGTTGGCAAACTTCTATTCGCAGAACCAGCCAACAGAAACAGTTCGACATCCGATCACAATACGACGCATCATAGCTCGTCTTAAAGTTCCGAGCGGCTAACGACCATTGCGAATTCTTCTGCTCAATCTTTACTATCCGCCTGACACTTCGGCCACCGCAAAAATGGCGCAAACCGTCGTGGACGCCATTTGCGTTCATCACCGCGTTAGCGTGCTTTGCGGGAGGCCATCCTACGACCCCACGGAGCGGCGTCCCTGGCGCCCTTATCAAACCGAGAATGAAGGCCTCGTGCAAATCATCCGCGTTGGCTCTACTGCGTTTCCGCGCTTCAACATGAAAAAACGCCTGCTGAATTACTTGAGCTACGTCTGGCTCGCTGTTCCTCGCGCCCTTTTTCTCGATTGCGACGCCGTCCTCGCCATGACGGACCCCCCATTTCAGGGAATCGTGGGAGCATTGGTTGCCTTGCTGAAGCAAAAACCCTACGCCTACAACATCCGCGACCTGTATCCGGACATGGCTGTAGGCGGCGACATTGTTCAGCCAGGCTTGCTCGCGCGTCTATGGGAAAGAATGCACCGGTGGTCTTTGCGATGCGCCAAGTGCGTCATCGTTCTTGGCGAGGACATGCGCGCACGAATCATTGCCAAGGGAGTAGAGCCCTCCCGCGTCGTTGTCATTCGCGATGGAGCAGAATTTTCCAAAACGTCCGAACCCTTGCCTTCTCCGGATCCTGATGTCGTCCGCGCGATTCGGGGCGGTTTTTCGTTCGTCTTGTTGCACGCCGGCAATCTCGGTTTTTATGGCGCATGGAATACCTTGATTACCGCAGCTCGCAAGCTGGCAAATGACGGTGTGGGCCTGATTTTCGTTGGCGGGGGCGCGTTACGCGCGGAACTGGAAATCGCCGCCGCGGGAGCCGAAAACATTCGCTTCCTGGACTATTTCCCTTCCGACAAAATCCCCTCGGTTCTCGCCGCCCCAGATGCGCATATCGTCACCGTAAAGCACGGTCTCGAAGGGGTAGTGGTCCCAAGTAAAATGTACGGAATCCTCGCTGCGGGCAAACCGATTGTCGCCGTAGCCCCAAGGGAAACAGATGTCGTCTCGCTTGGTGAAAAGCAAGGCTTCGCCGTGGCCGCCGACCCCGACCAACCCGCCGAGCTTGTCAACAGGATACGGGCGCTTATCGGCGACGCTAAAAAATTGAGATCCCTGGGGGAATCCGCCCACAGAGCCGCACCCTCCTATGATCGGTGTAAGGAGCTTCAAAAATATATCAACGTTTTTGACGCCTTAACCGTGCGATAAAAGTCCAAGCACGACACCCGGCCACATCGCCGCAACAAGTTAAGCAAAACAGTTTTTTCCGGCATTGCCCCGCAACAAAAATCGCAGTATGGTGTTTTTGCTGCGTTGGGGCAGCCGTTTCTAGTTCCTAGCTTGGGAGCCGGACCCGATTCCGGCAAGAATTTACGGAAGTTACCGGCCGACCTAGCCTGGGCGGAACTTGCTTTCCGTATGAAATGGGGTTGCATGGCCGCAGGCCTGCTTGCTTTCTTCGTCGCCCTGTTTGCTTCCATGGTGTTGGTTGTCCCCGTGCGCGCGTTCGCGCTGCGTGTGGGTATGGTGGACCTGCCCGGACCGCGCAAGGTGCATCACGCTCCAATTCCCCTTCTTGGCGGATTGGCCATGTACGTCGCCGTAGTGATCGCCGTCTTGCTGGCCTTTCAGGGAACCGCCCGAACTCAAATTGCCGGCATTCTGATAGGGGCTACCCTGGTAGCAGCCGTTGGCATTCTCGATGACCGCGGACTTCTTCATCATCAGGTCAAGCTATTCGTTGGCATGCCCGTAGCCGCGGGAATCTTGCTTTTCACAGGGATTCGAGCCCAGGTTTTCAGCATTTTGCTGGGGGGGCGCAGCGGAGAACTCTTGGACTCCGCTCTGACCGTCCTTTGGGTGGTTGGCATCACCGCTTCGTTCAGCATTCTCGATCACATGGACGGTCTGTGCGCCGGCGTGGCTGCCATGGCTTCCGTGTTCTTTGCACTTCTTGCTTACTTGAACGGTCAGACGCTCGTCACGGTTCTCGCGGCGGCGGTTCTCGGAGCGGCCACAGGATTCCTACGCTGGAACTTTAAACCCGCAAAAATCTTCATGGGCGACGGTGGCGCAATGTTTTTGGGTTTTCTAATGGCCACGCTGGGTCTAAAGCTGCGTATCGAAAATGCGGCCCACCTTTCTTCCTGGCTGGCGCCTCTATTGATCTTGGGCGTGGCCATTTTTGATACCACGCTAGTCACCATCTCCCGTTCCCGTCGCGGGCTGCTGCCCTTTGCCACGCCCGGCAAAGACCACGCCGCCCACCGGCTATCCAATTTGGGTCTCGGCCATCGTGGGGCCGTAATCACTCTCTACTTTCTTGGCGCTATAGGAGGCTGCGCGGCACTACTCGTCAGCTACCTCTCGACGCGCGGTGCCTTGGTTCTTGGAACCCTGACCCTCGCCATCATTTTGTTGGGAGTTGCCTCTCTCGAACGTGCACCCTATGAGCGCCAGGAGCGCAAGACCTCTCCTGCCTCTTAACAACCCTCGAGCCGCCCACTGGGCAGGGTCTTCGATTGTGCTAAAGCCGCGCCTTTCTTTGTCCTTCCGGGACGTTTCTGTATACTTACAAGCTGCTCCCGCCAAATTCTGTTAGTCTCGCGCGGGTCGGGTGGAAAGCAATCCAATCTTTTGCGTTGGTTCTCTCAGCAACCAAGGGAGAGACCGCGGACCATTGGGAATCTACAGGACTGTGAAAGACATCAAAGCCCAGCAGGGAAGTGGCGGTCAGTCACGGGAAGTAATTGTCGTTGGAGCCTCTGCCGCTGGCCTCTTCACCGCCGCCAGCGTAGCTGGCGGTGGGCGCCCCGTCCGCGTCCTGGAATCCAAGCCTCAGCTGGAGCCAGCCTCGCGCACGCTAATCGTGACCGATCATTTTCGCACTCAGATGAGGGCGGTGGCACAAGACAGTGTTATCAACGAAATCCGGCGCTTTGAACTCTTTACCGACGGCCGTTCGGCGCAAATTGCCCTCAAGAAGCCGGACCTGATTATCGAGCGTTCGCGTTTGATCGCCGCCCTCGCCCGACAAGCGCAGCAAGCGGGAACTTCCTTCTCTTTTGACACCCGTTTCCTTGGTGTTGGGCCGAATGAGCGTGGCTTGCGCTTGGAAATCGAGAGCGGCGGCAAACGCGAAGAACTGCACGCAGACAGCATGGTCGGCGCGGATGGCGCGGCAAGTCGAGTCGCGCGCGCGGCCGGTTGGCCTCCTGTGGAAACCGTTCCGCTCGTGCAAGCCATCGTCCGCCTTCCCAAGGACTGTCCGCCGGATACCACCCGCGTATGGTTCATTCCCGACGATACGCCTTACTTCTATTGGCTGATTCCCGAGTCT
>Ga0126381_100002189_pt1 | contig 21152 bp, 26 predicted proteins | sample PanSoiMetPlot_28_FD_96465 | JGI IMG/M metagenome (GOLD analysis project Ga0126381, IMG submission 96465) | Tropical forest soil microbial communities from Panama - MetaG Plot_28 | ecosystem: Environmental > Terrestrial > Soil > Tropical forest > Bulk soil | place: Panama | collected 2016-02-17
AGCCCATCATGGCCCGGCATCGTCAAACCGATGCGGCAGTTAGAGGCCGAATATACGTGAGCAGTCGTACCTCACCGCCAAAGAACGGGGTGCTTGCAACCGAGGAGGGGTCCATATACGGACGTTCGGGACTTCTCTGCACGGTCCATAGTAGGCGCCGAGGTCCAAATTGCAAATCTCAGCCCTATTTGCGCAGAATACAAGTGATGAAATCGACGGTCTTCGAACTGTATTCGATCAACGGACATGCTCGTGCCCTGGCTTCGCGGACCAGGCTTCGTCAGGGTTGGTTTTACGGCCGAAGTATCGGCATGTATAGCAACCGCCTGGATGGTCGTTGGCGAGATTATGGGCGGGGATCTACGTCAAGCGTTCAAGCATCAATTCGCTTTGGCCTTCAGTTCCCTCAGCAGTCTCGCATATTTATCACCGTCTTTTCCTCACTTCTAATAAGAGGCGCCCGCTGAGCGTATCCGATTCTCTAAGCGTGGGGAAGTACAGTTCGACCCAAGCCTACCTGTTGCCACCCAGACGGTTTGCGGGTTCACAGCGACTTCAAGTACTCGACCAGGTCGCTCTTGTGCTGGTCGCTCAGCCCCAAACCAAACGATTGATCGTAATGGTTGACCACGTCCAGCAAAGTGGCGAAACGCCCATCGTGGTAGAAACCGCCCTTCGCGTGCGTCCAGAGGCCCTTGAGCGGTGACGTGCGATAGCGCTTATCCGGCGCGCGGTTAGCATGAAAATCGTCCACGTTGATTTCCTGGGGTGTGTGCATGTTCCAGCCTGGCTCGGTGAACAGCGGAGGCACGTGGCAACCGGCACACTTCGCAGCGCCGCTGAAAACCTCCTTCCCGCGCTCCGCGGCCTCCTCATTGAAAGACCCCGCAGGCGGTTTGGGCGCAGGGATTCCCAATTGATAGAAGTTCAATGCAGCCAACTTGGGAGTGACCAAGTCCGGCGCATTGCGGACATCGTCAAAACCCGCGCGGGCGGCGACCGGGAATTGTGAAGCGTCCCTCAGCCGCGGGTCGAAGAAGTTGCCCTTGCCGCGCATTTCCAGGTTAGCGACAATCGCGTTCCAGTAGGTGACCGAGCCCCAGCCGATCCAGGTGTGCAGGTTCACGCCAGCAAGTCCAAATGCCGGAGGGATCAAAACTGCGGAGGTTTTGCCGTCCGGCCGGAAAGCCTTGCCATCGAGGTCCAATTCAGCATCGAAGTGCCCTGGTCCCCAGCTATTCAGTATTGTCCTTACCGTTGCCTGGTCGACGCCGAGAAGGTTGGCGTCCGTGGACAGGTCCGGGGCCAGCGCCTTAATGGCGCCGACATTCAGGTCGCGGTTAGCCCAACCGTCCAAGCGATGTCCAATGCCGGGAGCGAAGGAATCGTCCACCGTGGAGTGGCACAGCGCGCACTGGATGCCCACAGAGCGAAGCGTCCCCTGTTCATTGAAAAACCCGGTGATGCCGACAACGGAGTTCAACCTGAGCAAAGCCAGCGTAGTCGCCGGGCTGTTCAGGTCGACGCTGCCGTGTTTTAACCCTTCGATCACCGCGGGCGGTAGCGCATCTACATCGACCTTCAATCCGACAGCGAGCGCGGTCGCGGGACTCACACCACCCCCAACGCCACCAAGCTTGGCGCCTTCGATGGCCTTGTGCAGGCCCAGGGTGTCCCCCCAGTACGATTCGTCGCCGAAGGTGTCGAATCGGAAGATTTGCCGCCCCTGATCCATGGTGAGGTCGGCATTTGCATCGTTCGAGTGATCAACCGCGGTTTCGTGCACCTCTTGCGCCACGGCGATTCCAAAGAAGCACAAGACTAAAGATACTCCGACAGGATTTCGCATAGGAATTTTCTCCTCTCTGAGTTCGACTCCGGTCGAGAGGATCTCCGAGAGGGTCTCCTCCCGACAATGCGATTGGGCCAAGAATGCACGGGCAAGACAAGTGGACGAACGTATTGGCAATACCTTCGTATCAATCGATGTCTGCAGGCATGAGAGCTTCTCAGATTCCCAACTGGAACCCGACCCGACAGACAACGTCCGGGGAAGTCGTGCCGCGGCGGTGTTCGATGACTGTGGCGCCCCATCGGGATAACACGAAGAGAAGCGGACCCTCGGAGTTACGTCATAATCGGCCGAGGTTGTGCAAAAACAGTCGCCTCGAGTTTGCTTGAGCGATGATGGCGTACCGGTGTCGCCCGCAAAAAGTATTTGATGCCAATACGCCTGGTCCTCGCACGGCAATGGGCACTCAGTTGCAGGTTGGAAGCCAATACTCATGAGGCAATCTGCTCAAAATCGATTTCGAGCGGACGAAACGCGTTCGCCGTCAGCCGGTAGCGGCATTCGCGAGGGCCTTGCATTCGAATCAGCGAACGCGGCTCAGGGTTGAACACGGGAAGTCTTCTCTTATGCTTCCGATTGGAAGCCACCGCTCGTGCTCTGGCTTCGCGGATCGTCCAAGCGATTGAATTATTCGAGACCCAGCGGGCCGATCGCCGTCACCTGCGTTACGTACTCGCCGGCGCGTGCCCAATGAAGGTGAAACGTATTGCCGGGTAGGACGATGGTGCTGCCGGGAGGGTATGCGCGCATGCGCTGTGGGTCGAATTGCTCGCCCACTCCGATGTAAAACATGCCGGACATTACAGTGTACACACGGTCCTCGGGATGCCGATGCGGCATGAGCTTCGTATCCTCAGGGACCTTTACCCGACTCACATAGAGGCCCGGTTGCGACGGGTGGCCCACAAGCACGGCAAGACGAACCTCCGGAGGAAAAGGCACAAACGACCGCCAGTCAATTTCATCTGGAAGCACGGACCGAAATTCGAAGTTGGCGTTCATCAAAGAAGGAGCCTGCTTTTGTTTTAGACCGCACTGATTCAGGTCACTGTAAATGTAAAGGTTCCAGATGCCGATGTGCGACGTCGATAAGGTGTCGTGATCCGCAGCTTTCGGTTGGCATCAACAGTCAGCACAGCAATCGACCAATGCGATTAGACCAGAGGGCCGGTACCGAGTCGATTACACCATCGTATTGGCGACGTCCACTGTAGCGCTCTCTGCTAACCACGCGGCGCAAACATCATCGAAGCGTCGTGGACGCCTGCTCGCCGGCAGAGATGCTTCCAAAGTATTGACCGATACCATCGTCCAATTCTTCGGCACCGCTATTTCTGCTGAACTAGGGCCTGACTAGGTGGTTGGGTCGACTGAATCCGAAGATAGGGATCCTGCGTTTAGCGCTAGGCCGCGAAGAGACGACTCCCGATCACAGTCAGCGATCATCATTACAACGACACAGGAGAAAACGATGAAAACAGCCATATTTGCAATCGCGGTGGCACTGACACTTGCTCGACCTGCGGTCGGCCAGGTCGCGCCAGATGACGCGCAAATCGCGCATATCGTGGTTACGGCCAACCAGGTCGACATCGAGGCAGGCAAGCTCGCCGAAACCAAGGCATCGAGCGCCGAAGTCAAGGCATTCGGCAAGCAGATGGTTACCGATCACTCCGGCGTCAACAAGCTCGCAACCGATCTAGCCAACAAGCTAGGTGTGAAGCCCGAGGACAATCCGACGAGTCAAAGCCTCAAGCAGGGCGGCGACGCGAATCTCAAGAACCTGCAGGGACAGAGCGGCGTTGCCTTCGACAAGGCTTACATCGCCCATGAAGTTGCATACCACCAGGCGGTGATCGACGCGATCGACCAGACGCTCGTCCCCAATGCAAAGAACGAGGAATTGAAGGCGCTCATCGTCAAAGTACGCCCGGCGTTCGTCGCGCATCTCGAGCACGCGAAGCAGATCCAAGCGAAAGTCAGCAAATGACGCGAGGACGCTTACGCTCGCGCGCAGCTTTGGCGATGGGCGCGCTCGTCTTCATCAGCGCCCTTACCTCCGCGGCGGACAAGTCTATCGTTCACACGATCGTGATGGACGGCACGGCATTTTCGCCGGATACCCTGACGGTCAAGCGCGGCGACACCGTGGTGTGGGTCAACAAGGACCCGTTTCCGCACACGGTGACCGCCGTGGATGGCGCGTTCGATTCGAAATCGATCAACGCCGGCAAACGCTGGACGTACGTGGCGCGAAAACCTGGAAGCTATGCGTATGGTTGCGCGTTCCACCCCAACATGAAAGGCACCTTCAAAGTCGAATAGCGAGGAACATTTCCCATGGCAGCAGCACCCATAAAGGCAAAGATAGATGGCAACGCGGATGCCATCTACCCGTTCCGCGTTCACTTCCCCAACGAGTCGCTCACGGACCTGAAACGCCGCATCTCGGCGACGCGCTGGCCCGAGCGGGAGACCGTTGCGGATCAATCGCCAGGCGTGCAGCTCGCGACTATGCAGACACTCGCAGGCTATTGGGAGACTGAATACGACTGGCGCAAGTGCGAGGCAAAGCTCAATGCTCTTCCGCAATTCGTCACGAATATCGATGGGGTCCAAATCCACTTCATCCATGCTCGTTCACAGCATGACGATGCGTTGCCAATAATCGTCACGCACGGATGGCCCGGTTCGATCATCGAACAGTTAAATATCATCGATCCGCTGACAAATCCTACAGAGCATCACGGGAACGCGTCAGATGCTTTCGACGTGGTGATTCCATCGCTTCCGGGCCACGGATTTTCGGCCAAGCCGACGGAGCTCGGTTGGGAACCCCATCCGCGTCGCGAAGGCACGGGTCGCGCTCATGAACCGTCTCGGGTGTAGGCGATTCGTGGCACAAGGCGAGGATTGGGGAAATGCGGTCACGGAACAGATGTCTCTGCTGGAGGCCCCGGAGTTGATCGGGATTCACGCCAACATGCTGGCCACGGTGCCGCCCCAAACTCGTCTATTACAAAAGGCATGACAAAGGCGGCCACTTTGCGGCTTCGGAACAGCCGGATCTGCTTGTGTCGGACCTGCGCGAGGCGTTCAAGCGATTGCGATAATTCCGACACGCGTGGAAGACGGCGGCATGCGGTCGTCCATGGAAGCAAAGGACTGCTCAAAGCCAGATACGATGAATCGAGCAGATGAGAGGTCAACAGGGTAAGGGATTGAGAGATGAAGACCGAAACTACATCATCAACAAAGACCAGGCAGGTTCAGCTAACGCGCCTTTCGCCCACGTACTGGCGAGTCACTTTCGACAACCCGCCGCTCAACATTTTCGGCCCGGAAGGCATTTTGGAAATGAAAGAGATCATCACCGCTCTCGAAGCGGACGAGTACGCCAAAGTTGTCGTCTTTGATAGTGCTGTTGAAGGCTTCTTTCTGAATCATTCCGACTTCCTCGGACGGTTCGAGGATGTGACCAGCCTGCCTGCCGGGCCAACCGGCTTGGAGGCATGGCCGGATGTCCTTGTGCGCGTGAGCCGGGCGCCTGTTGTGTCGATAGCATTGATTCGCGGGCGAGCGACCGGTAACGGGAGTGAGCTTGCACTGGCTTGCGATATGCGTTTCGCCAGCCGCGAAAAGGCAATCCTGTCGCAGTGGGAGGTCGGCGTCGGACTAGTACCGGGCGGCGGACCCATGGCGCGAATGCCGGCCCTGATGGGAAGAGGACGCGCCCTGGAAGTGCTCCTAAGCGGCGACGATATTCACGGCGATCTGGCTGAGCTCTACGGCTATGTCAATCGGTCGCTGCCTGATACAGAACTCGACGGGTTCGTTGATACGCTTGCGACAAGGATCGCCTCATTCGACAAGCGGGCAATCATTGACATCAAGCGACTTGTCAATGCTGCGAGTCTGCCGCCTGATGTCGAAATCGGAGCCGGGTGGGATGCCTGCCTCGCGTCGATAGCAAGACCGGCCGCGCAAGAGAAGATCAGGAAATTGATAGAACAAGGCTTTCACAGATCCGGCGACGCCGAAAATCGTCTGGGACATTACGTCGGACGATTAGCGCGCTGACCCTCTGGACTCTGGAATCTGGAATCCGCAAGATACAGGTCCCGCTCCATCGCGCCGCGCGAGAAGCAGCGGTCCACCTCAACGCAGCGGAGCCTTGGCATTGACCTTGGAATTCGCGCGCTAATCGGAGATCACCAATGTCGCACCACTATTCCGGACCGGACTTTGGCTTTCCCAATGGGGATGCTCGCCTCGACTTTACCGATTTGTACGCATTTCCTAAACCCGAGGACGGCAACAAGTCGATCTTTATCATCAACGTGCATCCGTCTGCCGGTCAGAACCCTGCCGGCCCCACCACTACCGAGCCCTTTGCGCCAGAAGCACTTTACGAGCTCAAGATCGATGTGGATGGTGACGCTGTTGCCGAGATCGCATACCGCGTACGCTTTTCGTATCACGGCGATGTGCAGACCGCGACGCTGCGTCGTGCGGAAGGCTCGCACGCCGCGGCGACAGCCAACGACGGTCTCATTATCGTGGAAGGAGCGCCCGTCTCGACCGGGCCCCTAGCGCGAATCTCGGAGGCCGGTGAATATCGCTTCTTCGCGGGCTGGCGAAGCGATCCCTTCTTCTGCGACGTGGAGGGTGCCAAGGACAACTTGCAGTTCACCGGGAACGATTTCTTCGGTGATAAGAATGTCTGCAGCATCGTTATCGAAGTTCCCAACTCTGCCTTGGCCGCCAGCGAGCTTCGTCTATGGGTTCGCACGCTGGTCCTTGGCGAAGGCGGCGATTGGGTTCAGGTGGAGCGCGGCGCGCGACCTGCGCAAGCCGTGATCCTTGTCGCCGGCGAGAGAGACGACTACCTCGCAGGCGAACCGGTGAATGACGAGCGCTTCGTTCCAGGCTTCGCGCACGCCCTAGAACACACCGGCGGATACTCGGCGACGGAAGCAGAGCGCGTAGCGAGGACACTCCTCCCCGATCTGCTGACCTACTATCCCGCGCGTCCGGCGTCATTTCCGGATAACGGCAGGGCACTCACCGACGATGCGTTCGACTGTTTCATTCGCGTCATAACAAACGGAAATGTTACCGGGGACAACGTGGGGCCACATCGCGATCTACTCGCGGAATTCCCATATGTGGGACCGCCTCACAACACAGCGTAGAGTTGATGAACGTGCTCACCTGGAGGACTAAGTCATGTCGACATCTGAAGCGCCTCGCCCACCCTTCCCGCCGTTCGATCCGAATACGGCTACGCAGAAAGTGCGACTTGCCGAAGACGCCTGGAACACTCGAGATCCGGTCCACGTGTCCCTCGCCTACACACCCGACAGCGTCTGGCGCAATCGCTCGGAGTTTCTGGTGGGAAGAGACGCCATTGAGCAGTTCCTCACGCGAAAATGGGCCAAGGAGATCGACTATCGGTTGATTAAGGAACTCTGGGCATGCCACGACAATCGCATCGCGGTCCGCTTCGCGTACGAGTGGCACGACGATTCCGGGAATTGGTTTCGCTCGTACGGAAATGAGAACTGGGAATTCAACGAAGCCGGTTTCATGCGCCGACGAATCGCGAGCATCAACGACCTACCCATCGCCGCAAGCGACAGAAAGTACCACTGGCCGCTCGGAAGACGCCCGGTCGATCATCCTGGTCTCTCAGAACTCGGCCTTTAACCAAGCCAGACTTAGTTGCGGGTATATGGCGATCACTCACGACACCATCGGAGAGATCGATGTGCGCATCGCCGCGATACGCGAGAGTCTGCGCTACGTCGAACGCGTGTGCCCACAGGACCAGCGTCGCTCCGTCCTTCAGTAGCCGTCTCTCGTCGCGCTGCAGCTGGAAGGGTCCGAAGCGCACCGCTGTAACAGCCGAAGTCATGGCGCGTTGCCAATGGGTTGGAGGCGTAACGCGAAGAGGCTAGCCCGCAACCGCCTCTCTCCCCAACGCCCGCCCGAGAGGTCGTGGTGCGCGAACTTCAGGGAAGCTTCAGGTTAACGCCAAAGACTTGGCCGGCCAACATGGGCAAGCTTGCAGCAACGAACGGCATCGCGGATAGCCGCGAAGCTGGGTATCGCGGCGCAAGTTGATTTGGACTGAGCACGGGAACCTCTGCGGCTCACCTACGAATCGAGCCCTCGTGCATGATCTAGCGAACCGGACGTAGAGGACATACCGTCCATCAATACTATTGTCTCATTGCACGGCCTCTATCACTGGTGGCTTAATCGAACCGCATAGCGACAACTTTGATGTCTTTACCCTGCAGAAGCACCCTCTCCTAAAAGAGATCTCCCAATGACCGCGCTCATCAAGACGTTAGTCGCAGTCGCGGCGACCGTCCTGCTGGCGGTGGACCCCGAGAGCAATCTCAACGATGACCTTCACCGTGTCCGGCCCGATGTCCCCAGCCCGTTGAGCCAATTCATCGCGAACAATATGTCAATCGAACCAAGAGAGGAGAGTTATCCATGAAGCGCAAAAGCATCTTGATGATCGCGACGGCGACGACAGTGCTCGCCTCCCTCGTCCCTGCCGTCTACGCCCAACAAGAGTTCGACAAGTACTCGCTGAAATCGCCGAGTGGAATCGCGTTCTCCGACTTTCGGGGCTACGAGGACTGGGCGGTGGTCTCCTCCGCTCGCACCGATGAAGTGCTCAAGGTCATCGTCGGCAACCCGACGATGATCAAGGCCTACAAAGCCGGCGTGCCCGGCAACGGCCAGCCTTTCCCGGAAGGCTCCAAGATGGCGAAACTTCAATGGAGCTTCAAAAAGAGCACGGAGGCCCCCTTCGCCGTGGACGTCCCGGATGCGCCCACGCAGGCCTTCCTCATGGAGAAGAACAGCAAGCGATTTCCGGAGACCGGCGGTTGGGGATACGCGCTCTTCAACCATGACGTCGCGAACGGCAAGATGACAGCCGACCCGGCCAAGGCGGACTGCGGGCATGCATGCCACGTGGCGGTGAAGAGCAAGGACTACATCTTCCATCCATACCAGACGCGGTGAACCGCAGGCACCACGAACTGGGACCACGGATTGGAGAGTCTGATATGCCTTTAGCAAAAATCAACGGACGCTCCGTCCGCATCGATGGTCCCGACGACATGCCGCTGCTGTGGGCGCTGCGCGACGTCCTCGGAATGACGGGCACGAAGTTCGGCTGCGGACTCGGCCTGTGTGGCGCGTGCACCGTGCACGTTGATGGTGCCGCCACCCGATCGTGCATCACGCCGATCGGCACAGTTGCTGGAAAGGCGATCACAACCATCGAGGGTGTGGGAAACACGCCAGCCGGCGCCGCAGTGCAACAGGCGTGGCTCGCCGGACAAGTGCCTCAATGTGGCTATTGTCAGTCGGGCCAGATCATGTCGGCATCCGCCCTTCTGGCCAAGAGCCCTCATCCCAGCGATGCGGATATCGAAGCAGGGATGTCCGGCAACATCTGTCGTTGCGGCACTTATATCCGGATCCGAGAGGCCATCAAGCGCGCCGCGCAATCGAAGGCTTGACGTGAGACCACCTTGCGGAGATGACATGAGCCTTCATCATCCTTATCAGGTCGAGCACTGCCCTATGACCGAATCACCGACCAGTGTCTCGCGGCGCAGATTTTTGCAGGCGAGCACCGCGGCGAGTGGAGGCTTGCTCCTGAGCCTGGCGCTGCCGTTCGCGCGTGGCGAAGCGGCTTCGCCAGGCATAGGAGGCTTCGCGCCCAACGCCTTCATCCGGATCGAGCGCAACGGGCAGATTGTCCTGATCATGCCCTACGTCGAGATGGGTCAGGGCACTTACACCTCGATTCCCATGTTGATCGCTGAAGAGCTGGAAGTAGATCTGTCACAGGTGCGCCTCGAACATGCTCCGCCGAACCCGAAGCTCTACGCAAATCCACTCCTTGGCGTACAGGCCACCGGCAACTCGAATGCGGTGCGCGGGGCCTGGCAGCCGTTGCGCCAAGCGAGCGCGACGGCGCGCACCATACTGATCGCAGTCGCCGCGAAACGATGGAACGTGGATCCGGCGTCCTGCCGTGCACGAAGCGGCGTCGTGTATCACGAAGCAACGCGACGAAGCGCCAAGTACGGCGATCTCTCTGCCGAAGCAGCGACCATACCGATACCGGAGAATGTTGCGCTAAAACAACGCTCGGATTTCAAGCTGATCGGCACGCCGGTCAAGCGTCTGGATTTACCGGCGAAGGTCAATGGAACAGCTGTCTACGGCATCGACGCTCGCCTGCCAGGCATGAAGATCGCGACGCTCGCCCAGTCGCCGGTTTTCGGGGGCCGTTTGAAAAGCGTCGACGACATTGCTGCGAAAAACGTAAAGGGCGTGCGCCAGATCGTTCGCCTCGACGACGCTGTGGCCGTTGTCGCCGATCACATGTGGGCCGCCAAGCAGGGCCTCGCGGCGCTCAAGATCGAATGGGACGACGGCCCGCACGCGAAGCTCACCACGCAAGACATCGTGCGCGAGCTCGAAGCCGCGACGCTCAAGCCGGGAGCGGTTGCGCAAAATGTTGGCGATGTCGACAAGGCGTTAGCGAACGCTGCGACGAAGGTCGAAGCAACCTATGAGGTTCCGTTCCTCGCGCACGCGACCATGGAGCCGATGAATTGCACTGTCCACGTGCGCAAGAACGATTGCGAAATCTGGGTTGGCACCCAGGCGATCGTGCGCGTACAAACCGCTGCCGCGAAAGTTACTGGACTACCGCTGGACAAGGTCATCGTCCACAACCACCTGATCGGGGGCGGGTTTGGCCGGCGTCTCGAGGAAGACGGCGCCGCTCGTGCCGTCCAGATTGCCAAGCAAGTCGATGGTCCGGTCAAGGTGGTCTGGACGCGCGAGGAAGATATCCAGCACGACATGTACCGCCCCTATTTTTTCGATCGTCTCTCCGCAGGGTTGGATCCTGGCGGAATGCCGGTTGCGTGGAATCATCGCTTTGCCGGGTCCTCGGTCATCGCGCGATGGCTTCCGGAGGCGTTCAACAATGGGATCGATCCCGACACGGTCGAAGCCGCGATCGATCTCGTGTATGCGCTTCCCAACTTTCGCGTCGAGTATCTTCGCGTGGAACCTCCAGGCATTCCGACGGCGTTCTGGCGGAGCGTCGGGCCCTCGCACAATGTGTTCGTGACTGAAAGCTTCATCGACGAACTCGCCGCCGCGGCAAAGAAGGACCCGGTCGAGTATCGACGCGCGCTCCTCGACAAGTCGCCGCGCGCAAAGACGGTCCTCGAGCTTGCGGCCGAAAAAGTCGGATGGGGACAGCCGCTACCCGACAGGACGGGGCGCGGCGTCGCCGTGCAGTTCGCCTTCGCGACCTACATGGCGCTAGTCGCTGAAGTGGAAGTCGCGATGGACGGAACGGTTCGCGTTCGCCGCGTCGTCTGTGCAGTCGATTGCGGCACCGTGGTCAATCCCGACACGGTGCGGGCACAGATCGAGAGCGCAATCATGTTTGGCGTCACCGCGGCACTCTTCGGTGCCATCACGCTCAAAGAAGGACGCGTCGAGCAAAGCAACTTCCATGACTACCGCGCCTTACGCATGAACGAAGCGCCTGCCGTCGAAGTCCACATCGTGCAGAGCGCGGAGCCGCCCGGCGGGATGGGCGAGGCTGGCACGTCCTGCGTCGTTCCCGCCGTAGCCAATGCGGTCTTCGCGGCGATCGGCAAGCGCGTGCGCAGGCCACCGATCGACAGCAGCGCCTTGAAGCAGCCGGCGTAAACACCACGGCGTTATGTCCGCTCCAGCGCTAAATCGGCCAGTTTCGGATTTCAAGGGCTTATCCACGTAGTCGACTCGACGCCGACTTTCGGCGGTTACGTTGGCCGGTTCCTGGGCCTTGACGCGCTGGCGCAGGTCATCGAGCTTTGGCGTGGGGCGCCTTGTAAGTGATGGGGCGGATCGCTTGGTCTCCGGCCGCTTGGCCCGTGGCCCCCCTGTGAATCGACCTGTGCGTCCGCCGACACCGGCGAAAGTGCAGCAAAGGTGGCCATCGCAACACCGATAACGGAAAGGCGCCGGCGTGGCATAACGAAGGCCGCTGTCGCTTTGAATGTCGTCATCGGCGATTTCCTTTCCGCCAAGAGGAGAGATCAAATCAGAAGCCTGGCGCAATCTATTGAACGAATGTATCGAAGCGACCCAATCGGCACCCCGATTTTGGACGCGCTGCCGCAGGCGCCGTCGTTCCTAGGGCGGAGCAACACACGGGAGGCAACTAATAGAAAGCTGTGATGGCGCAGGGACAGTCGATTTGCGAACATGCATTAGCGCCGCTCGCGCGCCGGGACAAGCTGCAGGAGGCTAGCATGTCACATGTGGCACTCTTACCTTCGAGTTTGGCGAGCCCGGCCGGCCACCGATTGGGCTCCCCATCCGCGTCGCAGGGGACGCCTGTCGTATTCGTGGTCGACGACGACCTCTCGGTCCGCCAGTCGCTGGAATTGTTGATCGATTCCGCGGGTTGGCACGCGAATACGTTTGCCTCGGGAATGGAGTTCCTCGGCAATCCACGGCCGCTCGCCCCTAGTTGCCTGGTGCTCGATGTTTCACTCCCTGGCCTAACTGGCCTCGATTTGCAGGAGCGCATCGCCAGAGATCGGCTCGACATGCCGATCATCTTCATCACGGCTCACGGCGATGTGCCAATCACTGTGCGGGCCATGAAAGGCGGAGCGGTCGAGTTCTTGACGAAACCATTCCGCAATGATGTGCTGTTACGTGCGATCGAGCTGGCGCTCGAGCGGAGTCGCCGCGTACTCGCCGAGGAGGCCGAGATGCGCGCGTTTCGCGAGCGGCACGCGTCGCTCAGCCGTCGCGAACGCCAAGTCATGGCGCGGGTCGTTGCCGGACGACTGAATAAGCAGATCGCCGGCGACCTCGGCATCAGCGAAGTCACCGTGAAAGCGCACCGGGGCAAGATGATGCAAAAGATGATGGCTCGTTCGCTGCCCCACCTGGTCAACATGGCCGCACGCCTCGGCGTAGGGATTGGCAGCCCAGACATTTAGGTGTCGACCGATACTTACGTACTAGTGCTTCGCTCTTCGCGCGATGTTCCAATGCCTGATACTTCGCAGTTCAGCGCAAGGATTCCATGGCTGCGCGCCTTCACGGATTCGTCATTGGAGTCGTCGATGACGATCCGAGCATTCTGTGGTCGCTCGAACATCTGCTGGAGTCCGCGGACTACACGGTGCGCTCGTTTGCGTCTGCCGCGGCACTGCTGAGCAGCGAGGATATGCAGGAGATCGACTGCCTGATCTCGGACATCGACATGCCCGGCGTGGACGGCTTCGAGTTGCTCGCCCAGATCGAGGCTGTCCGCCCAGAGTTGCCGACCTTTGTTATTACCGGATATCCCGAGCGGCTGAAGCTGTTGCCGCCATTCGTTGCAGCCCATCCGCGTCTGTTCACGAAACCCTTCCATCCGGAGGAGCTCCTCTCCGCCATCAGCGCCGCGCTCGCAAGCGGCAAGCTCTAGGTAGCACCTCCGTACAAGTTCTCTGGATTCCACCGCATTCTTTGACTGAGCTGACGGCAGGCGTACCATTTCGGCATAACAAGCTGGTGTTGCCGAGCCAGCGGTTTGTAGGGAGTCTATGCCCCCGCGTCGAGAGAGCCTCGTTACAGAGGATCAGCATTTCGTCCTCTCGGCGTTGCCGCCGAGTCGGGCGCAAAAACGGGCAGCTCTCGCGGTCGTGTTCGGCATGTTGGTCGTAGCCTTCCTCGTTATGGGGCCGTTCTCGGACGTCCGGACGCGGCCGATTGCTGCCTTCCTCCCGATGTATCTCATGGCCATGTTTCTGTGCGACTCGATCACCGCGACCCTCCTATTCGCGCAGTTCGCTATTTCGCGCTCGCGTGCCATTCTTGTGATCGCCACTGGATACGTCTTCACAGCGACTACGTTGATTCCGTATAGCCTGAATTTTCCTGGCGTGTTCGGGCCAACGTCTGTGATTGGTGGACTGCAGAGTACGCCATGGCTCTACGACCTTTGGCATGCTGGTTTTGCCATGTTCGTTATCGCCTACGCCTTTTTAAAGGATGCGGACCCCGCCGTTCGAACCTGGCGGGGCTCTGTGCCTGCGGCGATCGCTCTGAGTGTCGCCTCGACGGCTGCCGTTGTCTCGGCAGCGGCATTTCTTTCTATAACCCTCGAAGAGTTCTCGCCCGTCATCATTCTCGATTCCGTGCGTTTTGGCCCGCTGGTTCTTTTTTTTGTTGTGGCACCCGTCGTGACGGTATGTATCGCCGCAGTCATCGTGCTCTGGATTCGGCGACGCTCGTTGCTCGATCTTTGGCTGATGGTCGTGCTGTGCCTGTACATAGTAGAGATGCCGATAAGCTACTACCCTAATCCAGAGCGCTTTAGCCTTGGATGGTATGCCGCCCGCGCTATCGGGTTTTTGGACAGCAGTATTCTCTTGGTTGTCCTGTTGTATGAGATAACGACGCTTTACGCGCGGCTCCTTCGCTCGGTTCGTGCCGAACGTCGCGAACGCGTTGCGCGCCTGATGACCGGAGACGCCGTCGCCGCGTCGATCGCTCACGAGCTCCGGCAGCCGTTGACGGCGATGGTCACGACGGCCGATGCAGGCTTACGCTTCCTCGATCGCTCCCTCCCGAACCTTGACAAAGCCAAGGAGGCGTTCAAGCGAGTCGTCGCGGACGGCCACCGCGCGGGAGCTCTGGTCGGAACCATTCGCGCCAACTTCAAGAGCGATGTCCGGGACAGAACCTCGTTCGACCTCGACGGGGTCATTCAGGAGGCACTTGCCGTCGCTCGCGGCGATTTGCAGAAGCACGCGATACTCGTCCGGGTCGAACCGAACAGGCAGCTTCCTGCAGTAACGGGAAACCGGATCCAGGTCCAACAGGTGCTGCTCAACCTCATCATGAACGCTGTGGAGTCGATGGCCGTCAAAGGCGAGCCGAAGATCCTGAGTGTCAAGTCCGAGGCATACGAAGGCGACCGCGTAAAGGTATCGGTGGCGGATACGGGAATCGGAATCGCTTCGCCAGACGTTGATCGGATGTTCAACCCGTTGTTCACCACCAAGGCCGATGGCATGGGGATGGGACTGTCGATCTGCCGCGCAATCATCGAAGCGCACGAGGGGCAGCTTTGGTTTGCCCCGAACGCCCCGCGTGGCGCTATATTTCAGTTCACCCTGCACGCGAACAGGGTGACATCTACGTCCGCTTGATCGTCAAGCGCGCCGGATTCGCTTTTCCGCTGGCGCGAAGCTGGACGCTTCGTGCGCGCAGCGCTCGATCAAGTCGTGGAGCATCGAGCGTGCCAGCTACGCGTGGCGGTCGTGCGACACCGGTATGTCCAGCGAGCCGGCCATTCTCACCAGGTCCGCAAGCGAGTGGGCTTCCATTTTTCGCATCACGTTGGTGCGATGGATCTGCAGAGTCACTTCGCTGATGCCGAGATGCGCTGCCGCTTGTTTGTTGAGAAGACCGCTCACTACTAGCGGCAACACCTCGCGCTCACGCAGAGTGAGCGAATGGAAGCGCTGCTTGAGGCGATCCAGATCGGCTTGCTTAGCCCGCCGCTCGCGATCCTGGGCGAGCGCAGTGTGTACCAGCGCCAACAATTCCTCGGCGCGGAACGGCTTTGTCAGAAAATCCAGAGCTCCTGCCTTGATCGCGCGCACGCTCGCAGGAATGCTGCCGTGGCCTGTGACAAAAATGATCGGCGGATGAGATCCGTCGCCAAGCCGTCGCTGAAGGTCCAGGCCGTTGACGTCAGGAAGCTCGACATCGAGGATCAGACAGGCGGGTACGTCGGGCGTGGGATGGGCGACGTATGCGGCTGCTGATCCGAACGCGACCGAAGACAGCGCAGCGGCGGCCAGCAGCTCCTGGATCGCTTCGCGGACGCGCTCGTCATCGTCTACGATCAACACGAGGTGATCTTCCGACGCCATGTGAGGCCCACCCTCGAGCTTTTCTCCCAGATGACTCCGAATCGTCGGGCTCGCGGCGCCGAACCCGATCTATCCAAAGTTTATCGTACCTCAACTCCTCGCTGCGGATTGAGTAAGGTACCCGCTATTAGGTCGAGAGCGCAATCATGTTTGGCATCACTGCGGCGCTCTTCGGTGCCATCACGCTCAAAGAGGGACGCGAGGGGCAAAGCAACTTCCATGACTACGGCGTCTTACGCATGAACGAAGCGCCGGCCGTCGAAGTCCACATCGTGCAGAGCGCGGAGCCGCCTGGCGGGATGGGCGAGGGCGGCACGGCCTGCGTCGTTCCCGCCGTGGCCAATGCGGTCTTCGCAGCGACCGGCAAGCGCTTGCGCAGGCCCCCGATCGACAACAACGCCTTGAAGCAGCCACCGTGAACAGAGTCGGGACTTGTCGCGCTAGCGTTCCGCGCTAGCGAAGGACGATTTGGCGGTGCGCTAGGCGCGTTGGGCGACGGCCCGAATGTCGCGACGGCCGACGCGAGCACCCTGCCAGATACCTATGTCATCGCGCCCAGCCTGGTCCTGTGCTACAGATCGAAGCACTACGTAAATCTTGTCGTGAATGTCATGCCACCCGCAAAGCGCACCGTTGCCGATGCGCTTGCCGTGCTAGACGCGAGCGAGCGCGCGGTAGCCCGCTAGGGCCACAAGAACGCCCGACAAGTGAAGCATGGCCGTAGCGAGCAAGAAGCCCGCAGCGTAGCCCCTGGCGTCGAACTGGGCCGCCTCCAGAGCGTGTGCGTGGCCGTGAAAGAAGGCAAAGAGCGCCACCATCGAAACAGTAGCAAAGAGCGGCGGTCTTGCGCGCGCGGTTACCACAACTGCGAGCGCTACCACAGAGACGGCAATGACAGCCTCCGCTCCCGGTAGCGCCATTCCGACAAAGCCCGCCGCGCCACCTGCCGCCATGACGCTGACAAAGGTCAACGGCAAAGCGTAGAGCGCGCGTCCGCCAAGCTGCACCGCCCACAGACCAACTGCGACCATGACAACAAGATGGTCCCATCCGATCAGCGGATGAATAAAGCCTGCAAAAAACGCTTCCATGATTGCTTATCCTTTCGAGTTGAGTTGGTGAAGAGCGCACCATGCTCCCAGCGATTGCTACTTTCGATCAGAGGCCAGTTCTCCCGTCAGAAACTGCGCGCGGCCGTACCCGAAGGACCAGTCCTCGTTCGAGTTTGTGACCACCGACACGATCACGTCGGATGGCGCCAAACCACATGCTGTCTCCAGCTCGCGGACCAGGAGCTTGTAGAAGTTCGTCTTCGCCTCCCGCTCATGCGGCCTCGTCGTAACTTGGATAACAACACACTTGCGCGTGCGAGTAATGCCTAGCCCCGTGTCTTCCACGACGAACTGCGACGGTGGATGCTCGTGAACGACTTGGTATCGGTCACGCTCCGGAACTTTGAAGGCCGCGACAACAGTGCGATGCGTGGCGTCGAGAAGAGCCTTAATCTCTTCGGCATTGCGGCCTTGGATCAAGTCGAATCGGATAAGCGGCATAAATGTTTCCTCCACTCAGTAGTGCAATAACCTCGCGGACACGATCGGCTAGCGGGCAATCACACAATCTCTTTTCGAGGGACGGTGCTGTCGTGTGGTGGCCCGAGATAAGGGAACTCGGCGAGCAGATCGCCATGCGGGCCGACCCCATCCGCAGTCACTTTCCCATTGGTGACGATGCTTAGGAAGATATCAGCGGCGTCATCGCTGAGTGCGCGGCCATTGTCCGAGAAAGACGCCGGGCGAGTGGGGTCATAACGCAGGATGTCCGGCAAGAGCGTACCTGCAAGCCGCGTTGCTTCCTCCGGCACATACCCACCCGTATGCTCGAGCGCGTGCGCAAAAACAGCGACGAAGCGGGCATCGTCCGCGGGCTCGCCAGCGCGGTAAGCTTCGTTCTGCTCGCCCACAAGGAAAGTAAGTTGTAAGGGCCGGGCACCGCGATCGACCTGAATCCAGCCTCGGTCAACGCCCGCCGCGCGCACCAGCGTGCGCGCCCACACGCCAACTTCTGACATGCCAAGGTCGGAGCTCGGAATTTCCAGCACCATGCTGCAGACGTCTTTGCCGTCGAAGAAGTCCTCACCGGTGAAGGTGAAGTTGTTCTGGGCCCCCTTCGCGTCGAAGAAGAATGGATCGCTGCGCCATCCCACGAACAGGCGGTAGCCACAGGCCTGCGTCACCCGCGCAGCCGGCCCGGTCGAGACCGGCGCTCCATCGATAATGACTTCATCGCTATCGCTCACTCGAGCGGCTTGCATGCCCTCAATTCGGCTCAGCGTCGCGATCTGTGCGCCCGCGCTCGAAAACGCGAAGCGTACCCGGTACGTGATGTCGGCGACCGCATCGCGATTGGTGTCTATTCTGATCTCGTAGAGCGCTTCGGGCGCGAAAGGCTCGGCGGTAGTCGGTCCCGGAGGGTTCACACCAATGGAGGGGTGGACGTTAAAGACGATAATTGACTTACCCGGGTCTCCCGGGAAAGCATATAGATCGGTAAAGTCGAGTCGGGCGTCGCCACCGGGGAACGTCAGGTTGAGACCGGAAAAATGGTGCGACATGATTCTTCTTCTCCTGGATGGACTCGTCGGCTGGGAACCTCGCCCTTCCAAACTTCAGATTACGGCGCGGTCCCCTCGTCGATCCAGCGGCGAAAAAGTGCAATCCACTCGTCGGGCCACGGCCGGGTGCTATCCGCCGGCATGGACTTATCCGCTAGCCGGGTAAACACCCGCTCGGCATTTGCCTTCATCTCGTTGTAGTCGTTAAGTCGAATCATTCGGGACATGCATTGCGTTTGACTGGCTGTGAACAACGGCCGGATGTGGAGCGCGAAACTTGTGGGTCTGTTAGCCATGGGAATACTCCTGAATTGAACGATGTGTCCGAAGCCTTATCGAGTTCCAACAACGGTTGTCCAGACTTGAGCGATAACTCATCACTTCTCACTAGCTGCTTGGCGACGCGCGAACGATCGCGCGTACACCCTTGTTCGAAGAACTGGAATCGGATCGTCGGACAACTCGATTCCGTCGGACAGGTCGGTCGGGAAAAACACCAGGGCCTTCTGGGCAATGTCGCTGTCGGGAACGACGGACCCGATGCTGATAACGCCGACGTCTACTGCTCTGCGATCGTCCGGCCAAACCAGAGAAGAATCGTTCGTCGGGTCTTCGGGGTTGGCAAGTTGGACGACCATGTGAACCTGAACCGGTCCATGTTGCAGGCGCGCTCTCAGCTCTTCGCCCAGAAAATTTTGAGATTTGCTCTTGGCGTCTGCCTCGCCAAGATATCGCTGGCCTGCAACTGGGAGAAACTTGTAGCGCCCTGCTTGCCTGGCTCCCTGCGCGTTAGCGAAAATGAATGCATTGTTGGAGAAGTAGGCAACAGTGCCATAGCTGGCAGGCACCGCCTGATTCTCCTGCACGAACTTCGCGGCCGCAGGATGCGAGGCCAGAAACGTTTCGATGGGCCAGGGATGAGGTTTGCTCCGATCGGTCGCCAGAATTGCCTTGAGCAGCGCAAGAAAGTCTTCACCCGTACTGACCGCGAATCCGTTATGCGACAGTGATTCGATGTCGGTCGCCTGACCGCCAGGGAGACTGAATCGGATAGCCATTCCGCGCGGGCCGGCATCCGGTGAGTTATCCGCAATGAAGGGGTCGGGTGGCCCGTCGGAGAAGCGAACGGTTACGGGGATCGTGCCTCCCTGAAAGTGGGCCGCCTTGCTTAGCGTCGCGGCATCCTTCGACGGCGTAAACGTGCCTTGGCATACGATCCCCTTCGCGTGCTCGGCACGATAGCCTGGGTTGCTTCCCGACAACTGAATCATGGCGTCCCAGATCTGTCCGTCGAGGCTGTGGTCGGATTCGGCGCCCGCTGCAATGGCGGGCCCAACCCAGAGAGCGACTGCAGCCATCCATCCGACGCTGACGATGCGCTGTATCGCTGTGAGTGAAGGGTTCATCGCTCATCCCGGTTATGCGGTTTCGCCGTGGCATTCAACGGCACCAAAGACGAACAGGGTTAGGGCGGTACCTATAGCGGGCGAGGCGAGTACTTTCACGATAGGCGCCATGCCAGCACCTCCGAAGGTTAGCGCTCGATGGCTGGACCGAGCGACCTAGTCGTTAACCACACAAATGGGATCAGAGCAGAAAGAGGAAGGAACCGCTATCTGACCATGGTATCGATCGATACCTTTGTATCGGTGCCGCTAAGGTCCACGTGTAGCGAAGATGTTGCCGATACCAAGGTCGAATCGCTTAGCGTCGAAGCTCATGGTTTCATGGCGATGGTTTGGTGGTCCTCACTCGGAGGAACTCGCTTATGAAGAATTCCAGCACCCCGTTCATCACGAACGGTTCCGACACCACTTGAAATGTATAGGTAGAGCCTCGGATACGGACCGCGCATCAACCGCAGGACACATGGTCGATTGCATGATGGTATTTTCCGCTATTTGAATGTGTATGGCAGTAACATGGTGCAACGACCGACAACATTGCTTCAATCAGTTGCGGAGCGGCCTTGATTTTTCGTGAATATCGGCGTTGCGTTCAGACCACGCGCGCTGCAAGGAGGCGAGAAAATGGCGAACTACAGAAAAGATCCCGCGGCGGTCGCCAAACTTTCGACGGAGCAGTACCGGGTAACGCAGCAGAACGCCTGTTGTTATCACCGTCTTCCGAGATGACACGGGAGGGTTGCGCGGCTTTGCCAAGATCACGCGGGACCTGACTCAGCGGCGCGAACACGAAGAATCGTTACGTCAAAGCGAGGACCGCTTCCGGCTACTGGTGGAAGGCGTCGTGAGACTGAGGTTCTCGACGAAAGCGATGGCATGGAACCGGTGTGTCGTGGCCATGACCGAAACGCTACATCAAGACGACCGCGGGCATCCGCCGCCGACAGCGTGCGCTGCTAAGCCGGTCGCCGGTCACGGCGGTAAAACCCAGCGGACGAGTGTTCCCCGCCAAGCGAGGTTGCGCCCTCGTCGAGCCGAAGACAGACGGCCCAAATCCTGTCAAACATGCGAGAGTAGGCGTTCAAGAACGCCTGTCGTAAAGCACTCGACAAATCGCAATCGCTGCCGCCGGCTCCAGCGCTTCGCTCGATGGCTGCTACACGCACGACACCAATGGGATGGACGCCCACACCCGTAACGGCATCGATGTGCCAAAGTGGAAGTGTCATCGACCACTTGAACCGAGAGGGGCGTCCACATGAAGGTTACGACGATTGGTTTTG
>Ga0126381_100002191_pt1 | contig 21136 bp, 15 predicted proteins | sample PanSoiMetPlot_28_FD_96465 | JGI IMG/M metagenome (GOLD analysis project Ga0126381, IMG submission 96465) | Tropical forest soil microbial communities from Panama - MetaG Plot_28 | ecosystem: Environmental > Terrestrial > Soil > Tropical forest > Bulk soil | place: Panama | collected 2016-02-17
CGAGGCCGAGAAGGTCGATTTGTTTCGTAAGGAGGTATTCTTGACCTCTAGAACTATCAGTTTTGCCAGTCCATGTCTCAGGGTTCACAAGATACTCTTGGCTAATTCCATGGGTACTTCTACATTCTTGTGATTGCATGAATGTCAGTAACAGCCTGGCTCGGCTCCCGTCTACTCGACGCTGGCTGAGGCTTGTTGGCGCAAGCTTCCTGGCAAGTGCTATCCCTTTGTGGCTATTCGCTTCACCTCTGGCCGGCGAGCCGCAAAAGTCAACCGCTCAATATGTCGGAACGGACACCTGCAAGACGTGTCACGAAGACGTATACAAGAACAACTTCGAGACTACTCCACACTTTAAGACGACTTTGCAGAACGGGCATGGTTGTGAGTCTTGTCACGGTCCTGGATCTGAACACGTTGAAGGTGGCGGTGACGTCACAAAGATTATCAACTTCAAAAAGTTAACTACCCCGGACGCGAACGCCCGATGCCTAAGTTGCCATGGCGAAAAACATCAGCAGAGGCACTTCTCTGCGTCAACGCATGCCAGCAACGATGTTGGCTGCCTGGACTGTCACTCGCCCCACCACGCAAAAGAGAGTGAACATCTACTGGTGCGTGCTCAACCTGAACTTTGTTACGGATGCCACGCGTCGCAGAAGGCTGACTTTGCTCAGGCCTATCACCACCGTGTCGAGGAAGGCTTGATCGAATGCAGCGACTGTCACAATCCGCACGGGACGACCACGCTCAAGCAGGTGAGGGCATTGCCAAGCGGGGACGCCATTTGTGTCAAATGCCACGCGGACAAGCAAGGACCCTTCGTGTATGAGCACGTGCCGGTAAAAACCGAGGGATGCACGAGTTGCCACACGCCGCATGGGTCCAATAATCCGCGCTTTCTGCGAGTCAGCCAGGTGAACCTGCTGTGCCTGCAGTGTCACTCATTCCCAGTCCAAGGCCCGGCAGGGCCCGCTCACAACCAATCTGCCAAATATCAGGCCTGTACCATGTGTCATGCGGCGATTCATGGGTCGAACGCGAGCAGCGTGTTCTTCCGATAAGGTGCGTCATGGTCTTGTGCTCGGTCAGAATGCGTCAGATCGTGATCGCGGCGCTCCTGAATGTGGCGGCGGTGGCACAGACAGGGACCAATTCCAGCCAAAGCAAATCGCAGCCGGAAGGGTGGGAAGGCGGTGGCTATCTAATCCACCAATCGGTGGAGGCAGGTTATCGCGTATCAGACGTCACCGGCAGCGAGCAGATGTACAACACCCTCGTCAACCTGCGTACCGGCCCACGTCTGCTCGACCAAAGCCTCACGATGCAATCCAAGACTCACTTGGGCTCGCTCTTCGACAATCTCTTCATCAACAGTTTTGGTTGGGGGGGCGATCCTAACAACGCCTTGCATGCGCGAGTCGATAAGAACCAGTGGTACGACTTTCGCGCAGCATTCCGGCGGGATCAATCGGATTTCGACTTTAATTTGTTGGCCAATCCGCTAAATCCACCAACATCAACCCCAAATGTTCCGGTTACTTTTTCGCCGCACTACTTCGGAACACGACGGCGCATGAGCGACTTCGATCTGACTGTTTTGCCGCAGTCCAGAATTGATTTTCGGCTCGGATATTCGCGGAACAACATGACAGGACCGTCCTATTCGAGCGTGCACGAGGGTACAGATGCGTTGCTGCTACAGGACTGGAACACGACGCTGAACTCGTACCGCTTCGGCGCCGACGTAAAGATTCTTACCCGCACAGTGATCAGCTACGATCAATTTCTCGACTACTACAAGGGAGACACGAATTGGCAGCTGTCCTCGTTCGCCCCGGCCCTGATTCCCTCCCCGCCGGCCACCATACCGAGCACTGTCGAACTAGGACTTCCGATCGACACGGCCAACAGAAACCCCTGCGCAGTCACGCCACCCGCAACCAGCTTGATTGACTCTACAGGTACGCTCACCAACACGGCCTGTAACGGATACTACTCCTACAACCGCTCGAGCCCAATCCGCACATCGATGCCTACTGAGCGGATAAGCCTGCGCACGTCCTATTTCAGTCGATGGGATCTGAGCGCCTCGTATGCCTACAGTTCCGCTGATATGAACACTCCATTCAACGAAGTTTTTAACGGCCTTACCTCGCGGACAGCCGTTCGACAGGAGTCCGTCACGGGGCCCGCGCATGCGACGCGAGTTTCCAATGTGGCTGATTTCAGCGCCACTCTGCACTTGTTTGAGCATCTTCGACTCGTGGACACATTCCGCTTCTGGAGCTTTCGCATCCCGGAAAGCTTCAGTTCCGCGACAACGGATTGGACGTGTCCTTCGTCGATAACGTGCACCTTACTAGTTCCGATAAGCAGTACAACGGCGAGCATGACGAACGCCGTCGATGTCAAGTCATTCAACCAGAATTTAACGATGAATCAGGCCGATCTCGTCTGGGATGGCTCGAAGCACTTCGGAGGCAGCATCGGTTTCCGATATGGCGATCAAAACTTCCTTCATGTCAACGATTTCGCCACCGGAGACGAAGATCGCTTCATGGTCCACCAGTACACAGCACTGGCAAGGTTCTGGGCAAAGCCTATGAAAAACCTCCGATTCAATTTCGATTGGGAACACACCAACAACGACAATACGATTGTGCGCATTGGCCCCCGCAAGGAAGCGCGGTACAGGGTCCAGACCAACTACAAGCCGAAGGCGTGGGCGGTGCTGGGCGCGTCCATCAATCTGTGGGGAGCCTCGAATGGCGATATGCTCATCGATTTCAAAGGATACAACCGCAACTACGGCCTCACCGCCAACCTCACGCCTCGCGAGCGATTTGGATTCGACTTTGCCTACAATTTCAACCAATATCAGCAGAACGCCTTCGTCTGCTTCAATAACTCCGATACTCTTCTTCCCGTCGTCGCGAACGCAGGAAGCTGTACAACGAACGGTTATGACGACCCTGCGAACCCGTTACTCACTTATGGCTACTACATGAGTAGCACGAACTACGGCATGGGGCTTCTGATGTTGAAACCGGTTCGGTGGATTACGACCGAGGTGGGATACAGCGTCACCAGCGTAGACGGAAAAACACCGCAGCTCAATATTCTGCAGCCCTTCGGATCGCTTCAATACAATTACCACCAACCGCTAGCCAATCTTGCGGTCGATCTCGGGCACAACCTGACCTGGAAGGCAAGTTGGAATTACTACCAGTACGGAGAGAAGTCTTTCGTTGGTCCCACCGATCCTCGTTATTTTCACGCCAACAACGCGACATTCTCTCTGCGATGGGCCTTCTGACCAAGACAATCGGCAACCACAACAGATGTATCCGCGGCCGAGGCAGTTTAAGCGGGAGTCATCCGACCTCTGACAGGCCGTGCAATCCGCTCATCGATTCGATGTTGATTCGAAAGAAGACCGGTTCTATCGCAAGATCGCTGGTGCCTTCACGGCGCTTAGCAAGCGGCGTCTGCCACCAGTCCGATATTTTCGCCAGCCGTTTTCGAGCGTGTTGTCTTTCCTCGATATATTGCGGTTCGCACAGCTCGAGATAGGTGCCACTCACTACCACGCTGGTCCAGTTAGAACGATCCCCGATTTCGTCGGCTTGCAAACAGACTTTGGGGTTTTGACGCATCCATGTAATCTTTTGCCCCACGGTGGAAAACACATAGAGGTACTCCGGTTCGTACGAGAAACAAACCGGAACAACATAAGGCTGATTTTCGAGGGCACAGGCCAAACGTCCGACCGTCAGGCGGGTCAAAAGTGTCTTACATTCATCGGCTGAGATTTCGACGATACGCATCAAGCCACTCCTTCAATCCTGAGCATCAATAGGTTCCGGGACACACGTCCAGTCTACCCTTCAGACGGCGCTTAGTCCTTCGGCGCGAAACCACTTCGGGCGGGGTGGCATCAAAACCTTGACAGTCACAGCAGGTGCAGAATGGCTTCGACGAACCCAAGGAATTGAGCTGCGCGATCCAATTTGGATGAAGCCCGAGATCGATGAACTCCTCGCAAAATTCCGTGTTGCGTTCTGCTTACGAACTTGCCGGTGATCAGTCAACCTTTGACTGTGACCACGAACTTCGCGTTCGTTCGTCTCCACGGAGCGGGACCTGGAAAATATCAAGGCAGTTATGACTCTGCTCGCCCTCCGACGACGGTGCCGTCAGATTGAACGTTGGGGCAAGAGGCTGACTATCGTAAACATCTACTTTGATTTTGATAATGACCAGCCCGGCTTTGCAGCGCAAAATGCGCTCAGGCTCAAGCGGATGGTTACGGGGCGACAGACGCCTGCAGGCGGGCTGCCATGCCTCTCTCCATAATTCACTGTAGATCAGATTGCTCGCCATGGGACCGACCGTGCATTCCGGCGGCTTCCTCCTGCGATGAATCGGCATCGAACCCAAGCTAACAGGAGCGTCTCCATGGGCTTGGGATGTGCGTGGAAGTGCCTCGGATCGATCACCTTGCTTGCAGTCGTAGCTTCGATGCAGGGGCAGCAGACTCCCGGGGCCCAGCAGCCAAGTTCCCCGAGCATCCAGATCGAGCCACCCCCATCGTCGCAAACCCCAGGCGTTCAGGAATCGAACGGCGCGCAGGAAGGGACGTTTGTTTTTAGGAAACAAGTCCAGGAGGTGGTGCTGCACGCCACGGTTGTGGATAGCAGTGGGCGCATCGAATCTCATCTGGACCGAAATGCTTTCTCCATATTGGAAGATGGGCAGCCGCAGACGATTACTTCGTTTCGACGGGAAGATGTTCCGGTAGCGATTGGAATCGTAATCGACAACTCCAGCTCCATGCGGGACAAACGGGACCAGGTAAACCAGGCAGTATTGAGGCTGATTCGTGCGAGTAACCCCCAGGACGAAATCTTCGTAGTGAACTTCAGTCAGGACTCATACCTGGATCAGGACTTTACTTCCGATGTCAGCCGGCTCGAGCGAGCTTTAAACCGGACCACGATGCGAGGAAGCACGGCGCTCTATGACGCAATTGTGGCGTCAGCCGCTCACCTCAAGAATGCGCGACTCGAGAAGAGGCTTCTGCTTGTCATTACCGACGGCCAGGACAACATGAGTCGGGAAACGCTGCAGCAGGCTATGCGGTATTTGGGACAAAAGGATGGTCCGGCGGTATATGCCATCGGGCTCATGGGTCTGGGACATCAGAATCAGGGCCGCGAGGCCCTTCAGAAGTTGAGCGATGCGACGGGAGGTTGTACGTTTTTTCCGCAGAACCTCATTGACGTGAATGACATAGCGAGTACGTTAGCGCACGACATTCGACGCCAATACACCATTGCCTACAAGCCGCAAAATCAAAAAGCGAGCGCGTCGTATCATCCAATCCAGGTGGAGGCACGCGCGAATGGCTATGGTAAGCTCACTGTGCGCACCAGGGGTGGCTACTATACAGGCGAGGTGGTTCGCTGACAGCCGGCGTCGGCGGGCCGTGAATGTTGCGCAAGAATAATTCTGCCGCAGGTCTTATCCCCGCTTGCCACAACTTCGACCCGGCATCACCAAATCCCCTTGTCACTTCCGGTCATCTTTAACGCCAGGACAGCGGCCACTGCCAAGCCCGGGAGCAGGCTCAGGCGCAGGGTATTTTGCAGTTCTCCAGTAAACAGCAGCTTCGTCCACTCTTTCGCATAGAGATTTGCAGCCTGCGGAAAGATGGGGATTCGGAGAAATCTCTGCCTTAGGCGCAGCTCTACATTCGAGAAGCCAGCAGATTCTCGAACACAGGCCGGGAGTGCGAGGCCATTCTCTCGATATTGCTCAATGTAATCGCCGAGCAAGACGAGGTACGAGGCCAGACCGTCCCAAAGCCCGGCGGGCCGCGTTACCGATTCGAGATAGGCATAGTCCATTGCGTCGGAATCCACTAGCCGCGCCATATTCGCAACGTCGCAAAGGCGCACGTAAAAATGACGATACATCCGCTGCAGCGTGCTAATGATCACACGATCTTCCGGGCTGGGAACACGAAAGGTACGTGATCCGAATTGTGTTCTCCTGGAGTGCGCAACCAGGCCATCAGTAATGGCGACCTGTTCTCCAGTCTGACCTAAGCGGTTGACATGCACTTCCACAAGTTCGGGAAGCCCGGGAACGATGAAGTTCCATTTGTTGGCTAGGCGGTCGCCCCAACTCCGCTCGGCCACCCGAGCCTGGAAGCGCTCGCACATCACCGAAACCACATCTTCGCTTTTCGCCGTCGTGTAGAGATCCAGGTCACTTCCAAGATCAGGCCAGTGATCAAGAGACTTGATGACAATGACCTCGCCGAAATCTTCCAGTGCCTCACAAATCGGAACCAGAAAGCCGAGCGCATTGTGAATGCGTGAGCGCTCTGTTCTCAGCGCACTTGCTACCCAGTCGGGCCGGGAGTTGCCGGCCGCAGTGGTCAACCGATGCAGGCCGGGAAACGTGCGCATTATCACGTGGTGAGAATTTGCCAGGGCCCAAACCTGTCCAAGATCCTCGCGGCCATAGCGGGCCGCAATTTGGGCGCTCAGGTTTGATTCCTGATGTGCGTCGGAAACCAGCAAAAGCCTGGAGAGAAGGCGGAGACAGTCCGCCGCGCGTCTGGCGTCATCGAGTTTTTCGGATCGATTCATCCCATCCATCTTGGCATTTCTCGGATGTGAGAACGGACTCTGGGGTTGTAGAAACACATCAACTTTTGCGACCTTCCGTGCTGAGTTGTGCGGGAATACCCTCGCGGCATTGTGGCGCCCGATTACACGCGGGGCAGGGAACTGTCCGCGCCAAAGGGTGATGGCCCTTCCGCGTGTACTTCAGTGCTCTACCGGATTGACAACCGCTCCGTTATAGTGTAAGGAGCTCGACCCAACTTCACCTCAGGAAGGAATGATGTCATGAAGAGATCCAAGATCTCCTCGCGCTCCACGTGTGCCACCTTTCCGCTCAGGGCGAGGAACGGGCAAGGTAGACGTTTCTGCGGAGCGGCTAATTGTTTATTGGGGCTGTTGCTTTTGGTGGCTTGTTTCTCCTCCGCTTTCGGCCAAATTCAGTCGACGATCGCCTGTGCGCAGGGTCGCGGTTATTGGGACGTCTTGAGCGTAATGATGATGGATCCGGGGCTGGCGGCTGGCTACCACATGGAAGGGCTCACCAAAGGCTTGCCGTCGTCGTACATCTACACCATCTGGGAAGAAAATCAGAGCAAGGTTTATTACGTAAAGAATCCGCAGGGAAACCCGTGGGACATCAATCTCTACGATTCGAACTACGTGTACCAATGGGTGACGGAACTGCAAACCTGGAACGGGAAAAACCACTGGAACGATCCGACCAGCTGCAAGAAATTTAACAACGGCAGTCAGAACAGTACGGCTGACTTTTCGATGCGCTGGGCGGCGCGCTGCGCCGTTCCCGGCGGCGCCAACAGTTCCTTTTGGAACCCACCTCCCACCACCCAGCCCAACAACACGAACTACTACACCTACGTGGATGAACAGCTCCAGAGCGAGCCGCAAAATCTGGGCTACTCTTGGTTGGAGCTGAAAGCGACGGGAACTATTAAGATCACGGATAACCGTGCCGTTCCGGCAAAGCGATTTTCGATCACCACGATGCCGCTACAATACACGTACAGCTGCAGCGTTTCCGGAAACATCAACTCCTGTCAGTCTCGCGAAGTCTTTGACTACGGACTGGATACAAACGTCAATCCGGTGGACAACATCAAGCACAGCTATGGTTGGGTGAGGTGGCGATATTATGTGAATTCGACGGGCGGGAATAAAAACGCTCCGGCGATTTGGGTCCTCTCCAATACCTCAACCTCTGACCAACTCATGCCGGGGCAGGTCAATCTGAACTTTCAATGCTTCTAACGGGAGCGGAGGGAGTGTCGGCCCAGGTTGCCGCAGTCGCAGACGTGAGCTTGTCTTGCAATGCCCGATCAAGGACGCCCTTGGAGTTGTCGAACAACCAGGTGACGGAGTCCAAGGCGTAACGCAGAAGTGTGAGGAAGTTCGTGTGGTACCAGCAGCAATCCATCATATAAGGGGAAAAGCCGCAAAGGAAGCGGAAGTGAAGGTGGGCATCACGCTTAGACGCCAACACCGCCGCCGTCATGCGGTGGTTCCCCTCGATGATGGTCAAAGGCCCGCTGTCGCCCAAACCGACTAACAAGACTGTTCCGCGTGTTGCATCCCTGCTGGCCAGGAATTCGGTTCGCAGGGATCGGAGTTTTCCCAGAAAGGGATCCGCGGGCAAGGATATCTTTCCGGCGATTCGTTTTGCTGTGTCGAGCAAGTAGTAGCGGCGGTCGGAGTGTTTACGCCACTGATCGCGCGGAAACACTCGAATTCGCCGCAGATCAGTATTGTGGAGTTCGACTTCCCACCACTCTGTGTCACGGGGGATTTCTCGCCAGAGTCTGCCTCGACGGCGGTACAAGAGAGCGCGCCGCAATCGGTTTTCGGTGTCGTTGTTGAGATCCGGGTGCATGACAATATCGCGGAACGGTTCGCGATAAGTGTCAAATTCTTTTTGGTAGAACTCTCCTTTTAGAAACTCTGCGATGACTTCAGATTCCGTTACCGTCTGCACTCTCGTCAGGCAGGAACGATTGCTCAGTTCCGGGAGCTGGGTTTCGAGTCCGGCATGGTACAGAGCAAGATTGGATAGTCCGGGCTCGGGGCTGGGGACTGCGACCACGGTTGGACCTTTCGACGCCCGGTATCGTTTCTGAATCTCTGCTCGCAGGAACGGCACTGATACCCACATCAGGAGCATCGTAAGCAGGACGGTTTGCACCATGATCACGTCACGCAGGCTGTCATGAATAAAGTAAATGCCGGCGATAATCGCTCCGCTGAAAAACAGTTGAATCCAGCCCACATTCGCGACTTTGCGCGATATCTCGTAGCTCATCAAAACTACACCCAGGGCATAAATGCCAGTGGTGGCGGCATACAACACCAGCAAGGCACGATAGGAACCTGCTGCGTTCATGGGGAAGCCGGCCCCTAGTAGCAGGCGCCAGACCCATGCGGGGGAGGCCCACACAGCCAGTACGAATAGTGTCGATATGGTAGTGGCCAATGCGAATGCGGTTCCAAGAACGGCATGGCCGTCCCGCTCCTCGGAGCTGATTCCAGCGGAAAACGGGAACATCGCGCTTACCACCGACCACGAAAGCATGTAGACGACTCGCCCGACCAACGCCACAGCCGCATATACACCCGCCTCGGTCGGGGCGAAGAAATGCTTGACGAGGGCGATATCGAGATTGTTGATGATGACCTGTCCTGCAAAAAATAGCGAGGCTTGTAGACCTTCTCCCAGCGCGACTGGCAAGAGCAAGGGGACTCTCGGAACACGCAACAGACTGGAGCGCGGCGCGGAAAAAACGTAAGCCAGCACCTCTGAAGCTACAACCGCTCCGATCACGCCACTTACTCCCCATCCCATCTTCAGGAACAGAAACGCGCCAGAAACTTTGACGGACGCTTCTAGAACGAAATTTCCCGCCAGACGGCTGAAGTTACAGAGACCCTGCATCAGTCCGCGTCGCACACCGAGGGGAATGTAGAAAACGGCGGCCAGCGCCAGCATGAGCACGTAGTTGTTTGTGGGCAGATTCAGATATGAGGAGATTTGGCGGCTGCCGCAAAACAATGCCACCCCGATGCCGATCGCACCGATCCATGCCCGCCACAGAAGATGACGGTATACCGCGATCTTTCCGGCCATCGTGGCATTCCGGGCGACGAACTTCGAACACAATAGCTGAAAGGAGAGGTGCACTGCCGAGAGCAGCATCAACACTGTGTAGACTGCGCTGGCATGTCCGAAGCCAACGGCGCCGAGTTCGTGGACAATCGCCAGATTGTAAAGAAGGTTCAACCCTCCCACTAACGCCGAACTGACAAGCATGATCATGCTGCCGCTCAGGACGTTTGCTCGCAGGCTGGGGGAAGAGGATATGAGAGGTTTCTCCATGTATAAGAACGACGTTGCCGAGCGGCCTTAGAATCTGTTCGATGAGACTCAGTACATGATGGTTGGTTCTCATAAACGCCAACGCACCAACCCGATAGCAGCATGTCCTTCAATGCATAAATAATGAATTTTCTTACCGTCTTCTGCGCGCCATTTCGCATCAGAATTGGAGTTTTGAAGGGCGCTCTCGGTCCGGATTGTTTTCATGGAGGAACGTGTCTTTGAACGAATCGTCGTCAGTCCGCGCGGCCCAAGTTTCAGAGGTTCCGGGATCAACCGGCGCAAAACGCGAATCTCTGCGGACCCTCCCGGCTCGAAAACCGCTCTTGGGTCTTGCCCGCAAATTACACGAAAATGAAACCGCGCTTGCGTTCCTGCGAAACGCATTTCGAATGTTGCAGCGAATCGGAATTAGCGTAAGCCCGAACCACTATTACTGGCCGGTCCCCGATTTCCGCGAACTTGAAGTCCGCACCTGGCCGGCGGACGATGAGCCAGTCGGTGTGGACCTCGGGTTTCAGAGGCAGGTCCACTTTCTGCAAACGGTCGTTTTGCCGTATCGGGCCGAATGGGAATCGGACAGCGCCCCGCTGTTCAGCTTTGGTTACGAGTACAACAACGGCTTTTTCGAAGCGGTGGATGCCGAGGTGGCTTACAGCTTGGTTCGACACTACAAGCCACGACGGGTCGTGGAAGTGGGAGGAGGCTATAGCAGTCGCGTTTTGCTCGCCGCGCTCGATCGGAACCTGAAACTTGATGGTGTGCGAGGTGACCTCGTCACCATCGATCCAAACTCCGAACGATATCCAAGAAACGCGCTGAATGATAACGTTTCTCTTATTTCTGAACCTGTGCAGAATGTTGATCTCGATGTATTTCGCAGCCTGCAAAGCGGAGATTTCCTATTCTTGGACTCGAGCCACGTCGTGGGAATCGGCAGTGACGTTGTTCGAGAGTATCTTGAAATTGTTCCGCGTCTCGCCCCAGGTGTGTTGATTCACGCCCACGACATCTTCATTCCCGGTGATTATCCGCGCGATGCGGTTCTGCACAATCTGGCATTCTGGTCGGAACAATACTTATTGCAGGCCTTGCTGACGTTCAACTCGCGAATTGCGGTGCTGTGGGGCGGCAGCTACATGCAAAGCCGTGCCACCGCAGCGCTCGATGATGCTTTTCCGCATTGGCGCGACAGCTATCGCACAATGACGCCTGCACGGCGACGGTTCCTTCCTACGCGCGATGGCGATCGAGTTTGGCCCTCTAGTTTCTGGATGCGAAAACTGGCTTGAATCGACCCAAGGCAACCCAACCTTTCTGAGACACATCTTTCTGCAGAATCACCGAGCCGTTTGCGCCGGGCCGGATTGCAAGCCTCCGCAGCGTGGAATGCCGCGCTCAATAGCCGTTCCCTCTTCATAATCGTTCCAAGTTGCGATGAGCACAAAGGGAATTGGATGCGACGAACTGTTGTTTTCCTGGAAAACGCGCATTGTGTCCTGAAAGGTTTCTCCGCAGCGGGGGTCGATATGCCGGCCCAAGCTCCATGAGGCCTTCGCATCGTTGAAGCCCGGCCACACTCCGCCCACGGTTACCTGGTCCGAGCGGCTACGCATCTTCTTATAGAAGTTGGTCAGGTAATCTTCTCCCCACGCTTGGCCGTCTGGAGTCCAACCCTTTCGGCCCGGAAAAACCCAGGCGTATTCGCCGTCGAAAGCCTTGGCGAACTGCGGTGGCGGATCGTCCTGATAGAGCAAAATCGGCGGAGACGCCCACTGATCTACTAGCTGCCGGACCTGCCCCCAATCGGTGTGGCCCTGTTTTGGGAACACAAAAATCACGGGGCGTCCCCGGTATTCGAGGTACGCATCGTGTCCTGGCGCGGCGGGACCGATGTATTTCCGGTACGCCAACTCCATGGCCTCCATCGCGTCATCCGTCGCGTGGCCATTGTCATCCTGGGTTTCGTCATACATGAGCGCAATATGAAAGTGCTGCTCGCTGGCAATTCGTTCAAGTAGAGTGGTGCTTCGATCTAGAAAGGGACGGCGCGGGCCGTACCAGTCGATGACGAATGCATCGATTCCCATGCTGCGCGCGCTTGCGATTTGTTTTCGCAGTACGGTTGGATCCTGGCTGCTGTAGCCAACGTCAATGTGGTCGGGGTCGCCGAACCACGGTTGATAGTCCGCCAGAATCTCGGGATTACCCGATTCTTCCGAGAGACCCTTGAGTGTCAGGTTCTGGGGAGTTGAGTGATGGCAGCCGCTGGGGATCCCGCTCACAACCAGGGCGTAGGCCAATAAAAAGGACTGGTAAACTTTCATTCGCGATTTTCCGGCTCCGTTCGCGATGAGCGCGAAGTAAGACGCATTCCAGCCCAAGGCTTAGAAGTTCTTAACGGAGACCTCCTCAAGGTCGCGAACGTACCACCGATCCGCTCCTGGCGTCAGGAGAACGATGTACTCGCGAGGTGCATTATCCGTATCCAGCAGTCTGCTGCCGTCGAACGTCTGGATCTCCAACTGCGCACGGTCGATGAGCTGCATTGCGGTCCCGTCGGCGGAATAAAAGACCGCTTTCAGTTGGTGGCCATGATCTACGATGTGAACGTGGAGGCCCGCTTCGCGCTGCTCCTTAATTCTCTTTGCAAGCCGATCCTTGGCGAATCCCACGAACTCTTCTCCGAGTAAGCTGGTTTGTCCCGAATCCATCGCCTCGGCGAGATCAGTCCACGCCTGCGCGTAATGATGCGCGATCGTTGTTCCCGTGAGTGGTTCGATCGGACGCGGACTTAGGCCATCCGCATCGAGGTGGACGGCAGGCGCCGATCGGGCGATTGCCAAGAAATTCGCGGCCATGATGAGGAATGCAGCGGTGAGCCATCGAAATGGCTGCTTGTTGCACATCGGAGTCATACTGGTAATCGATCTCACGCGTTCCCGTCGACCGTAATTTCTTTGCCGAGTACGACGCCGCAAGCGATACCGATGCGCGCCGGGCCTACGAGAGTGAAGCGTGTCCGCGCCACGCCTTTCTTGATCGGCACATCCACTGTACTTCTGCCTCCGCCATCCGTCTTGGTGAACGATACGATCGTTCCATCCGGCAGTGGATTGCCTTGGCAATCGCGTACGGGATCGGTTTCCAGCGCTACCATACTTCCGGTCTTAACGGCCTTTATGGCCAAACTGCAGGCCTCGGCGGCCACCTGTTGAACCACTCTCATTTCATCGATTGCGCCTACGGATGCAATCACCTGAACCGGACCCTCATGAGGAGACGAATCGGTGCGCATCCAACCCACACCGTTTCGGGTGGCGACTTTTTCTGAGGAAGACGCTCCATTGGATCGTTTGATCTGGAAATCTACAGTTGCGGGCGGCAGGAAGAGGTTATAGTTCCGATCAAACAAGAATGCAAAGCCATCGATTGCATCCCGAGAAGAAACCGGCACTCGGGAAGGGTGCAGAAAGAAGCTCAGGTGAGCCGGTTGCGCGGCTTTGACCTCAAGCACTGTGGAGTTGCACGAGTGCGTGCATACCAGAATCCGATAGCGTCCGGCGGTGAGCACATCGCTGGATTCTATGCGGAGATCGCCTCCAAGGTTCACCGTGCGCTTAACAACATGGTCAGGGCCCAGAAGATAAAAAGTGGCCTGGCCTGAACCGTCTAGGGCAATCGAAAAACCCTCACCTGCAACGACATTCGCGGGCGCGTGTACTTCGGCGGCATTTGCACGCAGGCCACACGCGAGGAACAGCAGGGCACCGAGACAGATACATCCTGAGAAGCCTTTGGAAATCCGATGTCTCATGCTAGCTGCTCGACCGCGAATAGTGATTCACAACCACGCGGTAATCCTTCATTCGTCCTGCAACGTCATCGGGGATGTCTACGGCGAAAGGTACCGGGACCTGCGGCATCAGAGCCTGATCGACGTAGCCATGCGATACCCAGATCACCTTTCCGGAGGCGTCGTAGTAAGCTGCCAGCACCTGCGCAATGTTGACCAGGTGGCCGCTTTGATTCACTAGTTTGCCGTTCAACACGTTCCGGTTCAGGGCATCTTTCGTCAATTTCTGGTCGGTCACGGCGATGACCGGATCCGCACTGGCCGGAACCAGAAGCGCTCGCGCTTCCATACGCACGCTTTTCACCTTGTCGAGGCGAATTCCAGGAAAGTCGATGCGGTACGGCGAAATCTGCTTGGGAAGCAGCACGTGCGCGATCATGTCAAAGCTGCCCTCTTGGTCTAGGGAAGAACCATCGGGCTTGACCAATGTGGCATTTACGTTCAAATACGCCGGAACAGTGTCTTCATTTTCTACTTCCCCCACGATGACGACTCGGCCCGGCCGGTCGATCGCATTCATGGATGTGATTCGCACTTTCGGCGAATCCACGTCCTGCGATCCCCATTTCTGAGCTGTGTTGCGGCCAATGACCTCCCATCGCAAGTAGTTCACTGAAACGACCTGCGGCGGTACGACTGGAAACTCCGGCTTTGGCCAAACCACGCGCCAAATCGCACCATTGCGCCGGACGCGCACATCGCGGACGTCATCGAGCGAGCCGACTGCACTGGACCAGTTCATTCTGAGACGGACCATGGCTTGATCCGGATCGGCATGCAACGGAGATACATCCACGCTCTGCAACGAAGAATACGATCGCAAGCTGCCGTCGCTGCCCGCCACATCGCGAATGAAGGATTCCGGATCGGCGTCGCTGCTCGGATCAAGCGAGGAATAGGCCCGCTGATAATCGTGTGCCTGAATCTCACTCATCAGCGCCTGCACGGCCTCTTCGGGCGTGGCGGACGAGAGCATGGCGCGCCGCTTTTGCCCGCCGGATTGAACCCAGGCCACAGCCACGAGCGCTACGGTAGCAATGGTCAGAACCGCGACCAGCATCCACTTCATCAGCTCACCTCGTGATAGAAAGCAGCCGCGGGGGCACGCTGCGGAACCGCTGTCACCTGAGTCGCACGATGAGACTCACCCAACAACGCCAGGAAAAGCATGGCTGCCACACTACTGCCGATCGGCAAAAGGCCCCATATCAGCCCTTCCCATGGAGCAGGCATGGCGTCAGTCGGAATTTCGCGCGCCGGAGGTGCGTCGTCCTTGGACCATACGGTAATCGCGCCAGAGTCGTAGCTTTCTACCCGCCGCCAGCCGCCAAAGACCAACAAGGGTTCATAGAACGGGTCGTGGACGAAAATGAATTTCAAGCCATAGTGATTGCCATGCTGAAGCATGGCGCGAAGCGAGTCCATGCCGGCCGCACCGAAGAACTTCGCGCTGGTCAGTTGCGCCGATCCAAAGCGGGTCATCTCGGGCAACAAACGTGCGGAGTTGTACTCTCCATCGACGCTACTCGCGCTCGCATAGGTCGAGACCTTCGAGAGCGCATTCCCGAATCCAAGGGTGAGATAGCGATATTGATCATGACCATCGCGATTCAGGAATGCGATGACGGAATCCACGTTGAGGGAATTGGAAGTGCGGAATGGACTCCACGTTAGCCACCCCATTGTGAGGGCGAGACTTGCTACGGCGGCAGCCGAGACCGCAACTACTCCCCGCCGGGAAAAGCGGTCGATGATCTGCTCCACCAGCAATCCTACGATCGGCAAGGCCAGGATCGTTGCCCAAAGAGTGAAGCGCTCGTAGGTGAGAATCTCGAAAGCGCGACCAAAGAGCCAGCGCGGAACCGGCGTTGTGCCACCCAAAGCAATCAGGAACGTGAGCCAGAACGCAAGCAGAAGCACCCGCAAACGCGGGTTGGACGCACCCTTGACCACGATGAACGGCAAGGCGAGGATCAATGCGCCATACGGAATGACGAAGTAGTTCATCCCGTAAGCCCAGTTCATCAGCAGGTTGGAGCGGCTCGCGTGCGGGATAGGCATCTGTTCGATGGGATGCCGGAGGATAGCGACCCAATAGGGCAAAAGGACGATCCCAATGCCGGCGGCCGCAATGACGACAAATATAAATCCACGCGCAAGCACAGCGGTCCCAGAGCGCTCCTGCTGCCGCGCGTCGTACCATGCCAGCCACCATACTGGCACCGCAAACAGAACCGATCCGAAAATGAGAGTCACGTGATGGGCGGAGGCAGCGGCCAGCGCCAGGGCGATTCCTTTCAGCAGCGATCGCCAGTTGGCTGCGACGCACCACCCGTAGAAATAGGGTAGAGCCAGAAAGTAGAGGGCCGCGGACATCGTGGTAGGAAGTTGCCCTGCCGAATAGGTAAGAAACGCGATGCTCCCGGAGAACACGGCCAACGCGCCGGCATACCCGGCGGCAGCATCGTCAACCCAAAGCTGCGCAAACCGGTATGCACCTACGGCAAGCAACACCACCGCGGCCAACTGCACCAGCATGAAAGCTTCCGTGAGACCGACGACGTAGGAGAGTAGAGCGATCCATTGGTGGGTCAATGGAGGGTAAGTAGTTTGGGAAAAGCCAGTAAACCATTTTGGGTTCCAGGGATCAAACCAATGGTGAGCATAATGCGATGCAAAAAAGATGTGCAGGTTAGCGTCGTAAGAAGTGGTTGCCGGCAACTCCATAAGGAGCAGCGGACCATGAATCGCCAATGCTAAGAGAACGACCGCGGTGAGCGGAATTGGGCGTCGCCAAGGGTGCGTCCCAGCTGGGAGCGGATGTGTTTCCTGCCGGACCGTCATCGGTTGCATTGGATTCAAGTAAGTCGCGCAAAGGTTGGCAGCCGGGCTTATCAGTATCTTCCTGTAGGCAGAATCCTCCAACCACAGCGGAAGCTTTTCGCATCTGAAACGATCGCGAAGGGGCCCGTGTATCTACCCGACGCGATCGTCGTCCGACTATTCAGATCAGGATAGGAGAAGAATGGCGCGACCAGCATTTTGGACTGCGATGCGAGTGGCGGCGGTATTTCTGGCCACGGCCTGTGCTGCGCAGACGTTCGAGGTAAATGGCCAACCCTCTTCCACGACGACTCCACCTGCGAAAAAGCAGCACAGCGCGGCGCGCTCCAATGAGAACGAGTCGGGGATGGGCTGGGGTTCCAGCATCAAAGTGGCGCGCGAGGCGCGAGCGGCACAAACCGCATTGCAGCACGGAGATGCCCGAGCCGCGACTGAGCATGCTCAGCAGGCGGTGAATTCGGCTCCGCAAAATGCTGATCTTTGGTTCACGCTGGCATACGCAGCTCGATTGAGCGGGCAGTATTGGTTGTCGGTGGATGCTTATCATAAGGGGCTCGCCTTGAAGCCGTCGTCTGTCACGGGGCTTTCTGGCCTCGCACAGACCTATGCCCGCATGGGACGTAGCGCGGAAGCGCAGCAAACGCTGGAACTGGTGTTAGCAGCCAACCCAAAGAGTGAGTCGGACCTGCAACTTGCCGGTGAATTGCTGCTGCCGACGGACCCCAAACGAGCGGTTGGCTACTTGCAGCGCTCGGTAGCGATCAAGCCGTCTCCTCGAACGCAGCTCCTGCTGGCCCGAGCGTATGACCGAAGTGGAGACGCCGAAGCAGCGCACACGATGCTGGAGAAAGCACGTCGTTCGGCTCCTACCAATCCGGAAGTGTTACGGGCAGTTGCGTCATATTACCGAGACACAGGCAATTATGGCGAGGCGATTCGTACTCTCGAGAGCGTGCGCTCGAAAGATGCCATTACGTATGCGGAACTCGGTTACTCCTACTCGCTTGCTGGAAACGCGCGCGCGGCCGCCGAAACATATGGTGAGGCGGCGCGCCGAGCGCCGGGGGATCTCGAAATACAACTCAATGCGGCGCAGGCTCTTCTGAACGCGGGAGACTTCGGCAAAGCTGCTGACCTTTTGAGTCACGCTGCAACTGTGAACCCGGAACACTATCGCCTGTACGCCCTCCGGGGCCGGCTCGATGCAGCCAAACATGACAGACCGAGTGCGATTCGCGAGTACGAAGCCGCGCTTCAACATCTGCCCGAAAGTGTCCCTGAAGGCGTTCTTTACCCAATTTCCTTGCGTGTGGACCTGGCGGCGGTGTACCGGGATAACGCAGACGAGGCCAATGCCGAACGGGTTACCAAGGACGCGGCGAACGCCATCGGTGCAATCGATCTGGAAGGCCCGGAGCGTGCCGAGTTTCTTCGCGTGCGTGCAGTCATCGAACTCGCGGAAGGGAAGGCAGATTCCGCCGAAAAGGACCTGCAGCAGGCTCTGCAACTTGCGCCCCGCAATATTGTGCTGCTGCTCAACTACGCGGATCTGCTGCGAAAGACGAATCGAAAGGACGAGGCACGGAAGACGTACCAGGAGGCTTTGGCTATCGACTCATCGCATCCGGCAGCGCTGGGAGCGCTTGGCTTTCTGTCGCGCGAGATGGGGGACTTCGAAGGTTCGCGGAAATACTTCCTCGAATTCGCGAAAAAGCATCCCGACGACTATGTGCCTTACCTGGCTCTGGGCGACCTGAACAGCGAAAATCGCCACTTTGAAGAGGCTGAGGCGAATTATCAGAAGGCCTTTTCGAGGTCGAAGGACAATCCGCTGATTGTTTCGGGTGCGATGAATGCTTCACTCGAAGCGCACAAGCCGGCCCAAGCTAAGCAGTGGCTCACCCGCGCGTCAGAGGTGGTAAGACAGGATCCGCAAGTCATGCGCGAGCATGAAAGATATTTGACGATTACCGGGGACTATGCGGCGTCGGCGGATCTTGGTTACCAAGTAATCCAGAAATTGCCGAAGGATCGCGAGGCGGCTGACTATCTCGCGTATGACCTGCTGTTCCTCAATCGCCTCGACGATGCGATGAAGATCGTCGACCAGTTTGAACCCATTCTTTCTAATGATCGCGACTTACCTCTGATCGCAGGCCATGTAAGCGCGGACCGCAACGAAAACGAGGCCGCGGTTCGCGATTTCACCCGCGCGCTCGAAATCGATCCTAAGATGGCCGTGGGCTATATGAACCGGGGATATGTGTACAACAACATGCGTCTCGCGACGAAAGCCGAACAGGACTTTCGCAAGGCTTTAACGCTCGAGCCCGAATACGGGGAAGCGCATCTTGGTCTCGCCTACGCGCTAGTTCAGCTAAGGCGTCCTTCGCCGGCACTGAAGGAAGCCGAAGCCGCAACTCGCTTGCTCCCCGACTCAGAGAGCCTACACCTCGTGAAAGGGGAGGCTTACCGCCAGCGCGCAATGTTTCCCCCCGCAGAAAGCGAGTACAAGAAAGCTCTTAAAATCAATCCCAAGCCTGTGAACACGTATGTGGCCCTCGCGGACGTTCAATATCGGGCGCACGAGTATGCCGGCTCAGCGGCAACGTTGCAGAGCGCGCGGGCAGTCGCACCGAACGATCCCATGATTCTGGCACAACTGGGCAGGTCTTACGCAAAACTGGGCAGAACTTCGGACGCGATGGAAGCGATTCATTCCGCCCAACGCATCGGTGGTAAAGACTACAAAGTCTTACTCATAACGGCAGATGCTCTGCGAGTCCTGAATCGCCGGGACGAAGCTATGACGGTCTATTCGCGGGCACTGGAAACTTCCGATGAAAATCGTTTGCAAGTGCGGCTCGCCTTGGGCCAGCTGTTTGCCGAGGAAGGTAAGGCCGCAGATGCGCAGCAGCAGGTAGCGATTGGCCTTGCGGAAGCCAGAGTTGCGTCCATCGATGTAACCACCGGGGATGACTACCTGAACGCGGCCAGCATTTTGATGAGCATCCATGAGTATGATTTGGCGCAACGCATGTACGGCCGGGCGCAAGCCTTGGGAGCGGACGAAATATCTGTGGCTGTGGGCATGGCGAATGCCGCTCTGGCGCTGGGAGACACGCGAAGCGCGCAAGTGCAATTGGCGAGCCTGCCCAACGACCCCGATCTCAAAAACAACTACGACTATCAAGTTAGCCAAGGCAATGTTTATCGGCAGCTCGGAAAAGATGACCTGGCGCTCGCGAGTTTTGCACGTGCGCACCAAATCGATCCGGAGGACCCTGCCACGCGCACTGCGGAACTGGAGCTCGCGGAAGAAGAAGGCCATCCTATCACGAACCGTATCGGGCAGGGTTTGGGCGCGCGCGTCAATCCGGTATTTGAGGACGAGAACATCTACCAACTCGACGCTCGCCTGTTCGGGGTGGCAAACAATCCCGCTTTGTTGCCGCCTCCTCGCCGCTCCATTGAGACCTTCGTCGATTCGCGGTTCCAGTTTCGCCCGAATTCGTCTCTGCCCATTCAAGGTTTTGTGGCCGAGCGTAATGCCGTGGGGAACCTATCATTTCCAAGCCTGCTTCTCATTCAGAGGCGCAACACATTCGATACCATCTTCAACGTTTCTGTAGCACCGAGGGTGCAGTTGGGCAATGTGAAGCTGAGCATCATGCCCGGGCTGCAGTATACGATTCGGCGCGACACCCAGGCACCCGTGTTCATGAATCAAAATCTGTTCCGGCAGTTTGTCTATGTGGCTAGCAGTCCTATCGCAGACTGGATTTCGTTCTCCGGGAATTTAATTCGGGAAGCTGGCCCCTTCACGAACCATAGTCTGCACTCGCGGGATTTTTCCGGCGCGCTTGATTTTCGCGTGGGCCGCCCTTGGGGGAAAACCGCGTTCGTGACCGGTTACACCGGCCGCAACCTGCTGTATTCGCCAGCGGTAAGCACCGATTATCGGGCCATTACCGAGTACTATCAAACCGTTTCCTATGCGGGGCTGGAGCGTCAGTTCGGGCCGCATATTCGTGCGACGGCAGCGGTGGAGTTTCTGCGTGCGTGGCGAATCGCAACCCTGCAGTACGCGACTGCCCAAACTCTCCGTCCGCGTTTCAGCATCGATGCTCAGTTCCGTCAACACTGGGAACTTTCCGCCCAGGGTGCATGGTCTTCCGGCCGGAGCTTTCACGCGTACGACAGTGTAACGTCCAATTTCATGCTTACGTATACGCGGGAACGTGGATGGAATCAGAACTCGGAGACTGGCGCGGCTGGTTATCCGATGAGGTTTTCTTTGGGGTTCGGTCAGCAAACTTTGTACAACTTTGACGGGCGTATGATCACTCATGTGGTGCCGGTGGTGCAGTTTAGCCTTTAGCCGCAGTTCTCGTTAGGCAGAAAGTTAAGTGGCTC
>Ga0126381_100002192_pt1 | contig 21134 bp, 18 predicted proteins | sample PanSoiMetPlot_28_FD_96465 | JGI IMG/M metagenome (GOLD analysis project Ga0126381, IMG submission 96465) | Tropical forest soil microbial communities from Panama - MetaG Plot_28 | ecosystem: Environmental > Terrestrial > Soil > Tropical forest > Bulk soil | place: Panama | collected 2016-02-17
CGCGTGCGGAAAACGTGACCGCACCCTTCCAACTCGCGCCGAAGCTCGAGGAAGTTGTAAATTTCGCCGTTGAAGACCACCCAAACAGATTCCTCCCAATCCGACATGGGCTGATGACCGCCGTCCAAGTCGATGATCGAGAGCCGGCGAAAACCCAGCCCCAGCGGCCCGGCGAGGTGGTACCCCTCATCGTCAGGACCTCGGTGCACGAGGCTCCTGGTCATCACTTCAATATCCCGAAGCTCGACTGGCTTCGAATTTCCGAAGTTATATTGTCCGCAAATGCCGCACATGGGTCTTACAAGATTCCAGATATCAGAGCGATAGGACGAGTTGGTGTGATCTTCGCTAGGCAGGTCGCGAGGAACTCTGACGATCCCGGAGCGACGACCTTTTTCAACCAGACCCGCGTTCGCAGGGTCTGCGGTGGCGCATTAATTCGGCTTCAAAGTGAAATTATCGACCCGTCCGAACTTAAGGAGGGACTTGATGATGGCCTGGAGTTTGGCTATCTGTTCTTGACGGTGAAAGGCCATCAGTTCTTGAGAGACCGAGCGCGGCGTACGGCGGAGAAAAGCCCAGCAATACCCTAGCCCCAAGGCTAGGCCGCCGATGATAAAAGGTTGCTTGGCGGCCCGGTAGGTCACCCGGAATAGTTCCCAAAGCGGATGACCACCAAGATAGTAATCCTTCGCCCCATAGGAAAACAAAGAGGAGACGACGCTGCGTTCCGAGGTCCCCAAACGCCGATAGTGAAAGAACGATTTTTCGCGGAACGACTCGGTCTTCCAACCCATCATTCGGGCGGTTGTGACCGCCATCCAGTCAATTCCTCCAGCGCGGTGCGGGATATATCCGCCAATTTGTTCCCAGCATTGCCTCCGGAACAGCTGGCAACCGCCCGCAACATGGTTATGCCCCTCGAAGCTATCTCTGTCTGAACTGTACCCTTCCTCTTTAAAAATTGTTCCCGCCACGCCGAGAGCAGGGTTTTCTAAAAACTTCTTCAGGAGAAATTCGATGTAGTCCTTCTCAAAAGAGATATCGCTATCCAGGTTACCGATGACTGCGTAGGGAAGAGCTTTAACTCTTTCGTAGCCCGCGTTGAAAGCCTGCACTTTGGCGGCAAAGCTGCGATCTCGTCTTTGAGGCATCTGGATCAGTTCCATCCAGGCAAATTGTGCAAGATAGCGGCCTACGATTTCAGGCGTCCTGTCTGTCGACCCATCATCCACAATCACCCACTTGAGCGGCAGAGATGTCTGGTGAATTACCGATTCAATCGTCTTCTCGATGAGAGCTTCCTCGTTGCGAGCGGGCGTCACCAGAACGTAGGCTGGCAGGCACGAAGTCTGATCCCCTCTCACCGTTGTCATGTGTACTGCGCCACGAGCCTCCCCTGCCTCGGTTGCCTCGCGCTGACCTATGTCAATGTTCTGCATGCGTGTCTGTAGAATCAATTCTTTATGTGGTCCCCTCATCGATCCTCACCCAATACCCGGCATCTGCGATACTGCGAGTTTCTATAAGCCGGGACAGGCTTCCAGCAGGTCGTCCGTGCCACGCTTTACACCAACACTTAACGTTGACTGGGTTTCCACCGATAGCAGCTGGCAAAGACTTCTGAACATCTGCGACTGACTCCAGCGGTGCATCGGAGTGTCGTCCCAGCCAAAAACCAGCTGACGGCTTCTGAAGGACCCGTCCGCGTTCTGCCAAACAGTTAAGATGTGGTTGACAGCGACGGCCAAGGCGTCGTCCAAATCCGGGAACCTACCTCCCAGCAATGCACCGAGATTCACGCACTCCGCAAAGTCGTACAGTTCCCGCCGGTAAACGATCAAGCGAGGGGGCCGTGAGAACGGCCTAGGCAGACCTCGTTCATCGAATAAATTCTTGAGGTAATAGCCGACCCCCCGCTCAATCGCACTTCTGCATTTCGAGCTCCCTGTAAGTATCTCGATTTTGGCGAGCGCCTTTAGAACGAAGCAGGTATGGAAGTGGTCGATAAAATCTCTCTGTCCATCCGTGGCGTAGTACCAGGAACCGTCGGCATTTTGGGCCTCAAGGACAAAATTCAAATTTCTTTGTGCCGCCAGTTGGTATCTCTCATCGGAGAAGTCCAGGGCGGCGCTGGTGAGAAGAAATGCCCGGTAGGCATTCGCGTTTACGACGCGTATCGAGTGCCGGGGATCCGGAGTATAGGAGCATGTGGATGCACCAGGCGAGGTACCGATGTCCTTGTAGTCGCAATATGCGTGTTCGGCGATCGATTGCATGATCCGCAACCACCGATCATTAGGAGCCATCTCATGTGCTTGTTTGAAGGCTTCATAGACATAAGGCACCGTCGTTATGAGCGGGGTTCCTCCTTTAATTGTGCCGCGGAGGGTCTCCCAATCGTAAGGATAACCCCAACCATAACGCTCATATCCTTTGCACCGAGTCTGTTCCAGGACGTCAAGAAATGCAACAGCCCGTCTGTAATACTTCTCTCCCTTGAATGCCCGTGCAAGGAACAGGAAGCCCATCGCATAATGGGCATCGGCGATCGGAAATCGCTGACGCTTCCAGAACAGTCTTCTGGCCGAAGGCACAAACGCCTCGCAAAAAATCATCGGCGATACTGCCACGATGCCAAGAAGTGGCTTTTTGTAATAGAGAGCTTTTGCGCGGCGGCCAAGGTTACTGGCATAGAAGCTCTGGAAGTCGTACGACGTCTCTCCATACCCATCGAGCCACTTGACAAACCGGAGTACGGCGGTTTGCAGCTTTTCGACGTCCGCCACTTTACCTGAAGCAATCACTGTGACTCTTTCACTCCCGCAGCCTCCGCTTTTAACACACGCCCCTTGCGCATCTTGCCGAACGCTCTTTCGTAGGCAGCGAGGAGGCTCCCGACGGAATACTCCCAAGCCAATTCTCTCTCCACCCGCATGCGTCCAAGCTCGCCCATCCGCCGCCGCTCCTCTGGATGGTCCAGCAACCAAAGAACCTTCTCCGCAAAATCGGTTACTCGGTTCTCGCCGTCGCTATAGAGTGACGCTCCCTGGGCGCTATAACGCCCCTCCTTCAGATCGAATTGAACGATTGGCTTGCCCAGCGCCATGTACTCCATGATCTTGATCATCGTCGACAGGTCATTCATCTCGCACGGCTTGTCGGGGTTGACGCAGACGTCCGCGGTAGAGAGAATCTCTATCATCTCGGTATCTGAGACTCGGCCGGTAAACCTGACCATGTCTATCAAGTTTTTCTCTTGAACACTTTTTCTAAGACCAGCAAGGCCCGGCCCGCCGCCTACGCAAACAAAATATACATCCTGTCGTCCTAGTTTCTTGATATGGTCCGCCACGTCCAAAAGGATGTCTAAGCCCTCTTGAACACTGATAGTTCCTACATAGCCGACAAGGTATTTCCTACCCCTTCTTAAGGCGGGATTGGGCGACACAGCGTGAAAGCTGTTCAGGTCCGGCCCGTTGCGAACAACGAACACATCTTCCCCTGAGAGGCGACCGCGTTTAAGGGCGATGTCCCGATAGCTGTTGTTCGTCGACATGACAACATCGCTGGTGCGGCACGTCAAGCTCTCCAACCAGAGCTGGATCTTGTAGAGGATGTCTCGTCGTTCATACTTCGACAAATATAGCTCGGGGCTCAGGTCGTGGTGATCGAAGATGTACTTGACGCCCAATAGTTTGAAGGGAAGAGCTACGAGGAAAATGTTGTCTGGTGGGTTGCAACCCTGAATCACGCAAAAACCGTAGCGCAAGTAAATCCACCAGGAATAGAGGGTTTCCAGCATCAACGCACAGCCAAATTCCCACACATAGCCAACGATCCCATTACGCTCCTTGGGCACTGGATGCCGATAAATACGAATTCCATCGCGTAGCTCATAACCACGCTCGAATCCCTTTCCCTTCGGGCACAACACCGTCACCTCATAGCCGCCCTTATGCAGTGCAATCGCTTGCTTCCACACTCGCGTGTCAAAGGGCACGGGGAGGTTTTCAACAATGATGAGAATTTTTTTCTTCACTGAAGTCTCACGCTGTGGAACGGGGCGGTCCCCCGGCCAGCTTTAGGTTGTGCCGGTAAGGGGCTGGCCACTTAGAAAGAGCCGCTGCACGAGTTCCAGCGCCAGCAGCTTATGGATAGCCATTGTGTAATTTCGGGTTCCACTTAAGTGGCTGTTGACCACAGCTTCAACGGTCTTCTTATTGAGGTAGGGGCGTGACAAGGTCATCGGGTCGAGCAGTATCTGGCGCACATACTCCGCCAGCTGATCGCGATACCAGACTCTGAAGTGGAGCAGCTTATGCCGGCCGAGGAATAGGCGCTCCAGATGTAGCCGGAGAGGAAGTGATCGATCCGAGCTATTGACTGGGGCATGCCTTCATTGTAGGCATACTCGGCTTTGAAAGTGAATTCTTGAGCTGTGCGGGCAAGGATGGAGGTCAGTCGCCCTCCGTTACCCCCTACACCGCGATCAGACCGAAGTTGGCCTAGGGCGGGACTTCCGTCCTTGATCAGGCGCAACCGAACGTCTCGGTTATTGCCAATATCATTCTTGGGAGCCCGATAGACGGTTCGAACAAAGTCGTTATCCATAAACGGCGACCGGACCGTCAGCTGGCTCTGCTCTAATGCAAGGATGCCGTGATGGTACCATGGCGACTGCCGGAAGGCAGCGAACGTCACCGGGTGCAGCTGGCGCAGTGAGGCATAGGTATTTTCCGCCGCCCGAATGTAGGGGAGGAAGTCTGGAGCGAATAGCCCTATGGGGGGTACTTCTGGCTTGAACATTACAGCATGTCGCACTATCTCGCTGCCATAAGTGCCGACGATTTTGGCCGGTGCGATTTCTCGAACCTTTTCGCTGACATAAAGATCGGACGCCCGATAAAGGTCGACCGTTCCTTCCGTGATGAACATGCTGCGTTCCGCATAGTGCGCAAAGCCGCTCAAAAACTCATCGCCAACCTCTACCACTTGATGCTGCTGCTGGCAGATATTTGCGACCTGCCGGCCAATCCGAACATCGCGAGTGTCACGGAACTGACTACCAAACGTATAGCCGGGAAGCGATCCCGGAGCGGGTGCATGCGTGGCCAAGATCACTCTGGTGTCCAAGCCGCCGGTCATCGCAATTCCGGCCTTCTGTCGACCTGAAAAGTATCGAGGCAGCGTGTTTGAGAGCACCGAGCGAAGTTCCCGATAATATGACTCCATCCCAAGCGGCGTTTGCTCCTCCCACTGACGCGGCTCAAAGTAGGTACTTTTGCCCTCCAACTGGCCATTTCTAAATTTCCATGAGGAAGCGGCCGGAAGCAAATGAATGTCCTCAAAAATAGTGCGATCCTGTAACACACAGCTACAAGCGACGAATTCCCCAAGCCCGCGCAGATCGCACCTTCGCAGCTCAGGGCGTACGGCTACAATGGCCTTGGCCTCTGCGGCAAAATAAAAGCCATCATCTGACTCATGGTAGTAAAGCCGATGCATGCCATAGCGGTCATTGAAGAGGCTGACGACACCACGCGCACGGTCCGCGACCAGTCCATGAAACATTCCATTGAGATCTCGCACGAATCGTGGGTCTTCCTCATAAAGGTGAACAAGATATGCTGATTCAGTTGGACCGATGCAGTGACCCCGCCCTTGCAATTGCTGCACGCCCTGAAGATCTGGATACTCTTCACCCGAGAAGACCAAGTAAACGTCCTCCCGCTCATTGCTGAGAGGCATGCCATCGGAGAATGAACCCTTCAGCGCTGTCCAGCCGACGTATATCCCCAGGGATTCATCGACCCAAGTTCCAGCTCTGTAGAAAGCTTCATATTGAATCGTCTTCAACATCGCGGCCAACTCCCTTTTTGCATCGGACGAAGGCCTGCTTGTGACGACCCCAACGATTCCAGGCACTAGTTAGTTCCCCTCCGTTGTCGATGGCACTCTCGCGCTGTACCAACTAGCGCGATAGCTGCGAAGCCTTGCAATGAGTGGCTCGGGAAGTCGTTCGATCAGGCGGTGATGCAACTTCATACGAAGCCCGAGTTCCCCAAACCGGTTCAGTGGAACATAATACCGGGGTATATCAATGCGCCGGAATCCGTTGCGTTCCTTAAACTCACTCAAACTGTCGCGCTGCTTGTTTCCATACGCAAATTGTGAATACACAAGATAAGAAATCTTCCGTGTCGCACAAGACCGCACGGCCGCCGCAATCAAGGCATTTGTCGGTGCTTTCTCTCGATGGCTGATCATGGACATGATATGCATTAGTCCCGCTTGAGTGCGAGTTTCGTCTATCGTCAATTTAGCGAAACCAATCAGAACGCCGTTAAAAAATGCGCCAAGGAAAATACTGCAGTCGAGAAAGGTTCCAGCATATTCACGCACTCTTTCTAGGCTCATTCCATAGTGGGGGAAATGTTTGCCCTGCCGAATGGGGCACTCGTTATAGATCCGCCAGATCCCATCAATAAGCTGATCATCGAATGGTATTTCGCGAAGTTCTACTCCCTTCTTTTCGGCCTGTCTCGCCTTATTTCGCGCTTTGAAGCCCAAGACATTGTCCCACCAGTGCTCGAAAGTAGTTATGGGAAGGGCCGCGAAGTTGTCCCACTGCATCGGGTAGTTGTACTTGGGTGTGGTTTCGGGAAGTCTTTGCAGGAAGGTAAATAGGTCAATCCGTTTTCCGCCTTCCCGCAAACCCGAAAGAATCGCCTCGGGATCATTGAGGAAACGGTAGCCGTCGCCCTCAATCCTTGCAACCCGGAAAAAATTCCCTTGGACCTTGACCTCTGTTCCACCGATGGTAAAGGACGGCTCCATGACTATCTTTTACTCCCCTAATATACCGCGCGCCGAAAAGACGATTGCTTGTTCTGGAATGCAAAGCATTGCACACGCACATAATTACCTGGCGCCGCGCAAGCGCCAGGTAATATTCACTTCACGAATGGCGGAGAGGGAAGGGATTCGAACCCTCGGGTGGTTAACCCACCGCGGCCAGCAAGCTGACCGCTGCCTTATCCTTCGGCGACCTCTCCAAACTTGTGGTGCGAAGCGCTACCGTGGTTAATACTAGATATCCCCTTCGGAGAATAGAGGAACCGCTACGCTAGTGTCTCTTGCAGTATGTTGAGAAACAGCGTCGTACGATCGGTTGCCAGGCACTTCCTCACGGCTTGCACAACATTCTCCTGTTCGATTCGGGTGAGTTGTGGGTACATTGGCAATGAGAGAATCTCGGATGCAAGCTTTTCTGTCACCGGGAAGTCTCCCTTGACATAGCCGAGGGCGCGATAGGCCTTCTGCAAATGAAGCGGGATCGGGTAATGAATACCTGTACCTATACCCGCGGTCTTCAGACTGTCCTGTAACAGCTGCCGGTCTTGCGTCCTCACCACATAGAGGTGATAAACTCCCCGCGCCCACTCTGGCTCGACTGGCAGCATTACTCCGTCCAGTGGGGCAAGCAGCTCTTGGTAAGTCTCTGCCCTTTCTCGACGTTGACTGTTCCATTGCGCGAGACGGTATAGCTTTGTGCGAAGAATTCCTGCCTGAATCGCATCCAGCCTGCCGTTGTATCCTTCCATGTCATGGTAATACTTCGCCGATTGCCCATGGTCGCGCATGGCTCGTATTTTCTGAGCAAGATTCAGGTCATTGGTCGTAACTGCGCCGGCCTCGCCGCAGGCGCCAAGGTTCTTACCGGGATAAAAGCTAAAAGCTGCCGCCTTTCCCATTGATCCAGCTTTTCGCCAAGTGTGCTGCTGTTGTGAGAAATACGCGGCGCCATGGGCCTGGCACGCATCCTCTATTACCGCGAGGTTGAACTCGTCGGCGAGCTTGAGAATACGGTCCATGTCGGCTGGCTGTCCGTAAAGATGGACTGGCACGACCGCCGAAATCACCCGGCCAGTCCGCCGTGAAATGGGCCTTCCGGTATACGCATCGCGGTCGCAATTTGTCTCGAGATATTCGCGGAGCTTGTCAGGATCGATATTGCATGTCTGCTCATCGATGTCTATGAATTCCGGTAGCGCACCAGCCTGTGAAATGGCTTCGGTCGTGGCGATGAAAGTGTTCGGCGCCGTGAGTACGCTATCCCCGGGGCCGACCCCTGCAGCCATAAGCGCGAAACGCAGCGCATCCGTCCCGCTGCCGACACCAACGCAATGGTCGACCTCGCAGAACTCTGCAAAAGCCCGTTCAAAATCCAGTACAGCATTGCCTCCGATGAAGCCAGCTGTGTGGAGTGCAGATCGAAAAACAGTGACCAGTTCCTCCTCCATCTCCAAATGCGGACGGATGAGATCCAGAAACGGAATTTGAGTGCTACCCATTGTTGTTTATGCCTCCATTCTGATGAGAGTACTTCCGCGCATACGGCCAGACATACTTACGCCAGGAACGAGCCTCGGTGGAAAGGTCGGCTCATTCCCTACCGCTGTTCACGGTCAATTCCGGCTGTTCGTCGCCGACTAAGTACCGCAGGATCTTTGCCGGGTTTCCGGCGACAATCGCATTTGCCGGCACGTCTTTCGTGACCGTGCTTCCTGCGCCGACGATCGCGTTTTCACCTACCGTCAGCCTGGAGAGGATGGTCGCTCCAGAACCAATTGAGGCTCCTGCCCGCACTACGGTTTGTTCAACGTTCCAGGCTGCTTCGGTCTGTAATTTGCCCCCAGTGGTGGCTCGAGGATAGCTGTCGTTGATGAAAGTCACCCCATGGCCGATAAAGACGTTGTCCTCGATGACCACGCCTTCACAGATAAAGGTGTGGCTGGAGATCTTGCAGCGCGTGCCGATTTTGGCGTTCTTCTGCACCTCAACATATGCACCGATTTTAGTTTCGTCCCCGATTTCGCAGCCGTAAAGGTTGATGAACCTTGAGAGCTTCACGTCGCGTCCCAGCTTGACATCCGCCGCTACGCAAAGATAGGACCCGTCACGATCGTTGTTGCATTCATTTGATTTAGTGGCTTTCATCTAAGAACTCCGAATCTCAGTGACAAAGATCGACAAACAAGTGAGACAGCCCGAGCTTACTGGATATATGCAATTGCACCACGCTGGTGCAGGGACCGATTGGCCGCTTCCAGCATCTTCACCACCCGCAAGCCCGCTTCTCCGTCATTGAAAGGAGTCTGGTCCTTCGCGATGCAGTCGACGAAATAGCTCAACTCCAAACGTAATGCCTCGACTTGTTCCAATTGGGGGGCCCACATGTCACCGGAACGATAGTTCACAAGCAAGTTGTACATGCCTTCGCGATTGGTGATCTCTACTCCCTTGTCGTAGATTTTCACTTTCTCGTCGGCCTCAAGGTCATTCCACACCAGCATCTTCTTTTCGCCGCCGATGAGCGTCGTGCGAACTTTGACGGGCGACAACCAGTTAACATTGATGTGCGCGATGATTCCGTTGGGGAAATAGACGGTTATGAAAGCAACATCCTCCAAGCCATTAAGATGGCACTGACCGGTTGCGACGATTGCCTCGGGCCTTTCTTCGATGAGGTGGTCCATGATGGACAAGTCATGTGGGGCGAGGTCCCACACTACATTAACGTCGTGCTGAAAGAGTCCCAGATTCACACGAATCGAGTCGTAGTAGTACATTTTGCCGAGCGTATCTTCCCGCAAGACCTGTTTAATCTTCCTGACAGCTCCGGTGAACAGAAAGGTGTGATCTACCATGATCTTTAGATTTCGACGGGCCGCGAGGTTAATTAACTCCTCTGCCTGTGTGCTATTGCTGGTGAAGGGCTTCTCCACAAACACATGCTTGCCATTCTCCAGTGCGGCCTTGGCCAGTTCGAAGTGGGTCCACACCGGCGTTACGATCGCGACAGCGTCGATGTCGGCCGACCCTAATAACTCAGACGCGTCAGCCGTAACCCGAATCCCATGATGCCCCGCTTGTGCTCGCTTTCTTGCCTTCGCGCTCTTGTCTGCAACAGCCTGAACGCAGGCTCCTTCCACCCCATCGAGATTCCTGACTATGTTCGGTCCCCAGTAACCGTAACCGATTACACCAAATCTAATCACACTTTCACCGCTTTCTAGGCTTTCAATAGTTGTGGTTCTGTCACGGGATATAGACTACGGCGACTCTTATCGAGTAAACGGATATGTTTATTGATACCGAGTGAAAACCCCGAGAGCATCCTCAGCACGCACCATCGCCAACTAATACGGCTCGTGGAGTGCGCAGAAGTATCTTCATGTCGACCCAAGGCGACCAACTCTTGGCATAGCGGAGATCCAGGCGGACCATTTCGTCGAAGGTGAGTCGGCATCGTCCGTTGACTTGCCATAGTCCCGTAATCCCCGGCTTCACTTCCAGTATCCTGCGTCGGTGCCAGGTTTTATAGGCAGCCACCTCGTAAGGAAGTGCCGGTCGTGGTCCGACCAGGGACATATGCCCCATAAGAACGTTGAAGACCTGCGGCAACTCATCTAGACTGCTTCGCCGCAGGAACGCTCCCACTTTTGTAATCCTCGCATCGTTCGCCAGCTTGTAGATACCCGCCCCGTCACCATTACCGGCAGAAGGAAAGCATTGCGCGTTGCCGGCGATTAGCTGCGCTACATACTCCCTGTGCACGCTAGAATCGTTGTTTGCCAGCATCGACCTGAACTTCAGAAAGGTAAACGGCTTGCCGTACTGCCCAATCCTCTGTTGCCTATACAGCACCGGGCCTCGGGATGACACTGCGACCGCCAGTGCGATGGCTAGGAACAAAGGGGAAAAGAGAATGAGAACCAGGACACTGCCTGTTATGTCCATAGTTCGCTTGGTGATTGAGAGTAATCGAGCTGCTGCGTCGACCTTGGACAAGTCGGGATACAAGGTAGGGTTGCTCGGCGTGTTGGCAACGTCATTATCCCACTTATCTGGGAAGACGTGAAATGAAACGCTGATCTGATTGAATTGTTCGAATGTCAAGTTATCCCGAAGAATGTTGCTCACCCTGGAAAGCATTGTGCTAAGGAGTGAGCTCTTGTCGTAGATGACAAGTTCTGTAAACATGACCCCGAGAGTAGACTGATCCTTATACCAACCGACCGCGTCCGTTTCTCTGGTTGAGGCCAGAAGCGCCGAAATAACACCGCCGAACAAGGATGTGTTCCTGCTTTCGCTGGTGGGTTGCCCTATCTCCAACAGCATAAGCACGAACGGTTTTCCGGACCGCTCGGTTCTCTTTCGCTCAACGGAGAACCTCCGCTTGAAAGCGTCTGCGGGTAAGAACTCCCGCTCTCCGTCCGAGACTGACGTCGAAGTAACGGGAGCCGGGCGTGAACGTTTCTCTAGGCTTGGCCGAATCACCATATCCTCTGCTTTCTCTATACGGAAGTTCTTGATACAGCCGTAAAGGAACGATTACGATTCGCGATTTCCCGTGTATTGATCCTTGCCATTGGGACCAAACTAGCAAGGACCGGAATCGCCGGATGGGAGCCGATCACTAGCTCTGCTGGCTGGGGGTAGGCGGGATGGATTGCCCGCCGCCATGATAATAGTAGTAGCCACTTGAAGTGACCTCTGTGGATCCGTTAACCAGGGCGCCCAGCAGTTTGGGCTGCTCGATCACTTCGATACACTGCTGCAGCTGGCGTTTGGAGGTTTTTCCTGGCCGCGTCACCAAAAGGATCGCTTCCGCCAAACGCATCCAGACGCTCGTGTCCCCAAGTGGCAGCACCGGAGGAGAGTCGATTACAATCCAGTCGAACCATGAGCTAAGGAGATCCATCAAGACTGGCAGCTTTTCTGACTGAAGCAGTGCCAAAGGATCCGTCGGTAGGTCGCCAGCCGGCAAAATATAGCAGCCCAAGCTGTCCAGTTGGCAGATATTCATGCCCGTAGAACTCCCGACCTCCAAGAGTTCACAGAGACCGGGAAGTTTCCCGAGGCCAAACTGTCGCTCCAAGGTGGGCCTTCGAAGGTCTCCGTCCAACAGCAGTACCTTCTGCTGCTGCCTCCTTGCCAGCGTGCAGGCCAGGTTCGCGGCGATGGTGCTCTTTCCTTCTTCCGGCACGGAGCTGGTAATTAGCAGGCGCTTGAAGGGATGCTTTTGCTGGATGTGTCTCAGCCGGACTCCGAGGTAACGAAACTTCTCTGCCACCAGGCCTTCCCCATCTCGACCAAGTACCAGCTTGCTTTGCGATGGCACTAGGACTCTTGCCGAGGAGAAGGGGCTGAATTGTCCGTCCTTCTCCTGCGTTGTCTGTGGCCTAGCCTCGGGCAAACCTTGCGCAAGGTTCCTTTCGGCAGCCTGTAACAATTCCGTAGCGGCCGAGAATTTGCGAAGTTCAATTCCCGGCCTTTCGGTCTCGGATCGGTGCAAAGCGTCAAATATTTGGCTCATGCTCGTTGCCTCGCGCTGACAGCGACACTCCCGGCTCTCCATCCGGTGAGTTCATATCTTTCAGGCGCGTGAAAAAATTCAGCAAAGTCTCGGCGGCCCGCCTGACATCGTCGTCGCCCATTCCCACTGGCTTCCTGATCTCCGGAGCGCTGACCACGTCCAGTCGCAGGTCTGCGGCTGCGTCTTTCACGATCTCAGGAGTCACGCTCGGCAGTTGACGGGCATACGCGGTGATGAGCGCGTTTTCACAGATCGTGTTGATCAACCGAGGTATTCCCTGCGAATAACGGAAGATCGTCTGTAGCGTATCTTGGGGAAATAACCTGCCGGCATTCGGCTCTGCCCCGGCGAGCTGCAGGCGTCGCACGATGTAACCTTCGGTTTCATCTGCATCCAAGGGCACCAGTTGCGCGCGGTGAGCGATTCTTTGTTTGAGCTGTCGTAGCTCAAATGAGTCCAATTTCTCATCCAGCTCAGGCTGCCCAACCAGCAGGATTTGCAGGAGTTTGCCATGCACGGTTTCCAGGTTCGTCAGCAACCGGATTTCCTCAAGGATATCTATAGAAAGATGGTGTGCCTCATCCACGATCAGGAGAGTCGTCAGCTTTCCTGCTCCCCGCGCAACAACATATCTGCTGATTTCGGAGAGAATTTCGCTCTTGTTCTTACCTGCGGCCGGAAGTCCGAAATCGCCCGCTACGTATTGCAGGAACTCACAGGGCGACAATCTGCCATTAAAGACGTAGGCGTAAGCAACATCGTCGCTTCGGGTAAGCTGTTCGAGCAGGCAACGGAGTAATAAAGTCTTGCCTGTGCCGACGTCTCCGGTAAGCACCGCAAACCCCTTGTGCCCTCGAACGCCGTGATAGAGCGCAGCCAAGGCCTCGTTGTGTCGGGGTGTGGCAAAAAAGAAGAACGGATCGGGAATGATCTCGAAGGGGCTACGGTTGAGGTGATAGAAAGATTGATACATCAGAGTCGGGGTTAGCCCTTTAAATAGCTGAAGGCAGATGCTGCCAGGATGGTCGCGAGCACCAAAGTAGCTGTCACCAACCCGAGCCAACCCCTTTTTCGCAGAGCCGTCTGGTTGGCAGGGTCGGCGATGAGCGGGATCTCCGAGATCACCGCAACCGGCAGCAGCTTCTTTAACTCAGTTTCACTGTAGAGGCGGTCATCCAGCTTCTCGAACGCACCCGCCACTCCCAGCCCCAACGCCAATCCAACTGCCACTCCAATACCGCAGAATTGCAGACGGTTGGGAAAGCTTGGTGTGAGCGGCAGACTGGGAGGATCCAGAACGCGAAATCGTTCGCCTTGATGGAGCAACTCCATGCTCGTGGCCATCGCCGACCCCTTCACCTTTTTGAGCAAGTCGTCATAAGATGCCTTGGACTGATCATAACCGCGAGTTAAGTCGGCCAGTTGCTGCTCGCGCACAGGCTCCTGATTCAGTCGGGCTTGGTAGTCGTTGATCTTCGCGTTGAGGGCTGCGATCGCTTGCTCCCGGCCCTTGATCTCGATCTGATTAGCTTGCAACTGGCTCTTCAGCTGACGCACCGCGGCGACGTCGGTAGCTCCGGTCGACTCCGCGGAATCCGTCTGAGCACCGGCGTCCTTTGTTTGAGGATCCGCCAGAAGCTGATCTCTGAGCTTTTCCGTCCTGGCAATCTTATCCTTTAGAGCACGGACTTCGGGATACTGATCCTTGAAGGTCGCTCTCATTTCGCCCAACTGCGTCTTCAGCTTGTCGAGTTCCTGATCGACAGCCGTCAGGGTCGTATAGGCCCGATCCGGCGCGGTTGACGATCCTTGCTGCGCACGGTATTGGTTTAGCAACGACTCCAAGTAGGCATGCTGCTGCCTGCTATTGTTGAGGCCGTCTTCCTGAGCCTGCAATTGCGTCTGCAGGCCGTTCAATATTTGCAGATTTGTTTCAACTTGAGTGGGGAGTTCCCCGGGATGCTGCCCTTTGAATGCGCGTATCTTGTCCTCTTGTTCTTCCAGGCTCTGTCGGGCTATCTGCAGCTGATTCTCGAGAAATTTGGTTGTATCTTCAGACTGTCTCTGGCGCGCCTCCAGGTTCTCATTAATGAACAAATCAGCCAGTCTGCTGGTGACCTGTTGCGCTATTAAGGGATCACGAGCGGAAAAGTAAATGTGAAATGCCGACACGCCGTTGTCGGTGCTTTGTACCAACTCGAGTTGGATGTTCTTGCGCATTTTTGCAACGGCGGCGTCCGGCGTGAGCGGCGAATGATCGCCTGTGTAAAGACTCAGCTCGTCACGTATATGCAACAGTCGCGAACGGCTGAGAATCTGCTCGCTCATGTTCTGCAAACGATATTGAAAATTGTCGTCCACGTTAGGAACAACATAGTCCTTTGGCATGGTCGACTGTTCCACCAGGATTAGAGTGCTGGACTTGTAAAGTGGCGGTAAGACCCAGCTGGCCCCCCACACCGCCAGCCACCCAAAGAACATCGGAATCAGGAATTGCAAGTGCCGGCGGCGCGCTACCGCCAGCCACTGCTGAATGTCGAAACTGTTTTGACTCGTCTGAGCTATCGGCTGAGGCATCGAATTCACTGAAGAGGCCTTGAAAATGAGTAGCTAATGGAAATAAATGCACGGTTAGTATTGGGAAAGTTGGATGTCGCCGTGCCACCCGAGTAGTTTTGCTGTGCCCAGCTATACCCGGCACCCGCACGAAGGTGTTCGCCCATGGCGTGGTCGACGAACACTGTTCCAGTCAAGGTGTGTCCTCCAGTACTTGTCAGCACGAAAAGAGGGGTCAATGATTGGTTGAGCACATAACTCCCTGATACTCCGCCGCTCCAGGTGCGGGCCATCTGCCACCTAGCCGAGGCATTCACGCTGTTCGAATGGAATGCGCCATTTAGGCCACCCGCTGCCGTAATGACCCGCGCGTAGCTGGCCGCCAAACTGGTTCGCCCACCCCGCCAGCCGATACTCACCATTGTCAGCGGGGACCATGACACCACGAGTGGAAGTGATCTTTGGCTCGACATTACATACTGCGGGCCGGCGGAAAACGAAAGCGAGAGCGTCGGTTTCAGATCAATCGACAAGAAGAGAAAAGCAGTTTGCGTTTGCGTTTGCGTATTGGTGCTGTTTTGCGTGCCTGCCGGGGACGACTCGAAGTTTTGATATAGGTAGTTAGCCCCAAACTGAAGCTTATCGGAGAGCCTTCGCGAATAAAAAAACGATCCACCAGCCCAACTTGAGTCATAGAGTCCCGCTGCGTCCGCTGGATTGGGGAAGCGCAAGTTGCCAAAGGACCCACTGACCCCGATCATGGAATTCGCATCGAGCTGATAGGTGAGTTCCGCGTTTGCCGAACTGGCCAGCTGCTCGGCTACGGGAGGCACGATCGCCTGGCGGGGCCGGTGCTGACCCGGAAACTGCTGTGACTGAGAGTGGATTGGGTTGAGTAAACATGTTGGAGGTTTGTTGAAAAGATCCATTAAGACTGAGGGTCGCGTTTGGGCTCAGGCGATATCGTAAATCGACGACGGCATTCTGGTTCGGTTGGTTTAGCGTACTTGCGCTCGGGTAGAACGTATAGCCGGGGCTGTAGCTAAACAAGTAATGCCCTCGGCTGGTGCTCTTGTCGAGCTCAAGGTTAGTCCAAATCGAAAAGCTTGAGCCTCCTATAGGGTTGGAGGTCCCAATACCCGTTAGATTGTTGGAATATGCGCCAGTAATCGTCACCCCGCCACGCAAGTAATTTGAACCCGTTTCGGAAGTGAAGGCTGTGTCGTAAGCACTTCCGCTCACCGGCGGCGGTGCCTGCATTGCGACGTCAACCACGGCGCTAGTGTCAGTTTCCGAAGCATTGGTGTCCACCTGGGACCATGCGAGAGTCGGCACGAACAATAGATAGCCGAGGCACGGCGGAATGAAAATCCCTACTTTAAGGTACGACAATGGTGTCATGAGGCTGAACAAATATGTTCTGCTCAACATCCTTCCCTTTGATCACGTTCTGGTAATTAAAGGGCAGACGGGACTTACTGCCATCAGGGTTAACGCGCAAAATGTAGATTGACTTGTTCTTGGCGAATTCGCGACAGCCACCGGCCAGGGCAATAGCGTCGAGGACGGTTGTCGGGTCGGTCAGCGGATAGGATCCAGGCTTTGCGACTCGGCCCAATATGTTGAACTTTTCACTGTTGATCTTCTCGACGATCACTGTAACCTCAGGTTCGGTGAGATAGGCCTGCAGTTTGCCAGTGATATCCGCTTCGAGTTTCAATGGAGTGAGACCGGACGCCTGCACCTCTCCAACCAACGGCAGCGATATTCTTCCATCTGATCGCACTGGAAGGGAGCGCGAGATATCGGGTTGTTTCCACACGTTGATCGCCAACACGTCTCCCTTCCCAATGACAAAGCTGTCATCGTGCGGTTTGACTACTGACTCGTTTGCCGATCGCGCGGCCGAAGCCACTTCAGCGGGAACGGCTGCGCGAGTGCCGGATTGACCCGAAGTTGGCGATTGTGCGCAAACCCAGGCGGCAAGCAGGACGCAGACCGCGGCCTGCCCTACGCATCTCCGCCAAGCTGCAACGGCTGCAATTTCCACAAAGTAAACACTGCCAGGGCTAATCATTCGCCTAATCGGTTCGGCCGGCCTCCCGCTACCAGCTGAATCCACCTCCGTTACCTCTAGAGCCTCCCCCCGTGTGCCGCGGAGCAGAGGCGGGAGATTTCATTTGATACTGCTCAATTTTGTAAAGCAAAGTCCGATAGCTCACTTTCAGGAGGCGGGCAGCTGCCTTTCGATTCCACCCGGTTGTTCGCAGAGCCGCTGCAATCGCGTTCCTTTCAGCCTCTAATCTCACGTTCTGTAATAGCGACCTGAGCGACTCGGAACCTGCCGCATCCGCACCGAACTGATTTGACGACGAAAATGGACTGCCGGCACCCGGCAATGTTGGAACATCGTCCTCCGTCTGTTCGCCGGACTCAATCGTGCTACCAACACGTTCATCTTTATGTCCCGTCAAGAGATAACGCTTGACGAATGTTTCCATCTCCTGGAGATTCCCAGGCCAGGCATGAGCTTGGCATGCCTCGAGCACGGCCGGCGGGAAATTACGGGCAGACAGACCGTAGTGCTTGGCAATCTGGCGCATGAAATAGTGCAACAGGAGCGGAACCTCTTCTCGGCGCTCACGTAAGGGGGGGACATGAATCGTGTACGCACTCAGGCTGTAGTAGAGATCTTCGCGGAGCCTCTTGTCGGACACAGCTGGTTCAACGTTTATCGTGCTGGCCGCAAGTATGCGGACGTTGACTTGCACCGGTGCCGCGGTACCGGGCCGGAGAAATCGCTTAGTCTGCACCACCTGAAGCACCTTGGCCTGTAACCCCATTGGCATCTCAGTGATTTCATCTAAGACTAACGTACCTTTCTCGCAGGCCTCCAGCTTGCCTGCGGTGAATGCGCCCGCTGCGTTGCCGCTGCGTTCGTACCCAAACAGCTCGTTCTCCAGCAAATCGCCAGGGAGTGCTGCACAATTCACAGTTGCGAACTCAAATCCCGACCTTACCGAAAGTTGGTGAATCAGGCGGGCAGTGGTTCGTTTCCCACTTCCTCTCTCACCCAAGATCAGCACAGGGAAATCGCTCGCCGCGAGCGCTGCTGCCTGGGCGCGAAGCTCGCGCATGACTTGGCTGGCGCCGACGAAAAACGTATCGCCTCCCATTCGTTCTACATCGTCGCTTGTAATGTCCGTTTCCGCCTTATTGCCATTCGCCGGAAGGTGGCGGCAGATGATCCGCTCTAGTTCTCCGTCGTTCAGCGGTCTGAACAAGCAGTCTCTAGCGCCGAGTCGAATGGCTTCTTGTTTCTTTGCCGCCTCATCTGGCTCGCAAATCAGAATGATCGGAAGTTGGGGGCGAAGTCGGCGAAGCCAGCGCAGGAAGTGCAATCCATCCGAGTCTCCCAATGGGGCGTCCAGTATGAGAAGGTCTGTGGTTATCCCCGCCTCCACTCGTTCTATCGCCCCCCATCCGTTGGTCGCACTGTCAATCTGCCAGGAATTTGTTTCCGCCATAGAGACAAGTGGTGGCAGCAGAGTAGATCCCTGGCTCACCACCAACAGCCGTGCTGTTGTGCTTAATTTGTCGTTCACCGTGTTATTTCGTGACCTGTCAGAATCAGGCTAGGAAGCGCGGAATCCTAGATGGGCTCGAGGTCATATCCCTCAATCCGTACGCTCAGGGATTGATGAATCGCGTCGAGGGAGATGATCAGTGTGCGGGTCCCGCTGCGCGCGACGAGGGTTCCTTCTACGCCGCTCAATGCCCCGTTTCGCACACGCACGCGTTGCCCGATCTTGAGAAAAGGGAAAACAGAATGCGGTAACTGCTCCTCGACCACAGTTCGAACGGCATGGATCTGAGCGTCAGGGATTGGAATTCCAAGTCCCCGCGCCCCCACAAAACTAAGAGCACCATAGGAGCGAAGTACTCGCACGCGTTCGTCATTTCTGGGGGCAATTCTTGCGAATACATAACCGCTGAATAAAGGCAACTCGACCGTCTTCCGTCGATCACTCCAGTTATGGACTGATTTCACCAGGGGCAGAAAGTTGGTTACGGCTTTTTCGGAAAGCTGTTGTGAGACCACCTTCTCGTGCCTGGCGCGCGTCTGCAACGCAAACCATTGTTGGTCATTGTCCTCGTCGTTGCCAACAACGGCAGCAAGGATTGGCGCTTCCGAAAGGCGGACAACCTGATCACTGATATGCATAGCTTCGCCCTCTGAGTCACATTGCCGCTTGACCTTGCTGCAAGTTGACCCGCTACGATCTGATGGTCCTCGGCCTGGGGGTTAAGCTGAGGCGAAACAAAAGGGGAGGGTTTTCGACGGTCTATCACTCACTTCTGCGAGACTCCCGATCCGCAGAATGCCAGTTTCTGGCACGTGGCCTATTCAACCGAAGTCGTGACCCAACGGTTTGTACTGTGAGCAAGCTAAATGTAAGTGCAGATGCAAATTGCTGCAAGGGGCATCCAATCTCTGAGGAGGGTTCTCTTTCAACCACTGGGCCACACGTCTTCCGTCTTGGTACTGTGCACTCAGAGAAGACTTTCTTATCGTCCGATCGCCGACGACCAGTTATCTTATTTAAAATGAACATGTTACGTCAGTGCAAAATGAATTCTGCTATGAAGGGTAACCGGCCCGCGTATGTGCAGGGTTACCAAACAGAAAATGTGCGCAGTGGCACCATCGTTGTATTGCGTCGTCAAGATTAATGAGGTACTGTCAGGCAGATCCTTTACTTGTATCACTTTGCTTGCAGCTCTTGCTAAGCCTAGCGGATATCTGTGCGGTTTAGGCTACTCGAACGACATACCACTTGATTTTTCGAGGATCGAAAATGCGCCAGGACGGCTTGATTCGCGTACTCGTCTGCGACAATACACGTGTCTACACCCAGTTACTTGCCGATGAACTCAAGCGTGACGGCACTTTGCAGGTTACGACTTTTATATCGGGTGCCGAAACTCTAATCACGCGACCCAGCTTCAATGACGTGGACGTTCTTGTCATCAGTTCAACTTTGGATGAACAACCGGGTCGAGGCTTCGACATCCTTCGTAGCTTGCGAGCGTCGAACCCTAAGATTCGCGCGGTGATGCTGCTGGATTCGTCCAAAGGCGCGACCATACTGGAAGCCTTCCGGGCGGGTGCGCGAGGAGTCTTTAGCACGCGCGAATCCGTAGAAACATTGAGCAAGTGCGTCCGCAAAGTCTTTGAAGGGCAAATTTGGGCTAACACCCCGCAAGTAGAGATCTTGCTGCAGGCCTTGACCTCTTCCCACGATATTCGTGCCGTGGATGGACGCGGATTGAACATCCTTTCAAAACGGGAGATGGAGGTTGTGCGCTGCGTGGCACAGGGGATGTCCAATCGTGAGATTGCGGCAAAATTGCACGTCAGCCAACATACCGTCAAAAATTCTCTTTTCCGGATCTTTGACAAACTGGGCGTTTCAAACCGAGTTGAACTTCTCTTCATGACTCTGAGCCAGGAACGCCATTCGCAGGCGGCGCTACACTGCTTAATCGATGAGCGCGCGTATATGACCTTACGGGAGGAAGCGACTTTGATGGCGTGTCAAAAGGCCGCTGATCAAGGAGTGCTGATGGCGCAAGTCGCTCTCGCCCAATTCTACGCGTCCCGCCGGGCTAACAGTAGCGATGCCCTGAACGCCTTCTTGTGGTATTCGATCGCGAGTGAACGGATAGCTCGCGCTTCCTCGGACGCGGCCAAAAAGCTAACCATGGATCAGATTCTGCAGGCTGAGCAAATGGTCGCCGACTGGCGAGGCAAGAACGGGGAGCTCCCGCACCAAACGACGAATGCCGGCCCTGCACCTCTTGATGCCGACCAGACGATGCGTCGACCGCGGCAGCGCAGTTCCGCCAAATCTTCACCGACACCGGTAGCCGTACTGGCGTGACGAACATTAGCAGCCCGTGGCGCCAGTAGCTGATTGTCTACTGAGCGGACAGCGCGGCAGGCATGCAAACTTGTGACGTAATTTGTAGCAGATGTCGAAAGACTCCGTCCGGTCCCGGTACGGGCGAAGCTGCCGCCAGGCACTTGCCTTGGAGTTCAGATATCGTCGGCTCACGTGGTTTTTCGAGCTAGGTCTGGAAATCGCGCATAAATCGCGGTACTAAACTCCTCGGCTCGCGCAGGATTTTC